>Ga0306926_10000302_pt1 | contig 43871 bp, 42 predicted proteins | sample flu12Cox44000178_FD_203759 | JGI IMG/M metagenome (GOLD analysis project Ga0306926, IMG submission 203759) | Lab enrichment of tropical soil microbial communities from Luquillo Experimental Forest, Puerto Rico - flux8day.12C.oxic.44.000.178 (v2)... | ecosystem: Environmental > Terrestrial >... | reverse complement strand
CCCTGAAGCGGCCACGCCGGCCGCCTTCAATCACGTCCTGACCTATCTACCGGAGTTCGATCTCTACGTCGATTCGACAGCCGGCGTGGCACCGTTCGGCACACTCCCGACGAGCGAGCACGGCAAACCGGTCGCGGCGGCCGCCGATACCGGGGCCGGCCTCAAGACTCTCCCCTTGGTCACCGCCGAAGAAAATGAGGAGACCTTGCAGACGACCGCCGAGCTCATGACGGACGGAACGGTCAAGGGCCGGTCCGAGACAACCGCCTCGGGGCCGTTCGGCGTAACGCTGCGGCAGGCTGCAGCCGGCATCGAAGCGGGTGGGCGCGAGCATATGGCTGCAACGCAGCTGAGAAAGTTCGGGTGGGCCGGCACAGGCACTTACGATTTCGATCCGCCCCGCGATGGTTTGCTCCCTAGCTACGCCGTGACGGGACTTTTCGAGCTCGAGGAGCGGAAGGAGTTGCTGGAGGGCAAGCCATTTGGACTGCCGACCGGGCTGCGCTTGCTCGTTCAGCCGGGCGAGTTCCTGCTCGGCTCCTGGACGCTGCCGAAAGCGGAGCCGACCCCCTGCTTTTCGGGCCATCAGGTCGAGGAACTGTCCCTAACCCTGCCGCCGGACCGCAACATCAATTCGCTGCCGAGCGGTAAGACCGTCGAAGATCCCTATCTGCGCTACCGATCGGATTGGAGCCGCGAGGGCCAAACCGTAAAAGTGCGCCGAGAGATTACCGTCAAGCTGCCGGTGGCCGTGTGCCGCGACGAGGTCCGGGCCAAACTCGCCGAGGCAATCGCCGAGATCCGCGGCGATTACCGCAGCACGATCGCACTGGAGCCGCTGGTCCACTGACAGGGAGCACATGCTCACCCCATCGCCGAAAAACCGCCATCGACCGGGATGGCAGCACCGGTAACGAAATCGGAGGCGACGGAGGCGAGGAACACTGCGACGCCGGCGAGGTCTTCAGGGACGCCCCAGCGGCCGGCGGGGGTGCGGGCCAGCACTTTTTCGTGCAGGCCCGCGACTTGCTGCCGGGCGTCGCGGGTCAATTCGGTGTCGATCCAGCCGGGCAGGACGGCGTTGACCTGAATGTTGTCAACTGCCCACGCCGCCGCCAGCGACTTTGTCAGCTGGACGAGGGCTCCTTTGCTCGCGGCGTAAGGAGCGGCATAGGCGGAGCCGAAGAGCGCGAACATCGAACCGATATTGATGATCTTGCCGCCACCACCCCGCTTCATGACCGGATGCGCGGCCTGCGAGCACAGAAAGGCGCCGGTCAGATTGGTGTTTAGCACAGTATGCCATTCCTCGGCGGTATAGCTCTCCGGCGGTTTGCGGATCGATGTTCCGGCGTTGTTGACGAGGATGTCGAGCCGGCCGAAATGCTCGGCTGCCTGCTCGATCATTGCGCGACAAGAGCCCGGATCGGCGACGTCAAACGCAATGAAGGTAGTTCTGCCACCAAGTACCTCTATTGCCGTCTCGGCCTTCTCGGCGTTGCGCGCCGCCACGACAACACTGGCGCCGGCGGCTCCGAGACCATGCGCCATACCGAGCCCGATCCCGCCATTGCCGCCGGTGACGACAGCGACACGCCCGTTGAGGTCGAATAAGGTCATCGCAAGTCTCCAAGCGTGAGCGGGAAGGAATTTGACAGAACCGGATCGCGGCGATCTTCGCCCTATGATGGCGCTGCTCAAGGCGCTTTGGAAGCTTCGCCCGCCGGGCGAGCCGGAACCGCCTGGCGCCCGGCTGCTGCGTCGGTGGCGCGAAAAGCATCTGCTGAAGCGCCTCGAGCGGGAGTGGCCCGGCGGCTTTACGTTGCATCGCACCGGTGACCTTATTTACGTCCCCTCCCCTCTCGACGTGCGTGGTCGGCAAGCGCTGCTCCATCCGCCGCGCGTCCATCCGGCGGTGCTCGGTTTTCTGTCTCCAGGCGCGGTCGTGATCGACATTGGTGCCAATCTCGGCGAATGGACGGTCCCGTTGGCCCGCGCGGTTGGTCCGGCGGGGCGCGTCCTCGCCATTGAGCCGGTGCCGCGCACCGCCGCTGCGCTCGAAGCGACACTCGCTGCCAATGCGCTGCGCCACGCCGAGGTCCTCCGCTGTGCGGTCAGCGACCACGATGGCTCGGCGGAATTGGCGATGCCTATCGTCACTTCGGCAAGAATTGACACCGGCACCGCACGGGTCGGCCCCGCTTGTGCCGGTCACGAGGCGCTACGCGTCCCGTTGCGCCGCCTCGATTCGCTGGCCGCCGAACTTCGCCTCGATCGGCTCGATCTGATCAAGATCGATGTCGAAGGGCACGAGCACCAGGTGCTCGACGGCACTGCGGGCATCCTCGCACGCTGGCGCCCGGTTCTCGTCGTCGAGACCGGGCACGAAGCGAAAGGGAGCCGGGCAGCCATTCATGACCGGCTGCAGGCGCTCGGCTATAGGATGCTCGGCATTTTGCTCGATTACGGGATGGCGGCGGCCGATTGGCCGGCCTATGTCGCGCTCCAACCGCCGTTTCGCGCGGGAGACGCCCACAACCTGCTGCTGGTCCCCGACTGAGCACGGAGCTCAGTCCGCCAGCCTCCGAAGAAGAGCCTGTGCCGCAGCAGGCGCTCGGATCTTCGCGCCATTGATGAAATACACAAAGTAGTTGGCCGCGTCTTGCTGGCGGAAGCGCTCCGCCCAGCGATCGAGGGCATCGGGTGGATAACCGTTGGGCTCGCCCTCCACGCAGCGCCGCAAGCGGGCGTAGACGAAATCGGCGGTTATCTCGGCAAAAGCCGGGTAGTGATCGTCGTCGACCAGCGCGACAGCGGCCTCATGCTGCCGAAGCAGGTCGGTGAAGGCGGCGGATGCGAAGCTTTGGTGACGGACTTCGACAACGTGCCGTATCGCGCGATCTTCGAGGCGACGCGGCAGCAGTTCGAGAAACGCGGCGAAACCAGCCTCGTCGAACCGCATCCAAGGAGCGAATTGCCAAAGGATCGGCCCGAGTTTGTCGCGCAATTCGAGCACGCCGCTGGCAAAAAACCGGTCGATCGAGGGTCCCGCCGCGGCGAGATCAGAGCGGTGGGTTGCAAAGCGCGGCCCCTTGACCGAGAAGACGAAATCTTCCGGGGTTTCGTCATGCCAGCGGCGAAAGCTCGCAGGCTTCTGCGCGCCGTAAAACGTGCCGTTGATCTCGATCGCGGTGACCTGGCGGCTGGCATGCGTTAGTTCGCTCGCCTGCCGCAGCCCGGGCGGATAGAACACGCCGCGCCAGGGCGGATAGACCCAGCCGCCGATCCCGACCCGGATCTTCGGCGCGGCGCTCATACCACTGACCGAATCTGCCAAGGAGACAGTCGATCAGCGCTCTCTCAATAAACCCCCTTGAGCGGGGTGGTCTCCCGCTTCTCGACCGGCGCGGTTTCAGTTCCGGTACTCTGGGCACCCAGAAGCTTGCTCGACAGGCTCTGATCACCAACTGCCGCGTTGGCATCGGGCGCCTGCCCGCTGCGGGCGCCGATGTCCGGAAGACCATCCTCCGCCCGGCGCAGGCGGAAATCGGGGGCTTGCTTACCGGGCTCTCCGGGCCCGGCCTGCTCGATCAATTTACGAGCCTGTTGGTTCGAGCTGTTCTCTTGCGGCCGCGACGCGCCCGGCTGCGGCGGGCGAAGATCAAAGTCGGGCGGCATCTCTAATGGCGCACGCGATTCGACCGCGAACTCGTCGGGCGACGTCTTTTCGAGCCCGATGGAACGCCGCAAATCGGTGCAGCCTTGAAGCAACAACGCCCCAGCCGAACAAACAAAAGTCAAAGCGAGGATCGCGCGATGAGCGTGACTGATCTGATGAAGACAGGACATGGCACAACTCCCTCCCCACGCGCGATTTAATGCGCCTCCCGCCTCAGAAGCAAGCCATCGAGCAACATTGCCGCAACACCGATGCAAATCGCGCTGTCGGCAACATTGAAAGCCGGCCAATGCAAGTATCCAGCATGGAAATCGAGAAAATCAACGACTGCTCCGAGGCGAATCCTGTCAATGACATTGCCGACGGCGCCACCGATGATCAGCCCGATCGCGACCGCTAGGAACGGGCTCCCCACCCGGCTCAGCCAAAAGATCAATACGGCGACGATCGCGGCGGCGGCGAGCGAGAACACAAGCGCGTTGAGCCCGGCGCCGCCGTTGAACAAGCCGAAGCTGATGCCGCGATTGTAGGTCAGCGCCAGATTAAAGAACGAGGTTACCGTCTCACGGTCACCAAGTGCTCCCCGAGAGAAGTGAGCGACAACCGCGGCCTTGCTGAGTTGATCAAGAACCGTAACCAGGACCGCTGTAACGAGCCCGCGCGCCAGCATCAACCGCCGCTCGCACGAGCGGTGAGCGGATCGATCAGATCGACGACCGCGGCGCAGCGGAGACAGAGATCGGGTCGATCCGGGACCTCCCCGACCTCGGGCAAGACTCTCCAGCAGCGTTCGCAGCGATTCCCAGGCGCTGCCGTCACCCGCACGCCGACCTCCGCGACCTCGGGAAGGGTGAACGCATCCTCGGGCAGCGGCCCGGGCTGCACCGTTCCCGACGAGATAATGCAGAGCTCGGCTAGATCGACATCGCGCAGCACATCGACCAGGGGCCCAGGAACGAAGAGCTCAACCGCGGCCTGCAAGCTGGACCCCAGACGTTTAGCGCCGCGTTCGAGCTCAAGTGCACCGGTGACGACACGCCGGAGATCGCGCAAGGTGGCCCAGCGCTCGCCGAGCGCCGGGTCCCGCCAATTCGCAGGAACATCGGGGAAGAGCTCGAGATGGATGCTCCGTCCCGGCGCATCGCAATGTCGGGCGAGCCAAGCCTCCTCAGCCGTGAAGCAGATTATCGGGGCGAGCCACCGGACGAGACAATCAAAGCAGCGATCGAGCACGGTCCGCACCGCCCGGCGCCGCACGTCGTCGGGCGCGTCGCAATAGAGCCGGTCTTTGCGAATGTCGAAATAGAAAGCCGACAGGTCGGTCGCGCAGAAATTATGCAGCGCCATAAACATCTCGTGGAAATCGAACGCCTCGATCGACCGACGGACCAATTCGTCGAGCTCCGCCAGCCGCTGCAATACCCAGCGCTCGAGTTCCGGCATCGCCTCGACGGCGACTTGCTCGGCCGCGGAATAGCCGTCCAGAGCACCCAACAGATAGCGCAACGTGTTGCGCAGGCGCCGGTAGGCGTCGCTCTGACGCTTGAGGATCTCGGGGCCGATCCGGACGTCCTCGGAGTAGTCCGAGCCAACGACCCATAAGCGGAGTATGTCGGCGCCACTCTGCTGCATGACCTGTTGCGGCGCGATTACATTGCCGAGCGATTTCGACATCTTGCGCCCCTCTTCGTCGAGCACGAAGCCGTGGGTCAGCACCGCTTCGTAGGGAGCGCGACCACGCGTCCCGCAGGCCTCGACGAGCGAAGACTGAAACCAGCCACGATGCTGGTCCGAGCCTTCGAGATAGAGATCGGCCGGCCATCTGAGCTCAGGCCGCTGCTCCAACACAAAGGCGTGGGTCGAGCCCGAATCGAACCATACCTCGACGATATCCGTGACTTTCTCCCACTCGTCGGGATCATAGGCATTGCCGAGGAATTCCGTCGGGTCTGCGGTGAACCAAACATCCGCCCCTGCCTTCTCGACCGCGGCGGCGACGCGCTCGACCACGACGGGATCGCGCAGCGGTTCCCCTGTCTCGCGATGCGTGAACACCGCGATCGGCACGCCCCAGGCGCGTTGGCGCGAGACGCACCAATCCGGCCGGTTTTCGACCATTGCCTCGATGCGGTTCCGCCCCTGCAGCGGGACCCAGCGGGTCTGCGCAATCGCTGCCAAGGCCTTTTGCCGGAGACCGTTTTCCTCGAAGCCGATGAACCATTGCGGCGTGTTGCGGAAGATCAGCGGGGCTTTTGATCGCCAGGAATGCGGATAGGAATGCACCAAGCTGCCGCGGGCCAGCAGCCCGCCGGCGGCTTCGATCGCAGAAATTACCACCTCGTTCGCATCGCCCGGCTTGCCGTTTGGCCGGTATATCGAGCGGCCGGCAAAAAGCGGCACGCCCGGCAGATAAACCCCATCGGGAGAAACTGTGTCCGGCACCGGCAGGCGGTTTGCTTGCCCGAGCTCGAAATCGTCGGCGCCGTGTCCGGGGGCGATATGTACGAGGCCGGTTCCTTGATCGGCCTCGACAAAGCCGGCCGCGAGCAACGGCACGTCGAAATCGTAGCCTTGTCCCCGCAGAGGATGAGAAGCGATAGTCCCGTCGAGAGCCTCGCCTGGGAACCTGTCGAGGACTGAATGCGCCTCGATCCCAGCGCGCCCCGCCAGCTCCTCGATCAGCGGTTCGGCGACGAGCAAGGTCTCGCCGAGGTGTGCGCGGCTCCCGTCGGCCGCTTGCTCGACCCGGATCACCACGTAATCGAGGGCGGGGCTGAACGCGATCGCCCGATTGCCCGGCAATGTCCAGGGTGTCGTCGTCCAGATCAGAGCCGCGGCGCCCATGACTGTCGGGCGTGGAGCTCGCTGAATTGGAAAACGGACCCAGACAGTGGTCGATTTATGGTCGTGATACTCGACCTCGGCCTCGGCGAGGGCGGTCTGCTCCACGACCGACCACAGGACCGGCTTCGATCCCTTGTATAGCCCGCCATTGACCAGAAACTTGCCGATTTCACGGACGATCTGGGCCTCTGCCGAATAGGCCATCGTGGTGTAGGGGTTGTCCCAGTCGCCGATCACGCCGAGGCGTTTGAAATCGCGCTTCTGGACCTCGATCCAATGGGCCGCGAACTCCCGGCATTCGCGGCGGAACTGGTCGATCGGCACGCTGTCCTTCGACTGCTTTGTCGCCCGGTACTTCTCCTCGACGATCCATTCGATCGGCAGGCCGTGGCAATCCCAGCCCGGCACATAGGGCGCGTCTCTGCCGAGCATCTGGTACGCGCGGTTGACGACGTCCTTGAGGATCTTGTTCAGCGCGGTGCCGAGATGAATTTCGCCATTGGCATAGGGAGGGCCGTCATGAAGAATGAACTTCTCACGCCCACGCGATGCCTCGCGCAGCCGGTGGTAAAGGTCCATCGCCTCCCAGCGCGCGAGGATCAGCGGCTCTCGATTCGGCAAATCTCCCCGCATCGGGAAGTCGGTCTTGGGCAGGAATACGGTCGGACGATAATCCGTGGGCATTGGCACAGCGCTTTCCGGAAAGAACGGCAAATATGGGGAAGGCCGTCAACCCCGTCAACGAAAGCGCCGCAGCAATAACACCCTAAAATGAGAGGCTCTTGCGCTCACGCCGGAGCTGCCAGCGCGACAGCGGCCGCTGAACTAAAGGGCAGTATTAGCGAGGATCTCCCGCGCAAGGCGTGCATCCGCAGCAATCTGCGCCTTCAGCGCGTCGAGACCGGCAAATTTCTGCTCCGGCCGGATGAAATCGACGAGAGCGACGCGCAAATGGCGGCCGTAAAGATCGACATCGGTGTCGAAGAGGTGTGCCTCGAGCCGCGGCACGAGGCCGCCAACTGTCGGGCGCAGGCCGATATTTGCCACGCCGCCGACGGTGCGGCCGGCGAGCGGATGGTTGGGCCCGTCACCGCGAACCCGCACGGCGTATACGCCGAACGCCGGATGGAGATAGTCGTCGAGCCCGAGATTGGCAGTTGGAAAGCCGATCGTCCGGCCACGCCGATCACCGGCCGCCACCCGCCCGTCGATTTCCCAGAAGCGGCCGAGAAGCGCTGCCGCCTCGCGAGGCTTCCCCGCTTTCAACAACTCGCGAATATGTGTCGCGGAATAGACGGTCGCATTGTCGCCGCGAACCGGGTCGATCACGGTGACGTCGAAGCCGTGCTGTTGACCTGCGGTGCGCAGAAGATCGGGGTTGCCGCGGCGCCGGTTGCCAAAGGTGCAGTCCCAGCCGACGACGACGTGCGAGGCGCCGATCGCCCCGACAATGACTTCGGAGATGAAGTCCTCGGCACTCTTCGACGCGAAGCCGAGGTCGAAATGCTGCACGAATAAGAGATCGACGCCGAGGCACGCTAGCTCGCGCTCTTTGACGCGGAACGGCGTCAGCCGAAAGGGCTCGGCGCCCGGGACGAAGACGCTGCGCGGATGCGGCTCGAAGGTCAGCACACCGGCCAGCCGGTCCTCCGCATGAGCAAGATCGCGCGCTTGGCCGATCAGCGCCGCGTGACCGCGATGCAGGCCGTCGAAATTACCCATCGCAAGGACCGACCCGGGCGAGTGATTCGACTGCGGGCCGGGATGTCGGATGACTCGGATCACGATAACAAACGTGGCGCAGCTTCATCTTCAGCCAGTTGCCGTGAAAATAGCCTGAGCGCGGGTTGGAGGATAGCGGTTCGCATGCATGGGGCAACGAGCTTTTCAAACGAGAGTATAGTGAGCCCATCTGCCACCAGGAAAAACGATGGCCATGCAAGAATGACAGCCATCGAAGACGCTGCCGCACCCTTACGCGAGGCTTGGTATTACGCGGTTCCGAGCCGGCGCTTGCGGCGCGCGGGCATGCTGACGAAGGTCATGCTCGGCAAGCCGATCCTGATCGGCCGCGACGCGGCCGGTGCGCCCTTCGCGCTACGTGATCCGTGCCCGCATCGCGGCATGCCGCTCAGCGCTGGTCGTTTTGACGGGCACGAGGTCGAGTGCTGCTACCACGGCTGGCGGTTCGACACGAATGGGCGCTGTACCGCGATCCCCTCGCTGGTTCCCGGCCAAGTCTTTACCCCGGGTCGCATCCATACCCGCAACTACCCGACTCGGGAGGTGCAAGGGAACATCTGGGTGTTCTTCGGCGAGAACCCAGCCGTGGCACCGGAGATCCCGCTGCTCGAAGGGTTTGACGGATGCTCCCCTAATCTCGTCGAGCGCGTCGATTTCGCCGCGGCGATCGATCACGCCGTCGTCGGGCTGATGGATCCGGCGCATGGGCCCTTCGTCCATCGCGCCTGGTGGTGGCGGTCGCGCCGGTCCATCCACCCAAAGGCCAAGGCATTTGTCCCGTCGCCATTCGGCTTCACGATGAGCCGCCACAGGCCTTCGCAGAATTCGCGAGCCTACCGCCTGCTGGGCGGCGTCCCGGAAACAGAAATCGTCTTCCGGCTGCCGAGCGTCCGCGTCGAGCACATTCGCGCCGGGCGGCACCGCGTGTGCAGCCTGACCGCGATCACCCCGATCGACGATCGGCTAACGGAGATCAACCACTGCATCTATTGGACCTCACCCTGGCTCAGTGCACTGCGGCCCATCCTGCGCCGCTATGTTCGGGCCTTCCTGCGCCAGGACCGCGACATCATGGTTCGCCAGCAGCAAGGGCTGCGCTTCGATCCACCGCTCACCTTGATCGACGACGCCGACACCCAGGCAAAATGGTATTATCGGCTGAAGCGCGAATACCGCCGCGCCCATGCCGAAAGCCGGCCCTTCCAAAACCCTGTCGAGCCCCGCACCCTCGAGTGGCGCAGCTGAGCTGAAACGATCGCAGCCGGTTTTATTTGGGCCTTAAGCAAATGATTACCGTCGTGGCGCTCCATAGGGTGGGCTATTTTTGGAGCACACCGGTTTGTCTGCCTCCCATGCCAGCGATCTGCGACGCCATGCCAGGGCTCTGACGCGCGGGATCATCATAGTCGGCTCGTTGATCATCCTGGCCATGTGGGCAGTGGTCATCGCGTCGATTTTCGCGGCGAGAGAAACAGCGATCGAGCGCACGCGATCGGAGGGCCGCAATCTTGCAATTGCCTTCGCCGCCGAAGTGAACCACTTCCTTAGCGGTGTTGCCGGCGGCATGGAGATCATCGCTGAACGCATGCGCGCCGCGCCCGGTCAATTCAACATACAGACCTGGGCCCGCGACGTTCCGTTGCTGTCGAGCGCAACGATCCAAGGCGCGATTATCGGACCCGACGGCAGGCTCGTCTCGACGACACTCGATCTCAAGCCGGATCCGATCGATCTCAGTGACCGCCAGCATTTCCGCGTCCATCTCGACGGCAAATTTCGCGGTATTTTTATCGGAAGACCGGTAACCGACCCGGTCTCGCATCAGACTACCATCAGCGTGACGCGGCGGGTCGATGCCGAGGACGGCACATTTCTCGGCGTTGTCATGTTCGCGGTTTCTCCGGCGCATCTGACCACTCTCCACCGGTCGATCGATCTGGGTGCTCGCGGCTGCATCGCGCTCGTCGGTCTCGACAACGTCATTCGGGCTCGTTTTACCCAGGACCACCCTGACGGGCTCGCCGGCATCGGGAATTCGATCCCGAGCAGTCCAACCCTCACCGCCGATGCGGAGAGCTCGTTGATCGCAGTGAGCGTTACCGATCACGTCACGCGGCTCTACAGCAATCGCCGCGTCGCTGATTATCCACTAGTGGCAAGCGTTGGCTTGGAGCTCGACGAGGCACTCGCCACCCCGCGTGCGCACGCTATCACAGTGGCCGCAATCGCTGCAGTGGCAATGCTGCTGCTGGTCGGCCTCGCCGCTTATCTTATTCGTGAGACCAGCCGCCGCACGGCGCGCGAGATCGAGCTGGCCGATGAGCGGCTGAAGCTGCACGACGCCAATCGTCGTTTGGAAGACGACATTGCGCTGCGCGGAGAAGTCGAGCAGCAGCTGCGCGCGGCGCAGCAGACCTTGCGCGATGCCGTAGACAGCATTTCGGAGGGTTTCGTCATCTACGACCGTGACGACGGCTTGGTCATGTGCAATGAGCCCTATCGCCGACTGTATCCGAAAGCGGCGCACTTGATGGTCCCTGGTACATCCTTCGAGGAAATAATGTGGGCCGGTCTCGATGTCGGTTGGTATGCCGAGGCCATCGGATGCGAAACGGAATGGCTTGCCGATCGGATGTACCGACACGATCATCCATCGGGACCGGTCGAGCAGCGGCTCGCGGACGGCCGCTGCCTGATGATTTGCGAGCGGCGCATGCAAAATGGCGGCAATGCCGGTTTGCATATCGACATCACCAAGATGAAGGCGACCGAAGACCAGCTTCGGCAAAGCCGGGACAATCTCAATCGCGCCCAACGGCTCGCCAAGATCGGAAGCTTTGAGCGCGATCTCCGTACCGAGGAAGTGGTCTGTTCGGACGAGCACTACAGAATATTCGGGTGGGATCGCAACGCACCGCCGCCGCCGAGACAGGAATTTCTCGCTCTCATCCATCCGGACGACCGCGCAAGCTACCAAGCGTCGATGAAGGCGTCTGACAAAGGCCTTCCAACACCCCCGCAAACATATCGCGTGCGGTGTCACGACGGCTCTATCAAATGGATTTACGCGGAGTTGGATACGATCTTCGATGGCGAAGGCAACCCGGTCCGACGCATTGGGACGATCAGGGATGTGACTGAAGTGAGAGCCAGCGAAGAGCGCCAGAGAGAGCTGGAGCGCCAGCTGCTTCATTCACAAAAACTCGAAGCGCTCGGGACGTTGGCTGGGGGCATTGCACATGATCTGAACAATACCCTTCTGCCGATCCTTGCTCTGTCTGAGCTAATGATGCAGCAACTGCCGGAAGGAAGCAGTGAGCGGGAGGATCTGGAAACTGTCGTAACGGCGAGCCGGCATGGGCGCGATCTCGTTCAGCGCATCCTCGCCTTCAGCCGAGCCCAGGATGGTGTGAGGACAAGAGTGGATCTCGCTGCGACTGCTCGGCAGTCTCTGCAGATGCTGCGTCCGACTATTCCCGCGACGGTGCAGGTCGACGAAAAAATCGAGGACGTTCCCCTTACCTTCGCCGATGCCGGTCAGCTCCAACAGGTAATCGTTAATCTCGTCAGCAATAGCCTGCAGGCCATCGGTAGCAACATGGGGGTAATCACCATTCGCCTTTCGCCAGCCAAACGGCGAGGGAATACCGGTCGCAGCCGCAGCGCCGATTGGATCTGCCTCGAGGTCGCGGATACCGGATGTGGGATGGAAGCCGCGACCATCGAGCGGATCTTCGAACCCTTCTTCACGACAAAGGGCGTCGGCGAAGGTACCGGGCTCGGGCTTTCTGTCGTGCACGGCATCGTCACCGACCATGGCGGGCAGATCGAAGTCAGTAGCCAGCCCGGCAATGGAACGCGGTTCACCATTTTGCTTCCGGTGCGCAAATCCGCGGTATCACTGATCGAAACAGCAGCTGCATGATGGCGCGAGATTGCCCGGGCGCGGCTACATCCGCGGCGGAAGCCCGCGTTAACATCATCGTTACGAGATGGCGGCTAATCTGACCCACTCGCGTCAGTCAGGCCGGTGCGAAAAACGAGAAGAATCATGAAGATCCTCGTAATCGATGACGACCATCTCGTCCGCTATGCGATTTCGAAGATTCTGCAGCGCAATGGATATGATGTGGTGACCGCCGCGGACGGCAAGCGCGCGATGGCACTCCTCCGCGTTGAACTTCCCGATGTCGTAATCACCGACATCATCATGCCCGAGCAAGAGGGCATCGAGACGATTGAAAAGCTTCGGCACGAGTATCCGCAGATCAAGATCATCGCCATCTCCGGCGGTGGCCGCATTCGTAACGTCGATTTTTTGGAGATGGCCCGGTCCTTCGGGGCGGACGACGTGATCGCGAAGCCGTTCGAGGCAGAGGAGTTGCTCGGCCGATTGCACCGCTTGACCACAACTGAAGCGGCGGAAGCAGTCAATAAGTCGTGTTGAGTTTGAGATAGCGATAGCGGTCTGCGGTCTTCACCGCAATTTCGCGTTCCGTGCCTTGCCGGGTTAAGGCCAGCCTTACTGTGACACCCGCCTCGCCGCGACCCCATAACGCGCGGTAAAAATCGGCCAGGTCGTGCACAGAAGAGCCGTCGATAGCGGTCACCTGGTCGCCGTGGCGAAGACCCGCCGTATCGGCTGGGCCCTCGGGCGCGACGCGCTGCACGACGAGCGTGCCGTCGACATCCTGAAAATTGGCGCCGAGCCACGGTCGGGCCGCCGAGGAGGGGCGGCCGAGCGCAATCAAATCACCCATGATCGGCCGCAATTTGTCGATCGGCACGAACATGTTGCCGGGAAACCCGGCGGCCGCGTCGCCGACGATCAGCGAGCCGATCCCGGCGAGCTTGCCGTCAGGCGCGATCAACGCGGCGCCGCTCCAAGCCGGATAGGGCGGGGCGGTGAAAATCGCGTCCTCGAGCAGGTATTCCCAATAGCCTGCGAAGGCTCGGCGAGAAACCACGACCGCCGGTTGCGCCGTCTCGGCCCCGCCGTGACCCGCGACGATGACAGGGGTCTGCTCGGCGAGCCCGTTCGCCGTTCCGAGCGGCAGTGGCTTCACCTCCAAGGGCTCGGCCGCGCGCAACAGACCGAGCCCGGACCCGATGTCGAAACCGACGATTTCCGCACGACTGACCTTGCCGGAGGTGGTCGTGACTTCGGCCGCCATCGCCTCGGTGATCAGATAGCCGATCGTCACGATCAACCCGGCATCGTCGATCACTACGCCGGAGCCCTCGCGCTTGGTCCCGAGAAAGCTCGCCGTCCTCGCCTCGGCAGGGATTTCGGCACGAAGACGCACGACGGCATCGAAACGATGCGCCGGGTCGGCGGCAAGAGCAGGCCCGGCTAAAAGAAGCAGCACAGAGACGAGAAAGGAGGTTCTCGCAAGAGGCTTATCTGCGGTCGGAGCGGCTTCGGGCGACAGACTGGACGCCTTTCGGCGATCGCCGACAAAACCAGCGATGACGCCGACGATGCCGCGGCGGAAGAGCAGCACGCAAAAGACGAATATGACCCCCTGGACTACGGTGACCCAGGAACCGAGCTGTGCCAGGTAATGCTGCATCGCGGTCAGGAAAAACGCCCCGACGACCGGGCCGAGAACGGTGCCCAGTCCTCCGACCAATGTCATCAGCACGACCTCGCCCGATGTCGTCCATTGGACGTCGGTCAATGAAGCGAGCTGGAAGACCAGCGACTTCACCGACCCGGCAAGGCCAGAGAGGCCGGCCGACAAAATGAAGGCGAGAAGCTTGTGCCGATCGGCGTCATAGCCGAGCGACACCGCGCGCGGCTCGTTCTCGCGGATCGCCTTGATTACCTGGCCGAATGGCGAGTGGATAGTCCTGACGATGATCGCAAAGCCGATCAGAAAGACGGTCAGCACGAAGTAATACATCGTCAAGGTGTCGTTGAGATCGATAAAACCGAATAGATATCCGCGCGGTACCGCCTGGATGCCGTCCTCGCCGCCGGTGAAGCGCGCCTGCAGCGCGACGAAATAGATCATCTGCGCTAGCGCCAAGGTAATCATCGCGAAATAAATGCCTTGGCGGCGGATCGCCAGCCAGCCGAATATGGTACCGAGAAGGGCCGCGACGGCAGTGCCGGCGAGAATGCCGAGCTCTGGCGGCCAGCCCCACACCTTGACGGTATGGGCCGTGATGTAGGAGGCGCTGCCGAGAAAGGCCGCGTGGCCGAACGACAGCAGCCCGACATAGCCGATCAGCAGGTTGAAGGCGCAGGCAAAGAGAGCAAAGCAGAATGCCTGCATCAGAAACACGGGGTAGAGGACAAACGGGGCGACGAGCGCAATGCCAATGAGGACCACTGTCAGGAGCCGCTCCCACCTCCCGCCTTCCGTCACGTCAGCGCGCCCGCCCGAAGAAACCGGCGGGCTTCACGAGCAATATCAGCGCCATAATGACAAAGATTACGGTGCTCGACGCCTCGGGGTAAAAGACTTTGGTCAGGCCCTCGACCAATCCCAATGAAAAGCCGCTGACGATCGCTCCAAGGATCGAACCCATACCGCCGATCACCACGACGGCGAAGACGGTGATGATGATGTTCGACCCCATCAGTGGGCTGACCTGGTAGATCGGGGCCGCCATGACCCCGGCAAGCGCAGCCAGTGCAACACCCGCGCCATAGGTCAACGTGATCATTCGCGGCACATTGATGCCAAAGGCCTGGACGAGAACAGGGTTCTCGGTCGCCGCCCGCAAATAGGCGCCGAGCCGTGTGCGCTCGATCGTGAACCAGGTTCCGAGGCAGACGACCAGCGAAGCAACAATGACCCAGGCACGGTAGTTCGGCAGGAACATAAACCCGAGCCTTTGCCCACCCTGCAGCTCGGGCGGGATTGCATAGGGTTGGCCGGAGGAGCCGTATTGCTGTCGGAACACCCCCTCGATGATCAGTGCCAGACCAAAGGTCAGCAGGAGTCCGTAAAGGTGATCGAGCCCGTAGATATGGCGCAGCAGGAGGCGCTCGATGACAATGCCCAAAGCACCGACGATGATCGGCGCCAGGATTAATGCCGGCCAATAACCGAGCCCGAGCGCGTTCAACAAAAACCACGCGCAAAATGCACCCAACATATATTGCGCGCCGTGCGCGAAGTTGATGATGTTCAGCAGCCCAAAGATCACCGCCAGTCCGAGGCTCAGCATCGCATAGAAAGCGCCATTGATCAGCCCGACGAGAAGCTGCGCAAACATCGCCGGCGCCGGCGGGACCGTCAGATGGAACCAGTCGAACACCACTAGACGCCCTCACCCGCCTTGCGGCGCTCGGCACCCACTCCCGCGGTGCGGAATGGGTGGTGAGGGTGACGATGCACTAGGTCCGCCCGCCTACCCCTTGACCAGCGGGCATTGGTTGGGGCCGGGGAGTTTGAAGGCTGCCTCGCCAGGGATGACCGAGATCTGCTTGTAGTAATCCCACGCGCCTTTGGATTCCGATGGTTTCTTGACCTCGAACAGATACATGTCGCGGACGAGGGTGCCGTCTTCGCGGATCTTGCCGTTCTTGGTCATAAAGTCGTTGACCGGGGTTGCTTTCATCTGTTTGACGACGGTCGAGCCGTCGTCGCTGTTGGTCGCCTTGACCGCAGCGAGGTAATGCGTGATCGCACCATAGACCCCGGCCTGGACCATTGACGGCTCGCGCTTCATCTTGTCGGAGAAGCGCTTCGACCAAGCGCGCGTCTCGTCGTTCTGATCCCAGTAGAACGCCGAGGTCAATTGCAGGCCGTGCGCAGCCTGCAGGCCGAGGCTGTGGATATCGGTGATGAAGACGAGCAGCCCGGCGAGCTTTTGTCCGCCTTCGACGATGCCGAACTCACCGGCTTGCTTGATCGAGTTGATCGTGTCGCCGCCGGCATTGGCGAGGCCGATGATCTTTGCCTTCGAGTTTTGTGCCTGCAGCAGGAAGGAGGAGAAATCCGCGGTGTTGAGCGGCGCGCGGACAGAACCCAACACTTTCCCGCCGTTGTCCTCGACCACCCTCGCCGTGTCGCGCTCGAGGGCGTGGCCAAAGGCGTAATCCGCGGTGATGAAGAACCAGGTGTCGCCACCGGCCTTGACGACGGCAGCGCCGGTGCCGTTTGCCAACGCGACGGTGTCGTAAGTCCAGTGCACCGAGGTCGGCGAGCAGGCCTTGCCGGTTAGATCGGATGCCGCGGCGCCGGAAATCAGAAACACTTTGTTCTTGTTGCGCACGACCTCCTGGACGGCGAGCGCCACGCTCGAGGTCGGCACGTCGACAATCGCATCGACACCGTCATTGCCGAGCCACTGAGTGGCAATCGCCGACCCGATATCGGGCTTGTTCTGGTGGTCGGCGCTGATCAGCTCGATCTTCTTGCCATTGACCGTGCCGCCAAAATCGGCGATCGCCATTCGCGCCGCCTCGACCGACCCCTGCCCGCCGAGATCGGCGTAGAGGCCCGACATGTCGTTGAGCACGCCGATCTTGACGACATCACCCGAAATCTCGGCGGAAACCGCCATGGGAAGCGCCAGGATGGCGGCAAGACCGGCCGCCAGACCTGCAATTTTCATGAGATTTCCTCTGAATGCTCGTTGGGAAACACTGAGTCGCGTCATCACCGGGCTTGACCCCGTGATGATGCCCTTTCGGCCGCAACGAAACTGGCGTTGGGCACTTGGATGGCCGGAGTAACCCGGCAATGACGGCTTTCGGTTCTGAATGACTTTCATCGGAACGTTCTCACACTCCGAGATAGTCCTGCAGCTTGCCCATGTTCTGCGCAAGTTCTTCGTTGCGGATCATGTCGATGACGCGGCCGTGCTCGACGACGTAATGGCGGTCGGCCAGGGTCGCGGCGAAATGAAAATTCTGCTCGACCAAGAGGATCGTGAAGCCGTTCTCCTTCAACCGGCGAATTACTCCGCCGATCTGCTGCACGACTACCGGAGCGAGGCCCTCGGTCGGCTCGTCGAGCAACAACAAGGTGGCGCCGGTCCGCAGCATCCGGCCGATCGCCAGCATCTGCTGTTCGCCGCCCGAAAGCTTGGTGCCCTGGCTGCGGCGGCGCTCTTTGAGGTTGGGGAAGATCGCATGGATCTCGTCGACACTCATGCCGCCCGGCAGGACCGCCGGCGGCAGCAGCAGATTTTCTTCGACGTCGAGGCTGGCAAAGATGCCCCGCTCTTCCGGGCAATAGGCGATGCCGAGGCGGGCGATCCGATTTGAGGCGAGGCCGACGAGCTGTTCGCTACGAAAGACGACGGAGCCTTGCCTCTGCGTTACGATCCCCATGATCGCCCGCAATGTCGTTGTCTTGCCGGCCCCGTTGCGGCCGAGCAAGGTGACGACGTCTCCTTCGCCGACCGTAAAACTGACCCCGTGGAGGATGTGCGACTCGCCGTACCAGGCGTGCAAATCCTCGACCCCCAACAACTGATCAGACATGGCCGGTCCCTAGATAGGCCTCCACGACCTCGGGATTCTTCGAGACAGCGGCGTAATCACCTTCGGCAAGGATGCGGCCGCGAGTCAGCACCGTGATGACATCGGAGAGGTCGGCCACCACCGACAGATTGTGCTCGACCATCAGCACTGTGCGCTCTGCCGCCACCTGGCGGATCAGCGCCGAGATCCGCCCGATATCTTCTTGGCCGAGCCCGGCCATCGGCTCGTCGAGCAACAGCATCACCGGGTCGAGCGCGAGCGTCGTGGCAATTTCGAGCGCCCGCTTGCGCCCATAGGGCAATTCGCTTGCCAGCGCCTCGCCAAACCCCGTCAACCCGACGGCATCGAGCAGCGCATCGGCGCGCGGGTCGAGACTGTCGAGAATGCGCTGCGAGCGCCAGAAGTGGAACGAGTTGCCGAGTTTGCGCTGCAGCGCAACACGGACGTTGTCGCGCACCGTCAAATGCGGGAATACCGCGGAGATCTGAAACGAGCGCACCATGCCGCGGCGTGCGATGTCGGCCGGCCGCTCGGCGGTGATGTCATGGCCGTCATAGAGGATTTCCCCGGCGGTCGGATCGAGGAACTTGGTCAAGAGATTGAATACGGTCGTCTTTCCAGCGCCGTTTGGACCGATCAGCGCGTGGATGGTGCCGCGACGGATCTGCAGGTCGACCGCGTGCACCGCCGTGAAGCCGCGGAATTCCTTTGTCAAACCACGGGTTTCGAGGATCAAATCGTCCGAGCGCAAAGTCACCCGACCGGCCGCGACCGGTATTGTTTTGATTGCGCGGCTACCCTAATCCGAGGATGCGGTAGGAGCAATCGGGAGAAGGACGACAGAGGTGGAAGACCCCATCGAGCGCGCTCTGGCCGAGATCAATTTCGGCGCCGACGGTCTCGCGCCGGCGATCGCGCAGCAGCACGACACCGGCGAGGTCCTGATGATGGCGTGGATGAACCGCGACGCCGTGCGCGCGAGTCTTGTCGAAGGACGCGCTTGTTACTGGTCGCGGTCACGCCAGAAGCTGTGGCGAAAGGGCGAAACCTCGGGACAGATCCAGCTGCTGCGCGAGCTGCGCCTCGATTGCGACGGTGACACGGTGCTGCTGCTCGTCGACCAGCATGGCGTTGCTTGTCACACCGGCCGCCGCAACTGTTTCTTTCGCGCTTGGCGGGATGGCCAATGGGCAATCATTGCAGAGCCCCAGATACCTCCCGAAACCCTTTATCCCGAGGCACCTCACCATGGCTCTCTCTCCGCGCGCGGGGCGAGGGAGAAATCTTAGCCCCTCGCCCCGCGTGAGCGGGAGGGTGAGGGGCAGCCCCTCGACCTACAATTCGCTACTGCAACGGCGGGCACACCAGGTTTACCTGCGCTGCTGCTACCAGTGCCGAGTTGAACGGGCGGTTCGCACATCGGGCGTTGTATTCGTTGACGCGGGCATTATAGCGGGCAGTGGCCTGGGTGGCATCGGCATGGACTTGGCCGACCGATTGGCGGTAGGCGGCATCGCGTTGCTCGAGGAGCGCTTTGTAGCGAGCGACCGCATCCGGGTTTTGAATATTGACCTGCGGCTTCTCGTGGGCCAGCTGTGAATCGAGGTCGGCGAGGTGGCGGGTGACCGCATCCAGAGCCTGATTCTTTGCGCTCATATCCGCGGAGAGGGTATTGACCGCCTGTTGCAGGCATAAGCAAGCGCTGATCTCGGCGGCCTCGGGAGGCACCTGCGCCGGAGCCGTGCCCGCGGTCCAGGCGATCAGACCCAAACCCAAGATTGCTGCGCGTCCAATGCCGATCACAGAAGCCATCAACTGTTCCTTGCTTATCGCCAGGGCCGATCCCGGCAATGCGAGATTAGCGTAAAAGTAATAAAAAGGGGCGTGTCGGTTTAGTGACGCGAAGTCCTGGTCGTGGAATCGGCTAATTCGCGGACCCGCTCGGCGGCCTCGCGACCGAGCTCGATGGCCTTGCCACGCAGCTCGTCCCGCGCTTCGCCGAGGAGTTCCCGCTCGGCTCGCGTGGGCGGCAACAGCGCCGCCAGCAACGCACCTGCAACAAATCCGACGACGCCAATCAGCCAAGGGTCGCGTTCGATCCTCTCCACCAGCTGGCCACCCGCACGCTTCGCCAGATCGCCGGCGTCACCCGCATAGCTCGTGATGCCGCTGGTCGCGCGATCGAGCGCCGCATTGCCAGAGTCGCGAACCGAGCCGATGGCGCCCCGCGCTGCTTCTGCCGCGTGGTGAACCCAGCCATCGGCAGCTTCTCCGCCTTGCCCGAGGCTCGGTCCGCGGCGCTCCGCAATGCGCCCGATCCCAAGCTCGCCAATGCGGCGCCGTGCCCCGAGGACATGCTCGTCTCCCACAACGCGCCCAGTCAAGCCGGTGTTGCTGGCGAGCAACCAGGCGATACCCACACCAATCAGAGCAATTGGTACTTGGTTGGTTCGAAGGATTTTGCCCGTCGATGGTTGCGTCATCATCTCGATCCTTCTTTGACGATCATGTGCGCCGGTCTCGGATCCACGCCGTGTCCTCGCGCAACGAATCAAAGCTGCGGCGCGGGACGAGATCGAGCCGGCTCTTGCCGAAAAGCAGTAGTCCTGCGCCGAGTGCGAGCACGACCACCCCGATGATCAAAGCGGCAAGCCAGGGTTCGACGATTTGGCTGAGGCCCAGCACCGCTGCTGCGAGGAGCGCGAGCCAACCGCTAAAAGCGATTAGTCCTCCTGCAGCAAGCGCGCCGATACCTTGGCCCAAGTGGGCGAACTTTTCATTGAACTCGGCCTTGACGAGCGCGACCTCCTGGCGAACCAGCATAGCGGCCTCGCTCGCCAGATCCGAAAGCAGTGCGGCAACCGAGCGTTCGGAATTGGGTCCAGCAGCATCAGGCCCGAGGCCGCCCCCATCGGAGAGCATTACGATCGCTCCCTCGCCCCGGAGGGCGCAAGCCCATCCCCGGCCGCTTCCCCAACCCCGGCACCGCTGGCGCTAGACACAGCTGCTGTAACGGTACCCGCCTTTTCCCGTTGCGCGAGTTCCCGAGCCACCTCGCTCGTTTGGCTCTGCTCGCTCGTTGTGGACCACAGAAAGCGCCCGACGAGAAATCCTGTAGCCATCGCCCCCAGTACGAACAATGTCGGCTGGCGGCGCGCCAAATCTTCGGCATCGGAAACGATTTCGTTCCAACGCCGGTCGCGCACCTGGCGGAAGATGTCTTCGACCCAGTCCGCTGTCTCTCCGACATAGCTGGCAATCAGCGTGTTTTGCGAGTTCTCCAGCGAGTGGGCGGCGCTGTGCAGCGCCTCGGCTATTCCCCCGACTCTCTCGGCGACCTGCCGCTTCCGTTCCTCGAGCAGCGATTCGGCGGCCGACCGGACCGCATCGACGAATTCGCCAACAACGCTCGTGGGAGCTTTTGCGCGCACACCGGTTGCTCCGCCCGCCTCGGCGTCGCCGGTCATGCCCGAGGCGTCATCATTGCTGTCCGCCATATTTCGCCCTCCAAGTAGGCCACGCCTCGTGACGTTGCTGCGACAACGGCCACGTTCGACTTCTGGTTCCTGCGGCGCGACGGATTCCCTCGAATTTCGCTGTCGAACCGCTGCCACAGTTTGCCGGATAATTGAGCGCGTTGCCGCTGCCCAGCAATGGGGCGGGTTCTGCGGGCGACAAAGGGGAGCGGGGGGTGTCGCGGAGGACAAAGATAATGGTGCTGACCAGTGGCTGAGCCGAGGCTGCGGCTCGACCCGGCCGAACGCATCCGGCCGCCGCCGAAGAAGCGCGTCCCACGGCGGCCGGCGCCCGCCAGAGGAGTTCTGGCTCGCGTCACTAAGATCGGCGTTCTGCTGGTTCTGTGGCTCGTGATCGTCAGCGGTCTCGTGCTCGGCTATTTCGCTCTGACACTCCCCGACACCGGTGAGCTGACGCGGGCCGAGCGGCGCCCGAGTGTGACGATATTGGCGGCGGACGGCAGCTTGCTCACGACCTTTGGCGACCTCTTCGGGCAACCTTTGCGCTTAAAAGAAATGTCGCCATATCTACCAAAGGCGGTGATCGCGACCGAGGATCGCCGGTTCTACAGTCACTTCGGGGTTGATCCGATCGGGCTCGCGAGAGCGTTGCTCGCCAATATTTCCGCCGGTCGTGTCGTCCAGGGGGGCAGCACGATTACCCAGCAGCTCGCTAAGAACCTGTTCCTGACGCCCGAGCGGAGCCTCTCCCGCAAGATCCAGGAGACCTTGCTCGCGCTCTGGCTCGAGCGCCGTTTCACCAAGGACCAAATTCTCGAGATCTATCTCAATCGGGTCTATCTCGGCGCAGGCACTTATGGCGTCGACGCCGCGGCACATCGCTACTTCAACAAATCGGCAAAGCAGACCGACCTATACGAGAGCGCCGCAATTGCAGGATTGCTTAAAGCGCCGACGCGGTTCAATCCAACCCGCGACCGCGACAAGGCTGCCGCCCGGACGGCTCAAGTCCTCGCTAAAATGGTCGAAACCGGCTTTGTCATCGACAAAGAGGCCGCCGCTGCGATCAAAGGCGGCGCCTCGTTCGCCGCAGTCGCCGCTCTTCGCCCGGGGACCCGCTATTTTGCGGATTGGGCGGCCCAGCAACTCGGAGACTTTGCCGATACCAGCAACCGTGACCTCACCGTCGTCACGACGCTCGATCCGCGCATGCAGGCTGAGGCCGAGGCTGCGATCGCCGACACTATCTCGCGCGAGGGCAGCCGAATGCTGCTCAGGCAAGGCGCGCTGGTAGCCATGTCGCCCGATGGAGCGGTACGCGCCATGGTCGGCGGCCGCGATTACGGCGAGAGCCAGTTCAACCGCGCGACGCAAGCGCAGCGTCAGCCAGGTTCCGCGTTCAAGCCGTTTGTCTACCTCGCGGGTCTCGAAGCCGGATTGCGGCCCTCCGACCAATTCGCCGATGCCCCGATCCGGGTCGGCGGTTGGGAACCGCGAGATTACACCGGACACTACCAGGGCGAGATGACCTTTTCGGAGGGACTGGCACAGTCGGTCAACACGATCGCGGTTCAGGTCGCGCAACGCACCGGCATCCGCAATGTCATGGCGGTGGCTCACCGCCTAGGAATTTCGTCGGAGCTGTCACCCGAAATGAGCCTTGCTCTCGGCACTGCCGAGGTCAATCTGTTGGAGCTTGTCTCAGCCTACGCGCCGTTCGCCAATGGCGGCAATGGGGTATGGCCGCACGGCATCGCCGAAGTGCGGGACAATACCGGAAAGATCGTGTTCCACCGCAGCGGTTCAGGGCTGGGACAAGTCGTAAGCCCCGAATTTGCCGGCTCGATGAACGAAATGTTGAGCGCCGTCATCGACCACGGAACCGGCAGAAGCGCCTCCCTTCCGCGTCCGGCTGCGGGCAAGACCGGCACAACACAGGATTACCGCGACGCGTGGTTTATCGGCTACACGGCGGACCTTGTCGCCGGGGTGTGGCTCGGCAATGACGACAATTCGCCGATGAACAAGGTGACCGGCGGCTCGCTACCGGCAAAAACCTGGCGCCGCTTCATGCTCGCAGCGACTACGGCGATGCCGGTACGACCCCTGCCAAGCACGCTTCCGACGCCGAGCGTCGTAGCCGAGGTGCCGCCGCGCTCCGGCGGCGGCTTCTTCGGTAATTTTTTCGGATTGTTTCGTCCCGGCCCGCCGCCGGAGCCACCACGGCTCCGCGGCGGACCCTGAAGATAACCGCGCTAGCGTAATGGCGAGAAGGAAGCCGGGACGACCAGCATATTCTCTTGTTTGATGAATTGGCCGCGCGTGTTGGGTGGCCAAGCGCCTGTCGCGCGGGCCTCGTCACGGATGCGGAAACGCTCGGCCGCATCCTTATAGGCCCAGATGTGGATCCATTGGTTGAGCGGACCGAGTTCGGTGTGGCCCGCCGCGGCCAACGGTGACAGCTTCACCCGCCCTTCGATCCTCTCGGCCCAGCGTTCTATGACGGTCGGCGCCGCTCCGGGCAACATCGTGTAGGTGCGGATCTCATAGAGATTGCCGTGCTGGCGCGGTGTGAAGGCCGGGCAGAACGGCGCCGCGTTGAAGATCTTGCTCTCCATCTCGACGATGAATTCCTGGATCTTGGGCGGCCAGTTCGGGATGGATTGCGAGCGCACGCGGCTGCGGTGCTGGAGGTCGTCATAGGGCCAGATATGGATGATGTGGTTGAGTGGCCCGACTTCGGTGTGAAAGAAGGCGCCGAGCGGGGACGCCTTGACGCGTTCGGTCAGCGCTTCGCCGAACCGTTTCTCCACCTCCGGCACCGAGCCGGGCTGGAGCCGGTAGGTCCGCATCTCAAAGATCATCGACCTCACTCCCTTTTCTGAGTTGACCCGATTAGCTTAAAGCAAGAAGGGCGGCTAAGGTAGGCGTGCGAGCTTTTCCGTTAAGAGCTCGTAAAAGCCCTCGGCATCGACCGCTTTCATAAAACGAACATTGGCCTTTCTTCCGGTGACGCCCCACCAATCGACAACCGTCATGCCGATCGTCAGCGGGCTCTGCGTCTCGATCGCGACATTGACCTCACGGCCCTGGTACAGCCCCGGGCGCAGCAGATAGGCAATCACCGCGGGGTCGTGCAGCGCCCGGGCGCGTGTGCCAGACTTCCCGCGACGGTTTCTTTCGAACGCGGTCAACAGCGCCGCGACCGCCGGCCCGCACCGGTTGCCGAGAGCGCGCATTGCCGCCAGGCGCGGCGGGGTGGTGAGCAGCTGATGCGTAACATCGAGCGGGATCATCGTGATCGGGATGCCGCTATCGATGGCGAGCGCAGCGGCGTGCGGGTCGACATGGATGTTGAATTCCGCCGCGGGGGTCACATTGCCGGGCTCGGAGCAGGCTCCGCCCATCACGACCAATTCGCGGATCATGCCGGTGATCTCCGGCGCTTTCGCGAGCGCCACGGCAATATTCGTGAGCGGCCCCAGAGCGCACAATGTGACCGTGCCCGGCTCGGCCGAGCGCAACGTTTGGATCAGGAAATCCACGCCATGCTGCGTCTGCAAAGCCATCGTCGGCTCGGGCAGCAACAGACGGTCGCGATCGGTTTCCGCATGAACCGCCGCCGCGGTTGCAAGCGAGCGCATAAGCGGCCGGGGGCAGCCGGCATAAACCGGGATGTCGCGGCGACTCGCCAACTCGCAAACTCGCCGCGCATTGCGCTCAGTCTGAGCAAGCGGCAGATTTCCCGCCACGGCGACGAGGCCCAACACCTCCAATTCCTCGGCCGCCGCCAACGCCAATAGGATAGCGACAGCATCGTCCAGGCCGGGATCGGTATCGATGATGATCTGCCGCCGCATTTTCGTGCGGAACCGGAATCCGTTCTATCGTCGCAGTACCAGCAGCTTTTTGATTTCGGCGATGGCCTTGGCCGGGTTGAGGTTCTTTGGGCACGTGCGGGTGCAGTTCATGATCGTGTGACAGCGATAGAGCCGGAACGGGTCTTCGAGCGCGTCGAGGCGCTCGCCGGTCTTCTCGTCGCGGCTGTCAGCGATCCAACGATAGGCTTGCAACAGCACTGCGGGCCCCAGATAGCGCTCGCTGTTCCACCAATAGCTGGGACACGAGGTCGTGCAGCAGAAGCAGAGGATGCATTCCCACAGTCCGTCGAGCTTCTCGCGCTCTTCGATCGATTGCGGACGCTCGCGGTCGGGCGGCGGCGGGCTGGTGGTCTGCAGCCAGGGCTGGAGCGACTGGTACTGCGCAATGACATGGGTCAGGTCGGGAACCAGATCCTTGATGACTGTCATGTGCGGCAATGGATAAATCCGCACCGCTCCTTCGATGTCCTCGATCGCCTTGATGCAGGCGAGGGTATTGATCCCGTCGATATTCATCGCACACGACCCGCAGATGCCTTCGCGGCACGAGCGGCGAAACGTCAATGTCGTGTCGATCTCGTTCTTGATCTTGATCAGAGCGTCGAGGACCATTGGGCCGCAATCATTGAGATCGATCTCGAAGGTGTCGACGACGGGGTTCTTTTCGTCGTCGGGGTTCCATCGGTAGATCTTGAACTCCCGCAACCGAGTGGCGCCGGGCGGTCCGGGAAAAGTCTTGCCGACGCCGATCTTGGAGTTCGCGGGAAGCGTGAATTCGGCCATCAATACACACGTGCCTTGGGGGGGAAGACCTGCACCTCGTTGGATAGCGTAAAGAGATGGACGGGGCGATAGCCGATCTTGACCGGCCCCTCGCCGTCGAGCCAGGCGAGGCTGTGCTTTATCCAGTTCCGGTCATCGCGTTCGGGGTAGTCCTCGCGTGCATGGGCGCCGCGGCTCTCTGTCCGGTTCTCGGCCGAGTGCAAGGTTACAACCGCCTGCTGCAGCAGGTTCTCGAGTTCGAGCGCTTCGACGAGGTCGGTGTTCCAGATCATCGAGCGATCGGTGATGCCGAGATCGGAGAAACTGCCGGCGACCACATCGATCCTGCTGACCCCTTCCCTCAACACCTCCGCAGTGCGGAATACGGCGCAATTGCTCTGCATAACGCGCTGCATGTCGAGCCGGATCTCGCCGGTCTTGCGCGGGCCGCTCGAATGCCGGACCGTATCCAGCCGGGCGACGGCCTCCTCGCCGACACCGTTCGACAGTGGCTTGTGTGGGGTGCCGGGCCGCACTAGCTCGGCCGCGCGATGCGCCGCGGCGCGGCCGAAGACGACGATATCGAGCAGCGAATTGCAGCCGAGCCGGTTGGCGCCGTGCACTGAGACGCACGCCGCCTCGCCAATCGCCATCAGCCCAGGCACGGTGGCATCGGGATTTGCCGGGGTCGGCCGCAGGACTTCGCCGTGATAGTTGGTCGGGATGCCGCCCATGTCGTAATGCACGGTCGGGAGCACCGGAATCGGTTCGCGCGTCACATCGACGCCGGAGAAAATTTTCGCAGTCTCCGAGATCCCCGGCAGCCGCTGATGCAACAGCTCAGGTGCCAGGTGCTCGAGGTGCAGGAGGATGTGGTCCTTCTCCGACCCACAGCCGCGGCCCTCGCGAATCTCGATCGTCATTGCCCGGCTGACCACATCGCGCGATGCAAGGTCCTTCGCGTGCGGCGCATAGCCCTCCATGAAGCGCACGCCTTCGCTGTTGGTCAGATAGCCGCCTTCGCCGCGGGCGCCTTCAGTAATCAGGCAGCCGGCGCCGTAGATGCCTGTCGGGTGAAACTGGACGAACTCCATATCCTGCAGCGGCAGTCCCGCGCGCAACACCATCGCATTGCCGTCACCAGTACAGGTGTGTGCGGAGGTGCAGGAAAAATAGGTCCGGCCATAACCGCCGGTGGCGAGGACGACGAGGTGGGCACGAAACCGGTGCAAGGTGCCGTCCTCGAGGTTCCAGGCCATGACGCCGCGGCAGGCGCCCTCGTCATCCATGATCAAATCGAGCGCGAAATACTCGACGAAGAACTCCGCATTATTGCTGAGGCATTGCTGATAGAGCGTGTGGATGATCGCGTGACCGGTCCGATCGGCGGCGGCGCAAGCACGCATCGCCGGATCGCCTTCGCCGTAATCCCGCATATGGCCGCCAAATGGCCGCTGGTAGATCCGGCCGTCCTCGGTTCTCGAGAAAGGGACGCCGAAGTGCTCCAGCTCGATGACAGCCGGGATCGCGTTGCGGCACATATATTCGATCGCGTCCTGGTCGCCGAGCCAATCCGACCCTTTGACCGTGTCGTACATGTGCCAGCGCCAGTCGTCCGGGGCCACATTGCCGAGCGCAGCGCTGATCCCGCCTTGGGCGGCTACGGTATGACTGCGGGTTGGAAAGACTTTGCTGATGCAAGCTGTCTTCAATCCTTCGATAGTCATTCCCAAGGTCGCCCGCAGACCTGCGCCACCGGCGCCGACAACGACGACGTCATAGCTGTGGTCGGTGATCTGATAGGCGGGGGGCATCACGGAACTCCCAATCAGCTTCCCACCGCAATGCTGAAAACGGCGAAGATGCCGGCAACGGCAAGAGCGAAGCAGAAGAGGCGGATTACGATAACGAGCGCGAGCTTGGCGAGCTCGGCATGAACATAATCCTCGACCACGACCTGCAACCCAAGCGACATGTGGTAGAAGGTCGCGATCAGCAGCAATACCAGCAGGATCGCCGGCAGCGGACGGCCCACCCAATTCTGCATCGTCTCGAGATCGGCGCCGACAAGCCCAATGAGGGCGATCACGAGCCACAAAATCAGCGGTACCAGCGCGATCGCAGTGACGCGCTGCATCCACCAATGCTCGACCCCTTGCTTCGCCGAACCCAGCCCGATCGCGCGGCCGAGCGGCGAGCGCATCCGTGATGCCATCATGTCAGGAAACCCAGCGCGAGATCCCAGCGACCCACGCAATGATAGTCAGAACTCCGGTCGCGACGACGACGATCCAACCGCCGGTATAGACTGATTTCAGGCCGAACGCGTGTCCGGTGTCCCAGACAAGGTGACGGACGCCGTTGCATAGGTGGTAGAACAACGACGCCGTCCAGCCGAACAACAGCAAAAGCCCGAGCCACGAGCCGAGGAAATCCTCGACTCCATCATAGGTCTCCGGCCCCGTAGCTGCGGCAACCAGCCACCAAACCAATAGGATGGCGCCGGCACTCAGCGCGATGCCGGCGGCCCGGTGGAGGATCGACAGGACGGAAGTGAGTTGCCAGCGATAAATCTGAAGGTGCGGCGAGAGTGGCCGGTCGGCGGATCTCATCTACAAACAGTCCGTCATTGCTTTCCCTAAACGGTGGCCGATGTGACTTAGACCGCGTACCGGGGAGTGTCAACGGAACCAGGCGCAACGCCACGGCGCCCTCACCGCGCGGCGGGGAACCTTCGATGCGTTCGGCAAGCGCCCGACCAGTCGGCAGTTTTTAGCGCTGCGCCGCACGATTCTCCTTCGGGTGTGACGTATTTCACATTCGAGCCGGGCAGAGGGATTTATCCTCTACTGGTTAATGGGGAGGCTTCGATGAAGAGCAATGGGACGCTGATCAAGCTTGCCGGTTCTCCGGACGCCCATCAGACAGCTCTAGCAGCGGCGGTGCCCTCCGATTACGAGATCAAGCCGCTATTCGCCGTAACTTCTGAAACGCGCTCCGGCAATCAGGCGGCTGCCGCGGCGGCGGGTTCGGCCCCGACGCATACATGGGTGGTGGTCAAGCCTCGGACCAACGGTTTGGCGGCGCAGGCTGCCGTACAGCATCCTTGGGATACGGCGCACGAAATCCGGCAGCGATTGGGCGCCAGAGTGCTGGCAGCGGAGCCGGATTTGGACCAGGCGTGGATCCCCGAGACACCAGTTGGTGGCGATGCGCCGGCACTGGCGGCGCGCGCCGAGGACCGGACCGAGCCCGATGGCGAGATGGGGACACCCTATGCGCGCGGCCCTCACCCAAATTGGCACATTGATGACGATTATTCACAGTTGCGCGCCGCCCGTGAGGCGGTGGGCGACGGGCAAAGCGCGATCAAGATCGTGCATCTCGACACCGGCTATGACCCGAACCATAAGGCTCGTCCGGGATTCATAGTGAACGCAGAGGAGAGAAACTTCGTCGACGCAGACCGGCCGAACAGTGCCGAGGACGAGACCCCGACATCGGGTGTGCTGCTGAACCGCGGCCATGGGACCGGGACGATCGGCATCCTGGCGGGACCGAAGGTCATGGGGGTGCGCCGTACCCAAGATGGGAAGTCGCTCGACGGACAGACTTTGGGCGGTGCCCCGATGATGAACATCGTGCCGGTGCGCATCGCCAATTCGGTGGTGCATTTTGGGACCAGCGCGGTCGCGCAGGGCATCGACTACGCCGTCTCGATCGGTGCCGATGTCGTTTCGATGAGCATGGGCGGCCTGCCGTCGCAGGCATGGGCGGATGCGGTAAACAAGGCCTACGAGGCGGGAGTCGTGGTCGTCTGCGCTGCGGGAAATAATTTCGGCGGTCTGCCGACCAGCCTCGTCGTTTATCCGGCGCGGTTCGACCGGGTCATCGCCGCCTGCGGCGCGATGGCCGACAAGAGCCCCTACCTCAACCTGCCACCCTACGCGATGGAAGGGAATGCCGGCCCGGCGAGCAAGATGGTGACGGCCGTCGCCGCCTACACGCCGAACATTCCTTGGGCGCGGCTCGGAGTGTCTGACTGGATCGACCTGGACGGCGCCGGCACTTCCGCCGCCACACCGCAGGTGGCCGCCGCCGCCGCGTTATGGCTGCACAAGAATGGTGGCAATTATCCGGCGCGTGACTGGCGGCGCGCCGAGGCGGCGCGCCGAGCCCTGCTCGACACCGCCTTTCTGGGCAGCAGCGCCCAGCGGCCGGATCCGTTCCTGGGCAGCGGCTTGCTACGCGCAGCGGACGCACTCGCGAAAACGACGATCGACAACCTGAATGAGACGCCGCGCGACGACGCGAGCTTCGCATTCCTGCATCTGCTCAGCAGCATTTTTGGCGCGACCGGGGATGAGCCGGTCGATCTCTACGCGCTGGAGCTGACACAGCTGGCATTGCTTTCGCGAGCAGCGCAAGACGCGATGCCTGACCCGCAAATTCCAGTGGAAAAGATCACGACGCAACAGCGTCGCCGTTTCTTGCAGGCGATCCTGGACGAGGGGCGCAGTTCTCGCGCGTTGCGTGGGTATCTTGTGCGCACGCTTGGCGGCAGTTCGGTTGCTTCGAGCGCCCCCTCTCCACGGACCGAGCCGTCGAATGTGGAAACCATTCCGGCAACTGATGCGGCCCTCGTTAATCAAGCCGCGGCATGGCGCCAGATCCTTCCGGCCCCGCCCGCTAGCCGGCGATTGCGCATCTTCGCCACCGATCCCGGTGGCAGCGCCACACTGGAAACGACGTTCATCAACACCGCAACCGTGGAAGTGCCCTGGGAGGCGAACCGACGCACCGAGAACCTGCTCGCACCCGGTCCCGTCGGCGAATATTTGGAGGTGGTTGACGTCGATCCGGCGAGCGGGCGCGCCTACGATCCAGTCGACCTGAACAACCCCTACTTGCTGGCACAGGACGGGCTCGCCCCGTCCGAGGGTAACCCGCAATTCCATCAGCAGATGGTCTACGCTGTGGCGATGCGCACGATCCGCAACTTCGAGATCGCCTTGGGGCGCCGGGCGCTTTGGGCCGAGCGGGAGGTGGAAGTAGCAGCGCATGACGGGAACACCGAGCAGCGCTCCGAGCGAGCGTTTGTCCGCCGGCTGCGCATGTATCCGCACGCTTTACGAGAAGCAAACGCCTACTATAGTCCAGATAAGCGAGCGCTGCTGTTCGGATATTTTCCCGCAGCCGGTGCACCGGATGGTGGACAGCTGGTGTTCACCTGCCTTTCGCACGACGTTATTGCGCACGAATCGACGCATGCGCTGCTCGACGGGATCCATCGTTATTATCAGGAGCAGACAAACGTCGATGTCCCGGCCTTCCACGAGGCTTTTGCCGATATCGTAGCGATCTTTCAGCACTTCACCTTCGCGGAATTGCTGCGCTTCGAGCTCGAACGATCGCACGGCGACCTTTCGCACGGCGAGTTGATGGCCAACCTGGCCAAGCAATTCGGTCAGGCGATCGGACAAAGAGGCGCGCTGCGAAGCGCGATTGGCACGACCCCCAACCGCGACGAGTATTCCCAAGCGCGGGAGCCGCATGAACGCGGAAGCGTGCTCGTCGCGGCGGTGTTTGACGCTTTCCTTGCGATCTATAACCGGCGCATTCAGGATTTGGTGCGTCTTGCGAGCGGCGGCAGTGGTATTCTGCGCCCGGGCGCACTGCACCCCGATCTAGTCGGAAGGTTAGCCGAGGCGGCAACCAAATCGGCGCAGCACGTGCTGAAGCTGTCGATCCGGGCGCTTGATTACATGCCGCCTGTGGACCCGACATTCGGTGATTTCTTGCGTGCGCTGATCACGGCCGACTCCGATCTCGTGCCGGATGACAAGCTCGGCTACCGGATCGCGTTCATCGAGGCGTTCGGTGGACGGGGAATCCTGGTCGATGGCGTGCGCACCCTCTCACCTGAAAGCCTCCGCTGGCAGACCTTGATGCCCGAGGCGCAACCGCCGGGTCTCGGCAAGTTCCTCCGGGAAAATATCGACCTGGGGTGGGACGTCCGTGGCGACCGCCAGACCGCGTGGCAAGGCGCCCGCACCAACGCGTGGCGGCTGCACGAATGGCTTAAGGAGCCGACGAATTTCTCGGATCAACATGCTATCGCTCTCGGCCTCGATCGCAGCCTGCCGCCGACCCAAGGTCCGGATCCCTATCCTCGGCGCGATGCCTACAATCGCCCGCGTTTCGAGGTGCATTCGGTTCGCCCCGCGCGGCGCATGACGCCAGACGGGGAGATGCGCACGGACATCATCGCGGTTATCACGCAACGGCGCCAACTGGCGATGAACGGCAACGATTTCCGCGGCGGCTGTACGCTGGTGCTGGACCGCCGCGAGGATGTGCCGCCAATCCGCTATTGCGTTACGGTGCCGGTATTCGCCAAAGGCCGGGCGCAGAGGGCATCGAGCGATGGGATGGCCGCGATGGCGGCCGAACGCAACCCGTATGGCAATTACGGGATCAACGAGCCGTTCGCGATGCTGCATCGATGCTGACGGGAGGGATTTGAAATGGCGCGCACCACCAATAGAGCAAAACCGGATATCAAGGCGAAGGACGCCGGGTCACCCATGCCGCCGCTCGGCCGAGTGTCGGTCCGGATGTACCGGCAGGGCCTTGGTGATTGCTTTCTGATCACATTGCCGAAGCAGAATGGCAGCCCCTGGCGGATGCTGATCGATTGCGGGGTTATTCTAGGGACACAAGACACTGCCGCCCGGCTGAAGGAAGTGGTTCAAAATCTAGTCGACGATACTGATGGGCGGGTTGATGTTCTAGCCGTGACTCATGAACATTACGACCATGTTGCCGCTTTCGCTGGGCCACCAAAGCTGTTCTGCGGGCAGCACGAGACCCGCCAAGACGGGCAGTTGCAGGTGGGCGAAGTATGGTTTGCCTGGACCGAAGACCCCAGCGATGCGCTTGGCCGTAAGCTGAGCAAGACGCGGGCCGATCAGGTGAACCGGCTCGCCGCAATGGTCGCGGGGTTGCAATCTACCAATCGAGCGATGACCCCGGCGACGAGCGAGCTGACAAATGGCGTAGCCGACCTGATCGGTGGTTTCTTCGGGCTGGAGCAAAAGGATTTCGCACAGGCGCGGGGCCACCTTACGGGTCAGGGGGTGGCTGCCGTCAACGAACCGGGAAACGGCGCAGACGGTGGGGCAAGGCATCCCGGTGCCACGGCGCGGGCGATGGAGAATGCGCGTGCGCTAGGCGGCACAGACGGAAAACGCGTGCGCTATTGGGACCCGGGCGACGCGCCCTGGACCAGTCCGGATCTACCCGGGGTGCGCATCTACGCCCTCGGTCCGCCGCGCGACGAGAGCCTGCTCAAGAAAACCTTTATGAGCGACGAGGTGTACCACCTGGCCGCAAGTCAGGCCGCGAACACCGCTTTTTTTGGCGCGGCGGGCCTCAACGCCGTCGCCCCGGGAGTTAGTCAGGAGAATAGCTGGTTCCCCTTCGATGCCGCATATGGCCGCGAGCTTCGCGACCCCGCCTCCGATGCGAGTGTCCGGATGCCCGAGGTGACGGCCGAATTTTTGCAGCGTCATTATTACGGGCCGAGCAGCGATGTCGGGGAACAGGACCAGAGTTGGCGGCGGATTGACGAGGATTGGCTGGGGAGTGCCGCGCAATTCGCGCTAAATCTCGACTCGGCGACCAATAATACGAGCCTCGTGCTGGCAATCGAGCTTTCGCCTGGCGCTGAAGTGCTGCTGTTCCCGGCGGATGCTCAAGTCGGCAATTGGCTCTCTTGGCAGAAGGTGCAATGGAGTTTGGACGGCAACAAGACGGTGACAGCCACGGATCTGCTGAAGCGCACTGTCTTTTACAAGGTAGGCCATCACGGCAGCCATAACGCGACCTTGCGGGAGCACGGGCTGGAGCTGATGCCGCATGGCTTGGCTGCCCTCCTCCCCGTCGACCACGAGATGGCCGTCAAGAAACACTGGGACGGAATGCCGTTGCCGGGCCTGATCGACGCGCTCAAAGCACATGACGCCAAAGTGGCGCGGATGGACGACGCCAACGTACCAAACGACACGCGTTTCCGTACCAGCGACAAACAGGGCAAATCCTTTAAGGGACCGGTGTTCTACGAGTGGAGGCTCGATACTTAAGCGAGTTCCCGTCACTTCTTAGCTCGGAGGCGATCGATTTCTTCAGCGAGCGCCACGATCCGGCGCGCCTTTTCGACATGAAGGTTTTCGATCAGCCGGCCTTCGAGCAGCACGACGCCTTTGCCCGCGGCAACGGCGTCGGCATGGACCGCGATGATCCGCCGCGACCATTCGACCTCCTCGGCGCTCGGGGCAAAAGCCGTGTTTGCGGCGGCGATCTGCTTTGGGTGGATCAGGGTTTTGCCGTCGAAGCCGAGCTCGCGTCCCTGCCGGCACGACGCGGCAAAACCCTCGTCGTCCGAGAGGTCGAGGTGTACGCCGTCGAGAACCGCCAGGTTGTACGCCCGGGCGGCGAGGATCGCGAGGCCGAGCGAAGTCAAAAGCGGCAAGCGGTCGTGGGTCGAAGCCGCGTGCAGATCTTTGGTCAGATCCGAGGTACCGAGAACGAGCGCAGCGAGCCGCGAGCTCGCCGCGGCAATTTCGCGCGCATAGAGGATGCCCAGCGGTGTTTCGAGCATGCACCAGACTGCCAGCCGCCCCGGTGTCCCGAGCGCAGCGAGCAAGGAGAGGCTGAGCCGCACCTGTTCAGCGCTCTCGACTTTTGGCAGCAGCACCGCATCGATCGGCATGGCGGCAGCAGCTGCGAGATCGGCATGACCCCACGGCGTATCGAGAGCATTGACCCGCAAGACGATCTCACGCCCGCCATAGCCGCCTTCGGCGAGCGCCGCTGCGACCGTCGCCCGCGCGGTCGCCTTCACTTCCGGAGCGACGGCATCCTCGAGATCGAAGATCAGCCCGTCAGCAGGCAGGCTTCGTGCCTTCTCCAGCGCACGGGCGTTCGAACCGGGCATGTAGAGGAGGCTGCGGCGCGGGCGAAGCATGTTGATTATACGATCACGAACGCCTGGCCCTCGGCGATCTTAGGAAGCCTGCGGCAACGGTCCAGCTATTAGCCGGCCTTCGTCAGGAGGTGTGGAACACTAGGGTTCTGAGCTCGATGCTCTCGCGCGGCAGAATATCGCCAGGGGCGGTCGGGTCCTCAAAGGCCGAGTGAGCAGTAAAGCGCGCTTGGCCGTTCTCGGCCGAATCGTAGCATTTGATCAGCACCGCTTCGTCGGCCCGCATTTCCGGGACGTAGAACCAGCGATGGGCGGGGTTGTATCGAACGCGGTAGGTCTCGCCGGTCCGATCACGGTACACGAGGTCAGAGGGGACAAAATCGGTGAAGGCGACACTCGTCGCGTCGCAAACCGCGAGCGGCGCGTCGCGCAACGGCCCACGAATTGGCCGCCACACATTGATAATCTCGAAGCGGTGGCGGAGCAGCTCGTCGGCCTCCTCGCCCATCAGATCGCGCACCCGCTGCGGGCCGGACTTCACGGTATAATCGTTGTGGACACTGGTAACCGGCTGACGCGGCGTCCCGGGCGCGCGATCGGTGCCGCCCCAAACGCGGCGGCGGATCGTGTGATCGAAGACCAGCACCCGGTTCGCCCCGGTGGCTTCCGCGACGAGGCGTTCGGCCTCGGGATAATAGACCCGACGCAGTTCCTCCTCGTCATAGAAATCCTTGACCGCGCTGCGCTGCTCGACCACAGCCAAGCCCTCGACGTCGAGCGAGAGCCTGCCTGCGACCGGGCGGGCATCATGGATCGGCATCGCATGCGGCTCGGGGATACCGGTCGAGCGCGGCACACCTGGCCCCGGATCATAGGCGAGGTTCATCGGCTTTTCAGGCATCGGGGCGAGGTAGTTGAGAACGCCTTCGACGTAGGGCAAGCGGTCGATGACGTCATTGGTGAGAGTCATGGTCTTTCCTTCGTAGATTGAGGGTTTGACGCAAGCAGTTTCCCGAACACGATTTGATTGAATTCTTCGAAGGGGGTGCCGTTCTTGACGACTTTGGCGCGGAGCAAGGCACCCTCCCACGCATTGATCAGAAAGGATGCGAGCACGGCGGCATCACAATCGGCACGGATCTCGCCTTCCCGCTGCCCCTCTTGAATGCAGGTTTCGACGGCTTCGACCCATCGGGCGAACACCTTCGCCACGCCGACGCGGACGAGCTCACTCTGATCCGAGAGTTCGGCCCCCAAATTGCCGATCAGGCAACCACCCGTATAGGCGTGTCTGGCCATATTGGCAGCCAGCGCAGCAAAATAGCGGCAAAGGCGTTCGCGCGGCCGGTCATCGGGCTCCTTGAGCAAACGCAACGCCGCGCCGGCGCGTTGCTCCCAATAGCGTTCGATGACCGCGGCACCAAGCGCTTCCTTGCTCTCGAAATGGTTGTAGAAAGATCCTTTCGGCACGCCGGCATTGTCGGTGATCTCCTGCACGCCACAGCCGTTGAAACCGCGACGGTGCAATGTCTCGAGCCCGGCATCGAGCAGCCTTTCGCGAATATTCGCTCTTGCCATCCGCTAAATATGACCAGTCGTCTTATGTCTTCAAGGGGACCGGATGAAAGACGCCGCATCCCTGCGCCGCCAGCCCAGTGGAGCGTTCTTTTAGGATCGCAAGCGCGCTCGCGGCGGAACGCCAGCCGTCACAAGATAAACTTCGATAGATCGGCGTTTTGGGCGAGCGCGCCGACGCGCTCGCGGACGTAGCTGCGGTCGATGGTGACCTGGCTGCCCTCTGGCTGGTCGGAGGCGGTGAAGCTGATCTCCTCCAGCAGCCGCTCGAGGATCGTATGCAGGCGCCGCGCGCCGATATTCTCGACCGAGGTGTTGATTTCCTCCGCCAATAGCGCGAGCTCGTCGATCGAGTCGTCACCAAAATCGAGTGTGACACCCTCGGTGGCGAGCAACGCCTTGTACTGTTTGATGAGGCTCGCTTCCGGTTCGACCAGAATGCGCCGGAAATCACTGCGATCCAGGGCCTTCAATTCGACCCGGATTGGCAGCCGGCCTTGCAATTCGGGCAACAGGTCGGAGGGCTTCGTCTGGTGGAAGGCGCCCGAGGCGATGAACAGGATGTGGTCGGTCTTGACTGCACCGTGTTTGGTCGCAACGGTCGTACCTTCGATTAGGGGCAAAAGGTCGCGTTGCACACCCTCGCGGCTGACATCGGGCCCCCCGACCCGCTCGCCGCGCCCGCAGATCTTGTCGATTTCGTCGATAAAGACGATGCCATTCTGCTCGACCGCGGTCGTCGCCTCGCGCACGACCATCTCCTGGTCCAACAGCTTGTCGCTTTCCTCGGCGACGAGCACGCGATGGCTGTCGGCGACGTTCATCCGCTTCGGCTTCGAACGGGCGCCGAACGCCTTGCCGAAGATGTCGCCCAGGTTGAGCATCCCCATTTGGGCGCCGGGCAAGCCCGGGATCTCGAACGTCGGCAGGCTGGCCGCGGCACTCTCCTGAACCGAAATTTCGATCTCGCGATCGTCGAGCGCGCCTTCGCGCAGCATCTTGCGGAATTTCTGGCGGGTATCGGCGCTGGCACCGGAGCCGACCAGAGCGTCCAGCACGCGCTCTTCGGCGGCGAGCTCCGCCTTTGGCTCGACCTCCTTGCGCAACCGCTCTCGGGTCATCCCGATCGCGATCTCGACGAGATCGCGCACGATCTGCTCGACATCGCGGCCGACATAGCCGACTTCTGTGAACTTCGTCGCTTCGACCTTGACAAAGGGAGCTTGTGCGAGCCTCGCCAGGCGCCGGGAGATCTCGGTCTTGCCGCAGCCGGTCGGCCCGATCATCAGGATGTTCTTGGGCAGCACCTCCTCCCGCAGCTCAGGGTTGAGCTGCTGGCGCCGCCAGCGGTTTCTGAGCGCGATCGCAACGGCACGTTTGGCGTCGTGCTGGCCGACGATGAAGCGGTCGAGTTCGGAGACGATTTCGCGCGGACTGAAGGAGGTCATACCGATGTCAATATTCGAGTTTCTCTAAGGTTATCTTGTCGTTGGTGTAGATGCAGATCCCAGCGGCGATGGCCATGGCGCGGCGGGCCACCTCCTCGGCGTCCATGCTATCGTCGCCGATCAGTGCGCGCGCCGCGGCAAGCGCATAGCCGCCGCCGGAGCCGATGCCGATGATCCCATCCTCGGGCTCCAGCACGTCGCCGGTGCCCGACAAGATCAGCGAGACGTTCTTATCGGCGACCGCCATCATCGCCTCGAGCCGGCGCAGATAGCGATCAGTGCGCCAATCCTTAGCGAGCTCGACGCAAGCTCGGGTAAGTTGCCCGGTATATTGTTCGAGCTTTCCTTCGAGCCGCTCGAACAAGGTGATCGCGTCAGCCGTGGTGCCCGCGAAGCCGGCGATCACCGAACCGCCCGCGAGACGGCGCAGCTTGCGTGCATTTGACTTGACCACCGTCTGACCCATCGAGACTTGGCCATCTCCGGCGACCACGACTTGCGAGCCCTTGCGGAGGCTGAGAATCGTCGTGCCGTGCCATACATTCTCGGCGGTATGATGCATGAGCCTCTTTGGAAATCCGATGGCGTGCAGATGGAACTCCCGAAAAAACTAGGACTTCACCACTTCTCGGGAAACTGAGATGTAAGTTGGGCCGGTGCGGGATCAAGCTGAGGACAGCCAGCGCCCTTTTGTAGCAACCGCTCGCGGAAGTTGTTAAAACATCGCTGCCGTAGACCGCGGCGCAGAGGTGAACATGGCGCGGGTAGCGAGCGTCGAACGCAATACGAAGGAAACCCGAATTAATGGCAGCGTCGATCTCGACGGCACCGGTGTCGCCGAGATATCGACCGGCATCGGCTTTCTCGATCACATGCTCGAGCAATTGGCAAGACACAGCTTGATCGACGTGTCACTACGTGCGGAAGGAGATCTACACATCGACTTTCACCATACGACCGAGGACACCGGTTATGTCGTCGGCGAGGCGGTTTCACGCGCCCTCGGCGATCGTGCCGGGATCAGGCGCTACGGGCACGCTGTCATCCCGATGGACGAGACGCTGACCCAGGTTAGTCTCGACGCCTCGAACCGTCCTTACTTGATCTGGAAGGTCAGCTTCTCCCGGCCAAAGCTCGGCGAGATGGATACCGAACTGTTCAAGGAATGGTTCCAGGCTTTCGCCCAATCGGCGGGAGTGACCTTGCACATTGAAAACCTCTACGGCGAGAACAACCATCACATCGCCGAATCCTGTTTCAAAGGCCTCGCTCGGGCGCTGCGCCAAGCGGTCGAGATCGATCCGAGGCAAGTGGGTGTCATCCCTTCGACCAAGGGAGTCCTCGGCGGCAGCCTCGCATGATCGTCACGATCGTCGATTGCGGTTCGGGCAATCTGCGCTCGGCAGCGAAGGCCTTCGAGCGCGCGGCCGCCGAGAATGCGATCTCGGCCGAGATCGAGGTGACGAGTGCACCGGAGGCAATCGCTACAGCCGACCGCATTGTCCTTCCCGGCGTCGGCGCATTCGCCGATTGCCGGCGTGGCCTGCTCGCCGTTTCGGGTCTGGAGGAGGCGCTACATGAAGCGGTTGTCGTCCGCGCTCGCCCGTTCCTTGGGATCTGCGTCGGAATGCAGCTGATGGCGGAGCGCGGGCGCGAGTTCGAGACGACAGAAGGCCTGGGTTGGATCGGTGGCGAAGTCGTGGCTATCGAACCGAGCGATCCCGGCCTCAAGATCCCCCATATGGGGTGGAACGAGATCGAGGTCCGCGCTCAGCATCCTCTGGTCGCCGGGCTTGCCGAAGGTGCTCACGTTTATTTTGTCCACAGCTATCATTTCCGCCTGGCCGAACCCAGGGACCTCGTCGCCGTTACCGACTATGGCGGCCCGCTTGCGGCGATCGTCGGTCGGGACAATATCGCCGGTACCCAATTTCATCCCGAAAAGAGCCAGGAGGCCGGCCTCCGTCTGATAGGAAACTTTTTGCGTTGGCGTCCATGAGCGATATGCGAACTGAGGGGACCATCTCCATCGATCGGTTGACCAGATATTCGGGAACCGATCTCGACGATCTGTGCGAGGCGACCGAGAGCGCCATTACCGATGGCGGCGGGTTCGGATGGCTAAAGCCGCCGCCGCGGCAAGTGCTCGAGAATTATTGGAAAGGGGTACTGCTCGTCCCCGAGCGGCGGCTCGTCGTTGGCCGGTTGGACGGGATCATTGCCGGCTCGGCGCAGCTGAGCCGGGCGCCGCGCAACAATGAAGCGCAAGCCTTCGCCGGAACTCTGACCAGCGCTTTTGTCGCTCCGTGGGCGCGTGGCCGGGGCCTTGCGCGGGGTATCGTGCGGGAAATCGAGCGCCTCGCTCGCGAGCTCGGCCTGGCGGTCCTCAATCTCGATTTGCGCGACACTCAGCGCGCGGCGATCAATTTATACGAAAGTTTGGGCTATAGGCGCTGGGGCGTACATCCCGTTTATGCGCAAGTCGAAGGCCGCATCGTCCCGGGCCATTATTATTACAAGAATCTTCTCGAGAATGAACCGACGGCTCCGTGATCCTGTTCCCCGCGATCGATCTCAAAGATGGCGCCTGCGTTCGCCTTCTTCGCGGCGAGATGGCAACCGCCACTGTATTCGGTAAAGATCCCGCCGCGCAAGCGCGTCGCTTCGCCGATGCCGGCTTCACCTGGCTGCACGTCGTCGACCTCAACGGCGCTTTTGCAGGGCGCACTGTCAACAGCGCGGCAGTAAGGGCAATCCGCGGCGCCGTCGACTTGCGCATCCAGCTAGGCGGCGGCATCCGCAACCGCGATGCGATCGAAGACTGGTTGCAGCTCGGCATCGATCGCGTCGTGCTCGGGACTGCTGCTTTGCATCACTCTGAACTCGTGCGGCGCGCCGCTTGCGATCATCCGGGCGCTATCGCCGTCGGCATCGATGCGCGCGATGGGCGGGTCGCAGTCGAAGGCTGGGCGAAGACGAGCGAGATTGGCGTGATCGAACTTGCCCGCCGCTTCGAGGATTGCGGGGTTGCGGCGATTGTCTATACCGACATCGCCCGTGATGGCGCTCTCTCGGGAGTCGATGCGGAGGTGACCGGCAATCTGGCGCGGGAGATACGAATTCCGGTCATCGCATCGGGCGGTGTCGCCTCACTCGCCGACATCACCGCCCTCAAGGGACGCGAGGCGGACGGCATCATCGGCATCATCTGCGGCCGTGCTCTTTACGACGGCCGGATCGACCCGGCGGCGGCATTGCGCTTGTTGGCGGAGGAGCCTTGATGCTGAAGATGCGGGTCATCCCCTGTCTCGACGTCAAAGACGGGCGCGTCGTCAAAGGCATCAACTTCGTCGATCTGGTCGATGCCGGCAATCCGGTGGCGCAGGCACGGTTCTATGATCGCGAGGGCGCTGACGAGCTCTGCTTTCTCGACATCACCGCCAGCGCCGAAAACCGCGACACGCTGTACGATGTGGTCCGCCGAACCGCCGAAGAATGCTTCATGCCGCTGACCGTCGGCGGTGGCGTCCGCACAGTCGACGATATCCGCCGCCTGTTGCTCGCCGGCGCCGACAAAGTGTCGATCAACACCGCCGCCGTCGCCCGCCCCGAATTCGTGCGCGAAGCGGCACAGAAATTCGGCAGCCAATGCATCGTCATCGCGATCGATGCCAAGAGCGCGGGTCCCCAGCGTTGGGAGGTATTCACCCATGGCGGCCGGCGGCCGACCGGCATCGACGCGGTCGTCTGGGCGTGCCGGCTTGCCGATTATGGCGCCGGCGAGATCCTGCTGACCTCGATGGACCGGGACGGAACCAAATCGGGCTTCGACATTCCTTTGACGCGCGCGATTGCGGACGCGATTCGCATACCAGTGATCGCTTCGGGCGGTGTTGGCACCCTGGATCACCTCGTCGAAGGGATTCGCGATGGGCACGCGACCGCCGTCCTCGCCGCCTCAATCTTCCATTTCGGAGCCCATCGGATCGGCGAAGCCAAGGCGCGGCTCGCCGCTTGTGATATCCCGGTACGGCGCTGAGATATGGTCGTCCGCGAGGTGAGTGCGCTAGGACCAACCCTCGACCGGCTCTGGCAGGTTATTCAGTCGCGCCGAGGCGCTGATCCGCAGAGTTCGTATACCGCGCGGCTTTTCGCCCGCGGCCGCGCGAAAATCGCCCAAAAGCTCGGCGAAGAGGCGGTCGAGACGGTCATCGAAGGCATCGGTGACAACTCCGCGGCGCTTGTCGGAGAGAGCGCCGATCTGCTCTATCACTTGCTGGTGCTGTGGGCCGCGGCCGGGGTTTCTCCTGAAGATGTCGCTGCGGAGCTGACGCGGCGCGAGGGCACCTCCGGCATTGCCGAGAAGCGCGCTCGGGCGAACCTCTGAACGCAAGCCAAGTCGGGGCGAATGAATGGCCTATGATCGCAACAATGTGTTTGCCCGCATCCTGCGCGGCGAAATTCCGTACAAGAAGGTCTACGAGGACGCGCACGTCCTCGCCTTTCACGACATCAGCCCCCAGACCCCGACGCATGTTTTGGTGGTCCCAAAGGGAGAATACGTCTCGTTGGACGATTTCTCCGAGAAGGCCTCAGCGGAGGAAATTGCTGCACTGGTCCGCGCGCTCGGGCAGATCGCAAGAGAGCAGGGGGTAGCCGAGACCGGCTATCGCGTTCTCGCCAATACCGGGCCCGCAGCCCATCAGGAGGTGCCCCATTTTCACGTGCACCTGTTCGGCGGCCGCGATCTCGGTGGAATGCTGCCTCGCCGCTGATCAGCTTCCTCCGACGGGACAACATAGCATAGCGAGGTTACGCCAAAAGATATCGGTTGAAGCTGCGGCCGCACAAAGCAATTTAGCGAGCTTGATATTTACCATCATTTGCGTGTATTAAGGCGGCGGGAGTAAACGCCAAGGAGGCGGATCATGACGCGCCTCGGCGCAGTCAGCCGGCTGGTTCGAACACCTGCCGTGCACATGGAGCGATTTGCCGTTGCCCAAGACGCCCAACGGGTCACCTGGCCTCGCAACCACCGGAATCTGGGGAATGTCGGCTGATACGCATCGACGCGGTCCATCGGGTTTCCCGTCAGCCGGCCGGTCTTGCCGGCCGGCGACTGGAAGAGGGAGAGTTGTCGTCGGTAACCGCTGCCCTTCGAAGAACCGAAATATCTCCGATGAATCGACAGTCCTCGCTCCACAGGTCATACATGTGGCACCAGTATGACGAAGGACGGAAATCTGCCATCTTCGCCTCAGCGCTTGGCACCGTATTCGAGCGGCACGATTTTTATCTTTACGCGACGCGGGCACCGCGTTGCCGCGAAGCGGTGAAGCCTTGAAAATAAAGTTTTGAAATAGGAGGAAACAATCATGGCTGGCCCGCAAATTCCGAAGGACTTCCGGCGCGTGATCGTCGCTGCGGCAGTCGGAAACGTCATCGAATGGTACGACTTCTATATTTTCGGAAGCTTGGCCGCCGTCTTGTCTGTCAAGTTCTTCGAAAAGAGCCACCCGGTTGCAGCCCTGCTGAGTACGATTGCGCTGTTCACCGCCGGATTCCTGATCCGTCCATTGGGGGCATTCCTGTTCGGATGGATGGGCGACCGGATTGGCCGCAAGTACACGTTCCTCGTTACGCTCAGCGGAATGGGGCTGGGCACGGGGGCGATCGGATTGATCCCGACATACGAGCAGATCGGTCTGACCGCTGCATTCATCCTCTTCGGTCTGCGGATAATCCAAGGCTTGTGCCTGGGCGGCGAGTATGGCGGCGCCATCACCTACGTCGCCGAGCACGTATCTGACGAACGCCGCGGCTATTACACCGGCTGGCTGCAGACCTCTCCGACTCTCGGGATCGTGGTGTCGCTGTTCGTGATCATCGCGACACGCACCTATTTCGGCAACGAAGTATTCAACGCGTGGGCGTGGCGAATTCCGTTCCTGATCTCCTTCCTGCTGGTGGCCATCGCAATCTACATCCGGCTCCAACTCCAGGAGACGCCGATCTTCCAGGAGATCAAG
>Ga0306926_10000300_pt1 | contig 44164 bp, 40 predicted proteins | sample flu12Cox44000178_FD_203759 | JGI IMG/M metagenome (GOLD analysis project Ga0306926, IMG submission 203759) | Lab enrichment of tropical soil microbial communities from Luquillo Experimental Forest, Puerto Rico - flux8day.12C.oxic.44.000.178 (v2)... | ecosystem: Environmental > Terrestrial >... | reverse complement strand
CCGCCTGCGGGGAGAGGGTTGGGGTGAGGGGCCGATCGGGGCGTATAGCGGAACGGCCTACTCGAGGGCCGGCGAGCCCTGGTCACCGGCGCCGGGTCAGGAATCGGTGAGGCGATCGCCCATGCGATGGCAGAAGCGGGGGCGCGGGTCGTCGCTGTCGATATCGACGGTGCGAGTGCCGATCGCACGGCGGCAGCGATCGGCCGCGCAGCGGCGAGCCTTGCCTGCGATGTGACCGATCGCGGCCAATGCGATGGCTTGGCCACCGACGTACGCTCGCACACCGGCGCGATCTCGATCCTCGTCAACAATGCCGGGATCATCCGGCGCGGGACGGTGATGGAGCCGAACACCCGCACTGATTGGGACACGACCCTGGCCGTCAATCTCGACGGCCCCTACAACATGGTGACGGCGTTTCTCGACCAGCTGCGCGAGACCAAAGGGTCGATTATCAATATCGGTTCGATCCAGTCCTTTGTCGCGCTGCCCAACTCGGCGGCCTATACGACCTCCAAAGGCGGCGTCCGCCTGTTGACCAAGGCACTGGCGATCGAACTCTCCCCGCTCGGCATACGGGTCAATGCGATCGGCCCCGGGTTCACGGCTACCCCTCTTAATGCCAAGGCGCGCGAGGATCCGGTCTATATGGCGAATTTCGCGAGCCGCATTCCGCTCGGCCGCATCGGCACGCCCGAGGACATTGCCGGTCCCGCCGTCTTCCTCGCCTCCGACATGGCCCGCTACATCACCGGCATCACCCTGCCGGTCGATGGCGGCTACCTCGCGCGTTAATTTTTGTTGCGCACAATAACGAACACCGTCCACGGCCCTGGGGGGCGTCCCAGGTGCTCGAACGCCATCGGGTCAACCGGGACGTTGTAGGTAAATCGATCCTTGCCGACGAACCCGGGGTTCGGTCGATACAAGACCGCCTGTCCGTATACCGAGTTTATGCACCCCGACCCTTTTGGGACGCCGAGGTCGGCAAAGACAAATCGGACGGTAGCGTGTTGGGGCGGCGTGACCAGTTCTAGTGCCGGAATGCCGTTCGGAGAGCATTGCCGTTGACCCTCCCCTTCGTGGTAGCGCCACCGCGAGGCTGAGCTAACCATCGTTTCCGTGTCGGACGGTATCACGCGGCGCAGCTTTGTTCCCGGTGCGTCCGATTGTCCCCAGACATGACCGGGAACGATCACCGTGACCAACAACGGCAGGAGCAGATAAACTGCGGTTTTTGAGACGTTCATCCGGGGTCTCCAGTCTCACCGGCTGGCGAATTTTAGCTTACCGTATTGGGAAGTAAGAGGAGGAAGCGATGCTGAGCGGCGTCTATCGATTTCCGGCCATGGATAGCGTCATCTTCGGCAAACCCTTTGTAGAAGCGCTGGCGCAGGAGGTCGATCGCGTCGAGGCGCGGGCGGTGTTCATTTCCTCGCCAGCGGCACGCTCGCTCGCACCACCGACACGGTCGATCGGCTGCGCCAAATGCTGGGCAACCGCCTTGCCGGCGTTTGCGCGAAGATCGGCGCCCATACGCCGCGCACCGACGTCGTCGCTGCGGCAAACGCAGCGCAAGAGGCCGGGACCGATCTGATCGTTACTCTCGGCGGCGGATCGGTGACCGACGCCGCGAAGATGGTCGGCCTGTGCCTCGGCAACGAGATCACCGAGCCGTCACAGCTCGACAGCTATCGTGCCCGGATCGCTGCCGACGGCACTGCGCGGCGTCCCGAGGTAAAGTCGCCGAGCGTTCGCTCAATTGCGATCCCGACGACATTGTCGGCCGGCGAATACACGGCGTCCGCCGGCTGCACCGACACCGCGCGCCACGTCAAGGAGAGCTACAGCCATCCGATGATGATGCCGCGCACCGTCATCCTCGATCCGGATGTCAGCGTGCACACGCCCGAATGGCTATTTCTGTCGACCGGAATCCGTGCCGTCGACCACGCTGTCGAGGACATCTGCTCGATCAACGGCCAGCCGATCGCCGAAGGCGCTTCTTACCACGCGCTGCGCCTGCTCGGGAGCGGCCTGCCGGCGGTCAAAACCGATCCGGCGAACATCGAGGCGCGGCTCGACTGCCAGATCGGCGCCTGGATGTCGATGGTCGGCTCGCAAACCGGCGTCAGTAAAGGGGCGAGCCACGGGATCGGGCATGTGCTTGGCGGCACCGCGGGCGTCCCGCACGGCTACACTTCATGTGTGATGCTGCCCCACGCGCTGCGCTTCAATCACCCGGTCAACGCCGGCAAGCAGGCGCGGGTCAGCGAGGCGCTCGGACGCCCCGACGAACCGGCAGCCGAGGTGGTCGCCGAGTTGATCGCGGGTCTCGGATTGCCGACCCGGCTGCGTGACGTCGGGGTCAAGCCGGAGCAACTCGACCTGATCGCCGAGGGATCGATGCACGACCGCTGGGTGCACACCAACCCGCGCAAGATCGACGGCCCGGCGGTCATACGCACCCTGCTCAACGCTGCCTGGTAATTCGAACTCCGCCGCTCAGGAAGCAACATCTCTTAAAATTCTGGCTGCCATTTTGTCGTTCATGACCGGCCTTGTGCCGGCCATCCACGGGTTGGTCTGCACATTCCCAAAGGTGATGTTTGGATGCCTGGATGGGTGTACATCATGACGAACCGCCCCAACGGCACGCTGTATGTTGGCGTAACAGACGACCTCGCTCGACGCGCGTGGGAACATCGCGCGGGTCTTGTCGAGGGTTTCACCAAGCAGTACGGACTAACGAGGCTCGTGTTAGCCGAACACCACGATGACATGCGCGCGGCAAGGCAGCGCGAACGAAATATGAAGCATTGGCGGCGCTCCTGGAAAGTACGGCTGATCCTCGATCAGAACCCCGACTGGGCCGATCTCTACGATCGGCTCTCGTAGTTCGTGGATGGCCGGCACAAGGCCGGCCATGAACGATAACGGCGTCACACCACCACCGAAACCTCACATCGAGCCAGGCTTTTCGCGCAGTCCCGACCGCGCCAGGCGCGGCAACACCTCGGCGCAGAAATACGGCAGCTCGTCGAGGTAGTTGACGAATGACACTGCGATCCCGGTGAGCCCGGAAGCTGCCAGCTGCGTCAGCTCGCGCGCGACCATGTCAGGGTCGCCGACGAGCGGCAGCCCGCCCATCCCGTTGGCCTGGTGATCGCGGATCCGCTGGAACTCCTCGGCCGCGTGGGTCTGTGGGGTGATATTCTTCATCGCCAGGATGTTGTCGACCGCATCCCAATCGGCGTGCTCGACGATGCAGTGACGATAATAATCCGCTGCATCTCGCGCCGTGGGGCGGCAGGTCACGACACCCACGGTATAGACGTCGATCTCGCGGCCGCATTCCCGCGCCAACGCTTTTATATTTGCCACGTGCTGGACTGTCTCCTCGAACGAGATGCCACGCGCGATCGTCGAGAACAGCGCGTCGCAGTTGCGGATCGCGAAGGATTGGCCGGTCGAGGACGCGCCGGCGTTCATGATCAGCGGGCGGACGCCGCCATAAGGTTTGGGCTTGGCGCGTATGCCCTTAAGCTGGAAGAATTGGCCCTCGAAATCGAAATCCTCGCTCGGCGACCAGGCGAGCTTGACGATTTCGAGCCACTCCTGGGCGTAGGCATAACGCGCCTCGTGATCGCGCAACGTGGCGCCGAACATCTCGAATTCGCCTTCGTTCCAGCCGCAAACAAGGTCCAGGCCAAAGCGGCCCTCGCCGATATGGTCGGCGGTGACGAATTGCTTGGCGGCGATCAGCGGCGCGATTAGCGGCGCGTGCACGGTTCCGAACACGGTCAAGCGCTCGGTCTTGGCGAGCAGGCCGCAGGCCCAGGTAACCGTCTCCAGTGTTGCGCCCTGATAGTCGGTCTCGCCGCCATACCCCTTCCAGCGGCCGATCGGCAGCGTGAACTCGATACCCGCCCGGTCGGCCATCTGCGCGAGCCGCACACAATCGGGCCAGCTGCCGGACCACCGCTCCGGCACCATCGTGACCGCCCGACCGGAAGAGCAGTTGGCGCCGAACAGACCCAGCTTGACCGGTTGGCGCTGCCCATCGCGGCGCGCGCTCGTCCTTTGTCGCTGGCTTCTTCGCTTTTGCTCATGCTTCAATAAGAGGCGCCGTAGATGCGGTATGTTAACAGCGGTGCGGGAAAGCCGCGCGCAGTTTTGCGGGGAAGCCAAGCTGTTGAAAGACCGCTTTGATCTACCGGTCACATGCGCCACCGCGGCGGCCGTCGAAGACTATGTGGCCGGGGTCGATCTCCTGCTGTCGGCATGGCCCGGGGCTGAGGCGCGGCTGAACCGTGCGCTCGCCGCCGATCCCGATTCGCGCTGGCTCACATCGCCCGCGGTAGGCTGCTGCAATTGCAGACGCGCATGCCGGAAGCGAAGGCCGCAGCCGCGGACGCTGGGTCGCGCGCGGCTCGCGTCACGGCGCGCGAGCGCCGGCACATCGAGGCGACGCTGGCGATCAACGGCGCTGCCGGCGAGGCGCTGGCAATGGTCCGTGCGCACGCCGCGGAGTATCCGGGCGATGCGCTCCCGCTATCGTTGGCGCTCGGCGTGTTCGGGCTGCTGGGTTTCAGCGGGCGGCGCGATCATCATGAGGCGCAGCTGGCGCTGCTCGAGGAATTGGCACCGAATTGGGGCGACGATTGGTGGTTTGTCGGCTATCTCGGCTGGGGCTACATCGAAACCGGTGAGGTTGCGAAAGGCACGGAGCTCGTCGAGCCCTCGCTCGCCAGAAATCAGCGCAATGCCCACGCGGCGCACCGACGCGCACACGGCTTCTTCGAGTCCGGCGATGTGAGCGGCGGCGCCGGCTTTATCGAGAACTGGCTGAGGGACTACGACCGAACGGGCCCTCTGCACTGCCATTTGTCGTGGCATTTGGCACTGTTCGAGCTGGCGCGCGGCGATGCCGCGCGCGCTCAGGCGATCTACCTCGACAATATCAGGCCGTCCGTCGCCCTGGCCGCGCCGATGCTGGTCCTCGCCGACTCGGCATCGTTTCTTTGGCGCTGGCGCTTCTATGACGTGGCCCCGTCGCTCGACCAAGCATGGGCCGAGGTCGCTGCGCATGCGCGGCGGCATTTTCCGCACGCCAGCCTCGCCTTTGCCGATCTTCACGCCGCCCTCGCCGAAGCCGCTACCGGAGACCTCGACAGTCTGCAAATGCGCATCGCCGGACTGCGCAGCCTCGCCCGTGACGGGCGCCTGCCGCCCGGCGAAGTAGCACCCGCTCCGTGCGCGGCCGCGGCGGCGCTCGGCCGTGGCGACAATACGGACGCCGCACATTTGCTTGAAGTGGCGCTCGTCGATCTCCCCCGGATCGGCGGCAGTCACGCGCAGCGCGAGATCTTCGAGGACTCTCTGATCGTCGCCCATCTGCGCTCCGAGCAACCGGCCAAGGCCGCCGCGTTGCTGCGCTCGCGGCTGAGCCGGCGGCCGTCAGCACGCGACGAAGCGTGGCTCGCGCTCTGCTCACGCGATGACTGCGCCGCAGATCCTGTCACTGCGTGAACTGCTCGGGAAGGGACACCTGGCGTGAATACCACGGCAGCGACGTTATGCTTATCAGTTGCTCCGAGCCATCGAAGAGCTGTGAGAACTGCGGGCCTATGGCTTTGAAAACGAGTTTCTGCACACGGCCGGTGCCGGTCGCGGTGCTGCGCACCACGTCCGCGGCTTGCTCAATACGGTAAATTCGATAGAAGTCCGGTTTGATCGCCGAATGGGGCGTCGTTTCGATCTTGCTCCTCGTCGCAACACCCTCAACGTACTGCAGGTGAAGTTGAATGCCGTCGCCGTCGTCGCTTTTGAACTCCCACGATTCCTCGACGTTCGTCGTCCCGGCAGGATCCCTGTGGAGATGACGGTCCACGGTGGCGCCGGCAAGCTTGGCGTTTCCGTAGGGCCCCGAAACGTAACCGGGTATCGAAGCAAACCCGGCGATCACCATCGGCACCGTCGCGTCCGTGCCCTTCTTCTTGGCCGGGATCGCCAGCCCCGCGATGCGGCAGGTGTCTCCCGGGCTCCCATCAGGATTCTGTACCGTCAGTAAGTCGACGAAGTAGACGTTCAGATTGGCATCCTTGGACGGGCCGGTGCTGACCGGGCTGACCTGCCATCCGTCGGGCAGCAACTTTTCCGCGGCAGCATCCGAAACCTTGAAAGACAAGATTGTGCGCACCTCTCCATAGGTGCCGACGAGCTTTTCTCCAGCCGACGCGGCATGGACGGCGGCAACCGTCAGAGCCGACAGAGTGATCGCTGCTGCGAGGTTACGTGGACTCCGCGACATCGTCATATGCGTCCTTCCCGACGATCAGCGCACGAAGTTCGTATTCCGTGCACTCCTCGAAGGTTAGCACCCTTCGCCTCTCGGGCAAATTTTCGTCAGGAGCGTAGGGCTGCTTCGGCAACGGGCCCGAGGGGCGAAGCCGTCAGGGCCGGAGCTGCATTGCTCCCACCCTGGCGCGGACCGGCGGGCCAAAGATGCTGGCGAGCAGGGCCGCCAAAATCCCGGGGAGAAAGATGCCGTCGAAAGTGCCGGCGCCGCCGATCGAGGCGACTGGCGCGCCCAGCCCTTGGATCTGGTCGAGATTGAGGAGGTCGGCGCCGATCAGCGTGCCGAGGCTGCCGCCGATACAAGCCAGCGGAGCTGCGTACCGGCGTGACAGCAGCAATGCGACGATCGCCGCCGATGCCGGCGGCACGAACACGGGGAGCGCGATCCCCAGGCCGGGAACGGGCTCAGCGAGGGTATGGCACACCGCCGCAACACCGGCGGTGGCGAGAAGGCCGCGAACCCACAATCGATTTCTGACCAAGAGATAGAGTGAGAGCAACCCCGGGATCACCGCGCCGCCGACGTGACGGCGATGATCGTGCCGGGCCACTCGACCACGACCGGGATTACATAGTGCATGCCGAAGTACGGAACCTCCCGCCCCGAAACGATCCGCTGCGCAGCCAGCCGGGCCACCGGGATATTGACGTAGCTGCCGCCCAGCGAAGCCAGCAGCAACAGAACCGCGGCGCGCGGACCGAACCCGATATGCATATAGGCCAACCGCAAGGCTCGCACCTCGATCCACGCGACCAGCACGAGGAAGATCACGATCAGCAGAGAAAAGTGGGGAAGGGCGAGGGGGAAATACTGGAGTTGGCTCAAATCCATTCTCGGTGATCCGGACTGGCCCGCGGTTGTGGACGAGCTGTGCAGCTCCGACCAGCTTCAGCTTGTCAACGCTATCGCCCGCCGCTCGATCCGGGGGTGGGTCCCTCGCCCCGCCGGTAAAGGTTCGTAAAGATTTCGCCGGCCATTGTGGCCGACCGGGCCCGGCAAAGGGAAATGGTTTGCATGAACGACTTCGCACATTGTGGACGGGAGGGAACACCCGCTCCAGACCCAGCCGCCCGGCCGGCAGAACTCGCTGTCGTCATACCGACCTTGAACGAGCGGGAGAACGTCGCTGCGCTCGTGGATCGGCTCAAAGCGGCGTTGGCTGGCATCCAATGGGAAGCAGTCTTTGTCGATGACGATTCCTCGGACGGCACCGCCGATCTGGTGCGGGAGCTCGGACAGCAGCAGAGCAATATCCGCTGCGTTCAGCGGCTCGGGCGCCGCGGCCTCTCCTCCGCCTGCATCGAAGGCATTCTCGCCAGCTCGGCGCCGTTTATCGCGGTGATGGACGCCGATATGCAACACGACGAGGCGCTGCTCCCGAAAATGCTGGCGATGATCAAGGAGCAGCATCTCGACGTGGTGGTCGGCACCCGTTACGGGGCGAATGGCGGCGTCGGCGATTGGCAGAGGTCCCGGGTGGTGATCAGCGGCCTGGCGAGCCGGCTCGCTCGTCTCGTGATCAAGGCCGAGCTGACGGACCCGCTCAGCGGCTTCTTCGTGATCGCCCGCGGCGCTTTTGTCGCGACAATGAGGGATTTGTCGGGACAGGGCTTCAAGATCCTGCTCGACATTTTTGCCTCCTCGCCGCGGCCGCTCGCATTCGCCGAGCTGCCGTTCCACTTCCGCCGGCGGGTCAATGGGGAGAGCAAGCTCGACACATTGGTTGCGTGGGAATATGTGACTTTGCTCCTCGACAAGCTCGCCGGGCCCATTATACCGGTCCGTTTCTTGTTGTTTGCGATGATCGGCGGCTTTGGCGTCCTGACGCATTTGGCCACCCTCTGGCTAACCGTCTACCCCTTCGGGATTGGGTTCGCGGCGGGACAAGCGATCGCGACGATTGTTGCGATGACCGGCAATTTCCTATTAAACAACCTCTTCACTTATCGAGATCGGCGGCTTCGTGGGCGGGCCTCGGCACCGGGCCTATTGTCGTTCTATGCGGTCTGCGGTCTTGGTGCTGCTGCAAACGTCGGCATCGCCTCTCACCTGTTCGATGCCAATCACTCATGGTGGCTGGCCGGCCTGGGCGGCGCCGCCATCGGGGCGGTGTGGAATTACGCCATGTCGTCGGTCTTCGTCTGGCGATCGCGCACGGCCGCAGCACCGGCGCGACAGGCGCAGCCTCAGATCACCTCGGCAGAGCAGAGCTCCGCGGGTCGGAACTCCTTGAGCCCCTCCGCAGCCTAAAGAGAGCCAAGGCGGGTTCATTCCCGCTCGCCCTTCGCGGCAGCCCCGTGCTACGGTCGCAGCGGATCCAACCGCTGCATCGAATAAGGAGGAAACCATGGCTCAATCGCAAACGTCGGCCGCTCGCGAGCAGGTCCGCGACATCGTTCCTGGCTTGGTCGAGCTCAGCTCGCGGGTGCTGTTCGGCGAGGTCTGGGAGCGGCCCGGTCTCTCCAAGCGCGACCGCAGCCTGATCACCTGCGCGACCCTGATTGCGCTCGGCCGCGAACGCCAGCTCGTGGGTCATTTGGGGCGGGCGCTCGACAACGGCCTGAGCAAGAACGAGCTCAGCGAGGTCATCACCCATCTCGCCTTCTACGCAGGTTGGCCGGCGGCGATGACCGCGGCGCAGGTGGCAAAGGACGTGTTCGACAAAAGGTAGCCTTGACAACATCGGGGAATAACTCCGGGAGGGCGAGATGAAGATCGGGTTCATCGGGTTGGGCATGATGGGTTCCGGAATGGCCGCGAACCTGCAGAAGGCTGGGCATCAGCTGGTCGTCCACGATCTGCGTCGCGTGGCGGCCGAGCCCTGCCTCGCCGCCGGCGCGACATGGGCAGACACGCCGCGCGCCGTCGCCGAGGCCTCCGAAGTCGTCTTCACCTCGCTTCCCGGGCCGCCTGAGGTCGAGGCAGTCGCGTTGGGTGAGAACGGGCTGCTTTCCGGGATGAGCCGTGGCAAGGCCTATTTCGACTTGTCGACCAACTCGCCCACAATGGTGCGCAGGATCAACGCCGCCTTCGCCGAGCGGGATGTCTACATGCTCGACTCGCCGGTCAGCGGCGGACCGCGCGGGGCGCGGACCGGTAGGCTCGCGTTGTGGGTCGGCGGCGACGAGCAGATCTTCAATCGCTACAAGGCCGTGCTCGACGCGATCGGCGACAAGGCGCGCTATGTCGGGCCGATCGGCGCCGGCTCGGTCGCCAAGCTCGTCCACAACGGCGCCGGCTACTGCATTCAGACCGCACTCGCCGAGATGTTCTCGGTGGGCATCAAAGCCGGGGTCGAGCCCCTGGCGTTATGGGAGGCGGTGCGCGACGGCGCCGGCGGCCGCCGGCGCACCTTTGACGGGCTCGTCGACCAGTTCCTGCCCGGCAAATACGAGCCCGCCGCCTTCGCGTTGCGTCTGGCGCACAAGGACATGACGCTCGCCACCCAACTCGGGCGCGACTTCAACGTGCCGATGCGCATCGCCAATCTAGCATTGGCCGAACTCAGCGAGGCGCTGAACCGCGGCTGGGGCGATCGCGACTCGCGCTCTCCGATGGTGCTGCAGCAGGAACGCGCCGGGATCGAAGTTCGCGTCGATCCCAAGCGAATTGATGAGGCGCTCGAGCGCGACCCGCCCGCCTGAGGCGACCCTCCAAGCACCGCGGCAATGCCGCGGGGTCCCCCCTGTTTGCATAGCGAAAACAGGGTGAATCTTCGATTCGGACCCGAATTTGGCCTAGCGGGGCGTTAAAAAAGTTATCCAGATCAGACACTTGGAGCGGTTTACTGAATCGAGCAATTAGGGCTTCGAATCTCGCCACGCAGGGGGCGAAAATTGACTATCAGGGTGGAAACAGGGGAGCAGAAACTAAGCCGACTGACGGCACTGGTCGACTGTAGCACAGGCTTGCGTTCATAGCAATTATTTCCCGCAAGGTACGCCGCGCCTACTCAGGCAGGCCGGGCAAAACGCCTGAGATCTATCGGGATGTCGGCGCTCACCGCGGTTTCCTGGAGCCATCATCTCGCGCTATAGTACTGAATTGCTTTTCGGGAGGAGTGACGAGAGATGGATGGAATCGGTGTCGAGCTCGATTGTCTCGAAGGCGTTCGGGTTGTCGACTTTACCCAATTCGAGGCGGGGCCGTCCTGCACCGAAGCGCTCGCCTGGCTCGGCGCCGAGGTCGTCAAGATCGAGAACCCGAAGACCGGCGATCCCGGCCGGCGGTTGCTCCCGGGCAAGCCTGATAACGACCCCTGGTATTTTCACCAGTTCAACGCCAACAAGAAGTCGGTCACGCTCAATCTGAAGTCGCCGCGCGGGCTGGAGATCGTCAAAGAGCTGCTGCAGAAGGCCGATGTCACGGTCGAGAACATGGCGCCCGGCACGATCGAAAGATTGGGGCTCGGTTGGGATGTGGTTCGCGAGCTCAACCCGCGCATCATCTACTGCCAGGTCAAAGGCTTTGGCGAGGGCAGCCCGTACGAGAGAAATCTCGCTTTCGACATGATCGCCCAAGCCGCCGGCGGTCCGATCAGCGTCACCGGAGATGCCGACCGTCCGCCGGTAAAGCCAGGGCCTTCTTTCGGCGACACCGGAACCGGCATGCTGATGGCGGCAAGCATCCTGGCTGCCCTCTATCGGCGCGACCGCACCGGCAAGGGCCGGCGGCTGCAGGTCGCGATGCAGGACGCGATGGTCCACTATATGCGAGTGCCGTTTTCGCGCACCCAGCTGAGCGGCCAAGCCCAGATCCGTGGCGGCAGCAGCCGGTCGAACCCCTTGCTGGCACCCTCGGCGCTCTACCCCTGCAAGCCCGGCGGGCCGAACGACTATGTCTACGTCTTCACCAGCCGCGCCAACCCCGAACATTGGACGCGCCTTTTAAAGGCGATCGGCCGCGAGGACCTGATCGGCGATGCGCGCTACGACACCGGGCCGGCGCGTGGCGAGCGCGCCGCCGAGGTCGACGAGATCATCGCCACCTGGACCCGTCAGCACACCAAAGAAGAGGCGATGAAGATCATCGGCGGGGCCGGCGTACCGGCCGGCGCGGTGTTCGATACGCTCGAGCTGCTGAACGATCCCTCGCTCGCCGCCCGCGGGATCATGCAGAAGATCGAGCACCCGACCACCGGCAAACTGACGGTTCCGGCGTGGCCGGTCCGTTTCGACGGCGCGCCGCCGCGCGTCAAGCCTTCCCCGTTGCTCGGCCAGCATAATGGCGAAATTCTCGGTCAGTGGCTCGGCATCGCCGCCGGCGAGGTCGAAGCGTTGCGCGCCGAGGGGATCGTCTGACAGCGACCGTTACCCGCCCCTGCCCGACGCAGGGGCGGGGCTGTCCGCGTCATGACAGCCAACGCTTACGGCGGCGGTAGTGTTTGAGATCGCGGTACGACTTTCGAGCGCCGGCTTCGTTGAGCCCGAGATAAAATTCCTTGATGTCGGAGTTCTGCCGCAAAGTCTCAGCCGGGCCTTCGAGGACGATCCGACCGTTCTCCATGACATAGCCGTGATCGGCAATGTCGAGCGCCAAGGAGGCGTTTTGCTCGACGAGCAGCACGGTCAATCGGTGCTCCTCGCGCAGCCGGCGGACGATGCCGAATATCTCTTCGACGAGCAAAGGCGCCAGACCGAGCGAGGGCTCGTCAAGCAGGATCACTTTGGGCTCGGACATCAGGGCGCGGCCGATCACCAGCATCTGCTGCTCGCCGCCTGACAGATAACCCGAAGCCTGGTGGCGGCGCTCTTTCAGCGGCGGGAAGATGTCATAGACCCGACCGATGCCTTCCCGCACCCGCCCGAAATCGCTGCGCGTGTGCGCACCGGCGACCAGGTTCTCTTCGACGGTCAGGTTCTCGAACACGCGGCGGCCCTCGAAGACCTGCGTCACGCCGCGCTTGACGACATCGTGCGGCGCTAGCCGGTCGAGCCGTTCTCCGTCCAGCTCGACCGTGCCCTTCGTTACCTCGCCGCGCTCGGTGCGCAGCAGTCCGGATATCGCCTTCAGGGTCGTCGTCTTGCCGGCCCCGTTGGCGCCGAGGAGGGTCGTGATGTGTCCCTCCTCGGCAAACAGCGAGACGCCCCTCAGCACCAAGATCACCCCGTCATAGACGACCTCGATGTTGTTGAGCGCCAGCACGTCGAGACCTTAAATGTAATCCGGCTCGCCTCGAGCCGATTAATCCGACTTCGCCACCGCCTGAGCGACAACCTCGGGATAGGCGCGGAACCACTCCGTCTCCTTGACGAGCTTGCCGCCCTTGACCTGGAAGACCTGGACCCAGCCGCCACCCTCATGGTCGCTCTCGGTGACCTTGAGAGGCGGAACCAGACCGCCCAGGCTGAAGTCGTGGATCGCCTCAAAACCGTTCTTGACGTCCTCGCCGGTCGGCTGTTTGCCGCCATTGGCCTTCAGTGCATTGCGGATCGCCTCGACATGGACGGCGGCCCAGAGGATACCCCGGTTATAGATGACCGTGTCGTCCATTTCCTGTGGCGGCTCCTTGCCCTGCGACTTGTACATCGCCTTGATTTCCTGGCGGACTGGATAGTCATCACCAGCGCCGGCGAATTGCAGGGTGTGGTAGCCCTCCGCCACCGGCCAGCCGCCGGCCGCGAGGATATCGGCCTCGGCCGAGGCCCAGACGAGTCCGATCATTTTCGACAGCGGGTAGCCGTTGCGCTTGAATTCCTTGATCGCGACCGACGGCGCCCGGCCGAATAGATGGGCGATTACGAAATCGGGCCGGTAGCGCTGCGTGATGTCGAGCACCTGCGCGCCCATCTCGACCCCTGGCGGGGGCACCGCGAAGGTGCGGAGCTCGAATTTCTCAAGCTTCTGCAGATCCTCAATGATCGGAATCGGCTCACGCCCGGCCGGGTTGTCGTAGAAGACGTAAGCGATCTTCTTGCCTTCGAGACTGCCGCCCAGCTTGTCCTTGATGAACTGGATCGCCCCCGCGCCTTGCGACCAGTAGGTTGCCGCGATCGGAAACAGGTAGGGAAAGCGCTTCCCGTCGGCCGAGGCGGCAATCCCGAAACCCGGCGAGGTGCCGGGGATCTTGTCCTCCGAGAACTTCTGGTTTAGCGCCTGTACCTGCGGCGTACCATAGGCCATTATCGAGACGGCGCCGTCCCCCTTCATGCGCTGGTATGCCTCGACCGCTTGCGGGACCTTGTACTCGTGGTCGAGCTCCTCGGACTTGATCTGGTAACCCTCAACACCGCCCTTCGAATTGATCAGGTTGTAATAGTCGTGGCTCGCCGGGCAGAGCACCACGCCGTTGATCTGTGTCGGCCCCGTGCGGTCGCACAATTGCCCGACAATCACCTCCTTCTGCTGTGCCGAAGTGCCGCCGGCGAAGCCGAACCCGGCCGCCGCGCTGGCGGCGACCGCCAATGTGACCCGCGATAGCCTCCTCATTACTGACCTCCCTTGTTGTCGTCTGCCTCGAAAAGTGGTGCGGCTATTCAGCCTTCTTGACGGCGGCGGCCACCAGCTCCGGATAGGCGTGGATCCAGTCGGTTTCCTTGACGAACTTGCCGCCCTTGGCCGTGTAGATCTGGACCCAGCCGCCGCCCTCATGATCCGCCGCCGTAACGTTGAGCGGCGGCACCAGCCCGCCGAGGGTGAAGTCGTGGATCTGCTCGAACCCCTTCTTGATGTCCTCGCCGGTCGGCTGCTTGCCGCCATTGGCCTTCAGCGCATTGCGGATCGCCTCGACATGCAGCGCCGCAATCAAAAGACCGCGGTTGTACATCACCGTGTCGTCCATCGTCTTCGGCGGCTCTTTGCCCTGCGCTTTGTACATCGCCTTGATTTCCTGGCGCACCGGGTAGTCGTCGCCGACGCCGGCGAAGGACATCGTGTGATAGCCTTCGGCAACCTGCCAGCCGCCTGCCGCGTCGATGTCGGCCTCGGCCGAAGCCCAAACCAAGCCGAGCACCTTCGACAGCGGATAACCGGCGCGCTTGTATTCCTTGATCGCCACCGAGGGCGAACGCCCGAACAGGTGATCGATCACGAAATCGGGCCGGTAGCGTTGGGCGATGTCGAGCACCTGCGCGCCCATCTCGACACCCGGCGGCGGCACGGCAAAGGAGCGCAATTCGAACCCCTCGGTTTTTTGCAGATCCTCGAGGATCGGCAGCGGCTCGTGTCCGGCCGGGTTGTCGTAATAGACATAGGCGATCTTCTTGCCCTTGAGGCTGCCACCCAGCTTGTCTTTGATGAACTGGATCGCCGCCGCACCTTGCGACCAATAGGTAGCCGCTACCGGGAACAGATACGGATAGCGGGCACCGTCGGCCGAGGCCGAGATACCGAAACCGGGCGAGGTTCCCGGGATCTTGTCTTCCTGCAGCTTCTGGTTCAGCGCCTGGGCCTGCGGCGTCCCGTAGATCATCATCGAGACGGCGCCCTCCTGCTTCTGGCGCTGGTATTCCTCGACCGCCGGCGGCACTTTGTATTCGTTGTCGAGCTCGTTGTATTTGATCTTGTAGCCTTCGACCCCGCCTTTCGAATTCACGAGATCGATATAGTCTTGAATAGCTGGGCAGATCACCACGCCGACGATTTGCGTCGGCCCGGTGCGGTCGCACTGACCGCCGATCATCACCTCCTTTTGCTGCGCCGCTGCCGTGCCGGCAAAGGCCATCACGGCCGCAGCAACACCCAGCATGATTGGCGATAGGCTTCTCATCGCGCGTTCCTCCTTTGCTGTCGCCTGTCTCAGTAGGAAAACGGCCACACCCGAAAGTAATTTCGGATGTTTCGCCACAAACGGTTGAGCCCTTCCGGCTCGACCACCAGAAAAAAGATGATCAGGCTGCCGAACAGGATCAGCCGCAGATTGGGGATCATGTTGGCGAGATCCGCCTGCGAGAAGATCAGGCCGCCGAAGGATTCGAGAAACCAGCGGGTCACGATTGGCAGCAGGGTGACAAAGATCGCGCCGAATATCGAGCCAAGGATCGAGCCGAGGCCGCCGATAATGATCATCGCCAGATAGTCGATCGACACGGTGATCTGGAATTGCTCGTAGTTGGCGATCCCGAGGTAATAGGTATAGAGCACGCCGGTCACCCCGGCATAGAAAGACGAGATCGCGAACGCCACGAGCTTGTAGCGGAAGATGTCGATGCCGATGATCTCGGCGGCGATATCCTGATCGCGGATCGCGACTAAGGCGCGGCCGACCCGGCTGCGCACCAGGTTTGAGGTGCCGACCACGGCCAGCACGACAAAAAACATCAGAAATAGATAAAGCTGCGTCTGGCTCTTCAGCGGGGTGCCGAACAGGCTCGGGCGGGGCACCTGGATCGAGGCCTGCACGCCGCCCGAGATCGCCGGCACATGGTTGATCGTCCACTCGATGATCAGCTGAGCGGCAAGCGTGGCGATCGCGAGATAGATGCCCTTGATGCGCAACGACGGGATGCCGACCACGGCACCGATCAGCGCCGCCATCAGCCCGCCCGCCGGGATCGTGATCCAGAACGGCGCCCCGAGGTGGGTGACCAAGTTGGCGGCGGTATAGGCGCCGACCGACATGAAGGCGCCGTGCCCGATCGAGATCTGCCCGGTATAACCGACCAGGATGTTGAGGCCGAGCGCGCCGACGACGGCGATCAGGATCAGGTCGAGGATCGAGACGTAATATTCGTCGAGCGTAAGTGGCACTATGACTATGAAAAGGCCGGCAAAAGCTGCCACCGCCCACTTTGCGATAGGTAGCGGGTAGAGCGCCATGTCGGCGGCATAGCTGGTCTTGAAGACTCCGGATTCGCGGTGAAACACGGCGCCCTCACCCGCCTCGTTGCGCTCGGACCCCGCCCCCGCCCATTCCCTCCCCCGCTCGCGGGGGAGCGTGAGGGTGGGGACTTGCCGGGCGCGGATGCCGAGCCACGTACGTCATCAAACGCGCTCGATCCGCCGCCGCCCGAAGATGCCTTCGGGGCGGATCATCAGCACCGCGATCATCAGCACGTAAGGGGCAAAGTCCTTGGTGCCGCCGCCGACATAGGGGTCGAGATAGCCGGCCGCAAAGTTCTCGACGACGCCGACGATCAGCCCGCCGACGACGGCACCGATCACCGAATCGAGCCCGCCGAGGATGACAACCGGAAACACTTTGAAGCCGACGAGGGCGAGCTGGTTATCGATCCCGAGCATGGCGCCCCAGACCACGCCGCCGAGAGCCGATACGATGCCGGCCATCGCCCAGGCGAGTGCAAAATAGCGCCGCACGTCGATCCCCATCGCCATCGCGACCTGCTGGCTGTCGGCGACCGCGCGCATTGCGACGCCGATCCGGCTCTTTAGAAAGAACCAAGTGAAGGCGGCGAGGAAGACGAGGCTCACTCCCGCCCCGACGAGCTGAACCGGCGGCAGCATGACCGGCCCGAGGAAGATCGGTTCGTCGCCGACGGGCATGACGACCGCTCGCGTCCCGGCGCCGAACGCCAACGTGGCCGTTCCTTTCAGCACGGCGGCGAGCCCGATCGTCGCCATGACGACGGCGATGACCGGCCGGCCGATCAGCGGCCGCAACACGACCCGCTCGAGCCCGAAACCGAGCGCCACCATGCCAGCCACCGCGAGCAGAGCCGATACCCAGAACGGAGCACCGGCGAGATCGGCAGCGCCCGCGGCGATAAAGCCGGCGAACATGACGAATTCGCCCTGGGCGAAATTGATGGCATCGGTCGCCTTGTAGATCAGCACGAACCCCAGCGCGATCAGCGCATACATCAGCCCGATCATCACGCCGTTGGTCAGCAGGACCAGGGTGAACTGCCACTCGAACTCAGGCATTTTCGGTCGGGCTCAGCGTCCGACCAATGTAGTACTCGTCACCCCCGCGAAAGCGGGGGTCCAGGGCAACCGCCCGGACCTTGCGGCCCTGGATTCCCGCGTACGCGGGAATGACGAACGGCCTTCAGATACTTCAAGTTTCATTTGCGGTCGCACCGGTCAAGCATAAGCCGGTTCCCGCGCCGGCTGCCGCATCTCCTCCACGTCGTCGATCGCGATCGTGGAGTTGAGCGTCGCCTTGCGGCCGTCCTCGTAGGTGATTTCGGTTGCGAGATCCACCTGGTGCGCGCCGCTGTAGAATGCCTCGACCACAGCTGCGTATTTCTCGGCGACAAAGCGGCGCCGGATCTTGCGCGTGCGGGTGATCTCGTTGTCGTCGGCGTCGAACTCCTTGTTGAGCAGCAGGAAGCGGCCGATGCGCAGGGCGACGGGCAACGAAGCGTTGCATTTCCTGATCGCGTCGCGGATCAGCTCGCGCACCTCGTGCTTCGCGCTCAGATCCTGGAACGAGGTATAGGCGAGGTTGTGCCGCTCAGCCCAATTGCCTGACGTGGTCAGATCGATCGCGATCATCGCCGCGACAAACGGCCGACCGTCGCCAAAGGCCACCGCCTCGCCGATGAATGGGCTGAACTTCAGCTTGTTCTCAATCAACTGCGGCGCGAAGACGGTGCTGTCGCTGAGTTTTCCGACATCCTTGGCGCGGTCGATGATCACTAGATGGCCGCGCTCGTCGAAAAAGCCGGAATCGCCGGTGCGGTACCAGCCATCCTCCCCGAACGTATCGCGGGTAGTCTCCGGTTGCTTGTAATAGCCCTGGCACACCGCCGGGGAGCGGATCAGCACTTCGCCGTTCTCGGCGATCCGCAGCTCGATCCCGGCCAAGACCCGGCCGACCGTGTCTGCATTCGCCTCGCCGTCAGGCTGCAAGGTGGCGAGACCGGAGAGCTCGGTGGCGCCCCACACCTGCTTTAGGTTGATGCCGATCGAGCGAAAAAACCGATAGGTGTCGGCTCCGAGAGGCGCACCGCCGGTATAAAACCAGCGGGCGCGGCCGAGCCCCAACTGGTCGCGCAACGGCCTGTAAACCAGGACCTCGCCGAGTGCCAGGCCGAGCCGCATCGGTGCCGCCACCGATTTACCCTCACCTTTGAGAAACTCGGCCCGCTCGGCCAGACGCTGAAAGAAATCGAACACCTTGCGCTTAAGCGGTGTCGAATCGGCCGCCCGGACCCGCACCGAGCTCAACATGCTCTCCCAGATCCGCGGCGGCGCGAACCCGATCGTCGGCCCGAGTTCGCGCAGATCGCGCTGCACCGTATCGGGCCGTTCCGGGCAGTTGCATGTAAATCCGACCAGGAGATTGAGCACGATCGAAAACAGCGAGTCGCCGATCCACGCCATCGGCAGATAGCACAAGAGCTCGTCGTCGGGGCGGATGTCCTCGGCGGCGGCATAGGTGGCGGCGGACGTTAGAAGGTTGGCGTGCGACAGCATCACCCCCTTGGGATGGCCCGTGGTGCCCGAGGTGTAGTTGAGCAGGGCCAGATCATCGGGGGCGCCCTTGTCGATCTCGCTCTCGATCAAGTCCACGTGAGTGGCGCCGAAATCACGGCCCGCAGCCTGCACTTCTTCGAACGATTCGAGCGACGGCGCCTCATAGTGCCGCATGCCGCGCGGATCGTCATAAATGACGAGTTCGAGATCGGGCAGCCTGTCCTTCAGCGACAGGATCTTGTCGACCTGCTCCTGGTCTTCGGCGACGATGACCGAGATCTCGGCATGGTTGAGCACGTAGACGAGCTCGGCGGCAATGGAATCCTGATAGACCGGTACCGCGACGCCTCCGAGGCACTGCGCCGCGAGCTGCGCCCAATAAAGCCGCGGGCGGTTGTCGCCGATCACCGCCAGCTTGTCGCCGCGGCGGAAGCCGTGCGCGGCGAGGCCGAGAGCAAAGTCGCGCACCTCCTGGTAGTACCGGGCCCAGCTGTAGGTCTGCCAGATGCCAAGGTTCTTTTCTCGCAGCGCCGGCCGTTCGGCCATCCTCTGCGCATTATGGCGCAACATGCGCGGCAAGGTCGTCGCATCAATCATTCGGCCGCCTCCCTGCGTTCCTCGGCGGTTCCGAGATAGGCGCGGATCACGTCCGGATCGCGCTGGACCTCGTCCGGGCTGCCCTCGGCGATCTTGCGTCCCCGATCAAGCACAATGACGTGCTCGGAAATGTCCATCACCACTGCCATGTCGTGCTCGATCAGGATGACCGTCGTCCCCCATTGCCGGTTCACATCGAGGATGAACCGGGCCATGTCTTCTTTTTCTTCTTGGTTCATGCCGCCCATCGGCTCATCGAGGAGCAGAACCTTGGGGTCGAGTGCCAAGGCTCGTCCCAGCTCGACGCGCTTTCTGAGACCGTAGGCCAGCCCGCTCGTCGGCTGCTTGCGCAGATCCTCGAGTTCGAGAAATTCGATCAGCTCTTCGACCCGCGCGCGATGCGCCACCTCTTCCTTTTGCGCGAGACCCCAATAGACAAAGGACGAAAAGACACCGGCCTTCATCCGCACGTGGCGGCCGAGCATGATGTTGTCGAGCACCGTCATGCCGCTGAACAGCGCGATATTCTGGAACGTGCGGGCGATGCCGAGTGCCGCGATCTGCGACGGGCGGGTACCGGTGATGTTCTTGCCCTCGAAGGCAATCGAGCCGCCGTCGGGCCGGTAGAAGCCGCTTATCATGTTGAGGAGCGAGGTCTTACCGGCGCCGTTTGGACCGATGATCGAGACGAGACCGCCGCGGGCGACTGAGAGCGTGACACTCTCTACCGCACGTACCCCGCCGAAATGCTTCGACACATCGGAAATAGCGAGCTGCGTCTCGCCCGCGGCACCTCTCGCACCCCTCAAGCTACCGGACACGAGACCGCCCGCATTTCCTCACCCACCCGATTTATCCGCTCATGCCGTGCCCTTATGGCAGGCATACTGCTGACGCATGCAAGAGAATGCAATCACTCAGCAAGCCTCCACGCGCGCTTTAACGGTGTTATCACAGGGTTTTGAGGCCAAAACTTGCTGGCGCGACGGCCGCGTGAAACGATCTGCGGCGGATTTACGGTCATCGAGTGGTTAATAAAGTGCCGGAAACAGAGACCCTGCCGACGACCCTGCTGACGGGCTTTCTCGGGAGCGGCAAAACGACGCTGCTGCGCCGGGCATTGGTCTCGCCGGAGCTCGCCGACACCGCGGTCATTATCAACGAGATCGGCGAGATCGCGATCGATCATCACTTGGTCGACTTTGTCGAAGGCAATGTGCTCGAATTGCCGGGCGGTTGCCTGTGCTGCGCAGTTCGAGAAGACTTGGCGCGGACCTTGCGCGGTCTCCTCGAGCGGCGGGACGCCGGCGAGATCAGGCGATTTCGCCGCATCATCATCGAAACGACCGGTCTTGCCGACCCGGCGCCGATCATGTTCACCCTTGGTACCGACCCCATGCTCGATCACCGCCTGCGCCTCGCCGCGGTCGTCACCCTGGTCGACGCCGTGCAAGGCGCCGAGACCCTCGATCGTTTCGCGGAGGCCGCACGGCAAACGGCACTCGCCGACATGCTAGTGATCACCAAGACCGATCTGGCGCCGCTCGGCCCGGGTCTGGTGCGCCGCCTCGACTTGATCAACGACAGAGCCAAGCGCGTCCTCGCCGCCGACGCGCCCGATGCGGGTGCCGTACTGTTCGGTGCCGCCCCACGGGCGACAGTCCCGGTTATTCCGGCGGAGCCGGTGGCCGCCCACACTCACGGCATCGACGCCTTTGGTTTGGTGCTCGAAGGTGAGGTCAGCCGGCTCGACTTCGCCCGCGCGCTCGGCGGGCTGGCGCGGGAACGCGGCAATGATCTGCTCCGGGTCAAAGGCATCGTGCAATTTGCCGACCGGCCCGAGCACCCGGCGGTCGTGCAGGCGGCACAGCATGCAATGTTCGCCCCGGAATGGCTCGATGACTGGCCCGATGGAGACCGGCGCAGCCGGCTCGTCTTTGTCGTGCACGAGATCCCGCGGGCCGAGATCCTCGACGCTTTTGCCTTTGCCGCGCCGTCGATTTGGCGAGCACCATCATAGGAGGCCCAAATGTTTGACAGCGTTGTCTCTGGCGGTACCGTCATCCTCCCCACGGGTCCGGAGCCCGCCGATATCGGGGTGAACGGTGAGCATATCGCAGCGATCGGCGCGCCCGGCAGCCTCACCGCAATCGGCGCCGGACGAACCGTCGACGCCTCGGGGCAGATCGTAATCCCGGGCGGCATCGACCCGCATGTCCATTGCAACTGGCCGATGCCGATGCCCGGTGTGACCCAGCCGACCTTGACCGAGCCGGCGTCGACGGTTAGCCGCGCGGCCTTGCACGGCGGCACGACAACGACGATCGACTTCGCGCCCGTCGAAGGCGGCGAGACGATTCAGCAGGCGATCGAGCGCCGGCATAGGCAGTGGGCAGGCGCCTGCTACGGCGACTACGCGTTTCACACAATGCTGCTCGGCAAGATCGCGCCCGAGCGCCTCGGCGAGCTCACCGAGGCGGTGCAGGCCGGGCATGCCTCGGTCAAGATGTTTACGACCGACATCACCCCGAGCCGCCGCGGCCGCATGGTCGATTTCGGCGATATCTGGGAGGTGCTCAAGGTCCTGGCGCAAGCCGGCGGCATCGCCGCGATCCACGCCGAGGACAACGACATCGTCATGCACATGTACGAGAAGCTTACCCGCGAGGACCGCACCGGCTTCGAGAACATGGCCGAGGTGCACAACACGCTGTCGGAGGACCTGTCGTTCAACCGGGTGATCCGCCTCGCCGCCAATATCGAGGGGGCGGCGCTCTACATGATGCACACCTCGGCCAAGACCGGGGTCGATGCCATCGCCGCGGCGCGCGCCAAGGGGGTGCCGATCTACGGCGAGACCCTGCACCAATACCTGATGTACACCGTCGAGGATTACCGGCGCCCCAACGGGCAGATCTACCACACCTACCCCTCGCTCAAATTTCGCGAGGATCAGGAAGCGCTGTGGCAGGCCACCGATCATGGTGCGATCCAGACCGTTGCCACCGACGAGATCTGCTGCCCGCTCAGGATCAAACTGCAGGGGCGGCGCATCGACGACACCACCGGCGGCAATGCCGGGGTCGAGCCGCGGCTGTCCTTGATCTACACCGAGACGGTCGAAAAACGGGGCTACGGCCTGTCGGACTTCGTCGGCCTGGTCTCGGCCAACGCCGCCAAGATCATGGGCCTCTACCCGCGGAAAGGGGCGCTGGCGATCGGCTCCGACGCGGACATCGTGCTGCTTGACCCGCGCCACCGAAAAATCGTGCGCGCCAGCGAACTGCACGAGGCCGACTACACCCCGTGGGAGGGCCGTGACTTCGCCGCCTGGCCATCGCTCGTCATGCTGCGCGGCAAGATCGTCGTTGAGAACGGCGCTTTTAAGGGCGACCTCAAGGACGGCCGATTCCTACCCCGCAAAGTGCCCGGGGAGATCCGATCCCGCCCGGCGGTATGAGCGCGCCGATAGAGATCTTCTTGACCCATAATTAGCCAAAGCCCAATAATTCCGATGTATTTGACGAAGTCACTTCCGCGCGAGGTTCCGCGGGAGGTTGACCACCGCAAGGATGCCCCCGTCGATCTCGCTCGAAAGAGTCCTTCTCTCCTTATTTGCGAATGGTATATCAGCCCTGGTCGTCGCATCGTTGTCGCGCAACGCCTGCTCGTATTACTCCATCCCGAGGCCGTGGAACCAGGTCGCGATGTCCGGGCTCGCCTCCTCGCCGCGGTCACGCCGCGTCACTTTGCTTTACCTCAGGCCGGCGTCACAGACCTGCACACCCGGGTGTGATGCACCGCAACCGGCATTGAACGGGATCGCCGCCGGGACAGGGCCCGTATACAACCAGTTTGTTGGAAAACGTCGGGACGTAAACGAGGCCCGCCACAACTATCGGAGCATTGAATCTCGCATAATCGCCCAACCGATCAAAGGGGTTGGTCTCGCTGCTATAGAGCATATCGAGGGTTTCTGCGTTAAAGGCGTAGAGAACACCCGGATAGCTTGCTACTGTCCCGGTCGGTGAGCTAATAAACCACAAAACTCCAGTCCCCCGCTCGTCGCCGTGCGACGATAGAGACATTTGGCTTATCGGGGCGCGGGGGAAAAAGTTCGTTGCAACGGGTGACGGCGCAAGTTTCTCGTGATCGAATTGGAAGGCCCGAACCCCGAGATTGTAATCCGATGCCACGTAAACCCGCGGCCCGTCCGGCCCTTTCCAGAAAATAGGGGTCGCGTGGATATGCGTCGGCTCCATCTGGTGAGGCAGGTCGTCCGCGGGCGGGAAGACTTGCAATTGCTGAATTATATTATTCTCGTGCTCGTGAAATTTGCCCAAATTGTCGCGGTTGAGTACATAGACGAACCCTGCCTTGCTGCCATGTAACAGCAGCTTTACCAAATGACCATCAGCGTCAAATCGGTTTTCGGGGATCATAGGGCCGGCGACGCTGAGGTCAAGATCATTGGCGTTGAGAACGTTCTGGTACGAAGGCGTATAGTAGTCGATTACGTGAAGGCCGGTATCCAGTTTTACGGTGCTTGAGTCGAAATCTTGCCCAGCGTGAGCGTTGTCGCTATCGCCGTTTCCAGTGACCACGTAAAGAAACTCTTTTTCATCGACAGCGGGTCCTCCACCGCTTTGCCAAATACCCCCGCCTTTGTGACGCTTGCCGAACAATGGATCGAAACTGGCGACCTGGAATTGTGCAACTTTTTGCAGCGGTTTCGTCGAGTCTACAACCATATAGCTCATAACAAGGCCGTCGGTCGGCGGAATGTCGGCGAAACTGGCCCATGGAATATATACGCGATCGTCAACAAGAGCCAGGGCTGCTCTTTGATTTTCTCGATGCGAGTGAAATTGACCACCTCCCCTTATATTGCCAACGATACTGGTTTTCTTTCTCAGTGTTCCCGTGCGAATATCGATGGCGTGAAGTGTATGCTCGAATACATCCCCAGGCTCCTCGGTCATCGCGACAAAGTACATTGTGAAGTGCGGTAAATCGATAACAGGCGTGCCAATTATTCCGATGGTGGGTGTAATATCTTGACTGTGCTTCGTACCGTCAGCGTCCAAATACACGCGGGCAGCTGTCGCGACGTTCTGGGACCCTGCATCGTAGGTCCAGATCAGCTTTCCAAAGCCATTTATTACGTCAAAAGCATAGACCAGGTTTTCGGCGGTTGCTACTATCAACACACACCTGGGTGGATCCGAGAAGAGCGAGCTAAAGAAAAGTGGCTGTGCGTAAATGCGGCCGCGTACGGGGAATTCCGCGACTTTTCCGAACCTCGGGCTGCTAACGAGAGTCTGATTGAGGGAGGTTTCGTTCAGGGTGGCTCCAGTTCGCTGTTGATTGTAGTGATGCGTGACAACATTAGCGTCAAAGCACGGCGGGTGTTGTGCCTGACCCTCTTCGGCACCACAGATCAGGAAACAGATCGCGCCGAGGAAATAGAGACATTTCGACGGCGCATGCGCTTTGGACCGGGGTGCGCGTGCGCGAAAAATTGAACAAATTGGCACATCAAACTTCCTTACTTGGATCCGAAGCTCGAGAGCGGATGCCGCCGGTGCATGTACCGGATTGAGTACGACGATCCAATGAAATGGCGGGTGGCCGCCTGGCTGCGCACGGCGCGGAGAGGCGACGCGTCTGGCTCAACGCGCGCGCAGCCGTGGATTACCGATGTAAAACCCAACCCTATTCGGTTATTTATTATGGAGTAATACACTCAATCACCTTATTGCATGCTCTGTCGTATTGGCCTTTACCCAACGATTGAAGATGAAGTCCTCTGACGGCTGCGCATAGTCCGATGCTCGACGCACTTCGACCTTGTCCAGAAACCAATCGGGCCCGTCGCCGGTGCCATCATTGAAAACGTGCAACTCCTTCGCTGGTCCAATGTCGACGCCTGGTATAAACACAGTATCGACGCTACCTCGTTCAAACAGCCCCGAAAGCTCTCCGTTGATGCGCCGCTGAACAGTCCCGGCTGATCCAACGAGACGGAACACGATGTCGGCGTCAGTCCCGGCGTTAGGTCTCGTCCCGGTTCTGACCCGAAGCCAATAGCCGAGTGTTCCCAAGCTAACCTTGACCTTCTTGGATTTTGGTATCCAATCCCCGAACCCAGCTCCGTATGTTTGGACGTCGTCTGCCCTGCGTACCAGCACCACGTCCGGCACCCAGTCATGATGACTATCATGGCCATCATGCTCAATTGTAAGTGCCGTCGGCATTCCAATGTCGCCATAGAGACTAATCTCGTTGAGACAGTCTCTGCCGAAGCGCTTCGGATTGCTTCCGCTGATCGTCGTCCGCAAATCTCCACCCGACCCATGCAAAGTGAAAGTTACGTTAGCATTGGTGCCGGCGTCTCGACGATTCATGGTGCGGATGAATATGGTGTCGGCCGGTATGCAGCTTGGAAAAGTTTCGAACGGGTTCTCCCCTCGCTGAGCTAACCGCACTCGCTTCGAGATATCTTCATCGGTGGTGATCATATTCGCCAAAGTCTTGACATGCCGATCCCTCACAATGAGGCCATCGACCCCAGCTCTGATGTAGTCTTTCATATCATCGGGTTTCTCTAACGTGTAAGTATAAACCCATTTGGGAAAACACGTCTGCGCCTTAAGAGCGACGCCATGGTCAATTGCTACCTCGACAGGCATGGGGCTGGAACCGACAGGGCCGTACCCATAGCATGCGTTTTGGACTCCTAACTGCCAAAACCAGTCGGCGACCGCGCCCGCAGTGCCGGTCCCAGCAAAATCCGCCTGATCGATCATCAACCCTTCTCGAGGGCCGAGCTGATCGAAGATATCCGTGAAAAGCGCTCTTCTATTCCAGAAGGGAACTGAGATAATCAGATTGACGGCTGTACCCGCTAACCCTTCGCGCGCGAACTGCAAAAGACGTCGCCCGTGTTCAGGGCGCACAATACTCTCGTCAATCTTTGTATCGAGGATCACGAGCCCTAGCCTTTCTCCCTCGTGGGTTTGGCTTCGGGCGATGTCCCCGACGCGACGCAAAAACTCGTCGGCGCGCATGCCTGAATCCCAGTCTCCCCCGTGATCTGCACCCGCCGGTGGGTGCTTCGGTATCGGGTTGTGGGATACGATAAGATGGTCTCCCAAATACTCGACTTGAATGTCCGGTTCGATTGCGTTGGCGCCCTCCCGTAAGACCCATCGGACATTATCGAGCCAATTGGTGTTGTGGCCGATCACGTAAAAAGGGCGCGGTCCCTGAATAGGATGCCGAGGCATTCTCTCCTCCGTGACGTGAATCCCAGACGTGCGACAGTCGATAGTCCGCAATGCTCGGTTATTCTGGCATTCTCACCCCGTCCCTCCCACCTGTAGGGCATCGTCTGAAGGTCCCGATTTTTCCTTTATCTGGAATGAAATGCCGGAGAAATTAAATCTCTACCAAGGCCGGGGTTGGCCTATCCGATAACCGACCCGATTGATGAAATATTTTTCCAGTAGGATATTCCCATGATCCCGAGCGGTCTGACTAATGAGGTTTGGCACCCAAGCTCGCGTCATCTCCGCAAGATCGCTCAGGAACTCCGCTTCCACCTGATACGGTGAGTGGAAGCGGAAGGACTGTGGATTCAAATCGTATCGATCTAACGTTCCAAAGTCGAACCAGCCCGTCCCATGAAAATAATAATAGTCACACTCCGCTCCCGTACAAGCTCCGCTCCTGCTAGGATGGTCACCGACAAAGCCGTGCTTGTACTGCCAATGATGCCAAGCTTCATGAAGCAAAACCCCAGCCCTGTGGCTTGGAAAGCTGGAAATTGAGCCGACATTGAACAAGGGACAGTGTAGATTTGTGCGGTCCCGGGCCGCACGGGCATTACGGTCTCGTACGCCTGACCGCGCGTGGGTGCAGCGAGCCGTGGGCGAAGGCGTGACGTCTTGTCCAAGAGCCGGATGCGGAAATCTGCACGTCCGGTTCGAACCGACCGGTTTGCGCGTCACCTTCCGACGTTCCGTCGTACTCTATAAACCGCATATAGAACGGCCCGTGAAATCGATTGTCCGCCGCGCGGGAGCAGGAAACGTAATCTTCCGTGGAATGCCATTGAGGAATGTAGTCGTCCCTGAGAGCATAGGTAATTAGAAAAATGCTCGTTAGAACTTTTCCATATGGCAACGTTCCGTCATTCGGGTCTCCGGCGCCTGCCGGGTCCCAGGAATCGTCTGTCAGCGCATACGCATTATGAGCCCAATTTACAAAGGCGTCGACGTCGACATGCAACGATATTGAGCCGTGAGCGGCGATTTCCTCCAAAGTGCCCCAGCCGTCTTGGCACATCTCTATTCCTCTCGTTCTGGCTGCCACGATCTGCGTGACGGCCCTGGTGGCTTGCTCTGTGACGGTTGCCGCGGCCGCTCCTCGGGATGCCGCTGATAGAATGCGACCACTGCTCTTTCGAACTCTGCCGGGTCCATATCGCGCGTTAGTCTGGGTAAGCCGATACGGAAATGATCATCAGGAGCGACACAAGCGCGCAACTGGTCCGCAGCTTCGGAAGTGTCTCCGGCGTTGTACATGTGGCTATCGATGGCTGCGGCTCGTACAAAAGGCATCGAATGTCGCGCGGCGATGTCCAATGTTGCTTCCGTCGCCTCGGGTGAGCCGATGTAGGACAGCATCTCCGCGGCGCGTGCGCGTAGCATCTCTTCCCCATCTGCTTCGAAGCTGCACGGCCTGAGGTGCCCACCGCGTTCCCCCCGTCGGGTAATTTCACCGTCGTGCCAGACGAACTTGATCAACATAGGAACAGCGCTCGGCATCTTTAGCTCGCCGATCACCGAGAGAATCGATCGGTGACGGGCGACATCGCGAACGGGAAATGCCCATAGCTCGCGATCTAGTGCTTCCAAGAGCCGAGTATTATTCCGTGCCTCCGCGATGCGTTGACGTATTACGTCGACTTCCGCTCGCGGCACCCTGGCAGCCCAAGTCGAAAACTCATCGATCGTGTGAGCGTAGAGCTTTGGGCCGGATGTCCGGTCGAATGGCGGGACATCGGTCCGGAGCAATGGAGGAGCCTCCGTCCCTGAGACATGTCCCGGCCCACAACCATGAGCGCGGTTTGTTGGCATGATCCCCCCTGAAGAGTTAGGGCGGCTGTCACGCGGACTGACGCGCCCACAAGTTATGTGATAATAGCGCCCATCCGCAACCAAAGCGCAAGTGCGCCAGTGGTAGCCAATCTACGCTCTCCGTCGGGCTCCGAGCCCCGCCGATATCGGCGTCAGCGGCGAGCGCATAGACGCGACCGGCGCACCCGGCCGCCTCGCCGCGCTGGGCGCGGGGCGGGTGGTCGACGCCGCCGGGCAGATCGTCATTCCGGGCGGCATCGACCCGCATGTCCATTGCAACTGGCCGATGCCGATGCCCGGCGTCGCCCAGCCGACATTGACCGAACCGGCGCCGCGGGTCAGCCTCGCGGCCTTGCACGGCGGCACGACGACAACGATCGACTTTGCCCCGGTCGAAGGCGGCGAGACGATCCAGCAGGCGATCGAGCGGCGGCACAAGCAGTGGGCAGGCGCCTGCTACGGCGATTACGCCTTTCACACGATGTTGCTCGGCAAGGTGGCACCCGAGCGCCTCGGCGAGCTAGCCGAGGCGGTGCAGGCCGGGCACGCCTCGGTCAAGATGTTCACCACCGACATCACGCCCTCGCGCCGCGGCCGCATGGTCGATTTTGGCGATATCTGGGAGGTGCTCAAGGTCTTGGCGCAGGCCGGCGGCATCGCCGCGATCCACGCCGAGGACAACGACATCGTCATGCACATGTACGAGAAGCTGACCCGCGAGGACCGCACCGGCTTTGAGAATATGGCAGAGGTGCACAACACCTTGTCCGAGGACCTGTCGTTCAACCGGGTGATCCGCCTCGCCGCCAATATCGAGGGTGCGGCGCTCTACATGATGCACACCTCAGCCAAGACCGGGGTCGACGCGATCGCCGCGGCGCGCACCAGGGGTGTCCCGATCTACGGCGAGACCCTGCACCAGTACCTGATATACACCGCCGAGGACTACCGGCGCCCCAACGGGCAGATTTACCACACCTACCCGTCGCTCAAATTCCGCGACGATCAGGAGGCGCTGTGGCAGGCCACCGATCATGGCGCCATCCAGACCGTCGCCACCGACGTGATCTGCTGTCCGTTGCGGATCAAGCTGCAGGGCCGCCGCATCGACGATACGACCGGCGACAATGCCGGGTCGAGCCGCGGCTGTCATTGATCTACACCGAGACCGTCGAAAAACGGGGCTACGGCCTGTCGGATTTTGTCGGCCTCGTCTCGGCCAACGCCGCCAAGATCATGGGCCTCTACCCGCGGAAAGGGGCGCTGGCGATCCACTCCGACGCCGACATCGTGCTGCTCGACCCGCGCCGCCGCAAAATCGTGCGGGCCGCCGAATTGCACGAAGCCGACTACCCGCCCTGGGAGGGCCGCGACCTCGCCGCCTGGCCGTCGCTCGTCATGCTGCGTGGCAAGATCGTCGTCGACAACGGCACTTTTGAGGGCGACCTCAAAGACGGCCAGTTCTTAAGCCGCAAGGTGCCGGACGAGATCCGGTCGCGGCCAGCTGTATGATGACCACAGAGCACAACAACGCGGCCGACCGCTACGCCGCCCGGGTCGACGCCGTGCTTGCGCAGCGCACCCGTCTGCGCGGCCCGCAACCGCCGGGAGACCTCTTTGCGGGGCTGCCGAGCGACCATCCGCTGGTGAAGGCCCACCCGCGGCGCCCGCTAGACCCAAACCTCGAGATTGTTGCTTCCTACATCGGACCGGACGACGTCATCGTCGATATCGGCGGGGGTGCAGGCCGGATCTCGCTCCCGCTCGCGCTACGTTGCCGCGAGGTCGTCAACATTGAACCCTCGGCCGCCATGGGTGCCGGATTTAGGTCCAATGCCGCCCTGGCTGGGGTCGGCAACGCCCGCGTCGTCGAAGGCGATTGTATCCAGGCGGACCCACCACTAGGGACCATCGCGCTGGTCAACCACGTCACCTACCTCACGCGGGAGATCGTGCCGTTCATAAACAAGCTGGAGCGGGCGGGCAGTCGGCGGGTGATCATCACGGTCAACAGTCCACCCCCACCATCCTGGCAGCGCGTACTGTTCGGCCTTGTGCATGGCGAGGCGGAGGAGATCGTCCCCGGACATGTGGAATTGGTGAGTGTGCTCTGGGAACTGGGCATGCTGCCGGATATCCGGGTCCTGCCGCTCCACGCCGGCAGGCCGATCATACCGGCTCCCACCCGTGAGGCGGCCATCGCCGGCAGGGTCGCAAGTTTCGGCGGCGATCAATGGTCGTTCTGGCCGCTTGGACCCGATCTCGAACAACGCCTGCGCGCAATCCTGGAAACCCGGTTCCATGAACTCTTCACCGCGAGCCCTGAGGGCTTCGTTCCGCGCTTTATTACGCCCGGCCGCGAAATCCCGATCACGTGGGAGCCTGCGCCTTGATGACGACGACCGATGGCACTACAGCGGCCGATCGGTATGCAGCTCGGGTCGATGCCGTGCTCGCGCAGCGTACGCGGCTGCGCGGCCCGCAGCCGCCGGGAGATAAACGCGCTGGTTGCCCCGCCGACCATCCCCTCCTGACGGCCGATCCACTCCGACCGCTTGGTCCAAACCTGGCTGTCATCGCTTCGTACGTCGAAGCGGATGATGTCGCAATCGATGTCGGAGGTGGTGCGGGCCGGATCTCGCTGCCGCTCGCCTTGCGGTGCCGCGAGGTCATCAATGTCGAGCCTTCGCCCACGATGGCGATAGGCTTTAGGAGAAATGCCGCCGGGGCAGGGATTACCAACACACGCATTATCGAGGGTGAATGGCCTAACGTTGACGCGCCTGCCGGATCGGTCGCTCTGGTGAATCACGTTACCTATCTGACGCAAGAGATCGTGCCATTCATTAAAAAGCTGGAGCAGGCGGGCCGCCGCCGGGTTCTGATCACCGTCAACAGTGTGCCGGGACCATCATTTCAGCGTGTCCTTTACCAATTGGTGCACGGGGAAGCAGAAGAGGTCGTTCCCGGCCATGTGGAACTGATAAATGTGATTTGGGAACTGGGCATCCTGCCCGATATCCGGATCCTGCCTCAGCCGACCGTGCCGTTCACGCCGGCTCCTGGTCGTGACGCAGCAATCGTCGGTGCCATCGCGCGATTTCCGGGAGAGCAATGGGGTTGGTGGGATTTGGGGTCTGACCTCGAAGCCCGGCTCCGTTCGATCCTGGAGGCGCGCTTCGACGAGCTCTTTACCGCCAGCCCCGAGGGCTTCGTCCCGCGTTATGTTACGCCCGGCCGGGAAATCCTTATTACCTGGGAACCCGCACCTTAAGGCCGGGCGACGCGGCTACCGCTGCTCGGCCCCGAGGCCGATCAAGCCATCCATTTGACCGATATTTCCGGCTAACACGTGGATCAGGAAGCACTAGCGACGAACAAACGTCGCCCACACCCCCTCGGGTTGCCAAACCTGTTCCATATCGGCGCGCGCCTGGGTCTCGTCCATGCCAAGCACGTCGCGACGATAGCGATAGAAAAAAGCCGACACCCTGAAGTTCGCGATGCAATGGACGTGTACAGGGACTTCTTTTAACTGCTCCATGACCGAGCAGAACTGGTCGAAATCTCGGTCAGCCGGGTTCTGAAAATCGACCGGGATATGGATATATGTCATGCCGAGACGGCTGACGCTTGCCGCCTCGTCCGGCAGAGCTTTTTCATGGGTGTGAAGCCCGAGGTTGACGATGTGGCGGACGCCTAATGCGTGGATATCAGCCAGTTGCGCTTCGGTCGGCTGCCCAGACGTGGTCAGACGATTGTCAAGTCGGCGCCAGTTGTAGATCGTCTCAGGGTCGGCCATGAAACATCTCCGCCGGAGGTCAGCGTTTACTCGTCCATCTTCGGCTTTGGTGGAGGAGCGCGGCGAGGGACTCTGTTGATAGGAGCAGACATCTTACCACGAAGGTCAAAGCCGCGTCGCCCCAGAGCATCGAGAGCCTTTGAGGTGACCTTTCCGGACAGGTGCGCGAGCTTCTCCAGCTTGGTCTCTTCCATACCGATCTCCTTCACTCGGCGACGTCCACGGCCACGGCGCTCGGCCCGATGATCCCGCAAAGGATCCTCGCGCAAGCCGACGAGGTGCGGTCGATTTTGGCCATCACGACCAACTACCATGAGTTCGCCGCTAAGGGTAGGAGCTAGGGCCCTCGGCTACCGTGATATACAAGCGGCGAAGAGCGAGAGGAAACATCTGCAATGGCCGAACCGAATCCGATCGCGGTGATCGCGGAATGCATCGAGAAGTCCAAAGCGACCAGCGACCAGGAGCTTATCGGCGACTATATCTCTGAAGCTCTTGGGGTCTTGCAGATCGACAACAGCGAAGACGATGCCTTCAACATGCTGGGCAGCGCCATTGTCGACGCGGTCGCGGATGACGAGGCGCATACCGCCAGCTTGTTCGAGGTCTGGACGGAGTTGGAAGAGCAGCGGAAGCTGTCGTAGCCCGTCAGCCGGACGCGAGCCCCTGAACAGATGGTAACCTACGTCATCGCCGAGTTCACCCGCATTATCTACAGCCTAATGGGAGATCGCCCCGACCCATTTGTTCGCGTGATCCGCTATTTTCGGGAAACAATCGAATTTCCGTTGTAATTCGATTGTTATGCCGTTCTCAATTCGTTGTTCGATCGAAAAATTCCATTGTTCCGCTAAGTAACGAATTATGTCGTGCAAGTAATTGGAATCATTGATTCCCAGGAGCCGGTCAGGGGCCTCCGCGCTACCCGAAAAGCGATTTTTCGTTGTTTTTGCCGGACATCACCCTTGGCTGAGGGCGATATCGAGCCAGCCGAGGGGGGTCACCGCGGCGCCCTCGCCCGGGCGCAGCAATACGGTCGTCATCGCGCCTTCCACGATCGCCGGGCCCGCGATCTGTTGCCCCGGCGCCAGCGCGTCGAAGTCGTAGACCGGAGCCGAGACCCAGTCGTCGAGATAAATTCGGCGCTCGGAACGGGGCGCGGATGGCGGCGCAGCGGGCAGAGCTGGTTCCTGCGGCAGCGCCGCAAGAATGCCGGTGACGGCGACCCGCGCGTTGACCAGCACCGTCTCCTGATCGGGCAGCGAATAGGTGTAGAGCTCCTCGTGACGGCGGTGAAACAGCTCGACGATTTGCGGCAGCGGGTCGGCTCGCGTCCAATCGACCCGGTCGAGCCCGACCGTGATCTCGAAGACCTGCTCGCCATAGCGCATATCGACCGACCGCGTCGTCCGCGCCGGGCCATCGAACGAGGTGCGCAGCCGAGCCAGGCCCTCCGCCTCCATCTCCTCGAACAGGCGCTTCAGCGCTCCGCCGTCGAGCGTTCGGGTGTCGCCGATATGGCTGCGCGCGATCTCGAAGCGCAGATCGGTCGCCAGCATGCCCCACGCTGACGACGGCGGCGACCCGCGGCACGACAACCCGCTTGAGGCCAAGCTGGCGGGCGATGTCGGTCGCGTGCAATCCCGACGCGCCGCCGAAGGCGAGCAGCGCAAAACGCCGCGGGTCGACTCCGCGGCGGACCGAAACGAGCCGTACCCCCTCGGCCATCGTCGTGTTGACGACCCGATGAATGCCGCGCGCAGCGCTAACCCGATCGACGCCGAGCTCGACGGCGATGGCGTCGATCGCCGCCTCGGCCGCCAAGCGGTCGAGCCTGCGGCGCCCGCCGAGAAAGCTTTCCGGATCGAGATAGCCAAGCACCAGATTGGCGTCGGTCACGGTCGCGGAACTGCCGCCGTTGGCATAGCAGGCGGGACCGGGCACCGCACCCGCGCTCTCCGGGCCGACATGCAAGATGCCGCCGGCATCGACCCGGGCGATCGACCCCCCGCCGGCGCCGATGCTGGCGATATCGAGGCTGCCGAGTGCGATCGTCTGGCCGGCGACCCGGCGGGACGCCGCGAGGCTCGGCCGGCCTCCGACGATCAGCGAGATGTCGGTGCTCGTCCCGCCCATGTCGAACGGGATCAGATTGCCCTCGTTGATCAGCTGCGCCGCATAGACGCTGCCGGCGACACCGCCGGCCGGTCCGGAGAGCACTGCACCGGCGGCCAGCCGGCCCGATTCATCGATCGGAGCCACCCCACCGTGCGACTGGATGATCAAGGTCGGCCCGGCATACCCGGCCTCGGCGAGCCCCCGCTCGAGCTCTTCCAGATAGCGCGACAGAGCCGGACCGACATAGGCGTTGACGACCGTCGTCGAAACCCGTTCGAACTCCTTGATCTGCGGCAATACACCGAGGACAGCGCGACATAGGTGTCGGGCAGAGCCCGCCCCACGGCCTCACGCGTGGCACGCTCGTGGCTCGGGTCGCGCCAGGAATGCAGATAGCACACCGCCACCGCCGCGACCCGTTCGCGCTCCAGAGCCGCGATAGCGCGGTCGAGCGAGGTCGGGTCGAGCGGCGTCTCGGTCCTGCCGTCCGCGCGCATCCGCTCGCGCACGCCGAGCCGCAATTTGCGGGGGACGAGCTGCTCGGGCGGCGCGAGACGCAAATTGTAGCGATCGTCCTTCAGCCCCTCGCGCATCTCGATCACATCGCGATGGCCTTCGGTCGTCAGCAGCCCGACCTTGGCGCCCCTCCGCTCGAGCAATGCGTTGGTCGCGACCGTCGTGCCATGGACAATGCGGTCGGTCTCGGCCAACAGCTCCGATCGGTCGAGGCCCAGCGTTTCGGCCAGCAGCTGCAAGCCGTCGAGGACACCGATCGACGGATCAGCCGGGGTCGAGGGAACTTTGTTCAAGGTCGCCCTACCGAAGTCGTCGACCGCGACGAGATCGGTAAAGGTGCCGCCGACATCGACGCCGATGCGGTACATGGGGCTCAACCCCCTCCCGTTCCCTCCCCTGCAAGCGGGGGAGCGTTAGGGTGGGGGCCGGGAGCGCTGATGAACCCGTTCTCTGTGTCGCGCGCGGTGGCATCGGGGTTGCGCAGCGTCGGATCGCCCCAGCCTCCGCCGCCGCCCGATTCGAGGAGTAGAATATCACCGGGGCGGATGACGAGGCCGACTTCCTTGGTCTTGATCGCGCGCGGCGGCTGTCCATTCGAATAGAGCATATAGCGATGCGGCACGCCGTCGGCGCCGCCGAGGATGCCGCAGGCGCCGTAACGCACGCCGTCGCCGGCGGTATTGCCGACCGCCGGCTCGGCGGTCTCGACCACCATCTCGACCACCCCGCCGGGACCGCCGCGGTATTTGCCCGCACCCCCGGAATCGGGGCGGAATTCGTGGCGGCGGAAGAACAGCGGGAAGCGCACCTCGGTGACTTCGAGGCTACCGAACTTGATCCCGCCCGCCGCCTGCCATTCGCCTGCCCCGGGCCAGCCGTCGCCCCCCGGTGAGCCACCGCCGCCGGGCCGTGCCTGGAAGAAATGCCAAATGAACGGCTTGCCGCCGGGGACATCGGCGTGCGGGTCCTTGCCTTGGATCGCGATGCGGAAGCGGCGGCCCCAGCCAGCCATCGCGCGCTCGGGGCAGGCCGGCGCCAATGCCTTGATGATCGCTTCGAGGATCTCCTGCGCGCAATGATTGGTGGCGAGCGTGACCGGAGCGCCAGGGTTCGCCCACACCACGGTGCCCGGTCTGGCGATAACCGTAATCGGGCGGAAGGTGCCATCGTTCTTCGGCGTTTGCGGGTCGATCAAGTAGGAGAGCGCCACCACGACCGCCGAGTACATATTCGGGTAGGAAGAATTGACAAAGCTCCCGACCTCTTCGTGCGCGTCGGAAAGGTCGATCACGAGATTGCTGCCACGCTTGGTGACGGTCGCGCGGATGTAGATGTCGTCATGACCGCGTCCGTCGTCGTCGAGGAACGCCTCGCCCCGGTAGACGCCGTCTTTCCACTGGGCGATCACCGCTCGGGTCTGGCGTTCGGCGCCGTCGAGAACGGCCTCGATCGCCGCGTCAGTGACGGGCCAGCCGAACTCGCCCGCCAATGCCAAGAGGCGCCGCTCGCCGACATGCGCCGAGCCGATCATCGCGGCGAGGTCGCCGCGGAAGTCGCGCGGGTGGCGCACGTTGGTGGCGATCATCTCGAGCAGGTCCCGGCGCACCGCTCCACGGTCGGAGAGCCGCAGCGGCGTGATGCGCAGGCCTTCTTGCCAGATGTCGGTCGCCGCGGCGTTGTAGGCGCCATGGGTGGCGCCGCCGATGTCGCTCTGATGCGCGCGATTGATCGACCAAAAGCGCGGCCGGTCCCCCTCGAACACCGGCACGAAGGCGGTCAGGTCGGGCAGGTGATTGCCGCCGTGATAGGGGTCGTTCAACAGAAAGACATCGCCCTTGTGAATGTCGTCGCCGAAGAACTCGGTCACCGCCCTCGCCGCGTAAGGCAGCGCTCCGACATGGATTGGCACGTGCTCGGCCTGCGCGATCAGCCTGCCGTCGAGGTCGCAGATCGCGGTCGAAAAGTCGCGGCTCGAATTGAGGATCTGCGAATAGGAGGTTCGCAGCATCGCTTCGCCCATCTCCTCGACGATCGCCAGCAGGCGATGCTGTATGACCGAGGTGACGATCGGGTCGACCGGGGGTGTCAGAGGTTTCGCCAAGGTCTCACTCTCGCAACGCATCGGGGAAGGGCAAGTCCAGGATCAGAGCCATGCTCGATCCCTGGAACCATTGCGGCAAGGGCGGGACGCGGCGCACGGCCGCGATCATTAGCTCGATCCGGGCGTCGATATCCTGCCAACCCGAGCTTTGCCGCACTTTGATCATTTCGATCGTGCCGTCGTCGAGCACCACGAACTCGATCTGCGCCTCACCGCGGCGGCCGCCGATCATCGACAAGGGCAGCAAATTGTAGTGCTGCCGGATGAGCGAACGGACATAAGCGAGGTATTCATCGCGGGTGGCCGCCGGCCCGGGATATCTCGCACGATGCGCCGCGGTATGCCCCGGCTCGTCGGTCTGGTGGGGCGGTTGCTGGGCTGTCGGGTTCGGCTTTGGCTTCGGCTTGGGGGGCTCAGGCTTTTCTGGAGGAGGGGGTGGGATGATCGCCGCGGTCTGTGTGTCGCTCGGCGGCGGCTGAGGCTCCTCCGGTGGCGGTGGTGGCACGACATCGGCGGTCTGTTGCGGCGCCTCGCTGGGCCGCACCTCAGGCGGCGGTATATCCTTCGCCGCCGGCGCATCGCCGGCCTCTCGGCTGGTTTGTTTCGCTTGGGTGTCGCCGAGGTCCTCGGAGGCAATACGACCCGGTGGCGGCGGTTTGAATTGCGGCGGCGGAACCGGCTTCTGTGGCTGCTCCGGCGGTGGTGGTGCGAGCACCAGCTGCACGGCGATCGGCTCGACCTCGGGCGGCGCTGCCATCGGCCACTCGATCAGAAACAGCAGCGGCAGCAAATGCAGCACGAGCGAGCCGATCGGCCCGAGCCACCGCACCCGTTCACGATCCGCGATCGGGGCGAGGCGCTCGGGCGGATCGAGCCGCGCTGGACCGGGCGACACGAGACGCGGAGCGCCCGTGAGCATCGGCTCGCGGCGGTGCTCCTCAAGCGGTGCGAGTATGCCAAACACCGTCGCTGGTCATCCCGCGGCGAGGGAAAGCCAATCGGCCTCGTCGAGCAATTTGACGCCGAGGGCGGCCGCCTTCGTCGCCTTCGAGCCGGGATCGGCGCCGGCCACGACATAGTCCGTCTTTGCCGAGACCGAGCTCGTGACATTGGCACCGAGCGCCTCGGCCCGGGCCTTCGCTTCGGACCGACTCATCGATTCGAGCGACCCGGTGAAGACGATCGTCTTGCCGGCGAGCGGAGAGGCGGCGCGCTGCGTCGGCGCTTCCCAATCGAGCACCGTGACTTCGCGCGCCAGGTCGTCGAGCACGGCCTGGTTATGCGGCTCAGCAAAAAAACCGATGATGTCGGCCGCCATTTCCGCGCCGATCCCGTGGATATCGAGTAGCCCTGCAAACGCCTCGCTCGCCGGGTCATGCGCCGCCTCCATCTCGCGCCGCCAATTGCCGAGCGAGCGATAGTGACGGGCGAGCAGCCTCGCCGTCGCCTGGCCGACCTGCGGAATGCCGAGCGCATTGATGAACCGGTCGAACACAATCCGCCGCCGCTCGTCGATCGCAGCCATCAGATTGCGAGCGCTGAGTTCGCCCCACCCCTCGCGTTTCGCGATGACCGCGGGATCGAGCCGGAAGATGTCTCCCGGCTGACGGATCAACCCATCCTGCCAGAAGGCGGTGATGTGTTTCTCGCCGAGCCCCTCGATGTCGAAGCAGTCGCGCGACACAAAGTGCCGGAGCCGCTCGACGGCCTGCGCGGCGCAGATCAATCCGCCGGTGCAGCGCCGTGCGACCTGGCCCGGCTCGCGCACCGCGAGGCTCCCGCAGATCGGGCAGTGGTCAGGAAACTCGTAGGGCTGCGCGTGCTTCGGCCGGCGGTCGAGCACAACCGAGACGATCTGCGGGATAACGTCGCCGGCGCGCTGGACCACGACGGTGTCGCCGATGCGGACATCCTTGCGGGCAATCTCGTCCTCATTGTGCAAGGTGGCGCGCTGCACGACCACACCCCCGACGGTGATCGGCTCGAGCATCGCCACAGGGGTCAGCGAGCCCTGCCGGCCGACCTGGATCGAGATGTCGCGCAGAACCGTCTGCGCCTGCTGCGCCGGAAATTTTTGCGCCACCGCCCAGCGCGGCGCCCGGCTGACCATGCCGAGCCGCTCCTGCAGGACGAGATCGTTGACCTTGTAGACCACACCATCGATGTCGTAGGGGAGTTGCCCACGCTCGGCGGCGATCTCGTTGTAAAAGGCGAGCGCCTGATCGACACCGTGGCAGAGCCGCGAGCGCGGGTTGACGGTAAATCCCCAGTCGCGGAATCGTGCTAGAGCCTCGTCGTGGGTGCGGGCGAAGGAGGCGGCCGCCTCGCCCCAGGCGTAAGCGAAGAATTTGAGCGGCCGGCGCGCCGTGATCGTTGAGTCGAGCTGGCGCAGCGAGCCGGCAGCAGCGTTCCTCGGATTGGCGAAGACCGGCTCGCCTGCGGCGGCGCGCTCCTCGTTCAAGGCAAAAAACCCGGTGCGCTCCATATAAACTTCGCCGCGGATCTCGATCAGCTCGGGCCATTCCCTGCCGGCGAGCGCCTCGGGTATGGTCGCGAGCGTGCGCAGGTTGGCCGTGACATTCTCGCCGGTGACGCCGTCGCCGCGGGTCGCTCCCTGCTCGAGGCGGCCCCGTCGGTAGGTCAGCCCGATCGAGAGCCCGTCGATCTTGGGCTCGGCCATAATCTCGATCACGTCCTCGGCGACCAGCGCCTCTGTTGCCGTGCGCCGAAAAAAATTGCGGATGCCGGCAAAGAACTCGCGGACATCGGTGTCCTCGAAGGCGTTTTCGAGCGACAGCATCGGTCGCGAATGGGTCACCTTGGCGAAACCGGTTGCCGGCGCCGCGCCGACCCGGCGCGACGGGCTGTCGGCGCGGATCAGTTCGGGAAAGCGCGCCTCGATCGCCATGTTGCGCAGGCGTAGCGCATCGTACTCGGCGTCGGAGATCTCGGGGGCAGCCTCGGCGTAATAGAGCCGGTCGTGCCGGCCGATCTCCTCGGCGAGCCAGGCGAGCTCGTCGCGGGCTTTCTCTTCGGTCAGCGCGTCGACCGGGCGCTGATCGCGTCGCTGCTGCGCGGCGGCGGACGCGCTCATGCGCGGCCCCCGGCGATCAGGCTCGCGGCCGCGGCGCGCGCCTCGGCGGTAACGATGCGGCCGGACAGCATGCGGGCGATCTCCTCCTGTCGCGTATCCGGGTCGAGCTCCTCGACGCGGGTCACGGTATCGCGCTCGGCAAGGCGCTTGGCGACCCGCCAATGATGGGCGCCGCGCGCCGCGACCTGCGGCGAATGTGTTACGACGAGGACCTGCAGGCTCGTCCCCAGGCGTTGCAACCGCTCGCCGACAGCCGCGGCGACGGCACCTCCGATCCCGCTGTCGACCTCGTCAAAGATCAGGGTCGGGACCGAGGAGATATCGGCGAGGACGAGCTTCAAGGCCAGCATGAAACGCGACAGCTCGCCGCCCGAGGCGATGCGGGCGAGCGGCCCGAACGGCGCGCCCTGTGTCGTGGCGATCTCGAAATGGACGCGCTCGCAGCCGTGCTCGCTCCAGTCGGTCTCGGCGAGCGGCGTCAGCACGGTACGGAACCGCGCCTTGTCGAGCCGCAATGGCGCCAGCTCGGCTGCCACCGCGGCGTCGAGCCGCCGGGCGGCCTGGGACCGCGCCCGTGAAACCCGCTCAGCCGCGGCGACAAAGCGGGCACGGGCCTCCGCGGTGGCGCGGACGAGATGCTCGACGTTCTCGGCGCCTTCCTCGATCGCGGCGAGTTGTGCCGCCATTCGCTCCTGCAATGCCGACAGCTCGGCGACCGGCAGCTGATGCTTGCGGCTGAGAGCGCGCAGCGCGAAGAGCCGCTCCTCGACCTTTTCGAGCTCGCGCGGGTCGAGCTCGAGCCGGCGCGCCGCGGCTTCCAGCACGGCGAGCGCCTCGGCGGTCTCGGCGCCGGCGCGCTCGGCTGCGGCAAGCGGCGCATCGAGAAACCCTTGGGCGCGCTCGCGGGCGCGCTCGAGCCGCCGTGTCGCCCGCGCCAATGCCGCCTGCGCGCCGCTATTGCCGCCAAGCTCACCAATCGCCTCGGACACGGTTTCGGCCAGCCGCTCGGCGTTCTGCAGGAGCGTGCGCCGTTCGGCCAGGCGATCCTCCTCACCCTCTTCGGGCATCAGCGCCTGGAGCTCCTCGAGGTGGTGGCGCAGCAAATCCTCCTCCTCGCGGCTCGCGGCAAGGAGGCGCGCGGCCTCGGCCTCGTGCTCCCGCGCGGCACGCCAGTCGTGCCAGGCAGGCGGCAATGCCGCGGGACCCGCCGAATGCTCGGCGAAGGCGTCGAGGATCACGCGATGATTGGCCGGATCGAGCAGCCCGCGCTGTTCGAACTGGCCTTGGATTTCGACGAGGCTGTCGCCGAGCTCGCGCAACAGCCCGACACTCGACGGCGCATCGTTGACAAATGCGCGGCTGCGGCCGTCGGTCGCGAGCAGGCGGCGCAGAACGATCGTCTCACCATCGCCGTCGAGCCCGGCCTCGCGCAGGATCGCATGGGCGGGGTGATTGCGTCCGACCCCGAACTCGGCCGACACCGCCGCCTCCTTCGCCCCGGCGCGCACGAGCCCGGCCTCCGCCCGCCGGCCGAGCGCCAAGCCCAGCGCATCCAGCAGGATCGACTTGCCGGCGCCGGTCTCGCCGGTCAGCACGCAGAGCCCCGGGCGAAAAGCCAGCGAAAGCCGATCGATCAGCACGACATCACGGATAGTCAGGCCGAGCAGCATGCTGCCGATGATACAGGTTCCGGCTTTCCCTGCGGCACGGGAAAATACTGCGAAAGCCGCGATTACGACCTCGATCGCGCGCGAAACCGCGCCGGCAAGCCCTTGTTTTTCCAGCAAGCCGTCGGGCAAATTCCCTAAGTGAGCGAACAGGGATTTAAATCGGCCAAACAGGGAGCCGAATCCGGCGAACACGGAACCACCACGGAAAGGCGTCATGAGTGACCCAGACCCCGAGTTCGGGGTTCGCCAGCCCGAGATGGTCTACCGGGAAGGACCGGGGGCCTATGCGGTTATTCGCGGAACCGATAACCGGCTGGCGTTCGTCTCGAGCAAGGGCGGCCGGCTTTTTCTGCCCGGAGGCGGGTTGCGGCCGGGCGAGCCGCCGGAGGATGCGCTGCTGCGCGAGATTATCGAAGAGATCGGCTGGCGCGCCCACATCCTCGACAGAATAGGAGGTGCAACCCAGTTCCAGGCGGTCGAGGGCGAGGGCTACTTCGCCATTCGGGCAATCTATTTCCGAGCCCGGCTGATCGAACAGGTTACGACCGGTTGCGAACACGAGATGGTCTGGCTGCCGGCCGCGACCGCGACGGCCTTGATGGTCCGCGAGAGCGATGCATGGGCGATTTCGCGGGCCTGCAGTCGCGATGCTATGCTGCGCTAGGGCAAACATGACCACACGAAAGCCGGAGCTCTATCGCAATCTCGCCGAGCAGCTCGGAGCGTTGATCGCCGGCGAGCCGGACCGGATCGCCAACACCGCCAACATGGCGGCGCTGATCTATCACGGCCTTCCCGACCTCAATTGGGCCGGCTTCTACTTCCGCCAGGATGGCGAGTTGGTGCTCGGGCCATTCCAAGGCAAACCCGCCTGCGTGCGGATACCGCTCGGCAAGGGGTTTTGCGGCGCCGCGGCCGGACGGGCCGCGACGGTTCTGGTTCCCGACGTCCATGATTTTCCGGGCCATATCGCTTGCGACCCGATGTCGCGCTCCGAGCTGGTCGTACCATTGATCGAAGCCGGCGCGGTGTCGGGTGTTCTCGACCTCGACAGCCCGCTATTCGCGCGCTTCGACGAAATAGACCAAGCGGGGTGCGAGCAGCTGGTAGCCCTCTTTGTCGATCATCACCGCCACCATTCAGGATAAGGGGAAACCGATGCCGTCCTCGTCAACAGGAGCAGTCGTCAGCCCGCATCTGCCGGTCCGGCAGGACTGGCTCGACCGGCGCCGCGAGGAGATCATCGAGCCCGAGCTGCCGATCGTCGACCCGCATCATCACTTGGTCGACCGGCCCGAGACCGGCCGCTACCTGCTGCCGGACCTCCTCGCCGACATCGGCAGCGGACACAACGTCACCGCGACCGTCTACCTCGAATGGCTCTCGATGTACCGCGCCCAGGGCCCGGTCGAGCGGCGCCCGATCGGCGAGATCGAGTTCGCCAACGGTGTTGCGGCGATGGCAGCAAGTGGCACGTACGGGACGACAAAGGTCTGCGCGGGCATCGTCGGCTACGCGGATCTGGCGCGCGGCGCCTCGGTCGAAACGGTGCTGGAGGCGATGATCGCGGCCGGCGGCGGCCGCTTCCGCGGCATCCGATTCATCACCGCCTCGCATTCCGACCAGGCCGCCTGGGGGTCGCCGATCATCCGGCCCGCGGGTCTGCTGACGGACCCAAGGGTGCGCGAGGGGTTCGCGCGGCTCGCTCCGCTCGGCCTCAGCTTTGACGCCTGGATGTACCACACTCAGCTCGGCGATCTCGTCGACCTGGCGCGCGTATTTCCCGAGACACCGATCGTGCTCGACCATGTCGGCGGGGCGATCGGCCTCGGCCCTTATGCCGGCAAGCGGGACGAGGTTTTCGCCGAGTGGAACGGGAAGATCCGCGAGCTGGCGGCCTGCCCGAACGTCCATATCAAGCTCGGCGGGCTCGGCATGCGGATGTTCGGTTTCACCCATCACATGGGCGAATTGCCGCCGAGCTCGGAGGAACTGGCCGCCGCGTGGCGGCCCTATATCGAGACTTGCATCGCCGCTTTCGGCCCCGAGCGCGCGATGTTCGAGAGCAATTTCCCGGTCGATAAGGGCAGCTGCGGCTATGCCGCGCTGTGGAACGCATTCAAACGCATCGCCGCCGGCTATTCTGCTGCCGAGAAAACCGCATTATTCGCTGGGACGGCATCGAAATTTTATCGGCTGGGATAAATGCGCTTTCGACGCAGTCGGTCAGTTGTGACGTAAATACTTAAACGACTGCTTTTAGACTTCGCGAACATTTAAAACAATTTTACATAAAAGGCCTTCTGCGGCTTTGGCCTGTGGGAGCAATATAGAGATGACACCCCTCTGCAAAGTAGAGGTGACACTCGCCCGGGTTTTGGGGTCCGGGGAGGTGCACCGTGGTGGCGGTGTTGTCGATGAGCAAGCAGGAGTTCAGCCGTCTT
>Ga0306926_10000298_pt1 | contig 44394 bp, 47 predicted proteins | sample flu12Cox44000178_FD_203759 | JGI IMG/M metagenome (GOLD analysis project Ga0306926, IMG submission 203759) | Lab enrichment of tropical soil microbial communities from Luquillo Experimental Forest, Puerto Rico - flux8day.12C.oxic.44.000.178 (v2)... | ecosystem: Environmental > Terrestrial >... | reverse complement strand
AAGGGTGGACGTCGCGGCTTGGCTCCTAGGACCTCGGGATGCAGCGGTACGAGCCCGCGTCTCAAAACAGGGCGTTCGCCATTCGGTGCTGCCTGACCTGACCATGCTGAACCTGGAGGACCTCGGCATGAGCCAATTTGAGCCTCGGCCCGGGTTGTTCGGGGCGATCGCAGCGCCAGCATTTGACGGACCAGTGATCGCGTCCCCGATGGAATCCGTTCAGCACCATGCCGACGAGTTGAATAAATGAAACGCCGCGATTTCCTGCTGCTCCCCGGCGTGATGGCAATGGCCTGGAACCAGGCCTCGGCCAAGGTCGAAACCCAGCGCATCGGCTTTGTCCACGCGGGATCGCGACAGGAGAATCACACTCTTCTCGATGCGTTCCGCGACGGTCTCTCGGCGCTTGGCTGGACCGACGGCAGCAACCTCAGTGTCCTCGACCGCTGGGCCGAAGAGCGCACCGAGGCGCTGCCCGCCATCGTCAAAGAACTGACCGGTTCCGGTGTGACAATCCTCGTCACCGCCGGAACACCGGCCACGCTCGCCGCCACGCGCGCGAACGCGACGATCCCGATCGTCCTGGTCGGCGTCGACGATCCCGTCTCCCTCGGTCTCGTCGACACGCTGAAGCAGCCCGGCGGCAACGTTACGGGACTATCTCTGAGCTCGTCCGAAGTGATCGCCGAACGGTTGGAGCTGCTGCGGCAGCTTGTCCCTGGCCTGCACCGCCTTGCCGTCATCGTCAGGGACGATCCCGGCCTCGATCAAAAATTGCAGGACATTCGCACTAATGCTCAGCGCATGGGGATCGAGACTCTGATGCTCCAGACAACGACCGCAAAGGCCGTGGAACTTGCCTTTGCGCGGCTACGCAGCGATCGCGCCAAGGCCGTCTACGTGGCGTCCGGCCCGCTCGGCCCCGTCAAGCGTGCCCGGATCATCGCACTCGCTGCGGATTCTCGACTGCCCGTGATCTACTCCTTCCGGATCTTTGCCATCGACGGGGGATTGATCTCGTTCGCCACCGATTACGGCGATCTGTTCCGCCGCGCGGCGGGTTACGTCGACAAGATCCTCAAGGGCTCTCCTCCTGCTGATCTGCCAGTCGAGCCGCCGCGTAAATTCGGGCTGATAATCAATCTCAATACAGCGCGATCGCTCGGCCTTACCATCCCTCCGGCGGTCCTCGCCCGTGCCGACGAGATCATTGACCAGACGACTTAAAAGCGATCCGCGTTTGACGTTGCTGCCGCTCCGAAAGTGAACCTCCGGTGGCGCCCCGCCGAAAACCAATGGCAGCTTCCCACTACCTGAGCCGATCCCCGACGGGTATTGCGAACGGCAGGTATGGGGCAGGAAGAGCCGTTCCGAAGGCGAAGCTGAATGACCGAGAAGGGTCGACACCGGCTGTTCGCTCACGGACTAGCGAGCCGCAGCTCTTGGCACGTCAGAGACGTGACGCCGGGCGTCACCCGAGCCGCCGCCATTGAGGGTGCAGCGGACATACCAAGGCGCAGCCCGTTCATGCTTCCTGCAACATGTCGTACACTCGAAGCACTCTCGTGTAGTGACCCCTATCTGACCTTCGCGCCTCACGGCGGCAGTGGCGGTGCTGGCGCCGGGCGATTAGCGATACGATTTCTGCGTACATCTGGGCGACACGGCGACGGCGGCCATCTGGAAGGTCGCGTGGCGGCCGTGGCTGACGACCTTCGCGGAATCTTGATCAGGTTCCCGCGCAGGGTAGTCAGCGAGCAGAGCTCCGTCGCTGTTCTTCACTCAGACAGGGATTTTGCCGATAGGTTGAGTTTCACAGCTGCGCCGACAACATAGGGTGTCGGCACAAATACCGCTCTTCAAGCCTTTGCTCGGCATCCTGATCTGTTTGATCTTGTTGATTGCGCCGACGCGGTTTTGCGTCTGCAAATTTGCTGGCGGTGAGGGTCTTCGGAATGGCGTGGTGGTCGTCCGCAAGGCCCTGGCTAAGTGGCTCACGTCTATGGGAGAAAACGAAGTCGGTTGAGTAGAACTTGATGGTCGCAACGCGGTTGCGCCGATGCGCCGACCGTCTCCCCTAAAGGGAACGCCGCTTCGCGCGGCAGTTCCTCCTTAAGGGGAGGTGACAAAGAAGTGCGACCATAGTTTTGGTTCTAGGAGGTATTATAGTAGGTGGGTTCTGTCGGGATAGTGAGGCAGCGCTGGCAAGATGGGAAGGGTGATTGCGGGCAACGGTTGATTTTCGCAATTAGAGAACAGTAAAGCTGCTTTCTACCTAGCAACGGTTGTGCGTCGAGAAGTTCCTGGTGTCGGCGCCAGATCGCATTTTTTGGCTGGTCGGACCCAGTCGGGTTCAATGATCTGCTCTTGCCAATTCGGATGAGGCGGTTTGGCAGTCCGATTGTCTCGGATGGAGTGCAAGCCAGCTGGGGCCAAAAGAAAGGGATCTGGACTTGGCGCAATCCGTCCAAGAAAGTCGCTGGTAGCGGTTCGCTGCTTGTTAACGACGATTTGCCCTGTTCTCGGGCGTACGACTGTCCCATTTTTGCGTTGTTATGCGACAGTCGTAGGCCCCGCACCTCTCGCGGCCCGCAGAAATCCAGGATCGAGTCAGCACATGCCAAGCTGTGAAAATGGGACAGTCCTCGAACTCGCTTCTCCGTCGGCGCCCGTGCGGCGTCCGCCGTCACGAAGCCGGAACGCCGATCGGCGCCCGCGCGAGCATCTGACGCCGGCCGAGGTCGAGCGCCTCATCGAAACCGCCAAAAAGCGAGGGCGCCACGGCCAGCGCGACGCGAGTGCGATCTTGTTAGCCTACACGCACGGGCTGCGCGTCTCCGAGCTCGTTGCGCTGAGTTGGTCGCAGATTGACTTCGCCGACGGCGTTATCCACGTCACGCGGCTCAAGAACGGCCGGCCCTCGACGCAGCCGCTGCGCGGCGTTGAGCTGCGGGCGTTGCGCCAGCTGCGGCGCGACTGGCCGGAGGGCCGTTTCGTGTTCCAGAACGAGCGTGGTACCCCAATGACCGCTGCTGGCTTCCGCAAGACCTTGGCGCGGATCGGCGAGGCGGCAGGCTTCCCGTGGCTCGTCCACCCGCACCAGCTGCGCCACGCGATCGGCTACAAGCTAGCCAATTCGGGCACCGACACGCGCACCCTGCAGCATTATCTCGGTCACCGCTCGATCGAGCACACGGTGCGCTATAGTGAGCTTGCCGCCGATCGGTTTGCAGGGCTGTGGCACGATTGAAGACCAACAGCCGCCGACCCATTTCGCGCGGCGCCCCGTTAAGCCGTTGCATACAGCGGTCCAGGAAATCCGATCCAAGGTGATGGAATCGCTCTGATGGGCATGCTTCTCATCCTGCCTCCCACTCGTAGCCATTGTAACAGCATACCGCCCACTTCCGCTTGCGGACTCTCGACGTAAGGCTGAAGCAGCAACGCGAAGAACCGCCTCAATCGGTGGGAGCTATGAAGATGTAGCCGCCGCGGCCGATCCTACGACTGGATACCGGGTCCGTGTCGATGGACAGATTGCGATCATCGGAGGTACGGCAGCCGCGACGCCGTTCTGGGCCGGTCTCATCGCGGTTATTAATGGAGGACTGGGGAGGAACCTTGGATACTTCAATCCCATTCTCTACGAGAAACTCGGCCCGGCGGGCGCATTGCATTCTATTACACAAGGTAACCGAGCCCCTTTAGTAGCTTCGGAAAATCAGGGCTGGCCGAATCATTCGTTGCCGACAGTGAAGCGAGGGGATAAGCCCGCCCTCCGATCTAGTCCACTTCGAACATATTAATTGCCGTCCCCTGGCGCTGCCAGAAATTGCGGCGCTTCGCTCCCGATTACGACAACACTCAGACCTTCGCCGATCTGAAGCGCGTTCAGGCATTGCTCAAGCGACTGAACCGAGCCAATACGATCATCATGAAGCTCGACGATCCGCAGCGGGCGCATGCCGTGGCCGACGAGGTCGAGCACCGCTACGGCTACAAGAGCGTCTCGTGGCAGGAAGCCAACGAAGATCTGATGAGCACGCTGACGACGCGCAACATCATTATGTATACGGTCGTCAGCGCTGTGCTGGTCGTCGCCGCCTTCGGCATCTACAACGTCATTTCGACCGTGGTGCTGGAGAAGCAGCGCGACATCGCTATCCTCAAATCGATGGGCTTTCGGGCTCGCGACATTCGGCGCACTTTTCTCGTCCAAGGTGTGCTGTTGGGGCTCGCGGGGAGCGCCTTGGGGCTGCCGTTCGGTGCCGGGCTAATGCTGGGGCTAATGCAGATCCGGCTGAAATTTCCCGGCAGCAGCGATCCGGTCCCCTTGCCGATTGATTGGAATTGGCCGCAATTCGCGATCGCCGCCGCCTCGCTATGGGTGCTGCCCTCTGCGCCGGCCTGTTGCCGGCGTGCAAGGCGGCGAGCGTGCAGCCGGTGGACATTTTGCGCGGCGCACAGTGACCGAGACGGTCATCGAGACGGAAAAGCTGACCCGGCGTCTCGCTGGCGAAGTCACCGTGACCTTGGTGGAGGATGCCACTCTCGCGGTGCACCAAGGCGAGTTTGTCGCGATCACCGGCGCGTCGGGCTCAGGTAAGTCCTCGCTGCTTTACCTTCTAGGCCTTCTCGACCGGCCGACGAGCGGCCAAATGTGGTTGCGAGGCGACGAGAACTCAAATTTGGACGAAGACGCGCTTGCTGGCCTGCCTGCGTCTGACGGCAGTCGGGTTCGTCTTCCAGTTTTCACTTTCTGTTGCCAGAGTTCTCTGCTCTAGAGAGAATATGATGCTGCCGATGCAGCGGCTGGACCGCTTGCCGCAATCGGAAATCGCAGTGCGCGCGGCCGAACTGCTGGACAGCCTCGGGTTGGCAGGCGAAGCGAACAAGCTGCCGAGACAGCTTTCCGGCGGGCAAAGCCAGCGGGTTGCCATCGCCCGCGCGCGAGGCGATCACTACCAGCAGGTCCGCGCTGCACGCGTCCGGTGGCCGTCCAGGCTCGCGAGCCGCACCTGATCGGGACCTTCGAGGAGATCGCCAGCGAAAACCCTGCTGCGAGACCTGGTGCGCGTCGCGCGCCGCGGCTAGGAAAGACGGTCCGGGCGATCGCGAACGGCTGGAAGCCGTAATCGGATCGGGGAACAGCCCGCAGAAGCATGTGTGGCGGGCGCGACCCTGTTCGCCGCGCTCAACGTGCTCGACGGCAAGATCATCGGCCAGTGCATGAGCGGCGACCGGCATCAGGAGTTCATCCGCTTTCTCAACAAGATCAACCGCGAAGCCCCGGCCGGGTGCGAGGTGCACCTGATCGTCGACGATTACGCCACGCACAAGCATCCCAAAGCCCGCGCCTGGCTCGGCCGGCATAAAGCGCTTCCATTTTCACTTCACCCCGACCTCGGCCTCCGGGCTCAACGCGGTGGAAGGCTTCTTCGCCAAGCTGACCCGGCGCCGGCTCAAACGCGGCGTCTTCACGGGCATCGCCGAGCTCCAGGCTGCCATCAACCGCTTTCTGCGAGAAACCAACGCCAACCCCAAACAGTTCGTCTGGACCGCCGATCCCGATGCCATCATCGAAGAAGTCTGCCGAGGGAAACAAGTGTTAGGGTCGCTCCACTAGGCCGGCCACTACCGCAGGAGAATCGCACCTACTTCTGCAAGCAAGAGGTCTGAGGCAATGCGCGCCCCGTTGTCCGGAAAATCTGAGATCACCCATGGGAAAGCTTGGCGGAGCCTTGCGTCATTCTGGGGAAAGGCACGGCCGCCCGCCGAAAGGCCCTCCCCTTCGTACCATCCTCTGATTTTCCACAGCCTCGATGTCGCGGCGGTCGGCCGGGCGCTTCTCGCTCATTGGCCTGGTCTTGCAGTGCGTTTGGCGGCCGCGTTGGGATTGGAGGTAGAAGCGGCAACCGCGCTGCTCATCCGGCTCTTGGCGCTGCACGATCTCGGCAAGTTTGCCCGACGGTTCCAGGCGAAATCGCCGCCGCATTACGACCCAACCTTCGGACCGATCGACCACGTGCCGACAGACTACGACCACGCTTCGGGCGGGTACTCGCTTCTGCAATCCGATGCCGGTCTGCGCGAGGGATTGCCCGAATGGCCTGGTCTATCGCGACTGACGGCGGCGGTTACAGGTCATCACGGCGCGCCGCCGCGACTGCTGCCGGATCTTCGCGCGATCTATCACCGGCATGGAGTGGCTGCGGCTCGCGCCTTTACAGGCTTGCTCGCATCGCTCCTACCGTCGTCGGCCCCACGCCTCGACCGGGCGCGAGCAGTCCGTGCCTCGTTCCGGCTGGCGGGTTTTGCTGTGCTGTGCGACTGGATCGGCTCCAACGAGAACTGGTTTAATTACCGGGAAGCTGAGGCGTTCGAGAGCCTGGACCACTATTGGGCCTACGCCCGGCAGCGGGGAGACCGAGCTGTCGCCGAAGCCGGCGTCATCCCGGCCGCCTCGGCACCGCGCAGGACATTCGCGGAACTCACAGGCCAACGCTTCGAGCCGAGCCCGATGCAGCGATGGGCGGCGGATGTGGCTCTGCCCGAGGGCCCGCTCCTCGCCGTGCTGGAGGACGAGACCGGCAGCGGCAAGACCGAAGCGGCGCTGATGCTCGCTCATCGGCTGATCGCATCTGGCCGTGCCGAAGGGATCTACATTGCATTGCCGACTATGGCGACGGCAAATGCGATGTTTCAACGGCTCTCGGCGAGCTACCGCAACCTGTTTGCCGAGGGCCTCCAGCCGTCGATTGCTCTGGCGCACGGCCGGCGCGAGTTGGTTCCGGCTTTCCGCGAGGCGACCCTGGCGGGCGCCCGCGCGGGCGACCGCTACGGCGACGGACACGACGATCCGACCGCTTCGGCGGCATGCGCCGAGTGGATCGCCGACGACCGCCGCCGCGCCTTTCTGGCCGATATAGGGGCCGGCACCATCGACCAGGCAGCGCTCGCCGTGCTGCCGTCGCGGTATCAGTCGCTGCGCCTCTATGGGCTCGGGAAAAACGTCCTCGTCGTCGACGAGATCCACGCCTATGACGATTACGTCCGCGAGCTGATTGCCGCGCTGCTCGAGTTCCACGCATCGCATGGGGGCTCGGCGATCCTGTTGTCGGCGACCCTGCCGGCCGGTATCCGCGCCGGTTTTGTCCGCGCCTTCGCGCGCGGCGCCGGCGCCGCGGGTGAGGACGATCCGGCGCCGTGTTATCCGCGAGCCACCCTGTGGTCGCCCGCGGGGGTGCACGCCAACCGCGTCTGCGGTAGAGCGGATCGAGCCCGAGCTGTTCCGGTGCGCTTTTTATGTAATAGTGACCGCGCGGTCGAGGCAGCGGCGGCGGCAGCAGCCGCGGGAGCCGCCGTCCTCTACCTGCGCAACACGGTGCAGGATGCGCATGAGGCACATCGCGCGCTGGCGGACCGCGGTTTCGAGCCGATCCTGTTCCACTCGCAGTTCACGCTGTTCGACCGGCTGGAGATCGAGCGGAGAGTGTTGAAGCTGTTCGGCCCGAAGTCGACGCCTGAGCAGCGCCGGGGGCGTATCCTCATCGCCACTCAGGTTGCCGAGCAGTCGCTCGATCTTGATTTCGATCTCGTGATAACCGACCTGGCGCCGATCGACTTGATTATTCAGCGGGCCGGGCGGCTATGGCGCCATGACCGCCCGGAGCGTGGCGGCTCGCCGGAGTTGCTGGTGGTATCGCCCGACCCGGTCGACGAACCCGGCCCCGATTGGTATGCGCGCTTGTTCCGGCGCGGTTCCTATGTGTACCGCCATCACGGGCGACTATGGCTGACCGCGCGCGTGCTGAGGGACGCGGGGGCGATCCGCTCGCCGAAGAGATTGCGCAAGCTCGTCGAAGCGGTCTACGGCGAAACCGTAGAGATGCCGGCCGGTCTCGAAGAACGCTCCTGGGCCGAGGAAGGGCGCGAGGGTGCCGCCGCCGGCTTCGGCCGCCAGAACTTGCTGAAGCTCGGCAACGGCTACGATCGGGCCGGTGGGCTGTGGGACACCGAGGAGCGGGCGCCGACGCGGCTTGTCGATGAAGAGCAGGTGACGCTTCGACTAGCCCGGATCGAAGCCGCCGAGGTGATCCCGTGGGCCCCGATCGAGGACCGCGACGCGCATCGCGCCTGGCGCCTCAGCGAGGTCAATATTCCGCGCCGCCGGATCTCCGGCGAAGCCGTGCCCCCCGAGCTTTTCAAGAAGGCAGCGCAAGCAAGAGCGATATGGACGCGTTACGATCAAGAGAAGCTCCTGGTCGTGCTGAGACGGGAGGCCGGGTCGTGGCTCGGCTCAGTATCCTCGGAAGACCGGTCCTCCAGGGAGGTCTCTTATTCCAGCAAATCGGGCTTATCTCTAACACCAAGTCTTTGAGTTCCCCGTTTCGGGGATGAACCGTTTGTGTCTTGGAACCTATAGATCATGTGTGGATGTTCCCCGTCTGCGGGGATTTGCGTCTGCTGGAAGAGATTAGTATCCCATCGGCGGGTAAGGAGAATGTGATGGTGGTAATGCTCTCTAAAACCTACGATGCCTCTATCGCGGCCGGCGCACCGGAAGATAAGGCGCGCGCCGCGGCGGAGGAGCCGGCAGGCTACGAGAGCCGGTTCGCGAACATCGAGACCGACCTCGCCGCCCTCAAATGGATGCTCAGGGTCGTCATCGCGGGTGTCCCCTTGCCTGTTGTGAAGGCCAAAGGTTAAGAAGTTTGTTCTTGTAATCTATTTCAGATTTTTCCCTTGCGGCGGCTGCGCCGCCCACCTATATCCGCCGTCAACCTCGGGACGAGGCACTCGATGGCTACGACCCTGATCCGCACAGTTGCTAACCGCTTCCGCCGGCTAATGGACCACATTCCCCGGCGATTGCGGCTCGAGTTCCTCGTCGGCTTACGACTGACAGTCGACCGAGAACCGTGAAATTCAGCCAGAACCCGCTCAATGTAAAGTTGTTGATCACCCTGGAAGGTTTATGACTAGCCAATGCTCAACCTCATTCACGATCGCTGGCTTCCCGCCCGACGCGCGGACGGTGCGATGGAGACGATTGCGCCTTGGGAGATCACAGACCGGATTGAGGACGGCAACCCGGTCGTCGGCTTTGCCTGGCCGCGAGCCGATTTCGACGGCGCGGCGCACGAGTTTCTGATCGGGCTGCTGGCCACGGCCGCAGCTCCCGCCGATGACGAGGAGTGGCTCGGCTGGTGGGAAGCGCCGCCGGGACCAGATCTGTTGCGGGCCCGGTTTGCCGAATTTGCCGACGCGTTTGTTCTCGACGGCGACGGCGCGCGATTTATGCAAGATGCCGACGAGCTCTACGGCGCGCCCGAGCTTAAGATCGGCGCGCTGCTGATCGATGCGCCCGGTGAGAACGCGCTTAGAAAGAACACGGATCTGTTCGTCAAGCGAGGCAGCGTGTCCGTGCTTTCGCGCGCGGCGGCGGCGATGGCGCTGTTCACGCAGCAGACGTATGCGCCGGCGGGCGGGCAGGGGCACCGGACATCGCTGCGCGGCGGCGGGCCGCTGACGACGTTGGCCGTCGCGACGCGCAGAGCCCAACCGCCGAGCTTGTGGGGCCGCTTGTGGCCCAATGTCGAGACACGCGAGGCGATCGAGAGCCGCCGGACTGCCGACCGGAAAGGAAGTCGCGAACTAATCTTCCCATGGCTGGCGTCGACCCAGACATCGAATGGGAAGGCACAAGGGCGGCCGACGAGCCCCCGAGATGCCGATCCGCTGCAAGTCTATTGGGGAATGCCGCGGCGCATCCGCCTCGTGTTCGAGCCGGCCGAGGGGCGGGTTTGCGATCTGACCGGAACGGCCGATCCGATTATCGTCCAGGCTTACCGCACGCGCAATTACGGCGTTCAATATACAGAAGGGTTCGCGCACCCGCTGTCCCCTTACTACGCGCCGAAGGCAGGGGCAGCCCGCCTGCCGGTGCATCCGCAGCCGGGTGGGATCAGCTATCGCCACTGGTTGGGATTGGTAGTGACCGAGGCGGACGGCGGGTCGGTACCGGCCGCGGCAGTCAACGCGGCGCAGGTGCGCGCCAGCGATTTCGGCGCTTTCGACCAGTTGCGGCTCGTGGCCTTCGGCTACGACATGGACAACATGAAGGCCCGCGGTTGGAGCCAGAGCGAGATGCCGCTGCTGGTCGAAGGCGGCAAACTGGACAAGGAGTTCTTGGATGGGCTGGTGCGCAAGCTCGTTCCTGCTGCGGACATCGCCAGACGCGCGCTGATCGGTCAGGTGAAGTCGGCTCTTTACCGACGCCCGTCGGATGCGCCGGGAGATTTCGGGTTCATCGGCGAACGCTTCTGGCGAGAGACCGAGACAGCTTTCTATCAGACAGTACGGCAGGCGGACGCGGTTTATCGACGCGACCCGGACGATACCGATGCCCAACGGCCAGTGATCGAAGGCTGGGTGCGAATCCTGCGCGAGTGCGCACTGGCATTGTTCGACGAGCACGCGCCGCTCGCCGGGATCGAGCACCGCGACATGGAACGCCTCGTCCGCGCCCGCTGGTCGCTGGTGATGACCTTTCACGGCGCCGGCAAGCAAGGCGAGGAACTCTATTCGGCCCTCGGGCTTGTTTCCGCGAAAGAACGAAAGGCACGCCGCAAATGAGTGACAGCAAGAGGGCGGAGGACATCGCCGCCGAATGGTGGCAAGAGATGAGCTTCGAACGGAGCAGCGGCGGGCTGCGGCGGGCTGGTGGCGCGAAACGGGCTGCGCTGGCCAAGCTACGGCGGGCCGAAGGCTCGATCGATGCGCTCGCCGTGCCCGAGGCGATCGATCTATATCGTCGGCTGAGGAATGCCGAGCCAGGTGTCGATGCGGACCGGGTTGCCGCCCTCGCGGTGGCGCTCGCCAATCTGAGGCCCGAGCTGGAGAACCTCCGGCCCGATCGGCGCACACCCGGGATATTCGCGCGAAAATCATTCGACGATCCCGACAGCGCATCGCTTTCGGAAGCGAGGTTCCGGCGCCTCCTGCAAGCCGACGGAGTGGAACTTCTGGACGCGTTCCGCCGCCTGGTCCGCCTTCTCGACGGCCGGGCCGAGCCCCGCAGCCTCGCGGAAGCAATCCTGCATTGGGGAGACAGAATGCGGCAGCGGTGGATCTTCGAGTATTACGGCGTCGCGATCGCTACGCCGCACCCCGGCGCCGCCCCGGCGGCGGCGAACGCACCTTAACGCAGAGAGAGGACCGAACGTGGCCGACTTTCTCCAACTCCACTTGCTGACCGCTTATGCGCCCGCGAACCTGAACCGCGACGATACCGGGCGCCCAAAAAGCGCCGTGTTCGGCGGCGTCACCCGATTGCGGATCTCCTCCCAGAGCCTTAAGCGCGCGTGGCGCACCTCGGCCGTGTTCGCCGAAAAGCTCGAACATCACTTGGCTAGCCGCACCCAGCGGCTTGGCGAGGACCTGCGTACGCATCTCGAAAAAGGTGGGATGGCGCCCGACGCCGCATTGCGGACGGCAAGATCGATCGCCGGCTTGTTTGGCAAGCTCAAGGGGGAGACAGACGCCAACCCCGACTTTATCGAGCAGCTCGCCTTTGTCTCTCCCGAAGAACGGGCGACCGCGTTTGAGCTCGCAGATAGGGCGCTGGCCGGCCAAACAATCGCACCGAAGGCCGACGACATTCTGCTGAACCGCGACAGCGCAGCCGACATCGCGATGTTCGGACGAATGCTGGCGGACAATCCGGGGTTCAACCGCGAGGCCGCAGTGCAGGTCGCGCACGCGATCACCACGCACAGGGCAGTGGCGGAGGACGACTACTACACCGCGGTCGACGACCTGAAGGAAAGCGCGGAGGGCGATGACGCCGGGGCGGGTTTTGTCGGCGTTCAGGAGTTCGGGTCCGGCGTTTTCTACCAGTATCTCTGCGTCGACCGCGGCCTGCTGTTGAAAAATCTTGCCGACAGCCGAGCGGTGTGCGACGCCGCAATCGCGGCGCTGGTCGAGGCGGCGGCCACGGTGGCGCCACGCGGCAAGCAGGCAAGCTTTGCGAGCCGCGCTTACGCTCTCTACGCGCTGGCCGAAAAGGGCCCGCAACAGCCGCGCAGCCTCGCGGCGGCATTCCTGCGACCAGTCGACAGTGCAAACCTGGGCGAGGAGTCGCAAAAGAGGCTAATCGAGTTTCGCAAAGCGCTGGAACGCGCCTACGGCGCTTGCGCCGACGCCGCTTACGAGCTGGATGTAAGCGGCGCCAAGGGATCGCTCGCCGGGCTGGTCGATTTCGCCGTGAGCTGAGCGGCGATGCGGTTCCTCCTTTTCACCTATTTTGCGCCTATGGGGGCGATGGGCGAAATCGCTCCCGGCGAACGGCGGATGGCGTTCTCGCGGCCGGCCCGCTCGGCGGTGCTGGGCCTTGTCGCGGCGGCGCTCGGGCTGCGGCGGGATGACCCGGAGCAGACGGATCTCGAGCGCGGGCTCGGCTATGCTGTGCGCACTGATTCTCCGGGACGCCCATTCACCGACTATCACACGGCGCAGACGCCGCATCAGCGGCGCGGGCAAGCTTTCGCCACCCGGCGCGACGAACTCGCGGCCGATACACTGAACACTGTCTTGTCTGTCCGCGAGTGGCGAAGCGACGCGCTCTATACGATCGCCTTATGGGAGCGGGGCGGTGGCGCTATCGGGTTGGACGCGATAGCCCCCGCGCTGACGCACCCGAGCTTCGTGCTTTACGCCGGGCGCAAGTCCGGGCCGCTTGGCCTGCCGCTCGCGCCGCGGTTCGTGGATGCTGCCGGCGTGCTCCAGGCTTTCGCAGCGGATCCGGTCCCGGTGGAACAGCGGCGGATCATCGATCGCGTTCTGCGGCGCGCCCGGTCGCGGGGTTCGGACGCTTCTACCGAGATTGCCTTCGATCTCGACGGAGGAGTCGCCAAAGTGGGGCGTGTCGAAACGCGGCGTGATGCGGCGGTGGGACGGGCACGCTTTCAGTTCGGCGAACGACGGGAGGGGGTCGTGTCGCTGAGTTCGGACAATGAGTGAGCTCTGGTTCACCCGCGCCCGCTTGCGGCGCAGTGGCTCCGCGGCGGCCCTCGCGCGGCTACTCGCCGAGCCCGGTCGGCTCGATCAGGGACACGCGGTCGTGTGGTCGCTGTTCGCCGACGCGCCCGACCGTCGGCGCGACTTCCTGTGGCGGGAGACGGAGCGGGGCTTGTTCTATCTGCTTTCGGCACGCGTGCCGGTCGATGCGCACCAGCTGTTCGACATCGACCCGCCCAAATTGTTCTCACCGAGCCTCGCAGTCGGCTGCCGGCTGCAGTTTTCGCTGCATGCGAACCCGGTGGTGCGCCGCGGGACAACAGAGACTCGGCCCATTGGCAACGGTCACCGCGTCCGCAAGGATGATGTCGTCATGCGCGCGATCAAGGCCTTGCCGAAGGGGGAGCGCGCCACGGCACGCTTCGATGCGATCGGCGAGTCCGGCCGCGCGTGGCTGCGGGGGCAGGGAGAGAGAGCCGGGTTTCGGTTCGATCCCGGCGAGGTCGTTGCGGAAGCCTACGACGAGGCGGAAATCTGGCGGCGCGGCAGCCCGCCGGTCCGGTTTCACACGATCGATTTCGACGGCCGGCTGACGGTGACTGATCCGGCCGCTTTCACGACGGCACTTGCGACAGGCTTCGGCTCGGCCCGAGCATTCGGTTGCGGGCTGATGCTGATCCGTCGGGCATAAGGGGATGCCCGCGTCCATATCCTACCTCGCGCCGCCGCGACCGATCCCGCTCAAGGATCGGGCGTCGCTTCTGTTCATCGAGAAAGGCCAGCTCGACGTACTCGACAACGCTTTTGTCGTCGTCGACCGCCGAGGTGTTCGTACCCAGATCCCGATCGGCGGCCTCGCATGCCTGATGTTGGAGCCCGGAGCTCGAATCTCCCACGCCGCGGCGGCGTTGGCCGCGCGTGTCGGCTGTCTGATCATATGGGTCGGGGAAGCCGGGGTTCGGCTTTATTCGGCTGGCCAGCCGGGTGGGGCACGTTCCGATCGGCTCCTTTACCAAGCACGCTTAGCGCTCGATGAGGAGGCGCGGCTTCGGGTGGTCAGGAAGATGTTCTCGATGCGCTTTGGCGAGCCGGCGCCCGAGCGCCGCTCGGTTGATCAGTTGCGCGGGATCGAAGGAGCGCGCGTCAAGCGGCTCTATGAGCTGCTTGCCACTCAGCACCGCGTCAAATGGAACGCGCGTCGCTATGAGGTTGGCGACTTTGACGCGGGAGACCTACCAAATCGGTGCCTCTCCCAGGCAACTGCATGCCTCTACGGGTTGGCAGAGGCTGCCGTTCTGGCGGCGGGCTACGCGCCTGCGATCGGCTTTCTGCATACTGGAAAGCCACTCTCTTTCGTGTATGACGTCGCCGATGTATTCAAGTTCGAGACCGTTGTTCCAGTAGCCTTCAAAGTTGCGGGCGAGGCCGAGCGACGTTCGGGAACAGCCGCCGTCGACCCAGTAGGCGCGGTGAGGCGCGGCTGCCGCGATGCGTTCCGCAGAACCGGGCTGCTCGAAAGGATTATCCCGTCCATCGAGGAAATGCTCGCCTCCGGCGGCTTGCCGATTCCCGAGGCTCCTGCCGACGCGCAGCCAGTCGCGTTTCCCGATTTGCAATCCGGCGATCCGGGACATCGCGGATAAGGTCAAGTGATCGTCGTCGTTGTGAACAACGCACCGCCACGATTGCGTGGGCGGCTGGCGGTCTGGCTCCTCGAGGTTCGGGCGGGCGTTTACGTGGGTGTCTATTCACGTCGAACACGCGAGATGATTTGGGACCAGGTCAAGCTGGGAATCGAGGGTGGCGATGCCGTGATGGCATGGGATGCGCCGACCGACTCGGGCTTCGACTTCGACACCTGCGGCGCGAATCGGCGTTTACCAGTCGAGATGGACGGCCTGAAGCTCGTGAGCTTCTACCCAGAGCCTGAGGCGGCGGGCAATCCGCCGTTCTAGTTGAGCGGGAGTTGTTGCAGCCACTTCGCATCACAGGACCGATGGATTACCGGCGGTTCGTCCCTTGGGGAACGTGACAAGAACACTGGTGCGCTGATTGACTGTCAATCGGCAAGCAATCGGGACCCCGGATCGGCGTGCAAAAAGGACCCCCCTTGCCGGCGATGGAATAAGGTTTTCCAGGTAGCAAACAGGCGGGACCAGCGCGCGACGCGCGGTTGCCCTCACGAGCGACGGAGCGGCGCGCGCGGGAGGTGCCTGTTTGCCCAGCTGGGCAACCTCGGAGGTAGGGTCCGAGGCGGGGGTGGCTAATCCCGGCCGAAGCCCCTTGGCGGTTCGATCGCCTGGAGTTCGTCGAGGTCGAGGTCGACGATGATCTGCAACGCCTCGGCGGTGGCCCCTTCCTGAAGGCTGTCGGGCAAGGCCTGGAGCCACGCCCGATACTCGGCCTGGAGGGTGAGAAGGACAGCGACGGCATCGCGCCAGCGCCGGGCACGGCTTCGGTGGTCGGCCGCTTGCCGGTAGTGGATCACCGGCAGGGCCGCGGCGCGGATGGCGCGATGCCGGGCCTGTCGCTCGGCATTGCTCATCGGTCTGTCGCCGAGGGGCTTGCGGGGCATGGGTCAAATCCGAAGCGTTACGTCACGGAACGGCGGCCATCACGGGGGTTCCGGACAGGGCCGCGGCCTGCCAGGGGTCAGGTGCGGTGTTTGAAGCGCCAGCTCTCGTTGCCGGTCTCGATGATTTCGCAGTGATGGGTCAGGCGGTCGAGGAGCGCGGACGTCATCTTGGCGTCGCCGAAGACGCTCGGCCATTCGCCAAAGGCCAGGTTGGTGGTGACGATGACGGAAGTGCGCTCGTAGAGCCGGCTGATCAGATGAAAGAGCAGCTGGCCGCCGGCCTGAGCGAAGGGTAGATAGCCGAGTTCGTCGAGCACGATGAGGTCCATGCGGGTGAGATATTCGGCGAGCCGGCCCTGACGTCCGGTGCGGGCTTCATTTTCGAGCCGGTTGACGAGGTCGACGACGGTGTAGAAGCGGCCGCGGGCGCCGCCGCGGATGCAGGCTCGGGCGATGGCCATGGCAAGATGGCTCTTGCCGGTGCCGGTTCCGCCGACCAGCACGGCGTTGCGCTGCTCGGCGAGGAAGGCGCCGCCCGCCAGGTCATGGATCAGCGTCTGGTTGATCGGCGTGCCGGCGAAGTCGAAGTCGTCGATGTCCTTGGCCAAGGGCAGTTTGGCGATGGTCAACTGGTACTTGATCGAGCGCGCCCGCTTCTCGGCGATCTCGGCGCTGAGCAGATCGCCGACGATGCGCGGCGGCTCGTGCCGGCGCTTGATGCCGGTCGTCATCACCTCGTCGTAGGCCGCCCGCATCCCGTAGAGCTTGAGCGTCGACATCAGCTCGAGAACATCGGTGCGTTCCATCAGCAAGCTCTCCACAGGCGGTCATAGCGGGCGCAATCGGCGATCGGCGCGTGTCGCAGCCGCAGAGCGTCGGGCGCCGCGATCGTCGCCGCCGGCCCGGGATCGCGGCGGCGCGCTAAGATGTTGAGGACGACATCGGCGGAATGGACGCCACCGGCGAGGGCCTCGGCGCAGGCCGCCTCCACGGCAGCCAAGCCGTCGGTCAGCACCGCGGACAGGATCTTGACCATCTGGCGATCGCCGTCGTCCGAACCCTTCAGCCGGCGCCGCACGCGCTCCAGATTGGCCGGCAATAGCCAGTCCTTGAAGGGCGCGCCGTTCCTGAGCGCGCCGGGCTTGCGAGCCAGCACCGGCACGTAATGCCAGGGGTCGTAGACCGTCTGGTTGCGGCCGAAACAGCGCGCATGCTCGCCGACGATCGCGCCGTCCTGGCGGATGACGATGCGCTCGGCATAAGCCTGGATCTCGACCGGCCGGCCCACGGCACGCGAGGCCACCGAGTACTTGTTGCTGTCGAAACGCACCAGGCAGGTCTTGGAGACCGAAGCCTGCGTCGCGCGGAACCCGTCGAACCGGCTGCCGATCGGCACGAGCTGCGCGCGCTCCGCCTCGAAGACCTGCCAGATCGTCCGATCGGTCTGCTCCGGGTGCCGGTTCGCTTTGGCGTAGGCGATGCACTGGTCGAGCAGCCAGGCGTTCAGCTCCTCATAGCTCGCCACTCGCAGGCGCGGCGTGAAGAGGCGCTCGCGGATGTTGCCGACCTGGTTCTCCACCTGCCCCTTCTCCCAGCCCGCCGCCGGTGTGCAGGCGGTCGGCTCGACCAGGTAATGCCCGCACATCCGTAGGAAGCGGCGGTTGAATTGGCGGTCCTTGCCGATCAACACCGTCTCGACCGCCGTCCTCATGTTGTCGTAGATGCCGCGCGTGCAGGCGCCCTTGAAGAAAAGTGTTCCCCGCGCACGCGGGGATGAACCTTTATCGCTTGGAGCGATCGCGACGGCGACCGCGTGTTCCCCGCGCACGCGGGGATGAACCGCAAGAAGCCGCCAATCAGGAAGTCCTGAAAGGGTGTTCCCCGCGCACGCGGGGATGAACCGTAAACTCGAAGACGCCGAAGCGGTCGCCGCACGTGTTCCCCGCGCACGCGGGGATGAACCGCGTCTACTGGCTGAGGTTTTGCCAGCCAACTAGTGTTCCCCGCGCACGCGGGGATGAACCGCTGCTGCAGAGGACTGATTCGTGTGTCGCAGAGTGTTCCCCGCGCACGCGGGGATGAACCGTCCACAATCGTTGCACCGTGTGGGATTTTGCAGTGTTCCCCGCGCACGCGGGGATGACCCCCATCGAAGCCACCATTCCGGCGGCCTCACAACGTGTTCCCCGCGCACGCGGGGATGACCCCACGGCGGCGTAGGGCTCCGAGGTATGAGCAGTTCCCCGCGAACGCGGGGATGAACCGTCATCTTGTGGAGCCTGCCCTGAGCCTGCCCGTGAACTACGATCGTGAGCGTAGAGCTGGCTATCCGATTGAATTTGTTGGCGTCCCCTACCGGATTCGAACCGGTGTTGCCGCCGTGAGAGGGCGGTGTCCTGGGCCTCTAGACGAAGGGGACGAGGCGTCATGGGTTAATATCGCTCGGCGCCCGCGCGATCAAGCACCACAGCGACGGCGGTGCTATTCGCGAAAATTCAGATATTGCAACGGCTGATCGATCTTCAGGCCACGGACGATGGCGATCGCCGCCTGAAGGTCGTCGCGCTTTTTGCCGGTGACGCGCACCTCGTCGCCCTGGATCGACACCTGCACCTTTAGCTTGCTGTCCTTGATTTCGCGGATCAGCTGCCGGGCGAGGTTGGCGTCGACTCCTTGGCGGAGCACGATCGTCTGGCGCAGCCTGTTGCCGGAAGCCTTTTCCGGCGGCTTGTAGTCGAGCGCAGCAGAATCGACCTTGCGGCGGGCCAAGTGCCCTCTCAGCAGCTCGTGCATCTGCTTCAATTTGAGCTCGTCGTCAGCAAGCAGGGTGAGCATCCCTTCCTGCCGCTCGATCGTGCATTTGCTACCCTTGAAGTCGAAGCGCGTGCCGATCTCGCGCGTCATCCCCGCGAGCGCGTTGTCGACCTCGGCGAGGTCGATCCGCGAGACGATGTCGAAGCTCGGCACGACGGCCCTCCGCGAAAGATCGTTACGGTCCGATATAGCGCGCCGGCGGAAGGAAACACAGGTCTTAGATCGCGTCGCGAAAGGCGCGCGCCGTCTTCGCGAGCGCGGTCTCCGTGGGCACCGGAGGTGTCCAGTCGAGCAAGGCTCGCGTCGCGCTGTCGTCGACCTGTAGTGAGAGCGTCAGCCGTGCCGCGAGCGGGCCGAGGGCGGGGATGGGGCGCAACATCGCAAAGACAGCTGCCGGAACCGCGAAGAGCCGCGCCGGGCGGCCAATCCCAGCCGCCAACATGCAGATCAATTCCCGCGTCGAGAGATCAACGGTGTCGCGGAGCAGCAGCACCCGCCCGGCGGCAGGCGAAGCGATGGCGGCGCGCGCACCGACATCGACGAGGTTGTCGAGAAAAATCAGGCTGCGGCGGTTGTCGATTCCGGCAAAAGGTAACGGAAGCCCGCTCGCGGCGAGGCTGATCAATGCTCGGAAGTTGGCTTTGACGTTCGGCCCATAAACCAGCGGCGGGCGCAAGATGACGAGCTCGAGCCCGGTCTCTTGCGCTGCAGCCAATAGGAACCTCTCACTCGCCAGCTTGGCGCGCCCATAAGCATCGCGGGGCAATGGCGTGTCGGTCGGGCGGAACGGGGCTCCCGGCCCGGTCACCGCGCCCATCGCTCTGATCGAGCTCATATAAACGAGCCGCCGCACACCACTGGCCGCAGCAGCGCGCGCCAACGTCGCAGCCGCTTGCCGAGCAGCCTCCGGCGCCCCCCGGTCGGCAAGATGGATCACGATCTCGGCAGCAGTGAGATGAGACGACCAGTCTGTCCGCGGGCCGATGTCGCCAATCGGTCGAACTTCGGCACCCGGGATTGCTTCCGCCGGGCCACGCGTTATGCCGAGAACATCATGGCCGCGCGCGACGAGGCCACGGCACAGCGCGTCGCCGATGAAGCCTGCGGCACCGGTGACGAGAATGCGCGCCAGGCCCGATCCTCCAACCCTCAGCCTGCGGCCGGATGGCGCAAGCGATCTCGGCGCAAATGCATTAAATAGGCGCCGGTCGCAACGCAAGGCCGAGTCAACCAGCGTGGTCGTCCTCGATCCTGTACCCCCGCTGTCGTCCTCATCGGCGGCGCCGGACGCCGGCCGGCGGCAGAAGCTCCTCTTCTTGGTGACCGAGGATTGGTATTTTTGCTCACACCGTCTGCCGGTGGCCCGAGCGGCGCGCGAGGCTGGTTTCGAGGTGGTCGTCGCGACCCGGGTGCGCGCGCATGGCGAAGAGATCCGCAACGAGGGTTTCGCCTTGCGCCCGATCGCCTGGCGGCGACGCGGCGATGGTCCCCTCGGCGCCGCGCGGGCGATATCGGCGATCTCCCGGCTCTATCGCCACGAGCGGCCCGACATCGTCCATCATGTCGCGCTGAAGCCGGTACTGTTCGGCGGCATCGCCAGGCGGCTGGCCTTTGCGCACTCGGCCAACACCCCTGCGCTAGTCGATTCGGTGATGGGTCTCGGCTCCGGCTTTTCGCGCACCACGACGGCCGCAAGGCTGCGCCGGCAGCCGCTCGGTTTGGCGCTGCGCCTCGTGGCGGGCGGGAGGAGCCGGGGCTGGATCGTGGTGCAGAACCCAGAAGACCGCGCCGCTCTGGCCGGGCTCGGGATCGACGTCGGGCGGATTGCGCTGATCAGAGGATCGGGGGTCGATACCAGCCGTTTTTTGCCGCTGCCCGAGCCAGGCGGCGATACCGTCACCGTGGCACTCGTCTCGCGCATGCTGCGCCACAAAGGCGTGCTCGATGCGGCCGCGGCAATCCGCCGATTGCGGGCGCAAGGCCTCGCGATCGAGCTCTTGCTCGCCGGGCCGACCGATCCGGACAATGCGAACTCCCTGACCCCGGAGGTGCTGCGATCGCTGGCCGCCGAGCCCGGGATCGAATGGCTGGGTCCCGTCGCCGATGTGCGGGCGGTGTGGCGCTGCGCGGCAATCGCGGTGTTGCCGTCGACCTATGGCGAGGGGGTGCCGAAAACCTTGCTCGAGGCTGCCGCCTGCGGCCGCCCCCTGGTCGCCGCCGATGTGCCGGGCTGCCGCGAGGTGGTCCGCCCCGGTGTAACCGGGATCCTCGTGCCGCCACACAATGTCGCCGGACTAGCCGAGGCGATCGCCCAGCTCGCCAGCGATCCAGCGCGGCGCGCAGCACTGGGTCGGGCCGGCCGGGAATTGATCGAATGCCACTTCACCGACGAGATCGTCGCCCGCGAGACCCTCGCCCTCTATCAGGCTGCCCTTCTGCCGCGAGGCGGTTTCCCTGCCGCTCGGGAAAACTCAGGGTAAAAATGGCAAATTGATCGGGCTTCCCCGAGATAGCCGCTTTATATCAGCTACTTAGGGTCCAGGACGAGCAGCCGGCAGGGAAACGGCAGAGAAACGGCAGGGAACGGTGCAGCTCTCCCGGATCTCCTCATACGATACGCTTCGATCATGTCGCCAGGATGTCAAGACCGGCGTTGACACCGCTCTTAACCTCGAATTTTATAGATATTTGAGCGGTGTTCGGTGATCCTCCGCATACGTTTTCTGATCTGGCGAGAACCGGCACTCATGCCCGAGCTCTTTCTTCTGCGAACTCTCTTGCGGACGTTTTCGGTGGTGCTCGGCGGGTTTGGTGTCTTCTATCTCATCTTGAGCTGGTCGGCCCCCGCGCTGTGGGGCCTCGCCCTCGTGCTGATCGGCGCGGCGTCGGGCATCACCTACTTCCTCGATCGCTGACGAAACCTCGACTTCAGACAGCTTAGGTTAATTCTTTGGTTAGCGCGAACAGACCGGCGGCCATTCGGAGCGCGCTTGCGCCGTCTCGCGCCGGCAGTGACTGCATTTCGATCTCGTCAGAAATGAATAGAAGAGTGTCAATCACCTCTTGGTAGGTTCGTCTTACAATAGCGACCGACTCTTCTCGGGATAACGGTTCGGCCATGGCGATTCAACTAAGTCCGCAACTGTTTTTGGATGTGTGGAAAAGAAGCGCTTTGCGGGCGTCCCCCAAACTGGGCGATGTTCCTAGCGTGTTCCATTTCTCCAGGTCGCCTCCGGCTTGAGACTGTAGCTCGTAGGCCACGATCCGCGAGCCGTCTCTGAACACGCTGGTCCATTCGACGATCCGATACTTCTCCACCACCTTCATCGTCACACTTTACGATCAGACATTTATAGTAAGCAGGTCAAAGTTGGGATTCGGTTAATTGCGGCTTTTTGTCATAACCGCGCTGACCGTAGCCAGGAACGCCCTGGGGCAGCGGCGACGCATTTCCGCAAGGATTCACTATCAACACAGCAAGCGGCTCCAATCGCGAGCCGCTGATCGCTCCCTATCCTGCATTCTGTGATCCTCGCGATCCGCCGTCAGGAGCGCGTCCCAACGAGAGCAGGTCGGACCGCGCGACTACGCGGCCGGTTGAGCAGAGACGATATTGGTGGAAGCGACCGTGCAATCTCGGACCGACGATGACCGCACTCCCGACAAAGCCGGCGAGACCGTCATACCTCTTCTGGCTGAGGAAATTGCGGTCTCGAAGCAGGTTGTTGAAACGGGCCGCGTCCAGGTCGCGAGAGTGACTCATGAGCGGGAACAGTTGATCGACGAACTGCTCACGCACGAGACGGTGGAGATCGATCGCACCCCGATTGGCCGGCAGGTCAACGCGATGCCCGCCATCAGAGAAGAGGGTGACACCGTCGTGATTCCGATTATCGAGGAGGTACTCGTTATCGAGCGCCGCCTGCTCTTGAAAGAGGAGGTGCGCGTTCGGCGAGTGCGCTCGACGGAAAGACACCAGGAAAGCGTGACCCTTCGTCACCACGAAGCCGTAGTCACGCGCCTTCCGGTGGAGCCGCCAGCAGCCGGGGAAGACCCCGATGCCAGCATAAAGTCACAGCAGTCCAAACAGGAGGGATAATATGGCTTATCAGACCATTGTTGCCGCGTTCGACACCGCTGCACATGCTCAGGCTGCGGTAGAGGCACTCAAAGCCGGCGGTTTCCACCCCGACGACATCAGTGCGTTCGACAAGAACCGGGTCGGGTTGAGTGAGCCCGGCCTGTGGCAGCGCATGTTCGGCGGCGGGCTGGCGCAACACGAAGCGGACGTCTACACCCAGTCGCTCGAGCGCGGCGGTATGGTCGTCTCGGTGCGCGTACCGGACAGCGAGGTCGCCCACGCGACCGGCATCTTGGACATCCACCGGCCGATCAATGTGGAAGACCGCGCAATCACCACCGGGCTTGCGCCGGTCGCCAAGGTCGAGGCCGCCGCCGCTGCGGTCGCCGCGGCTCCGATTGCTGCCGTGCAGAAGGTCGCGGTGTCTCCCAAATTGGCCGAAGCGCATGACGAGGTGCTGCGGCTCGCCGAAGAGCAGCTGCAGGTCGGCAAGCGTATGGTCGAAACCGGCTTGACGCGGGTGCGCCGGTTTGTGACGGAAAAGGAGGTTGCGGCGGACGTCACCTTGCACGAGGAGCATGCCGAGGTTCTGCGACGTGCCGTCACCGATCCCAAATACATCGGCAATATCGATTGGGCGGACGCCGCGATCGAAATCCGCGAGACCGCCGAGCAGGCGCTGGTCAGCAAGACCGCGCGGGTCGTCGAGGAAGTCGGGCTGAGGAAGATCGGCAGCGACCACGTCGAGACCGTGCACGACAAGATCCGCCGCCAGCAGGTCGAGATCGAGCGCATCGGCCCGGACGGGAGGCCGCTGACGACGCCGAGACCCTGAAAATATTTTGCGAGGAGTCCGCGGCGGACAGCCTTGTGGAGAAGGAAGGTTGCGCGGCGGGCAAGCGTCCCGTCCGCACCCCTAACGACGATAGACCGGTACCGCGTGCGACAAGACTTGGAGCAGTGCCACGGTAAGAACCACAAACACAGGCGCGGATAGCAGGTATCCATATCCGCCTCATGGGAGAGTCAAAAATGACCATGATTGATAATGCGATCGAGGATGTCGCCGGCCGGTTTGGGCTCGGCCCGAAGGCAGGCCAGCTTATGCAGGAGCTCGTGCACCTAATCACCGGTTCCCCGGGCGGGGTCAGCGGATTTATCGACAAGTTCAGATCAGCCGGGCTCGGCTCCGAAGTCACCTCATGGCTCGGCAGAACCGACGGAGCGGCGCTTGCAGGTCCCCAGGTGGAAAGGGCGCTCGGCAATACCGCGCTTGGCGGGATCGCGAGCCGGCTCGGACTTGGCAGCGGCGTCGTCGCAACCGCTATCGGCTATATCCTGCCGAAGCTGATTGGCCAGATTACACCCGGCGGGGTCATTCCGTCGGGTATTCCGGCCTCGCTTTCCGGCTTTCTGCAGGGAACACCGATCCAGACTACAACGCGCCGCGTAGAGCAAGTAGCACCTCGCGCGATCAGCGTGCTCCACGACGCTCCGCATCTGGGACGATGGCTGATCCCATTGCTTGCCGGGCTGGGCATTCTCGGGCTCTTCTGGTACCTGCTATCAGGCACTCCCCCGGCGCCGGTCGTAGCGACAGCTCCGGCTCCGGCCGTCTTGCCGCCGGCGCCAATACCGTCGGTCCCGGCTCACCTTGCGCTAACCAATGACGACGGCATCATCACCTATTCCGGGGTAGTGCACGACGAGTCGACACGAACATCGATCATCGATGCGCTGAAGGGCGTGTTCGGCGCCGACAAGGTCAAAGGCGACATCACGATCAACGCCAATGCCGGGCCGGCGCCTTGGCTGGTCGATCTGCGAACCGCGCTGGAGCACCTCAAGACTTCCGGTGTGCAGGCCGTGTTCGACGGCAATTCGCTCAAAGTCGGCGGGTTGATCAGCGATGCCGACCGCGACGGGATCATCAGCTCGCTGCGGGCGATACTCCCGACCGGTCTGGCGTTCGGAGCGCTCACCGACAAGGTGGCCAATCTGGTCTCCGAGGTTACCAACAAGACGGAGACGGCGCTGGCTGCGCTGCACCCGGGTTTCACCACCTCCGATCTGCTGAACATACTCAACCAATCGATCATCAATTTTCCGACGAACAGCGCGGAAATCCCGGCGGTCAGCAAAACGCTGCTGCAGCATGCCGCCGCGGCCTTCAAGCAGCTGCCGTCGGGGACCGTGGTCGAGATCGCGGGCTACACCGACAATACCGGTGATCCGGCGGCAAACGTGCAGCTGTCGCAGCAGCGGGCGGATGCCGTCCGCGCAGCATTGGTCACGGCCGGCGTGGATCCGAACATTCTCGTAGCCAAGGGTTACGGCAGCGCCAACCCGATCGCCAGCAACGACACGGCGGAGGGCAAATTCCGCAATCGCCGCATCGAGTACCGGGTCGTAAAACCGGCATAGCGGTCGCGAGCCGGCAAGCGATTGCGGCGCGGTCGAGCCCGGAAGCATGAAATGACAGCCTCCGAATCGACCGCGCCGCAGTCCCCGGGCAGGGCGGCCGTTGGCTGGAAACTACTTAGCAGAATCAAGATAGAAGGGAGTTGAACATGGCATATTCCGCTTACGATGAAACCCATCTACCCACCGCGGTGCGGGTTGGATCACGACGCACTTATAGCCGCATGTCCTGGGGTTCCGTATTGGCCGGGGCCATCGTTGCCGGGGCCAGCATGATCCTGCTGAGCCTGCTCGGTGTGGCGTTTGGTGCCGGCGGCCTTCGCTTCACCCAGACCACCGGCTCCGAGATGGCGGGCTATGGGCTCGGCGCTGGGATCTGGACCGCCATCAATATGATCCTGTCGATGGGGTTTGGCGCTTACGTCGCCGCCCGCCTCTCCGGCACGCACAGCCACCTCGACGCCGAGCTGCACGGGATCACGGTTTGGGCGGTTGCCATATTGATCATAACTGTCTTGCTTGCCCAGGCGGTCGGAGCAATTCTCGGTACAGTGGCTTCAACCGCCGGCACAGCCGCCAGCAGCGCAGTCAGTGGTGCGGGCTCGCTGGCTGGCAGCGTGGTACAACAGGTCAGTCCGAAGGGTCTGGTCGATCAGTTGGAGGATACTTTGACGTCCAGCGGCGACCCGACCCAGATGACGCGCGCTCAAATCACCAGCGAAATAGCGACGTTAGCCGGGCGTCGGGTAATCAATGGCAGCCTGACCGACCAGGAGCGCGACCGGCTCGCCACCTTAGTAGCGGCACAGGCCGGCATCAGCAAAGAGGAAGCGGCACGGCGAGTGGCGCGAATGGAGCAGGATGCCGTGACGGCGCTGGCGAACGCGGAGCAGCAGGCGCGCAAGGCGGCTGAAACCGCAGCGCATGGCGCGGCTTCGGGTGCCAAAGCGCTGTTTTCGGCGCTGCTGCTTAGCTTGGCCGGCGCCCTGGTGGGTGCGTGGCTCGGGACCCGGCACGCACGGGTGCTGACACCACATGAACCGGAATACGACACGCACACGACGACCACCGTAACCCACCATGCCCACGAGCCGGTGGCTACAGCTCGCTACACCACCTACGAGCCGGTGGCCGCTGCCGCTCCGACCACTGTGCGGGTCCATGACGAGACAACCGACAGAATACCGGCCTACCTACGGAGCGTCTCGTTCCCCGCGACCAAGCAAGACCTATTGCGAGCGGCGCGAGTGAACAACGAAGACGCGATAGGGCTACGGAGGGTCGAGCAGCTCCCCGATCGCAGCTACAGCAGTCTCAGTGACCTGACGTCGGCTCTTCTTGCCACAGTGTGAGACGTTTTTAAAGACCGGCATGCATGCGGGCGCCTCCTTCACTTAGCCCGCGTGCTGCGCGGTCACATGGCGAACGCATGTCGATGATACTTCCGGGCGATGGCTGTGTTCATGCGCAGGAGGTTCCGTCCATGATCGAGCTGCCACCCGCGAACACCCGGCGGTGGGTGGCGCGCCGCAAAGCCGCGGTCGTGGCGGCGGTGTCCAACGGCGTCATCACACTCGAGGAGGCGTATCGGCGCTATCAGATGTCGGAAGAGGAGTTCTTCGCCTGGCGGCAAGCGTTCGAGAACGAAGGCCTCCGCGGCCTGCGCGCCACCTGCGTGCAGCGCCGTGGTGCTCGTTCGTCCGGACCGGCTGACGCCGCGGCTCAGATGCACCGGGCTGAGGGGGTGGAGTAGGTAACTTCGCGCCATGCAGGTCGTTGTCGCTCTCGTCGTCATCTGGATGCTGTTCGCAGTGCTCTCATGGTTGCTGCACGCCGTCAAGCTGCTGCTGGTCGTCGCGATCATCGCGAGCCTGGCGGCCGTCGCCGCGAAATACCTCTGGCAAATCATCCGTTAGTGTCCCGAATCCGAAGTTCGTTACATAAATCGGGCCGTCATTGCGAGCGTAGCGAAGCAATCTCATGGCCTACCTACTGAGGGCGCGCGAGATTGCTTCGTCGCCCGGAGGGCTCCTCGCAATGACATACGGCCGATAAATTCAGCTAAAATCGGGCGTCCGATCGGCGCTATGCGCCGATCCCGGTTCGCTGTACCGGTCCGGTTATTGCAGGTGTTGAGACGGGGCACGACGACCTCACGAGCGAGAGTGTTGAGCTGCCGTAAAGTGCGCGACTGCGGCCCCCTTGTGGCTGTTGCTTGCCGGCATCATAGCAATCGGGATTGCCATCGGATTATTTGCCGCCAACATCACAGTGATGCTACTGTCGAGCTTCGGGGTGCGAGCTGCCGACCCGGTCGAGGTCTCGGCGCTGCCCCACCCGCCGACGATGTCGGCGAGCGTCCCCGGGGCTTCAAGTCCACGAGACCAGACGGAGCTAGGCGACGAGGCCATCGATACTGCGGTCCACATCATGCGCACCTGCTTCCGAACCGCTCTCTTTGGAACCTTAGCGGTCGTCGCGCCGGCCAGCGTTATGCTCCCACGTAACCGGTGACGCGCCGCCGATGCGCGCGTCAAATCGGATCTTCAATCGCTTTGGCATCTGGCGGGGCAAAGCGCTGCTGCGTCTGCTGTTGCTGGTGGTCGCCGCTGCAGCGGTTGCCGCGTTCGCGTCGAGGTTTGGCGTCTCTCATGATTACAGCTATCTGCGCGCATCCCTGCTGAGTGGGGCTCCCGGCGGCCATTACTATGCGCTCGCTACTCGCCTCGCCGCGCGGGCCAAAGCTGAACACGGCAAGCTGATTGCCGTGCCGACGGAAGGCTCGGTCGAGAACGTCGCTCGCCTGGCCGGAGATCAAAACCATTGCGCTGCGGCCTTCGGCTTGGTGCAGGACGGCATACCCGTACCGGCCGATGCTGGCCTCCTGTTGTTGGGCCGCCTTCCGGAGCCCGAGTCCCTGCTGCTTCTCGGGCGGCAAAATCGCAAATTTCTGACCTTCGCCGATCTGCGAGGTACGTCGATCGGGATCGGTCCCGAAGGGTCGGGGACCGCCTACCTTCTGCGCCAGCTCTTTGAGGACCCGGATCTGCGGGGGCTGGATGTGCGGCTCTCCGTTCACGAATTGGCCGAGCAAGCGCGGTTGGTCAGCCAAGGAGAACTCGATCTTGCCGCCTTTGTCATGGCGGAAGACGCGGAACTACTTCAAACCATCATCAACAGATACGAACTGGAGATCGCGACTTTTCAGGATCTCGAGGGCCTCGTAGCCCGCCACCCCTGGCTGGGGCTGGGACACATTCCGGCGGGACGCTTCGATTTGGTCCGCCCGACACCGGAAGTGGATAAGCCTGTAGTCCATGTCGACACTTTGGTCGTGGCCAACTCGTGCGCTCGGCGTGCCGAGCGAGTTGCACTCTTGACTTTGCTCAATGCTGAGCTTCCAGGTTTCATCGCGGCTAATCCGCCCAAACACACCTCCTCCGCAACCGCGTTGCCGCTAGGGCCCGCAGCGCGCCAGTTCTTTATCAAAGGAGAACCGGAAATCGCAGACGTATACTTCCCGTGGGCGGTCGATTTGTTGTCGCCGGCATATTGGGTCTACCTCGTGATGGCGGTAACGATTCTATCCACCGCGTTGAGAGGAATCAGCCGGTTCGAGCTCTGGCGGATCGATGCCGCACGCGAAAGGCTCGAGAGACGGCTCAAAGAGCTCACCGACTCGAAGCTGACACACGCCCAAATTCGAGCGTTTCCTGACCGCGATTTACTGACTGGAGCCGACGCGTGTGCAGCTGCTCAAAGTATCCGGGATGAGTTGGTGCAATTGCGGGCCCGCTGCGAGCGCTACGCGGCGTCGATCGTCACTCCGATGGGCGATGAGATGTTCTACCGGTATCAGGAATCGCTGATCGACGAGGCGACGACTACTGTAGCGTTGCTACTCCAACGTTCCGGGGGCAGCACAAGGCCGTCGGCAGCCTGACCGACCGTGCCAGCCGCCCGGCCACGCTTGGTGGAAGAAGCCGTGCAAGGATCAATGGCTCGCCTAGGTGGGCGGCCTGGCTGGGCTGTTCCGTGGACTCCTTCGATTTCACGATTTTCTTCCTGATCATGCTGCCGATCTCACAGGAGTTCGGTGTCCCGCTGACCAATGCGGCGGTCGTGTTCACGGTCACCCTGTGGATGCGCGCCTCGTTGGCCGGAGCTGATCGTCCTACGCCCGGTCGGCGCTGCCGACCCGAGTCCGGCGTACGGGGAAGCCGGCACTTCCGCAAAAATCTAAAATTAAAACCGCAAGGCGTCCCAATCGCGAACCGCGGGGCTCGCGTATCCTGCCCACCGTAACCCTCGCTGGCCAGGTGCGATCAGCGCAGAGAACGTGGAGCGCGGAGCAAAAAGCGGTCCTGCGGCGCAGGAGATGGGATGACGAAATTTGGCGAAACGGTTGAGGAGGATGAGCGCCGGTTCGGCCGCAGCTATCCACGCGATGCCGTGCCAAGAGGCCGCTGGGGTAACCCGCTGATCGGGGTTCTCGGTGCCCTCTTCCTCGGCGGATACTTGATAATTGGCCACCCGTCCGTCCCGGCCGCGACCGCGTCCGCGCCGCCTTCCGATGAGCAGCCGGCACCCGGGCAAGTGCCGCCGCGGCTCGCGTCCAGCAGGGAAATCAACAGCCCATCCCATTCCGGTGTCGCGCAGGACGAGTCGACGGACTCCTCGATGACCGACCTGCCGAAGGCCGCGTTCGGTGCGGCACTCGCCTTGGCATGGGCTGTGTTCGGCTCGTGGCTCGGGATGCGTCGCGCACGGCGACTGGACCCCCTCCATGAACCTGCGGGCGTCAGGCTCACGAAAAGCCGTCCGTCGCGCACCGCTCACGATTCACTGCGGGCTCCAACCTGTGAGCGCATGTACGATGAGACCCGCCTCGTGCCCCAATATCTACGGAGCGCGGAGTTTCCAGCGATGAAGCAAGACCTGCTGAGATTGGCTGAGGTGCACCCTGACGAGGGCCTCGCACTGCGCAGGATCGAGCGCGTCCCCGATCGCCGCTACAGCAGCCTCCATGACCTGATCACCGAGATCCGTGTCGACTGAGACGCTGTGGCGAGTAAAGGCGCGGGGAAGCGATGCCCGATTGGATCAGCGGATGGCTCGACCGGTTGCCGGCGGGACAGCTGGCACTGGTGTTTTGCGCATTTTTCGTTGGAATTACCTGGCTGGGCATCCTTGTAGTCCATCCGCTGATGCGGCGCCTGCTGCACCGAAATGAACCATCCAACGAGCTGATCATTCATATCGCCGGCACCTTCGGGTTGGTCTACGCCGTGCTGCTCGGCCTGCTGACTGTTGCGACCTTCCAGAACACCAAGGACCTCCAAGACAATGTCGGGCGTGAGGCTTCGAGCCTATCGACCATTTACCACAGCACGGATGGCTACCCCGAACCGCTCCGCAGCGAATTGAAAGCCGAGCTGCGGGACTACACACATTATGTCATCGACAAGGACTGGCCTGCCCATAGGATAGGATTGGTGCCCGAGGGCGGCGAGCACCGGCTGCAGGTATTCCGCTCGACATTGATGTCCTACGAGCCGGCGACAAAGACGCACGAGTTGCTGCACAGCGAGCTGCTGCGCTACCTGGATGCCATGATGGTATCGCGTGAGCAGCGGCTGGCTGCCGTCACCGCATCCATTCCGCGCGTGTTGTGGTATGTCGTCTTCATCGGCGCGTTCCTGATGATCGCATTTCTGTGGATGCTCCACATGGAGCTCGTGCCACAGATCTTGCTGGGTGGGATCACCGCGTTTTTCCTGGGGATCATGATCTTCCTGATCTATGCCTTGGATCGTCCGCTGCAGGGTGCGGTCAGCGTCCCGCCAGACTCATTCAGATCGGTCTACGACCTGGTAATGAAGTGGGACGAGCCCGCATGATCAGCAGAGCCATTCCTTCGATCCTTCGTCGGGTACGGCCGGTCGTCGCCGCTCTGATCACAATACTGATCGCCATCGCCGCGGTCCTGTCGGCTCCCGTGCGCGCCGACGCCGAGATTTTTGCCTCTGTCGGCACCGGCGAACTCAACGGCGTCTACTACCCCGTGGGGGAGGCTATCTGTCAGATCGTCAACCGGGATCTGAGCACCCATGGCGTCCGCTGCTCGCCTGAGGCGACGCCGGGATCGGTCTATAACATCGGCGCCATTCAATCCGGCGAGCTGGAGTTTGGCATCGTCCAGTCTGACGTTCAATTTGCCGCTTACAAAGGTGAAGGTGCGTGGATCGGCAGACCATTCATCGGTCTACGATCGGTGCTGTCCCTATATCCCGAGCTCGTTACCGTGCTGGTCCGCGCGGATTCGCGTATTCAGGATCTTGCGGGCCTGGCGGGCCGAAGGGTGAATGTAGGCAGCCGAGGTACCGGTACCCGGGCGACGTGGGACGCGATCGAAGCGGAACTCGGCTGGCGCGACGCGGAGCGGGTGCGGCCAGTGGAGATGAGGGCCGACGCGACCACATCGGCGCTCTGTAGCGGGGAGATTGACGCCAGCATGCTGATCGTCGGGCACCCCTCGCCGCTGGTCAAGACTCAGCAGGCCGCCTGCCCGATCAATCTGGTCGCGATTACCGGTCCCGCCATCGACAAGCTGCTCCATTATCGCCTGTATTATCAACGCGGAACCATCCCTCCCAACCTCTATGGGCTGGCAGCCGACGTGCCGACCTTCGGCGGCCGCGCGACCCTGGTGACATCGGCGTCCCTCGACGCCCGCGTGGTGGCGGTGGTCGCCAAAGAAGTACTCGCTCATTTAGCCGACTTGCGGACCCTCCAACCGGCGCTCGCCAAGTTGAGACCGCGAGATATGGTGATTGACGGGCTGACGGCGCCGCTGCATCCGGGCGCTGAGCAGGTCTACAAGGAGCTGGGACTGATCGAATAAGGGTTGTGCTACACACCCGTTCTCCGAAATTGGCTTCCAGGCTGCGGATGGACCTAAAGACGGGATGAAGTATGTCGGCGATGAGGAGATATTTCGGACGAGTTGCAGCAGCTCTTCTGACGCTCGGCGTACTGACCCCGTGCTCATCTGCCCCGGGTACCACGGGACCGAACGTGATCATCCTGCTGCAACTTGCCGGCGACCGCGAAGCGCTTACCCAGCTCGGATCGTGCCTGGCTTCCAGGTTATCGCGAATGCCGGATGTCGAGATTGCCACTGGACCGAGCGACGGTGTGCGGTTCATCATCGACATCATCGCTGCGAAAGACTCCTTCGCGAGTCTGGTGGTCGCGGAGACTTTTCCAGTGGAGCAATATCGCGTGCGGATCAAGGAGGGTGAGGACAGCGATGCACTGCTGGCCGGGATCCGCTCCTATACGCTGCTTCGATTGCACGAGCTCGTGCCGGGCCGGTCCCGGCAAGCCCTCTGTGCAAGCATCGCCGACGAAATTGGCGACAAGGTGTTATCCAAGGAGTACACCGAGCGCAATGACTGATACGTGAAGGCTATCGGAGAGGGAGTTCGACCATGTTCGATGCGAAGTCGTTGCTCAATACGATCCTCGGCGGTCAAACAGCGCAGAAGGCTACGGCAGCGGCGCAAAGCGCCGGCTCCACTGTAGCGAGTGTTGTTTCTGAAGCCGAGGAAAGCCTGAAGGGGACCCGGGTCGGCGATGCGCTCGCCGGAGCGAAGAAACTCGCCGAGCAAAACCCGACAGCCGCGGTGGCTGTCGCGGGCGGCCTTGCCGCATTGTTGCTGGGTACGTCCACCGGACGAAGCGTAACCGCGGGGGCAGTCAAGCTCGGCGGGCTCGCCGGCCTCGGCGGGATCGCTTACAAGGCATTCTCCAACTGGCAGCAGAACAAACCGCTGATGGAAGGTGTGCCGGGCCTCGAGCAATTGACGGCACCCGCCCCGACCGGGTCCGGATTTCACGCCGACGATCACAGTCACGACACCGCACAGCTGATCGTCGGAGCCATGGTCGCTACGGCAAGCGCAGACGGCACGATCGATCCGGCGCAGCGAGCGACGCTCTTGGCACAGATGCAACGCGCCGGCCTCGGTTCGGAGGAGCGCGCGTTTCTCGACGAAGCCATTGCCCATCCAATGAGCCCGGCCGAGATTGCCCGCAGCATCGCGGGCAACTCGCAACTGGCCTCGCAAGTCGTCGCGGCCGCGAGCCTGGTGGCTGATCCGGCGAATGCCAAGGAGGAGGAATTTTTGTCCAGTCTCAGCACCGAACTCGGCATGTCCGGTGACCTGCTGTCGCATATCAGGGCAGCGGTTTCGGGCTTTCGCGCCGCCTGAGGAACCGCAGCCCGCGAAGAATCTCGATCCTGCATATAGCGACGGGCAAATTGGTCCATATGCATTTGAGCGAGAAGGGCGTCGAATAGCGCGCGGTGCAGATCGAGCTACTCTCGAGCCTTCTTCGCCAGCGCCGTGCCATAGTGTTGTGCGCGCTTGCCGCCGTGACCGCGGCGGCTTGGACCTATTTGTTGCTCGGCTCCGGCGTCGAGACGGAAATGATGGACATGGGCGGTGGGCAGATCATGGCGATGCCCACCGGGTGGAGCCCGCTTTATGCGGTGCTGATCTCCGTCATGTGGGTGGTGATGATGGTGGCTATGATGCTGCCAAGCGTTGCTCCAATGGTGCTGTTGGTCACTACCTTCGCATGGGATCGCCCTGTCGATTCCAACCTCGTTCCGGCCACGGCGATGCTGTTTGCGTCGGGCTATCTTCTCGTCTGGTGCGGGTTCAGCCTCGGCGCTACCCTCCTGCAATGGGGTCTCGACGAAGCCGGACTATTATCCGAGAGGATGGCGTTTGGCAATGCGACCCTGTCCGGCACGGTACTAGTCGCCGCAGGTGTCTATCAATGGACGCCGCTGAAGGATGCCTGCCTTAGGCATTGTCGCTCGCCCACTGAGTTCCTGGTGCGTCATTGGCACCCGGGCACGCTCGGCGCGGTCCGCACTGGGGTTCGGCATGGGCTCTTTTGCCTCGGCTGCTGCTGGATGCTGACGGCGCTTCTGTTCGTCGGCGGATTGATGAACCTCGCCTGGGTCGGCGCGATCGCGCTCTTCGTGCTGTTGGAGAAGACCCTGCCATGGGGCGATTGGATGGGCCGGCTGACCGGCCTGCTTCTGGTTCTGTGGGGGGCGACCATCTTGGTCCGGATGATTTGAATTGAAATGAAGCTTGCTCTATGGCTGGATCAACTGAGCGAGTACCTGATTCCACCACGTTCAAGTGTTACAATGTGATACAAAAGTATCGTAAATCTTTACCAAACGTCACGGAATTGTCATACTGGCGTAGCACTGCCGACGTATTAAGTAACCTGGCAGATTTTTGGTCCTTTCATGAACTCCCTCCGCCGTATCACTCAGCCCATCGCGTTCGCGACGCGGACGCTGGTGTGAGCCAGGGGTGTGTAGACGTGGCAGACCCCGCTCGCAACCTGGCCGTACGGACGCCCGCGGAGACAAGCATCGGCCGCATCGATAAGGACAACCCAAGGGCGAGCTCTTCGGGTTTCTCGATCGAAAAAAGACGGCGCTGGGGCGCGATCACTGTCGACATCGTCACCCGCGCGGCGGGTGAGACGTTTTCCCGGAGCGATTACCACGAGCTCACCTATTTTTTGACTGATTTCCACGCCACGATACAAGACGACGAAAGGTCAGAATGGGAATGTGACCTGTTGCGCCATCATTTCGTCTTTCGTCCTCCTGACATCACGTTGCGAAGCAACTTGACAACCGGCCGTTATATTCACGTCCTGCAAACCCGCGATACATACGAGCAGCTCGCATCGGAAATCGTTCCGGGGGGCGTTGTCCGTCTTGTGCCGAAATACAACCTGTACGACCCCCTGGTCTCACAGCTCGTGTCGACCATCGCCAATGAAATGGAGGGCGGCTTTCTCGACCATATTCTGGCCGATGCGCTCAACACCGCGCTCGCGGTGCAGATTATGCGACTCTGCGGTGATCCGACAGCGATCGCGATCGCGCCGTCGAACGGATTATCGCGCGAGCGGCTGACGCGCGTCTACGACTACATCGAGGCGCATCTCGATGATCGGTTGACCTTGGCCGATCTTGCGCGGGTCGCATGTCTCAGTCCCTACCACTTTAGCCGTAGCTTCAAGCAAGCGGTTGGTGTGGGGCCGCAGCGTTACGTGATGCAACGGCGGGTCGAACGGGCAAAAGCTCTGATGCGCCGAACCAATCGGCCGCTGGCTATGATCGCCCAGGAAGTCGGCTTCGCCGACCAAAGCCACCTGACCTCCGTTTTTAGGCGAGAGATCGGCGTCACACCCGGTCACTTTCGTGCGGCACTGATCTAAGCCCGAAGGCCAATTTCGAACCAATAAATCAACTCCGCAAGAATCCGACATCAAACCGCAACAGTCTCCAATCGCGGCGCGTTTGGACGGCCTAACGGTGGTTGGATCGCGACGAACAGTAATAAACCCGCATTCGCCGGATGACGCGGCAATTTTGAGTACTTTGACGACGGTTTTCTTTTAAGCTTCGGCATCTTACCTAGAGCCAATCGGGGCAGCGATGGCGGACCCGACGGATGAAGCGGACAAGGGTGCTTTGCGCCTCGATTTTGACCGTCGGGTGATGCTGCAATTCCGTGGCGTCGCGATCACCTCCGATGCCGGGCTGCTGGCTTACCGTGAATTGGATAATGCACTGCGCCTCACCGACACGGTTGCCGATGCGCTGGCTGACGCGCGGACCGGCAACAACGGTCGCCACCGGCTGACCGGACTGCTGGGCCAATCAGTGTTCGGCCGGCTGGCCGGCTACGAGGACGTGAACGACGCAGTGAGGCTGTGCCAGGATCCAGCGATGCGCTGGGTGGAGGGCGACCGGGCGATCACCGGGTCTGCCGCCTCGGCCAGCCAGATGGGCAGGTTCGAGACGAAGTGGCTGAGCCGAGCGGAGGACCTCGCCGCGCTCGCCGATCTGCCCGGTCAGTGGATCGCCAAGGTGCACCAGTGGCGACCGCCGAAGATCATAGTGCTCGACATGGATTCGAGCGAGAGCCCGACTTACGGCGAACAGGAAGGCAGCGCCTACAACGAGCATTTTGGTTGCACCTGTTACCACCCGCTATTCGTGTTCAACCAGCTCGGTGATGTCGAGCGGTGTGCTCTGCGATCTGGGAACGCGCACAGCGCCGACAGCTGGCGCGCGGTGCTGGAGCCGGTGATTGCTCGTTACCGGAGCGTCGTGAAGCGTCTGTATTTCCGAGGAGACACAGCCTTCGCCAATCCCGAGATGTACGAGTTCCTCGAAGCCGAGGACATAAGCTATACGATCCGTCTCCCGGCCAATCGGGTCTTGCAGGACAAGATTGGATACTTGCTCAAACGCCCGGTCGAGCGACCACCGCACGAGGTGCGCCGGTTCTTCGCCAGCGTCGGCTATCAGGCACAGAGCTGGAACAAGCCCCGCCGCGTCGTGGCCAAGAGCCTGCCCTCGCGAAGGCGGGGGTCGAATGGCATCCGGGCGAGTTGTACCCACGCGTCGGCTTCATCGTCACCAACCTGGCACGGTCCGCCGAGCGCGTCGTCGCCTTCTACAACCAGCGCGGCACGTGCGAGCAGTACATCAAGGAAGGCAAGAACGCGATCAAGTGGACGCGGCTGTCATGCCCGACCTTCGCCGCCGCGGCGCGTCTCCAGCTCCATGCGCTGGCCTACAACCTCGGCAATTTCATGCGCACCTTGGCGATGCCAAAAGCGGCGGAGCCGTGGTCTCTGACCAGCCTGCGCGAGAAGCTGATCAAGATCGGCGCGAAGGTCGTGAGCCATGGCCGCTACGTCACCTTCCAGATGACCGAGGTCGCGGTGAGCCGAGATATGTTCAGAAATCTTGTCGCTCATCGCCCGGCTCCGGGCACCACCCGCGCGCGCATGAGGGATCAAATGCGGCAGGCGACGACCGCGCAGGTGCGCCTTGATGCAGGCAAGCAGCACGTTTTCAGTGCCTCAGCGCGTTCAATTGGTCGGTTCGACCATCTTCCACCCTGCGAAGCGTGATTTATCGTTGCCAAAGACGCCCAAAGGCGCGATCGTGCCCTCAAAACCACGCGAAATCGGGCGAATGTCGGTTTAAACTGGGAGCCCGGGGGACGGGTGCTCGTCGAGCAGTCAAACGCACCTCGCGTTCGATCCAAAGCATGCTAAATCCACCGATCATCGGCTTTATCGTTTTCGCGGTAATCTTGGCCGGCGCAGTCGCCGGCTGGTCGGTCGGTCCGCATCCGCCGTCACATCACCTCACCGACGAGACCAAGAGCCTCGTCTCGGTATCGATGGCCGTGGTCGCCACGGTTTCGGCGCTGGTGCTAGGGCTTTTGATCTCGAACGCCAATGCTTCTTTCATCGCTCGCAGTGGTGAGGTTACCGCGCTTTCCGCTGACATCCTCCGGCTCGACCAGATGCTGCGGCTGTATGGGCCGGAGGCGGACCCTGCTCGGGAGGCGCTACAGAGGTATGCCGAGCGCAAGACTGCTGATCTATTCCCGGAAAGCTCGGACGATATCCGCGTCGACAATCGGTCGACATATGAGCTGCTGCAGCGAGTCGAGGACTTGCTGCTTGGCCTGCAACCAACCGACCCCCGGCGCCAATGGTATATGGGACAGGCGATGACGCTCGCCGCGAAGATCGGGGACACACGCTGGCTGTTGGCCCAGCAGAGCGGACAAGGCACTCCAAAAGCGTTTCTCGGTCTTGTAGTCTTCTGGCTGACCTTGCTTTTCGCCAGTTTTGGTCTGTTCGCGCCGCACAACGTTATATCGGCACTGGCCTTGGCGCTTTGCGTAGTGGCTGTATCCGGCGCTGTTGAGATGATCCTTGAATTCGAGCAGCCGTTTGGTGGGCTGCTCCATATCTCGTCACTGCCGATGCGCCAGGCCATCAATGCGCTGGCCAATTGAACGGTGCTCTTTAATTTTTCACGGCAGATTTTCACGTCTCATTCGGGCCGGCATCGGCGACCGCCGCGCAACAGCGCCGGGGCGCCTCCTCCTCTTCCCGCCGGCGTCATTCCAGTGCTTCGTAGCCTGATGGCAGCACATTGTAGGCGTACTCACGATCTGGTCGCTGGCACCCCTGGGCGCTGGCATAAGGGGGATAAAGGATAAAGGATAAAGGATAAAGGATAAAGGGAGTGGGTCTGATGCGACACCTTCTGTTGTCTGTCGCCTTGATCGCCGGGCTGTTACTTCCCATAGGCGTCGCTCAGGCGCAAGGCACAGGCACGGTGACGGCGACTTGCAAGGACGGTACCTCCTTCACCGGTGCGAAACGCTCCGGCGCCTGTCGGGGCCATGGCGGCGTGCAGTCATGGGGTACAGGGCCAGAGTCGAGCGGCCTCGTCAATCAAGCGATCGAGCCGGCCTCGACCCCTACCTCCGCCAAAAACGCCGCCCAAGCGCAAGGGACAGGTACGGTCACAGCCACCTGCAAGGACGGCACACCCTTCAGCGGTGCCAAAGCGTGCCGGCGCCTGCCGGGGCCATGGCGGCGTACAATCATGGGGTGCGGCCGAGGCAACAACCATTCCTATGAATGCGCCGGCCCAGCTGGCGACGCCCGCGCCCGCTACAAGCCGGCGCACCACTCCGGCTCCCGCCAGTAACGGCCAGGTTTGGGTCAATACCGACAGTCGAGTGTACCACTCCCCCGGTACTCGATGGCATGGCAAGACCAAGGAAGGCATTTACATGTCCGAGACGCAGGCCCAAGCGCGGGGGCCAAGCCGGACCACGGAAAGGCTTGCGCCTCGTAAGCGCATTTCTGGCGAGAACCTGGCTCATATAACGGGAGGGGCGGCGGGACTGCCGTCGCGCCCCTGCCATCAGGCGACCTTGCGAACGGTCGCCTGGCGCGCCGACTGCGGATCGGCATCTCAGCAAGCATCTGATATTAGAACCGCAAGCCGGTCCAATCGCATGGCGCCGCGGCCCTATACTAGTCACGCAGCGATCACGCGATCGGCTGCAATGACCGACCTTGATCCTGGCAAGAAAGAAGAGGACCCAAAGGAGCTTCGCAGCGCTGCTGTCGATGCACTGCAGAAGGCTGCTCGCCAGACCGACCCGCAGGAGTTCAATCGGCTGACGCGCCATGCCTTGGCTCTGATCGAGCGGGCCCGCGCTATCGGACATGGCCGACAGACCGCCGTTTGGGAAGCGACCGAACCGCAGGTCCTTCAGAAAGATGACGCTGGAAGACCCGGCTTGTTGCACAAAATAATCAAATTCATCGTTAGGCTCTGGCGCCGCTCGGCATAATCTGCTCCGTGGCGGTTGTAGCGGCCGGACAAGGAGACACCGATGGCGACGATGACCAACGAGAAGCGCTACGCGCTCGAGTGGATCGATGAATACGCGGGGCGCTTTTCTGATTTTCACTTGCGCATTTGGAATTACGCCGAACCCGCCTGGCGCGAATACAAATCGGCGAAAGCCTATTGCGAGCTGTTGCGCGCCGAGGGGTTCGCGGTCGAGGAGGGCTCGGGCGAGATGCCGACCGCGTTCTGCGCGCGCTGGGGTAAATCCGGTCCGGTGCTGGGCACGTATGCCGAATACGACGCGGTGCCGGGCAACTCGCAGCAGATCGTCCCCCATCAGGCGCCGCGAGCGGGACTGCATCCCTGGGCAGCCGGACACACCGACCCGCATTCGGCACTCGGCACGACGGCACTCGCCGGCGCATTGGCGGCCAAAGCGGCGATGGAGAGGTTCGGCCTCGCCGGCACGCTGCTCTTGTTCGGCGAGCCCGCCGAAAAGGTCTGCGGCTCGAAGCCGGTGCACGCCGCGAAGGGGTATTACGACGGCGCCGACGCCTTCATTTCTTATCATCCGCATTTCGCCAACACCGCGATCTGGGACACGCAGTGCGGCTCCTATTGGAGCGTCGTATTCACGTTCGAGACCGTCGTTCCGGAGACCTGGATCGACAAGAGCCTCATTCCGACGACGCACACCTCGCATGCCGCGGCCCGCTGCCCGGGTGCGATCGACGCCCTCTGCCTGATGTATACGACAACCAAATACACCAAGGAGGCGATGTTCCCGCATACCGGCACTTGGACCCTGAACGAGTTCGTGCTGGTCGGCGGCGACGCCACCTCCGACAATCTGCCGCCGCGCTTCAGCCAGATCCAATATGCCTGGCGCTCGCCGAGTCTCGGCATCCAGCAGCAGATCTATAACGTGCTCGAACAAAATGCCCGGCACGTCGCCGCGATGACCGGCTGCAGCACTTCGGTGCGGTGGGTCACCAAGACGCGCGTCGGGCTCACCAACCACGCGATGGCCGATCTGACGTTCGGCAACATGCGGCTCGTCGGCCCGCCGCACTTTACCGACGAGGCGCGCGACTTCGCGCGAAAGATCCAGGCCAATCTGGGCTTGACACCGATGGCGAACCCGTTCCTCGACGACAACGAGCGGCTGATGCCGCCCAAGGAGTACGAGGCCAGGCTGCGCCGCGCGCTGCCGGAATGGCAAACCAACTACACCTCGGACGATTACGTCGACTATACTTGGCACGCGCCGACCGTGCGGCTGTTGACGATGCGGCCGCGCCTGCGTCCGCCGAGCTCCGACTATGAATACCCGGCCTGGGCGCACAACGCGCTGGGCGGGCTGCCGGCGGCGATCAACCCCGGCATCTTGCTCGGCGCAAAGACGATCGCTGCGAGCTTCCTCGACCTATTGACCGAGCCGGCTCTCTTGAAACAAGCGCAAGACGAATTCGCCGAACGCACCGGCGGCGGGGTCGGCGGCACCAAATGGGTGGCGCCCTTGCTGCCCAAGGATTTCCAGCCGCCCATCGATCTGCGCTGGCCCGAATACATTCAGACCGCGCGCGGCGAGGAATGGTGGATCCCGACCCCTTCGGTCGGCTCGGGCGCCGGCGAGCCGCTATGAACTGACTTCGTCGACGCGCCGCCTCTTACTTATTTCGCGACCAGTAACCCGCCGCCGCGGGAAACATGGTCTGGCAGCGCGTCGCTTCGGCCGGCCCGTCGAGCGTGTCGGCGGCCGCACGCCAGACCGCGTAGTGCGGTGCGGCCCGATGCGCCTCCAGTGCGGCCTGGTCGCGGTAGACTTCGTAAAAATAATAGACGTTCTGGTCCTGCTCGTCCTGCAGGACGTTGAAGCGCATGCAGCCCGGCTCGTCCCCCTCGGAACCGAGGGCATCCACCTCGATCGCCTTCAGGAAGCGCTCGCGCGCCTCCGGCTTTACCCGAACCTTGACCCACATCGCCAGCATGCGGCCTCCTTTCTCTCGGTAAGTCGAGCTCGCCGGGAGCCATCGCTCCGTCACGAGCCCGTCGGACGCGCACCTTACGCAAACGGCGACGGGGATGTCGACTCTGACCCCGATCTCCCCGGCGTCTGTGTCAACCGCCCTGCTCCCACACTGACTGTCACAGATCGAGCCGCGCCTTCAGCGGATCCGGGCCGAACGTCACGCCCGAGTTCGTGAAATTCAGCACGCTGCGCGCCGTCGAATCATAGCGCGGCCATTCGGGACGGCCGCCGCCGTTCGGATCGCCGGTCTTCACAAAAGCCGCCCAATAGCCGCTCATCGTATGCCCGATCCCTACGTCGACTGCGCCGGCCTTCTCTTTCAGGACCGGCGCGACAGCGTCGAAGGCAAAGACTATCTCCGAGCCATGGGCCGCACCCGATACCTTCTCCCTTTGTGCCTCGGGCACGTAGGAGAAGCGATAAAAATAGGCCGGCTGGCCAGACTTGGTGGTCAACTCCGCCAGGTTGCGCGACGGTTCAACCATGGTCCGGTCGGCGATGATCGCCTGGATGAGTTCCTTGAGGCTCGCGTCGCGCTTCGGATCGTAGAGCGCACGTGCCTGCGACGCGAGCGGGCCGAACAGAGCGAACAGTTCATCCTTGGTCTTCGCTGTGCTTGCGCCGAGGTCAGCGTCGTTCGCACCCACAATCACCGGGACCATCGCCTGCCTACCGGCGCGAATGGCCATCTCGGGAGGCTCCGCGACCAGCCCCCCGTCGACGATGGAGAACGACAGGCCTGGTATTTCAGGACCACCGAAAACTGATGAGACGTAATCTTCGGTACCCTTGTAAAACGTCGCCGCAGGAAGCGCGCGAAGCTTGGCGAGCGCCGCCTTGTCGTCGTCGTGACTCCCAAGGAACGCGCATAATCGCCAGCGATCTTCTCGGCGGCGGCAAGAGAGCGCATCGGCAGTGCGCCGGCGCGGGGCGTCGGGATGCCGGGAGACTGCAAGATCACCCGACGGAAGAGGCCGCGCGCCATCGGCGATGTCAGCATGGCGAGGACGGACTCGCCGGCGATCGTCACGTTTGATCGGATCTGGTCCATGTAGCCGTAGTTGCCGCGCGGTGCTTCGGGCGTCTCGCTGGCGAGGGCCGGGTGCGCGAAGAACCCGAGCCGGCCGAGGCGACAATTGAAACTGGCGCAGACGAGGCCCTGACGGGCGAGGAAGTCTCCCGGATAGGGCGAAGCCGCTCCTCGGACGAGGCCGCCGCCGTGGATCCAGACCATGACCGGTAGCGGCTTGTCCCCGGCAGAAGCCCGATGCCACACGTTGATGTAGAGACAGTCCTCGGAAGTGCCCTTAGAGGCGGAAGGCAGCAGCGAGGAGGGCTGTGGGCAATCGAATTGGAGCTGTGATGCCTTGAGAATGCCCTTCCATGGCGCAACCGGCTGCGGCGGACGCCAGCGCAGTGCACCAACCGGCGGCTGAGCAAACGGGATGCCCTTGAAGGCCATCACACCGTTCGCCGCTGTGCCGCGAACCTCCCCACCATCGATTTGGACCAGCGTTGGCTCGCCTGCGGCCGATGCTCCTGACGCGTCGGTGGCCGTCGCGAAGGCAGCGATCAAAAAACCCGCAACGAGACGGTGAACCCCCAGAATGCCGAGAATGGGTCGCACTACACCCTCCCGTATTAGGCCCTCGATCATCCTACGCGAAAACGAGCCCAACTCTGCCTCCTGATCTACAACCTGACGCGGACATGACGCGACCCTTGCTACGGCACGAAAAAGAGGATTCAGTTCGAAGACGGAGCCGGTGAGCGAGGCTTCGCTGAACCGGGGAGGCCGCAATGGTCTCACTCACTCAGTTCGTGGTTTGGATAATCGTTGGTCTGCTTGGGGGGAGCATCGCCGGGCTGATCATCAGGCGGGAACGCAGGGGCTTTGGTGTTTGGCGAAATCTAGGGCTGGGCTTGGTCGGCGCCCTCGTCGGCGGTCTGCTGTTCTGGATGCTGGGGCTTTTCCCGGGACTCGACAGTGTGCGGATCTCGTTGCGAGACGTCATCGCGGCGATCGTCGGATCGTTTCTTGTCCTCGGAGCGCTAGGGCTCTGGCAGCGCTGGAAGGGGCCGTCCTGAGGAGACCCCTGGGCCGAGAGCGGCTCGCTCCGGCTCGTCGGCCGCCAGCGCAGGGTTGATCAAGCCGCATCGGAGAGTTGCGCAGATCGGCGTAGGATACCCGTCTTACGCTCGCTAAAGTGCATTTACCGTTAGGAGACTTGAGCGGAGGATGGGTTATGCAGTACCAGCGCATCTCGGCCGATTGTCATCTCGACATGATCTGGCTGCCGCGCGATCTGTTCACCTCGCAGGCGGCCCGGGCGTTGAAGGAAGAGATGCCTTACGTCAAGGAGCAGCCGGACGGCACCAAGCGCTGGATCGACAACAACGGGGCCGATTACGGCAAGGCGGGCGGGGTCGGCGCCGTCGGATCGGAGTATGTCCCCGGCAAGCAACTGCGCGTCGACAAGATGCACGAGGCCGGTCTCTATGAGGACTACAAGACCAAGGGGTGGCGCCGACCCGGCGACCCCCACCTTCGGGTCAAGGAACTCGACCGCGACGGTGTCGATGCCGAAGTCATCTACGGCATTCTCGCGGCCTGCGCGAAGATGAAGAACCCCGCGGCGGCGAACGAGATGCTGCGGATCTACAACGACTTCATGAACAACTTCTGCAGCTACTATCCGCAGCGCGAGATCGGCCTAGCGTGCCTTCCCTATAGCGATATCGAGGCGGCCGCGGCCGAGGTGCGGCGCGTCGCGAAGCTCGGCATGAAGGGGGTCGAGCTGTCCTGTTCCTGGCACATGACGCCGATGTGGCATCCGATGTGGGACCCCCTGTGGACGGCGGTCAACGAGACACAGCTGCCATTGCACTTCCACACCTTCCCGGCGACCGACCCCGAGCTGCGCAAGTCTCTGGAGCCGGCGATCGCGCGGCGGATGACCTATAGCGGCCTGTGCCGCTTCCAGATGACCTTGGCGACGATCCTGACAGACCTGATGGGGGCGGCGGTGTTCGAGCGCTTCCCGAACATCCGTGTCGTGTTCGGCGAGAGCGGCATCGGCTGGATCCCGTATGTCATCGACCGCATGGATTTCGAGTTCCAGGACCAGTATCAGGACCTCAAGCTCAAGAAGCTG
>Ga0306926_10000296_pt1 | contig 44414 bp, 34 predicted proteins | sample flu12Cox44000178_FD_203759 | JGI IMG/M metagenome (GOLD analysis project Ga0306926, IMG submission 203759) | Lab enrichment of tropical soil microbial communities from Luquillo Experimental Forest, Puerto Rico - flux8day.12C.oxic.44.000.178 (v2)... | ecosystem: Environmental > Terrestrial >... | reverse complement strand
TGCTCTTCGCGGCAAATCACCCGGTAGCGCTGGCTGATGACCACTTGACCGATGGGCTGAGCCAGATAGCCCTTCCCGTCTCGCTCATGAATAGGACGTCTCGGCGCCCTCCAGAGTCGGGAGGCTGCTCCATTTGCAGTTATTTTTAGGTTGTATGTCGCAGCCGGTAGATGTAGAGTCTCCGCAATTTTGAGGAGTACGCCTATGAATCCCGTTCGCTTGCGCCGGAGCGCGGTGATTCTTGCCGCGCTGCTGTGGCTGACTTGCACGCTCTTCGCCGTTGGTGCGGACGAGCCAACCCTGACCACGGAGCAGATCAAGCAATTCCTTCTAACCGCCAAAGTGGTGAACAGTCGCCAGGCAAAGAAAGGTATCACCCACACATTGCGCCTTACACTTTCCGACGGCACGGTTACGCATGATGCCTCATTCCAACCAATTGATGAACACAAATCTGAGATGAAGTTTGCCACGCACACTGAAATAAACTTCGTGGACTCCTACAAGTACAATATCGCTGCTTACGCGCTGGCTGAGTTGCTTAACATGGAAGACATGCTGCCGGTGTATGTCGAACGCAAATGGGAGGGCAAGGTGGGCTCGCTGAGCTGGTGGTTGCCAGTGAAGATGGATGAAGCGGAGCGCTACAAACAGAAATTAACGGCGCCGGATACAGACGCCTGGAACAATCAGATGTACAAGATTCGGGTATTCGATAATTTGGTCTATGATACCGACGCCAATCTAACCAACTTGTTAATCGGTGAGAACTGGAAAATTTGGAGGATTGATTTTACTCGCGCATTTCGCCCCTTCAACGAACTAACGGACCCTAAAGCCTTGGTACGCTGCGACCGGCACCTGTTGGAGAAACTGAAGGCCCTGGACGCGAACGCGCTGACAGAAAAAACCAAGCACTATCTCACAAAGGATGAAGTAAAAGCGGTGATGCAGCGACGGGACAAAATTGTGGCGCAGTTCCAGAAGATGATCGCCGAAAAGGGCGAGAACGAAGTGCTGTACTGATCTCGCAAAATTGCACCGCTCTTTCGGGTAGCAGGTTCTGGTGCAGTAACCAGGACGAGGGATGCGCCGGAGACGTTGGATTGGAAACAAAAGCTTGAAAGCGGTTTGCTCGTTTCGGGCCCAGGGGTCTAGGTTACACTTCACACTGGTTTTGCTAATACAGAAGATGAGGAGAGAAATATGCTGAAGAAGCAAGTCACAATGCTGTTCGCGTTGGCGCTTATCCTTCTGCTGGCGTCCGCGGTGTTTGCGCAAAAGGAGCAGGAGCAGGGTCGCGTCGAAGGCAAAATCGTTAGAAGCAACAAGGACAATTCTAACCTGACTGTTCGTGTGGTGAACTCGGATGTCGAGAGGAAAGTTGTGTACGACGGCTCGACGAAATGGGTCAGTCAGTATCACGGCGACAAGAAAATTAACAACATTGACCCAGCAGAGGTTAAAGACCAGGACTACGTCATTTGCACGGGCACATTTGACAAGTCCGGTGTACTCCATGCAACTTCTATCTCTAAGCGGCTCTCGCACACGCGCTAGACGAGTTCGGTCTTGTAAAACGCCAGTTGAATTGTCCCGAGCCGTGTACGCATCGAGGTTCACTCAGTGAGCAGATCGCGGAGCCCTCTATCGTGGCTCCGCGATTCTGACTCCTTCTGGCTCGTCAAAGGCAGCACGCCGTGCCTAACGCCGAGGTGGCGGTGCCGATATTTGGTCACGTTTTGTAGGTGCGGTGCAGTGTGTGTTGAACCTCGATGATAATGTCCAGGGGACATTTTCTATTGAGGTAAAGAAGGGGACATTTTAAAAGAGGTTTGACAGGTGCACTTTCAGTGTGTTGACTTGTGCAGCCGTGGCAACCTATGGTGCACCGCAATAGAGGGTGCCCTGCGCAACTCAATATTTTCGCTAAATTTCTGCTGCTTGACTATATGAGGCAGAACCTTGGTCCGCGCTCCGGTCCGTGTTTCTCGTAATCGCGCTAGTATTTTCTTCCTCCTGGTCCTGGTGTGGGCGCTGCTAGCCTGGGTGGGACCAGCAGAGGCTCCAGCGGGAAGAGAGATAAGATGAGTCAGCCACCCCCTGATTGCGCAATCCAGCGTACTGTCTGAGCGGCGCATCGCTTGGACCTTCTCGATGGAGTGCAGCACCGTAGTGTGATGCCTGCCGCCAAACTCGCGGCCTATCTCCTCTAGCGTCGCACCGGTGAGCTGCCTAGCGATGTACATGGCGATCTGGCGCGGAAGGACGTAGGCGCGGCGGTTTGTGCGCACCGTGAGTTCCGGGTCGCGCATCTCTCGCAGGTAGAATTGTTCGCACACTTGTCGGCGGATCGACTGGATCGTCTGCTGCAGATCCGGTGGCTCCGTGATGTCTCGTGGCGCTTGTAACTGTGCTTGAAGAGATTCCTCAGTTCGTTGCCGATCCGTTAAGGCGGCAGGGCCGAACGACGCCAGGTTGATGAGAGTGAACAGGTTATCGCGTCGGCTCGTACTAGCGGTCTTTCGCCGCTCCCTCACAGCCTGCACGAGCACGGAGCGCGTCTCATCCGTGATCCGTGGATCGTCCAACCGGTGCCTGCGAATCAGGCGCATGGTGATGCCCTCTCGCATCATGGCCACGACGTGTTCCGTATGACGCTTTTGCAGTCGGGCGGTCTCAAGCGACACGACAGACATGTCGTAGTCGTGACGACGAACCAGGTGCATGTATACCCAGGGTCCCCACCATTTCCATCGGGCAGCGATCTTGCGTTCCACGTGCCGGGGAAGAAACGACGAGCAAACGGGCCTAGGGGTGCAGGGGTCCAGCGTTACCGACCCAAGTATGCCGTTCGCCATATCGGTCCCTGGCCCCGCAGCACTGTCAATTCGGTGAATCATTGGGTATACATACCACGTCGTCGCCTGGCGCGACCGCAGAAAATGAACCGCCGCACCGACACACTCCGCCTTCGTCGAGTGCGTATCACTCCATAGCATTCGGTCACCGGTCAGCGTACGAGTGTGGAAAAACGGGCAAGGACGAGACGCTGCTCGAGATGTGTTTTTCGCACTAGCCCATGACGGTTCTTGTGACAAAATCTCGTGAGCGACGTAACAATTCCGTTCGGGGGCTAAGCGCAATGACAACCGACCATCAACCACCAATTCCCGCCGAAGATCGGGCGCGCCTCGGCCAAACGGCCTACAAACGCGATCTTGCTTATCAACACCTCGGCCTAGACCCGCAGGACGTGGAGCGCGTGCCGTTCCTCTGGCCCAACCTACGAGGCATTGCTCGCCGCTTGAACCGTGACCGCGCTGAGGATGCGCCGGTTGTCTGTCCCTTGGATCTTCTCCAATGGTCTGAAGATCCAGCGGCACACAAGGTGCTGCAAAAGTATCTTTCTGTCCCGGAGTCTTACCGACGACTATTGCCCGCCGAGGCTTACTGTTGCGCGGCTGGCGTATCCCCGTGGCGAATCCTGGAAATCGTCACCGGCGTCGCGGTCCGGTTGGGGACGCAGTCGTCAGCCATCCTCGCCGCTATATGGCACCCACGGGTGGTGGAAAAGACGATTGAAATGGCCCTTACGGATGAAGGAACTGCTGACCGTAACGCCCTACATCGAGCTACCGGATTCACGCCTCTTCCCAAAGGGTCAACCACCATCGTCAATGTGCAGCAGAACGCTCAAGGGCAGGTCGCCACTGTCGCCGCGCCGCGCCCCGAAGACACCATCCGCATACTGTCCGCAAGGTTCAATGAGGCGAGGCTGACGCGGCCTGCGCCTCCGATGAGCGATGCGGCGGATGCGATAGCACAAGGGAACGAGGCGGGCGACGACCAAGCCTTGCATCCCCGTGGTCCATGTGGGTAGTTCGGGTAGAGCTGGTAGACCCTTTCGCATGTATATATGGCTTTCACTTCGGCTCCCTGACTGCAATCACGGGGAGCCGTTTCCTTTAAGGACTGTTCGACGAAGCTCCTCGATTGCTTCATCGCTGTACTCAGATTCATCGCACGCCTTTAATAGGGTAGCTGGGGTTGGCACCACCACCGTTGAGCCATGTGAGATTTTTGTCTCGAATCCCAATTCCCTGGCGATCGGACCAACCTGGCGCGGACTTAGCGAGACCCGGTGATTACTCCAGATCGACTCGGTCAAGGCGCTGAACTTGATGTTGCCAAACTGCGGCTCACGACCCGTGCTAAACACCCATTCGACAATCGCCTGAAGAATGAGCCCATCCGGCTCTGATGCCTGCGCCTCTTTGAGTTCCAATGTCTCCTGCTGAAGGAGTCTGCGGGAGAGCTGCTCCACAAAATCGTGATCTCCGCATGCCTTCGCCGCGCCCAGCAACGGCTTATAGGTGTCGAATACCCGGGCCGCAATTCCATCAGGTCGGCCGACATCGACCCGGCAAAAATCGAGCCCACTCACCAATTCCCGTCCCTCCGTGTTCCAAGGATCCTGGGCGTTGAATTCGCGGTACTGCCGAGTATGGTCAGCGCGAGATCGGACGCAGACAGTGCGGCCATCCACCGCTGCGTCCCTGAAGCCAATCCGCCTGTGCAGCGCGGTTGCGCCAAAGTACTGCTTGTTGGCAGAAGACCAGTTGTCCTTGCCTGTTTTAACCTTATGTGAAGCCGTTGCGGAACCTCTATGGTAGCGGTCGGATAGCAAGTGCTCGACCGTTCCGTCCGTGTCACGCCAAGCCGAATCTGCCTCCTCAATGATGGCGGTTCCGTTGTACGCCTCTACAAGCTTGTCCCGGATCGCCGGAATAGTCATACCACGCAGGCTAAGCCGAATAGGACGGCGGGCAAAATTTTCGATGATGCACAGAGTCTGACTTTTGCCGGTGCCCATCTTGCCCCGCAGCGCAAGCAAGGGAAATATGATTAGGTGAAGTATCGAATGTGTTGCGAGCGTCCAGTATGTGACCGTTTTTCGCGCAAAAGCTTGCAGGCCCGTTGTCTCAGTCAGGGCCTTTTCCATCAGGACAGCTGCCCTTGCGAGCTTTTCTAGCGCTTCCATTGACTATCTCCCAGGACGCGCAGGTCGAATTCCGGCATCGATCAGCCGCTGTGCCTCTGCGATTGGAATTTTGGTGAGCCGGCCCAGTTTTATAAATGTGATTCGTCGGAGCAGAATCCAGCGACGAATGCAGCTCGGTTTGACACCTAAAAGGTTTGCAAATTCGGTGACCGAAAGTAGCTCGCGCTGCTGTGAATTCATCTGGGGCACCTCCGCGTGTCATCATCAGCTACAGATGGTGATAGGCGGAAGATGCGATGAACTGGTGGCGATTTATCGCATGGGAAAAACCTCACGAGGTTTTTCGCAGGTCAGACGGGGTAGCCACACCTCTTTAGGAGCTTCTCTAAGTGAAGAACTTCCCGGCGAAGGTTCTCCCGGCAAGAAATCGAGTGTTCCTTTCCCTCACAATTGCAGAATTTGTCGGCCATGTTCTTCCATTTCCAGCGTTTGGGGTCACCCATTCTCAGTTCCTTAGCCTGTGCAGCAACGCGGAGCCTAGTAAGCGGACGGCCTGCCTTGCCGCGCGCAAGGTTGCGTAACAAAAACTTAAGTATCGGCGGCTTGCGCCAGTCCCGTGCAGCCCAGACGTTCGAGCGACTAAACAGCAGACCAGCCAGCGTTGTGCAGTCTTTGTGCAATTGCTCCAGTCGAGGGCCTTACCTCTTGCACGGAATGTGGAGAAAGAACCCGTGCAATCTGTGCTTTCTCCACCAGCACGAGATACAGCAAAGAGAAATGTTCGATGAAAGCGTTCCTGATCGCCGAATAAACGGGGCGGGTGGAGTCTGCAGGAATCCACGAGTCCAGGATCTCTCGTTCTGCGGCCAAGCTCGCCGCGCTCACACGGCCCGATAGGGACCGCCCGCTTTTGCCGCGCTCCATTAGCCACCTCCGGTGTGACAATCCCGGGTTTGGTATGAGCGGCAGGCGGACCCGGAGAGGCCGCTTTTCGCTGCGTCCAGCTAGCCGCACCGCGATTCTATCACTTCCCGCTTGACAATAAACCTGAACAGTTTAGGATATGTGAATGAATCGGTCAGAGCTAAAAAAGTTCACTAGTTGGCTTGGAAAGCGAAGCTACGCGGCACGCATCGAAAGCCTCGGCATCGAGCGCATCCGCGAGATTGCACGGGAGAACGGTCGCTTAGGGGGCCGGCCAAAAAAGCAATCTACGAAGTCTGGGTATATGAAAGCAAAGAGGGAAGGTAGCCATGAGAGGTGACGGTCTATATAGAATTCCTAAAAGCCCTTTCTGGTATTACAGGTTGAAAGAGAAAGGCCGGTGGCGCGGCGTTTCCACCAAGACGACCAGCTATCAGGATGCGAAGCGGCTTCGTCGCAAGGAGCTTCAAGATCAAGAAGAAGGTCGCTTGCCTGAAGGCGAGATTGCCCGCTGGCCCTTTGAGTGAGCAGCCCTGCAGTACATGCAGAAAGCAGCCACACGGTTGCGCCCAAACAGTTTGAAGAAGGAACTCTCTTTCCTAATGCGTCCAAGAAAATCTTTCGGGCGTGTGCCTTGCGAAAAAATCAACGCAATGCATATCCAGGAACTACAAGCTGGGATGAAACATGACGGATGCAAGGCCACTTACAACAACCTCGTCTTGGGGGCAACAAGGCGCGTGCTCCGGTTTGCGAAAACCTGGCGGCGCATCCGAGATGACGTGACTCGGCTATCTGAGCGAGACAACAAACCCGTGGCGCGAGTATTGCAAGCGGACGAGAAAAAGCGGCTCTTTGCCGTCGCCCGCAGTAATCCAAACTGGACGACGGTGTACGCGGCTGCTCTAATTGCAGCGAGCACGAGCGCGCGAGCAGCCGACCTGCGCAGTCTCCGCTGGTCAGACATAGATTTGTTTGAAAAGGTGATGATGATTCCCGACAGCAAGAGCGAGGCCGGCAAGCGCCGCATTCCGTTGAACTCAGATGCGATGCTTGCGTGTGGCATTCTCCTCGACCGGGCGACCAAGTTGGGCATCGCCGGCTCGGAATGCTACGTTTTCGCGGCTTGCGAGCATTCACGCGTTGACGGAACGCGTCCGCAGAAGACGTGGCGCACTGCCTGGCGCAATATCACGCGGGCTGCTGGATTGAGGGGTCTAAGGTTTCACGATCTTAGGCATCAATGCATCACGGAACTGCTCGAAGGCGGTGCACCAGAGGCCGCAGTTCTGAGCATTGCTGGACATGTCTCCCGGAAAATGATGGAACACTATAGTCATATTCGCATGGAGGCAAAACGTAAGGCACTTGAGGGCCTGTCACCAGTCGTCACAGGCACGGAACCGATCACTAAGAGCATTGGACCACATTTGAATTGATTCTCATGTTGAACTCTATGTTTAACTGGCGAGTAAGATCTAAGCCTTCTGCCCGCAAGTGATTGAAAGGAATGGTAGGCTCGTGGGGACTCGAACCCCAGACCTCCACCGTGTCAAGGTGGCGCTCTAACCAACTGAGCTACGAGCCTACTGTCGGTGAATCAATCAGTTAGCCAGCTTCGATTCTACCTCACGTTCAGCTTGGTGCACAATTTGGTTCACATCCGATTGGATTTCAACAGTCGCCACGGCCACAAGAGCCTGCCGTTGCACCTCTGGCCGGATGTGGCCGTAACGCTTCGACATGCGCACGGCTGTGCTCGCCGACCACCCGAGAATCTGAGACACGACGGCAATAGGCGTTCCCTGTTCGCGGCAGGCGCGCCTCCAGGCGGTGCGCCAGTTGGCAGCCCTCAAAGGTTTGCGCTTAGGCCGTTTGGCCGAGGCGCTCGCGGTCCTCCGCGGAAATTGTGCTCCGGTGTCCGATCGCCATAGGTTCTTGCTCCTGCCGAAATTGTTATGTCTGTTCCGGTTTTCTTATAACAATCCCGCCTCAGCGCGGCTCCGAGATACGTCTCCAGTCTCGACGGTATGTCTTTTTCATTCGCCGCCTCAAGAGAAGGATGGGCAGCGTGAGCGCCGGTTGCACCTTGCGCTTCTCGCGATAGCGTCCTACCGGATGCACTCAACGACATGTAAGGAATCTTGTCATAACCCGTGTCGAAGTCGGGACGAAAAAGAACGTTTCGTCAGGCTCGCGTGCGCGACCTTCAGGGTCACGCTCCTGAATGTGCGACCGAGCGCTATGGAGTGATACGGACACTTCCATCTGCGCGAAATGCGCGACCCGGAGCTCACGGTCCGCACTAACCGGCGCACTTACGTCCTTCCGCGCCAGATTGCCATGTACATTGCAAGGCAGCTCACCGGGGCGTCGCTCCAGGTAATCGGCCGTCAGTTTGGCGGTAGGCACCACACCACGGTGCTGCACTCGATCAACAAGATCGACGAGATGCGCCGCACTGACAGGGCGTTGGACTCGACGATCACACGATTGATGGACGCCTGCGATGCCCCTGCGGTAGATTGAGCAGCTACAACTATTGCAACCTTGCGTACTCCGCCTTGGCCTGCTTCAGGATGGGGATGTCGGGGTCGGCGTCGCCAGCAATGAATCACGGAAGCTGCAAATCAAGCGCATAAATTTCCTGCGAGCCCACGTCACGCAAAATCAAAGGGGAATCGTCCGGGGCTAGGCCGCACCATGTCCCAAAATCGCCGATCGTCAATCGCATTTCTTTCAGACTGACGACCTTTTCTAGCTTGTGGTCGCTAATCCGCACGCGATAAATAGCTATGTCGCCTCCCGAAGAGTGGAAGTAAACATACTTCCCGTCCCGTGACCAATTCGGGTAAGCGGTTGTTATTCTTGCCAGTTCCGCCCACTTTTGAGTCTTGAAATCAAAAAGCATTAACTTTTGTGAATCGCTTGATAGCGCCGCGATGTATCGACCGTCGGGCGACCAGTGAGGTGAGAACAGTTTTTCCGAGCCAGGTACAACCGACACCTTGTGGGTTCGCAAATCGAGGATGTTGATAGTTCCCCGGATTGAGCGTGCATGTATGCTCGATTGTGCCGCGAAGACGAGCGATGTGCCATCCGGAGACCAGTTGGGATCGCCCTCATCTCGCTCTCCTTCAAACAGAGGCTGCGGGATGCCTCCGTTGGCCGAAACCAGATAGTTTTTCATCTGTCTGCTGTGGAGCGTTGCGCTGAACACGATCTGTTTCTGGTCAGGAGACCAGCGCGGCAAGACGGCTTTCATAGGGGGAAATGTGAGCTGGAGACGCTCGCTGCCATCCGCTTTGCTCCGCCACAGACTGCCCTCGGGATATGAGGAGTAGGCCACCCATTGCCCATCTCTGGAAAAGTCCAACATATCTGCTGATAAGCCCAACATGTAGGGCTCAAACCGTTGCGTTTGGTGGTTGAAACGTCCGAGCTCCCCGCGGAGCTGAGAACCGGTCGCATAAATTCTCTTTCCATCCACGCTCGGAACCGCGTGGGAATAGCTCAATGGCCCAGCGGTCAACACCGTCGGTTCCCACCTTGCTTTGTGGAACAAGTTGCCTTTTTCGGGAATAGCCCAGATCTGTGTCTTACCGTTATGCTCGGACTGAAAGACGAAGTACTTCCCATCCGGTGTCCAGCTACCGCAGCATTCCTGCGGAGGATTGCTCCAGTCGGGCAGCAAAGGATGAGGACGACTTCCGTCGGCCTGAATTTCCCACAACGAAAGTGATCCAGTCTTGGAATCGGACACTGAAACGCGTATACGGGAACCGTTTGGCGACCAGCGCGGCCAATAGGGATAGCCTTGGACGGACAGAAGTTTTTTGGATTCCGTTCCATCATTCTTGGCGATGTATAGATCTTGACCATTGACAAATAGGATTCGGTGCCCGTCCGGAGACCAGGTGCCATCGTGACCTAGCAGATCTCCCAACCGATGAGGAGTCCCTGCGGGAAGGGGCAACACCCAGAGTGGAGCCTCGCCCTGACCATCAAACACTAGAAGAGCGGACCGGTCCGTGGATATATCTCCGATTAGATTCACCAAGAAAGGAGTGGGAATTTCTGACGTTTCGCCACCCAAAGTGGAGACTTGAGTAAGCACGGGCGAAACAAATGGCGATCCCACGTAGTATAGCCGTGAGCCGTCGGTAACCGAATTCCCAGAGACTCCGGGCCAGAGTTTGGCTCTACCATCGCTGGTAAGTTGGACGTACCCTGAGACCTTGAGCGGTGCTGGCGGAATGGTTAACCAGAAGGCAATAAGCGCAGTCGCTGCGACAGCGATCACTGCAAGCACGCCAATCCACCACTTTCTTGTGTGCGGTTCGGACACCTCCCCTGAAACCCGGTCAGGGCCAGATACGGTTTGTCGGTGTCTAACTTGGGACTCCCTGAAGTTCCCCGACACAGCTGCGACTGGGTTGGCCCGCCCCGATTCCGTGTCCCTCTTCAGGCGCTGCAAGTCTGCACGCATTTCCGTTGCGACCTGATAGCGAAGATTTCGGTCTTTCTCCAGAGCCTTGGAAATGGCTCCGTCTAGCTTCGCGGGGAGGTCGGGATTCAGCCGGATCGGCGAGATCGGAACACGATTCAGAATCGCGTCAAAAATCCTGACGCTACTGTCTCCTCGGAACGGCCGTTGTCCTGTCGCCATCTCATATAGAACCACTCCAAAGGAAAATAAGTCTGTGCGTGCATCAAGTTCCTTGGCCAAGGCTTGTTCGGGCGACATGTAGGCTACAGTTCCCAGCGTGCTACCAGGAGTTGTCAGGTAGTCTGGGTCTACCTCTTTTGTTGTCAACGCTTCGAGGTCGACCGCTGCCCGCTTTATTGAACTGACCTTGGCCAAACCGAAATCGAGAATCTTGGCTTGGCCACCTCCCGTAACGAAAATGTTTGCTGGCTTGATGTCGCGATGGACGATGCCTTTCGAGTGGGCGGCGTTCAGCCCTTCGGCTACGCCAATCGCCACATCCAGCAACGTTTCCACTTCCATGGGCCGACCAGCGATGACGTGTTTCAGAGTCTTGCCCTCAAGGAATTCCATGGCGATGAAAGCCCTACCGTTCTCTTCTCCGATGTCGTAAATAGTGCAGATGTTTGGATGGTTCAGCGCAGAAGCTGCCTGCGCTTCCCGCTGGAATCGCGCCAACGCCTGCGCGTCCTTCGCCACATCGTCTGGTAAGAACTTCAGGGCCACGCTACGGTGCAGACGCAAGTCCTCTGCCCTATAGACCACACCCATCCCGCCGCCGCCGAGTTTCTCGATGATGCGGTAATGCGAGATGGTCTGTCCGATAAGCGACTGGGGCTCCGGCATTTGGCGAGAATGTTAGGTTGCGGGGCTGAAGCAAGTCAACGAATCGGTAGGCAGCAACGGTGCATTGAGCACCCTAAGCACTGACGTTGTGGCGGCAATCCTACCGAGACTTTTCATCCCCACGCTGCGTAACCTATGCAGGTGGAATCGCGATGAAATCCTCTTTGACCGTGTTTGTGCTTGTCCTACTATTGCTGAACAGTCTGTTCCGGATGTGCGCCGGGCGCTAACCAGTCCAAAGGAACGGCCAGCGAAAACGACGGAGTCGCAGGCCTCTGGCGGGGATTCATTGCGCCATTTGTGTTTGTGGCATCGCTTTTCAAAAGCAACCTCGGTATCTACGAGGTCCACAACAACGGGCCTGGTACAACTTCGGCTATCTTTTCGGCCTAGCGTGCATCTTTGGCGATGGCGGCAACTGGTCGGCACAGCGGCCCCAACAAATCCGAAAAATTCGACTGCATAAGGGTTCTTGTTCGGCTTGCTGAATCGGATCAAACAATGACGCGGCCGATGAATGGCTGCAGCAGCGATCATTCTACTACGGCGACATTCGCGCCGGGCGGCCATGCGGAGACGCAACTCCTCCGGACCTTCGCGGCGCAGGGACGGAATCTTGGCTAGATGGAACGAGCCCGTTGAGTGGACTCGGCGCCACCGGCTGAGACGACTCTTGTTGCGGCGGGAAGACCGATGGCGTAACGAAAACTATTTCAAGCTTTCTGCCAGATACAGAGTGGAGAGAAGTCGCCGATAACTGTAAACATAACTGTCGCCATCTGGTCCGATCAGGATCGGTCCGACTAATTCCACACCGGCTCGGTCCGCCGGCATGAGTTCTTTCCAGGATGTTCTCTGACCTGTCTTCACGTCGATACGTTGGACCCTTGCCGGTATATCTCCGAGTCGGTAGATATAGAGGAATCTTCCATCGGCACTCCAACTTGCAGGGATTTCATCAGCCTCAGCACCCGGGACTAGCCGGGGATCTCCGCCAGAGAGGGGATATAGGTATAACCTTTTGTCTGGGCCTGCCGTTGCGATAAATTTGTTGTCCGGCGCAAGTGAAAAATAGGACCCTACACCCTCCGGCGTTATGGCAACAGGTTTGCCTTCGTTGAGATCTTGCTTATAAATCCGAACGGCATGGCCCGCTGAGTTTCCAGCAAAGATGAAACCCGTCCCACCTGACAACCACGCCCCGCTCACGTGGGTGAGCTGGTCTGGTGGCAGCTGACGAATAGCCCCCGCTTTGACGGGGAGAAGAACGAGCCGCCCCAAATCTGATCTACTCGCCAATATCCATTTGCCATCCGGTGAGAGACACAAAGCGGTCCCTTCTCCCAATCGAATCGCAGCTCCTTCGTCTAGAGGACGCAGATAGACAGAAGAGTGTGGACCTCCGCCCAGCCCTTCTTCGGACAACAGCAGCAGCTTGTGGGATGGCGAAAAATCAGATGGGAAAGACCAGTCCAACCAAGTGGAATCCTGCTCGTGGCCCTGCCCGGGCAGAACGGTGACTTCGCGACGCCAATGGTCCTGCGTAAAGAGGACACGGCCGTTTCGACTGATGTCCTTCAACGTCATGCCGCCCGGAACACGTGCCACGATTCTCTGTTTCCCATCCGGTGTAACGGCGTAAAGAATACCTTCTGTACCTTCTGGACTCGACGTGAACCATACCTCTTTTGCATCGGCCGACCAGGCTACTCCTCGTACCGCTCCACTCCACTGCTCCGTCAGTGTTCGCTTGTTGCCAGCCAAGTCTATAATTGCAACCGAGCCACTCTGGTCATCGGGAACCGGATGATCGGCTATAGCGATTGATCTTCCGTCAGGGGAAAAACGAAGATCCTCGATCCACCCTCCCGTTTCATAAAGTACGGTGCCTACTGGGAACTCCAGACGAGTGCGACCCTGAATTTCCCGGACGATCGCAAAGTCGGTGCCATCCGGCGTCCAATCGGCATACTGCACCGATTCAAGGATTTCTCGTGGTTCTCCACCTCCGAGTGAAACTCTGGCTAAGGTCCCAGCGCGATTCAGCAAGCTGGTCACTCGCGGGCTGAGGGAAACAGCTAGTTCACTCTTAGAGGAGATCGCCAGGATCTCGGCATCGTTCAGGCCGAGAGAACGCGCTTCGACGCTGTCCGGACGGGTAGTAAGCAACCCGGAAGGATTTCCATTCCACGCCCCTCCAAACACAATAGTTTCACCGTCGGGAGCGAAGCGTGCTGTGCGAATGGCCCCTCGTCGAAATGTGAGTGTTTTGAACAGAGGGGGCAAATTTGTTCGCCCTTGACGACCGTACTCATAGGCCCCAGCGATCATCGCCAGCACTGCCAATGCGACTAGTGCAGGTTTCCACCGTCGTGGCCTGCTTCTTTCCACTACACCGGTGCTCGACGTAGATACCGAGAGCGCATCGAGCGCGAAAGCCATATCCCGCGCCGACTGAAAGCGCTCATCAGGTGATTTCTCGAGACAGCGCCGAATGAGTCGGTCCAGCGCCGGCGGGACGTTCTGCGTGTTCGAGATCTCTGGAGGATCCTGCTTCAATATGGCGTGCATCACCTCTACAGAAGAGTCGCCAGCAAAAGCGCGTTTGCCCGCAACCATCTCGTACACGATGACGCCGAAGCTAAATAAATCCGAGCGCCGGTCCGCAGGTTGACCGCGTACTTGCTCGGGTGCCATGTATCCGACGGTGCCCAGAACCGCGCCAGGTTGTGTGTCCGAGATGGCCGTCATCGATTCGCTTGTCGGAGGAGTTGGGGTGGTCAGCTTTGCTAAGCCGAAATCGAGGATCTTCACCAGCCCGTCCTTTGTGATGAAGATGTTATCCGGCTTCAAATCTCGGTGAATGATTCCCTTTTCATGCGCGGCCGCAAGGCCTGCGATGATTTGAGATGCGTATTCCAAGCATTTGCGCAGGGGGATCGACTCTCTACGGAGACGTTCGCGGAGGCTCTCGCCTTGCAGCAACTCTGAAACGATGAACGGAATGCCGTCGTGTTCGCCAACGAAGTATATGGCGAGTATGTTGGGATGGTTGAGCGACGCGGCAGATTGTGCTTCGTGATGGAAACGGCGGAGATGATCAGCGCCATGCGCAGTTCCCGCATGAAGGATCTTTACGGCTACGTCGCGGCCCAAGGCTGAGTCCCGCGCGCGGTACACTTCTCCCATGCCGCCAGCGCCGAGCGGTGTCGAGATTTCATAGGGGCCCAGGTGAGTGCCTGGAGCGAGGGGCATAGGTGGCGCGATTATAGACCCAGAATCGCGCTTTGACACTTCTACGATCGACGTCTGTCCCCGCAAAGTGAGAATGTCCGGTTTGAGCAAAGTAGAAATGTCCGGTTTCATGGGTCGCCGGGGGGCTATGGAAACGGAGCGCATCGCTTTGAGCCAGCGAGACCGGGATCGATTAAGGGTGCTGCATCGTCAGGTTTCGATGAGGTAGATCATGGCAGACCCTCGCTTTGCCGAACTTGCGGACAGATCAGACTGACTTCTGACGGCATCTGTCGCGAATGCAAATCGTAGCAATACGGCGGCTCAGAATTGAAGTTTGAGCGCGTGTACACGATTTAGGCAGTCATCCTTTCGTTTTTTTCTTTGAGGGTCCCGAGCTTTGCGCCGAGGGCACGCTTCACTGCGATATCGACGTGGTAACGGGGCATGACGGCTGCGGTTAGTGCTTCTTCCGACCAAGTCTTGTCCACATCCTGAACAGACCATTGTCGAGCATCACGAAGCGCCTGGACCCCCATGACGGTTTCAATCAGCTCCCCGCTCAAAGGCAACGTCGATTTCCATCTGCACGCTACACCAAGCACGCAGTGTGGGGCTAACTAACGGAAGTTTTTCACCAACATGATGTTGGATTGCCCGAATTCAGCCTCGACGAAGAGCAGCGATCTGCCATCGGGTGCGAGGGCCAAGCCCCATCCTAAAGGCTTGTCCAAAGTGGCGATGGGTGCGGTTTTGTGTGTCGCAAATTCGAAGAAATTTACCGTCGTCGAAGACAATTTCGTGCGCTCGAGAAAGTAAATGCCTTTTCTTGACAACGCCCAGTTGAACCATTCGGTTCCAGAAGGTTGATCTAACACACGGCTTTCCTCACCGTCCGGTAACATCTTCCACACTCCTCCTGTTTCATATTTAGAGTAGTATAGGGCGCCGTTGTCTGACTCAACCGCACTGATTCCTCCGTTTTTCGTTATTTGACGCGGTGGCCCACCTTTGAATGGAACCTTCCACAATTGAAAAGGAGCGCCACTCTTCTTAGAAGTGAAGTAAATCCACTGTCCGTCTCGCGACCAGCTGGGCGCGAGGTTATCAGCACCGGGAATGGTCGTGACGAGGGACGGGACGCCGCTTGGTAGCTCCACCACGTAGATTTCAGCATGTTCAGCAGGGTGGAACTCGAAGGCGAGGAAGCGACCGTCTGGCGACCAAGCAGAAGTTCCAGCTACGCCTTGCAGGAACGTAACCTGCGCACAATTTCCACCCGCACTATCACAAATCCAAATTTCCGAACTTCCTAAGCGGTCGGACTCGAATGCGATCTTGCTGCCATCGGGTGAGAAGCGCGGCCGGAGTTTGCTGCCTTTTTCTGAAATCACAACCGTCGGGGAACCTTGTGAATGTTCTCCATCGACGAGGTTAATTCGCGCGATATCGTCTTTGCGAATCACCTGCTGATAGGCAAGTAGATCACCTTTGCGAGCGACAGATGGGAGCATGGCGGGCGAGCCGAGACCCGATATCGGTCGCGGTGTTCCTCCCGAAGCGGATATGCGCCACAAGCTCTGTTGGCCTCCACGCATTGAAGAGAACACAATGTCGTGGCCATCGGCAGTCCAAGTTACGCCAAAAGTCGGGCATTTATCGAAAGTCAGCCGCTTGGCTTCGCCACCAGCTGCTGGAGCAACAAAGACATCATTCACAACACCGGCAATGGTTCCTCGAACGAACGCCACTAGTGAGCCATCTGGCGAAAAAGCGATGCCGTGGTCACTAGAGTCTTGCGGAGGATATGTAAACTGTCGTCTGGTGGCATCAGCCAGCGACAGGAACGTAATTTGTGATTGCCCACTGTCTGGGTTGCCTTCCGGAAAAGCCAGAATCTTGCCATCAGGAGACCAGGCCAAGTACGCATAGGCGGGGCGAGTCATAGTGTACAACCGACGCTCGGTGCCACCGAGAGCAGGAATTACGTAGATATCGGCCTCTTTCTCAGACAAATGAAGAAAAGCCACCTGCCGACGATCCGGTGACCACGCGGGGCAACAGTCATTAGGACTTCTGGTCAGTCGCAGTGGTTTTTCACCGTCGACAAGCGCTGTGTAAATTCCGGAATTCTGTCCGTCGAGTTCGACGAATGCCACCTGGGTGCCGTCAGGCGAGAAAGCTGGGTGGCGTTCGACACCGGGCATTCCGATCAATGGCGTTACTTGAACCAAGGGCGGCGGTCGATCAGGGTTCGACCAGGGCCGAAAGTGAAGGACCACAGCGCCTGCGGTTAGCAGTGCGACGCAAGCAGTCAAAACAGCGTATCGCTTCCACGCCAACTCAACTGACGCTTGAGCTGCCTTGGCCGAACCCATTTTATGCTCGACGGCGAGTTCCGCTACGGCTCTACTTGACACGTTCGTATCTCTGCTTCCCCGTGGCGCCTTCCCCGAACTGCTATCCCGCTTCAACCGTTTCAGGTCTGTCCGCAGTTCAGCCGCGGTGTTGTACCGCAGCTCCCGGTCCTTCTCCAGCGCCTTATCAATAATCCTTTGCAACTCTGCGGGTACTGCTGTGTTCAGCCGTACCGCTTCCGTCGGCTCTTTGTGAAGAATCGCGTCAAACACTCCCCCAGTGGTCTCAGCTGTGAAAGGCAGAAATCCTGTCGCCATCTCGTACAAAACCACTCCAAAGGAAAACAGGTCCGTCCGTGCATCGAGGGGCTTTCCCAGTATTTGCTCAGGCGACATGTACACCACTGTCCCCAGGGCACTCCCAGGACTGGTCAACTGCTCGGTGTCCAAAGTCACCGTGGCCGTCCCGCCGCCCACGACCTTTGCTGTCCCCACCTTCGCCAATCCAAAATCCAGAATCTTCGCGTGCTCCTTCTTCGTTACGAAGATGTTCGCTGGCTTGATATCCCGATGGACGATTCCTTCACTGTGTGCCGCATCCAATCCTTCGGTAACCTCGATTCCCACATCTAGCAGCCGCTCCAGCTCCATTGCCCGCCTATTGATCAGATGCTTTAACGTCGCACCGTCTAAGTACTCCATGGCGATAAAGGTTCTGGCCTGTTCTTCGCCAATCTCGTAAATCGTGCAGATATTGGGATGATTCAGTGCCGAGGCGGCTTTCGCTTCGCGGCGAAATCTCTCGAGTGCCTGCGCGTCGTGCGCCACATCGTCGGGCAAAAATTTAAGCGCCACGAAACGATCCAGCCGAGTGTCCCGAGCCTTGTACACCACACCCATTCCACCGCCACCGAGTTTTTCCAGGATGCGGTAATGCGAGACGGTCTGTCCGACGAGGGACTGAGACTCCGACATTTGGCGAAAATCTTAGGTTGTGCAGTGGAGGCAAGTCAACGGCACGACACAACGCCACGTTACAAATCAGATTGCGCGCCAAAATTGCAAAGGGCCCAATTAACGTGACGGGCGAAAGAAAAAGCGGCAGTGCCAGGGGGTGGTCCCTTTTTCATGTGCGCAGACGCATACCCCCCAACGCGGTGACAGGCGAAAGTCGGTGGCAATACTGGTCTGAAAAATGAAAAAAAAACAGAGGTGCATCGCGCAGGCTAAAAGGCGATACCGCGCGCTCCCAGTTCACCGGCCGGACAACTAGGACCCTGCATAGGTAACGGCGTGCCGGTCGCGCCTTGGTTCACAATTTGGTGCACACCACGGTCATAAAGGGTAGCAATCAGTGGTACCGTTCAGATCGGCAAATGGGCCCGGAAGTCGAATCGTTAGTTAGCGCGTCTTAGCAGACTATCGCGAACTGTAGCTGGATCCCGACTCCGAAGTGTCAAGGTGGCGCTCTAACCAACTGAGCTACGAGCGTGTAAGACCGATAGTTTAGCACGCCTCACGGCCGGGAATTGAATCCAGAAACCGGATCGTCCGTGGAGTCGTGCAGGGGCGTGCGGCAGTTGCCGCAACGGATGGCGGTTTCGGGGTTCTCGCGGCCGCATGGATCAGGTGCTGCTCGGATGGTCGGTATATCATGTACGCGATGGAGGTCGGCGATGACTCGTTTCGGCAAACCGCAACTTTTTGGAAAGATTGCGGGTCTGACCTTAGCCGTCGTTCTGGGCTCAGGCCCGGCCAAAGGGGACGACAAGAGCGCGTCGCTCTACAAGGCGAAATGCGCCGTCTGCCACGGACCGTCCGGGAAGGGCGATTCGCCGGCGGGCAAGAGCATGGGGGCGGAGAGTTTTTCTGATCCGAAAGTCGCGGGCAAAAGCGACGTGCAATGGAAGGACGTGATCGAGAAGGGGAAGAACAAGATGCCCGCCTACGGAAAAAGCCTGAAGCCCGACGAGATCCAAGGCTTGGTGGCGTACATCCGGAGCCTGAAGTCGTGACCTCGGCCCGGCACGATCCCTTGGGCACGCGACCGGCATGATCGACGTACAGATTTCCCAACAACTAAAGGCAAAATGCGCGAAGGCTGCACTCGGTTGCGTGCAGGCCGAAGTGGAGGCCGGCCGGACGCCGGCGGCACTCGAGGAAGCGTTGTGCGCTTTTGAAGAGAGGATCGCCAGACTTGCCGACCCGCGGGCGATTTTGCAGGCGCCCGCGATTTTGGCCACGCGAGCCGGCTACAAGGCCCTCGGCAAGGACCCGGCCCGCTATCGCGGCTCGGCGGAGGCGCTTTTGCGGCGTTTGATTGCGGGCAAAGGGTTTCCGCGAATCAACTCGGTTGTGGACGTCATCAACCTCGTTTCGGTGGAGAGCCGTTTGCCGATCGGTCTTTACGATCTGGCGCAGGTTGAAGGCGCCATTGAGTTCCGCGCCGGGCGGGCCGGGGAAACCTACAAGGGGATTGGCAAGTACGATTTAAATTTGGAAGGGCTGCCGCTGTTTTCCGATGCAATCGGTCCGCACGGCAGCGCCACCAGCGACTCCGAGCGCACCATGGTGACCGAAAGTACTGAGCGCGTGCTGGCGATTATTGTGTCTTTTGGCGGTCCCAATGGATTGGACGATTGGAATCGGCGGCTCGGAGAACTTCTGGCGTCGCATGCCTCGGGAAAGGCCATCGAGTCGCGGGTCACGGCCTAGCCACGCCCGGTGAATGGTTCCGGGCGCCAGCCGGGGCCGTCTCAAACGGTTCGATTCTGGATTTACACCTTCCTATTGCTCTTTGCCTTTTTTCATGCTAGGCTGGTGTTGCGTTTGTTGCTCTTGTATCGCCTTGCAGTTGCTAAGCGGTCGCGGGTCAAACTCGCGGCCTTTTTTTGTGCCCGCCTTCCGGATTTCAGGGTTTTCAAGACTCTGAGCTTCATCGGCAAACACAGAAAACAGCTAAAGACGGCCTGAGCTCGGGAACTGTCGTTTCATCGACAGCGCAACTCTGGGTCTGTTTCCAGCCCCTGAATCCGGGTTCCGGTTCACGAAGCACCAGATAGCTTTGAAAGAAGAAAAGAGTAAAAAGCAGTGAGCAAAGAACAAGGAACAGTCAAGTGGTTCAACGCCAGCAAGGGCTTTGGCTTCATCCAGCGTCAGACCGGAGAGGACGTTTTCGTCCACTTCTCCGCGATCCAGGCGGATGGCTACAAGTCGCTGAACGACGGCCAAGCGGTCGAGTTCGAAGTCGTCCGCGGCCCCAAGGGCCTGCAGGCCTCGAACGTTCAGCCTCTGTAAACCACTGGCCCGGGATTTGATCCTTCAAATCCGGGGATAACAGAGACTGTTTTGAGCGGGCGGTCCGACGGGATCGCCCGCTTTTCTTTTCCCCTGTAATTCTTTTTTTTTTGGGCCCCACCCTTCTCCCCCTAACCTCCCCGTTTTGAATGGTTTCCCTTCTTTTACAAAAGTTGCTACTTGCGCTACAAGCGCCCTTTCGTTCTATTGCCCCGGGCGCGCGCCTTTCCCAAGATGGAAATTCCCTAAGATGGAACCGATCGCGCCGGATTGCGCAGGAGCAGCAAATGGGCCAGAACGACCTACTGAATAAACAGGAGCTGGAAACGCTGGAGCGCCGCGGCCTTCAGGTCACCGTGCTTTCCGTCGTCTTCGTTCTCATTCTCGCCGGCGCTCTCGCCGTCTTCATGTACCCGCTGGTCTTCGAACACCCCGAAGGCAACAAGTGGACCCTGCGCGTCGCCTACTTCGGCTTTTGCGGACTCACATTGCTCTTTGTCAGCTATCTGCTGGAGCGCCAGAAGACGCTGCGCCAACTCAAGCAGCAGCTGCTGGCCGAAGTCGAGCGGAACATCGCCTTGAAGCACCAGGCGAATGTGGACTTACTCGGCTCGATGCCCAATGCCAGCCAGTTCTGGGACCGCCTGACCATGGAGTTCCGCCGCGCCAAGACCATGCAGAAGACGCTGTCGCTCGTGCTACTCAAGGTGAAGCCGGTAAACGGAACTGCGTCCGACATGACGAGCGTCTCGAGCGCTACCGCGAAGGGCATGTCACGACGGCTGCGTCCTACCGACTCGATCTTTCGTCTCGCCCCTGAACTGTTCGGCGTGGTTCTGCCCGAAACCGATCAAATGAACGGCAAGCGCGTTGCGGTGCGACTGCAGGAAGAACTACAGGGTGCACGAACCGCGTTCAACGTAGCGTTCGAACTGAGCGTATTCAACTATCCGGAAGACGTGGTCAGCGCCCACGAGATGGAAGACCTCGTGAAGTCGCTGATGCCCGAACAATCCGGCTGGGACGCCGCCGCGCCGGCGCCCGCCCTCGCCGAATAGCGGCTCACCTGCCTCGAGCCGGCAGGTTCTCTCGGCACACGGCCCATTGGCCGGGTAGCCGATGGGAAACCGCTCGGCGCCGAACGCGTTGACCGCCGGACAAAAGCCTCCGTAACATGGAGATATGCGGCTACTGAGCATGACGCTGCTTGCTTCCGCGATTTCCGTGCTGGGTGCAACTCGAAGCCAAGCGCAATCTCTGCCTCCTTCCCCGAGCGCCTCATCTTCCGCAACCCAGTCCACCTCACCCGACGCCAAGTCGCAGCTCATTGCCAAAGTGCAGGAGAAATTCGCCTCCGGCGAGCAGAACTTCAAAGCCGGGCACCTCGAAGCGGCGCGGCGCGATTTCGACGCCGCCGTGGACCTGCTGCTTCTGAGCGGCTACGACCTGGACCGCGATGCAGAACTGCACGAACTGTTCCGGAAGGTCGTTGACACCGTCTACACCTACGAATTGCAGGCTTTCCACGCCGGTGATGGTTTCCAGGAGACGCCGGCCGTACCTGCGCCGATCGACGAAGTCGCCGACATGACCTTTCCCGTCGACCCGCGGCTGAAAGGCCGCGCCGAGGAAGCGGCGAAGAGCATTTCCCACGACCTGCCGCTTACGGTCAACGACGAAGTACTGTCGTTCCTGAACTTCTTCCAGACGCCGCGCGGGCGAGCCATTGTGGAGACCGGGCTCAGCCGCTCGGGGAAATACCGCGATATGATCGCGCGAATCCTGCGCGAAGAGGGCGTACCGCAGGACCTGATCTATCTGGCGCAGGCGGAAAGTGCGTTCCAGCCGGCGGCGCTTTCCCGGGCCGGCGCCCGCGGCATCTGGCAGTTCGTGCCATGGCGGGGCAACGAATACGGTTTGAAACGTTCGTGGTGGGTCGACGAGCGGCAGGATCCGGAGAAAGCCACGCGTGCCGCCGCGCAGCACCTGCGCGATCTCTATGGACTGTTTGGCGACTGGTATCTGGCCATGGCGGCCTACAACTGCGGCCCGGGGAACGTGCAAAAAGGGATCGAGAGGACCGGATACGCCGACTTCTGGGAGCTTTACCGCCGCAACGTTCTGCCGCGCGAGACCAAGAACTACGTGCCCATCATCGTGGCCCTGACGCTGATCGCCAAGGACGCGGCGCACTATGGAATCCATCCGGAACTGGAAAAGCCGGTGCTTTCTGACGTGGTCAAGCCCGGCAGCGCCATCGACCTGCGGCTGGTGGCGGAAACGATTGACGCGGACGTGGAAACGCTTCGTTCGCTCAACCCGTCGCTTCTGCGCCTGGCAACTCCGGATGACCCAAGCTTTGAACTGCATTTGCCGGCGGGAACAGCGGAAAAGTTTTCCAACGAGATTGCAGACATCCCGGCCGAGAAATGGGTGAGCTGGCGGAGGCATCGCGTGGAGCCCGGCGAAACTCTGACTTCGCTGGCTAAGAAATACCAAGTGACGCCGGCGGCGATCGCGGCGGCCAACAGCCTCGGCGGTTCCACGGCGTTGACCGCGGGCGACAAGCTGATCATCCCCGCGACCCAGCCGGCCGGGGAAAGCAAGAGCCGGCTCGTCCGCTACCGGGTGCGCAAGGGCGACACACTGGGCGGAATAGCCGACCAGTTCAGCGTGAGCACCGACCAGCTCCGCAAGTGGAACGCCCTGAAGTCAGCCCGGGTGAGCCGGGGCATGGTCCTTCGGGTGTATACCATCGGCGGAGCGCCCGAAGCGCGTCCGGCGCGTAGTCGGGTTTCCTCGAAGAAGAAAAGCGCGGGCCTTAAGACCGCCGCTTCGGACGGCGGCGCACAAAAGTCGCCCTGAACGCTGTTGTGCGAACCTTGGCAAATAAGGCCGGCCCCACCCGGGCGAGTCCACCCAAGAATCCTTGACATTGCCTGCTGAATACGATACGAACGCGTCAGTGGTTATGCCGCGCGGGCAGCGTATGGCGGCAGCAGCGGCCCCGATACATCGGGCAAAATTCCCCCAGGGGAGGATGGAATGGATTTCGAAAAAGACAATTTTGACGAAGAAACGGAGCTGTCTCCGCTGGAGGACGAGGAACTGGCCGACGACGGCGAGGGCTTGGTGGAAACCGAAGAAGAGGAGCTGATTATCGGCGAGGAAGAGCCGGAGGAAGCGCCGGCCCCGGCGAAAAAGGTGGCCGCACCCAAACCGGCCGCGAAGAAGGCAGCCGCCAAACCCAAGAAAGCCGCTGCGAAGAAGGCGCCAGCAAAGAAGGCGAAGAAAGCGGCGCCCAAAAAGAAGGCGGCACCCAAACGGAAGGCGGCGAAGAAGGGCAAAAAGCCAGCAAAGAAAAAGAAGAGATAAGCGATTTCTGATCCTGAACCAACCTCGGGCTCCGTCTGGTGCGGGGCCCGGTTCTTTTTTGCAAGCACGCCTGTTCTGCTCTAACGCGGATGCGATCCAAGTGGCCAGGCCCGACGCTTCTACGCCGGATTGCTCTAGCAGGCCAAAGTTTGTTGCGCAGGTCTAAACCAGCGGGGAAGCCCAGTTCTCCAGAGTTTCCTTGACCTTGTGCAGGAACTGGTGGGCGATGGCGCCGTCGACCACGCGGTGGTCGTAGCTCAATGTAACATAGCACATGGAGCGAATGGCGATCGAGTCGTTGATGACCACAGGGCGTTTTTCAATCGCGCCGAGGCCAAGAATGCCGACGTTCGGCTGGCTGATCACGGGCAGGCCGAAGAGGCCGCCGAATACGCCGGGGTTGGTGATCGAGAAGGTGCTCTCCTGAACTTCTTCCGGGCGCAGCTTCTTGGAACGCGCACGCTCCGCCAGATCATTCATGGTGCGCTGGATGCCGAGGATGTTCTTCTCGTCGGCGTTCTTGATGACCGGCACGATAAGGCCCCAATCGAGTGCGACGGCGATGCCGACGTTGATCTCTTTGTGGCGCACAACGTTGGTGCCGTCGAGCGAAGAGTTGAGTTGCGGGAAAGCGCGCAAGCCGGCGACGGCCGCTTTCACGAAGAACGGCATGAAGGTGAGCTTGGCACCGTACTCCTTTTCGAACTCGTCTTTGGACTTGGCGCGAAGCGCGGCGATCTTGCTCATGTCAATCTCATCGACCGAGTACACGTGGGGCGAAACGTGCTTGGAAGCGACCATGTGCTCGGCGATCTTGAGGCGCATGGTCGAAAGAGGCTCGACTTCGTAGTCGCCGAAGTACAGGCGCTCGCGGGGTACGCCAGACTGCAATGCCGGAACGTATTGCGTGCCGTGCGCGGCCGGGGCAGACGGACCCGACAGGGGAGCGTGTGCGGGAGGCGGCGGCGGGACGACAGCGGGGCGCGGCGCCGGGGGCGGCGGTGCCGGCGCCGAGTACGCTGGCTCGGCGGGGGGGCCACCGGCGATGGCGGCTTCAATATCCTGCTTGCTGATGCGACCGCCGGCACCGGTTCCGGGAATGGAAGAAAGATCGATGCCGTGTTCCTTGGCCAGGCGGCGAACCAGCGGGGAGCTGTGAATCCGCGCGCCCTCCTTGGCGGGAGCGGCCGCTGCCGCGGCGGTTTGCGCCGGAGCGGACGGAACCGGAACGGGACCGGGCTTGGAAGCCGCCGGTTGCGGCGCGGGAGCCGGTGCGGCTTTGGGCGCTTCGGCCTTCCCCGGCGGCGCAGCGGCTGGAGCCGCGGCGGAGGCAACGCTTCCCGCCGCGTCGATGGTAGCCACGACCGTATTGATGGGCACGGTCTGGCCTTCCTTGATCTTGATCTCCTTCAGTACCCCGGCTGAGGGCGACGGGATTTCCGCGTCCACCTTGTCGGTCGAGATTTCAAAGAGCGGTTCGTCGCGCTCGACCTTGTCGCCGGGTTTCTTCAGCCACTTGGTGATCGTTCCTTCGAAAATGCTTTCCCCCATCTGGGGCATTACGACATCGGCTGCCATGAGTTTCTCCCTATCAAATCTTCACAACAAAAATCGTCCATCAATACCTGGCCAGCTGCCGGGCCGCGCGCAGTACCTTTTCCTTGTTCGGCAGAAAGTATTCTTCAAGCGGCGGCGAATACGGCACCGGCGTATCCAGAGCGGTGACGCGCATGAGCGGGCCGTCAAGGTCGCCGAACGCGCGTTCGCACAGAATAGCGGCGATTTCACCGGCGATACCCCCGGTCTTGGTGTCTTCGTGTACCACCAGGCATTTGTTGGTCTTCTTCAACGAGGCCAGGATCGTTTCCTCGTCGAGCGGAAGCAGCGTGCGCAGATCAATGACTTCGGTTTCGATGCCTTCCTTGGCCAGGTCGGCAGCAGCTTCAAGCGAAGTGTGCATCATGGCCGCATAAGAGATGATGGTCAGGTGCCTGCCTTCGCGGCGCACGGCGGCTTTGCCGATGGGCACGGTGTAGTCCTCAACCGGGATCTCTTCTTTGATGCGGCGGTATAGGAATTTGTGTTCGAAGAAAAGCACGGGATTGTTGTCGCGCACCGCGGCCTTCAGCAGGCCCTTGGCGTCGTAAGGCGTCGAAGGATAGATCACTTTCAGCCCCGGGGTGTGCACGAAGTACATTTCCGGATTGGCGGAGTGGAACGGTCCGCCGTGAACGCCGCCGCCGGCCGGTCCGCGAATCACCATCGGCGCCGGCGCGTTCCAAAGGTAGTGTCCCTTGGCCACAAAGTTCGTGATCTGGTTGAAGGCGCAGACGATGAAATCGATGAACTGCATTTCCGCGATGGGCCGCAAGCCGAGATAACTCATGCCGCAGGCCGCGCCGACGATAGCCGATTCGCTGATCGGAGTATCGATCACGCGCTCCCAACCGAATTTCTCCAGCAGGCCTTCGCTGGTCTTGAACGCGCCGCCATAAACGCCGATGTCTTCGCCAAGCAGCACCACCGCGGGATCACGCTCCATCTCCTCGTACATAGCTTGCTTGATCGCTTCCAGGAACGTTACCTGCGTCGCCGCGGCTGGCTTGATGCCGGTTTCCTTGACTGCGGTGGCCATGATCAGCGGCCCGCCTTTCTCGCCTGGGCTTTACCCTTGCTCGCCACTACGGCGGGCTTGGCGGGTTTCCTCGTCGGCGTCTTCGCCCCCCGCACTTTTCCGTTGCTGCGCGACGCTTCTTCGGCTGAAGCGCCGTCCTGCGCATGCCTTTCTGTGTCACCAAAGTGCATCGGCGCGCTTCCGCCGTCCGAAGCTTGGCCGCTGCCGAATCCGGCTACCGTCCAGACCGGTCTGACGCTGGACTTTGGCGGAGTGACTTCGGCCACCGGGCGTTCCCACTTGGCGCGGATCTGATGACAGTCGTCGCCCGTGCAATACACGCCCTGCTCTGCGAACTCGGGCGGCGGCAGGGGAGAGTTTTCCGCGAAGTCGCGATCTTTGGAAAGCAGCCCCTCGATTTTCCGCTCGATTTCCTGCTGGCCCTTTTCGTCGAGCAATTTCTCGCCGTTGAGGAATTTTTCATAGAGCGCGATGGGATCGCGCGCCTCCCAGTAGGCGCGCATCTCTTTGGGAACGTACTCCGCGGGATCGTGCTGCGCGTGACCCATGCGACGAAAGGTTTTTACTTCGAGCAGGATCGGTCCTTCGCCCCTGCGGGCGCGCTCGACGGCTTCTTTTGCGGTGCTGTAGACGGCTACCACGTCGTTGCCATCCACGGTATAGCTCGGAATGCCGTAGGCCTTGGCGCGATCGGCGAGGTTGTCGAGAGGAACCTGGCGCTTGACGGGAGTGGAATAGGCCCATTGGTTGTTTTCAAGAACCAGAACGAACGGAGCCTTCTGCACCGCCGCAAAATTCAGTCCTTCATGAAAAACACCGGTGGAGCTGCCGCCGTCGCCGATCCAGGTCATGGCCACGATCTTCTGGCCGAGATAGCGCCCGGCGATCGCCACGCCGGTCATCACCGGAATCAGGTCGCCCAACATCGAAATCGGCGAAACGATGTGCAGGTTTTCCAGATCCCCGAAGTGGCTGGTGCCGTCCTTGCCCTTGGTGGGCGAATCGTATTTCGCCATGTGCTGCATGAAAACGTCCCGCGGCGGCACGCCCTTGACCAGCAGCGCGCCTATATTGCGGATCATGGGCGCGAGCCAATCTTTTCTCTCCAGCGCATAGGCGGTGCCAACGGAGACCGCCTCCTGGCCCAGGCTGCTGTAAAGGCCGCCGACGATTTTGTTCTGGCGGAACAGCTTGACCATGGTGTCTTCCACCGCGCGGTTGAGGCGCATGTAGTAGTACAGGTCAAGATACTGCTGCCGCGTCAAAGCCTTCGAGCCGTTTCTGCCGCCCGTTGGGTTAGCCGTTTTCGCCATGCCGTTTCTCCGCTGACCGCCTCGGCGACTCTGCGCCGCAAAACTCAGGCCGAAACCGCAGCTTCGCGCTCCGCCTCTTCCAACTCCGCCAGCAAGCGCGCGCGGTCCGCCGCCCTCATTTCAAGACCCAAAGCTTCGCCCAAATGTCCCGTGAGCGAGCCCCGCACATCCTCAGAACGAACCTCGCGCGCCAGCAACTTCTCAAGCGAAGTGGCCTTACGCCCGCCGATGCCGCAGGGCACGATCAAATCAAAGTACCGCAAGTCCGTGGCTACGTTGTAGGCAAACCCATGCGACGTTACCCACCGGCTGATGTGCACTCCGATTGCCGCCAGCTTTTCCGCCGCAGCGCCTTCGCCCACCCAGATCCCGGTCTTGCCTTCCTCGCGCCGCGCACTGACCTGAAAATCTGCCGAAGCCCGAATCATTGCCAGTTCGAGCTGACGGACATACCAAACCACATCTCGCCGGATCGCGCCGAGGTTCAGAATCGGGTAGCCAACAATCTGTCCCGGCCCGTGATAGGTAATGTCGCCGCCGCGCGAGGTCTCAAAGTACTCGACGCCCTTCTGGCGCAGCACGTTCTCGCTTGCCAGCAGATTCGCGCGCTTCCCGTTTCTGCCGAGCGTAATTACATGCGGGTGCTCGCAGTAAAGCAGCACGTCCTCGATCGCGCCGGCTTTGCGGGCGGCAACGACACGCTTCTGCAGTTCCCACGCCGCGGCGTAGCCGATCAATCCTGTATCAATCACCAGACAACGGCTCACGAGTCACCCATAACAGATCGCGGAGCGGCAATCCACTACACGTTGATCTGCAGCCCTCGCACGCTGGCAAATGCGTCACCCATTGCTTCCCAGACCGTCGGGTGCGCATGCACCATGTTCATCAGATCGTCTATCGTGCCTTCCAGATTCAACACGGCGGCGGCTTCTGCCAGAATTTCCGTCGCCAGCGGCCCGATGATGTGAATGCCCAGCACTTCGCCGTATTTCTCCTCGCTCACAACCTTGATGAAGCCGCCGTGGTTGCCAAGGATGGTGGCTTTGCTGTTGCCCACGAAGGGAAACTTTCCGACCTTTACCGCGTAACCCGCCTCGCGCGCCTGCTTTTCCGTCAAGCCGATGGAGCCGATTTGCGGCTCGCAATAGGTCGCATTCGGGATGCGGTCCTTGCGTATCTGTTGCGTTGGCTTGCCGGCGATATGCGTCACGGCGATGATGCCTTCCATCATGGCCGCGTGCGCAAGCTGAGGAAGCCCGGCCACGATGTCCCCAATGGCATAAAGGCCCTTCTCGGCCGTTTCCATGTTGTCGCCGACGACCACGAAGCCCCGTTCGATTTTGGCTTGGGATTTTTCAAGACCGCAGTTTTCCGTCAAGGGCATGCGGCCGACGGCGAGCAAAAGCTTTTCCGCCTGCAGGGTCTGCTTCTTGCCGTCTTTGTCGGCGAACGACACGGTGACGCTTTTCCCGTCTTTCTTCACGCTCTCTACCTTGCAGCCGGTCTGGATCTGGATATTTCTCTTTTTGAAGGACTTATCGAGCTCGGTGGAAATCTCTTCGTCCTCCACCGGCACCACGCGCGGCAGCGCTTCCAAGATGGTAACTTCGCTGCCGAACGAGTTGTAGATGGAAGCGAACTCGACGCCAACCGCGCCCGCGCCCACGACGATCAAGCTTTTAGGAATCGCCGGCAGCTCCAGAATCGACCGGTTGGTCAAGATCTGCTTGTGGTCCGGTTCGATGCCCGGCAGCGCGCGCGCTTCGCTGCCGCTGACCATCAGTATGTTGTCCGCTTCGATGGTGCTTTTCTTGCCGTCTTTCTCGACGCTGACCTTTCCCGGACCTTCGTAGCGCCCCCAGCCCTCGACCCATTCGACCTTGTTCTTCTTGAAAAGAAATTCGATGCCCTTGGCGTGCTTTTTGACGATCTTTTCCTTACGGGAAAGGATCCCGGCCCAATTGACCTTGAGGCCGCTTATCTCAAAACCAAGCTCCGCGCCATTCTTGAAGTGGTCGTAAACGTCAGCGTGGTGCAGCAAAACCTTGGTGGGGATGCAACCGACGTGCAGACAGGTTCCACCGAGGAAGGGGTCCTTTTCGACCACCACCGTTTTCAAGCCCAACTCGCCGGCGCGGATGGCGGCAACATACCCGCCCGGACCGCTCCCGATAATCGCTACGTCATACTTGGCCACACGCTTCTCCCTTCGAATGGGCAACCCTGCAGAATTCTTTTGCTACGTTCGGTGCGTTCTCGCGGCATTCCAGCGGAGCCTGGCTGTTTCTGGTGAACATTACGCTTGGCGAGTTCATCCTTCGCGGCAGGCTAGAACGAGTGATGAGCCCCGACTCTTGCCGGGCTTGTCCTCAGCCGCGAAGTTTCTTTCCTGACAGGACCTCCGGCGGCCCTCTGCCCTATCGCGGCCGCCGCGTCCCGGCAAATTTGCAATTTTAGCAGCGGCTTCAAGTCGCCGCAACCGCGCCTGTCTCGCTTCGACAAGGGCCAGTACTTCGGTACCCGGCCACGGCTTTCGCCGGTACCCCTCCCATTAAACCCATTGGGCTAGTGACCCTCGTGGCGTCATCCGGCAAACTGACCTCGCTAGCGGGGTCGAAGACGCCCCCTACGGAGACCAACCGTGCTGATCGCTGGCCTCTTCTTCGGCGTCGTGGTGACGCTACTGCTGAGTGTAGCCGGCCCGGAACCAGGCGCTGGCTCCATACGCACCCGGGCCGCATCGCGAGGCTAAGCAAAAGAGATTCTTCTTCCGTACCTCCCTCCCGACCCCCACGCCCGAGCCGCCGGCACCCCCACCGGCGGCTCAATTTTTTCTGGCCGCCCTTCGCCTCGCAGGGTCCGCACGGCTATTTGTTCCCGAGGTAGTAGAGTTTGGAGCCGCCGCCGGGCCGCGCGTAAACGACGGTCGAGAGGTCGCGCGAGAAGTCGTAGGCGTTGCCGTCGATCGTCAAGGGAAAAGCAAATGGCAGCTTCAGCGCAACTCGAGGAAGTCCGAGCCATTTTCCGTTCTGCCAGTTCTGCCGGTAGACCAAAACGTCACGCGGCGCGGGAACGGACAGGAAGGATTCCGGGAAGCCCCGGGGGCATCACCTGGAGACCGGGTCCGGACTTTGCGGTCGAGCAGCACATCGGTTTCCATCGGCCGTCCGCCGATCCGATGTTTCAGGCTGGCCCCGTCCATCAGCTCCATGGCGATAAACGTTTGCCCGTCCTGCTCGCCAAGATCGTGAATGGTGCAAATGTTCGGGCGGTTCAGTGCGGATCGCCGGCCACGCTTTCCGGAAGAAATTTCAACGCAACGAAGCGGTGCAGCCGGGTGTCTTCGGCCTTATAGCTTCCGCCGCCGCCCAGTCGCTCCACAATGCGGTAATGAGAGAAGACCCTGCCGTTTAGAGAGTCCGCGCCGGGCATTTGCCGAGTGTCTTAGAATCGCGGAAACGCGCAAGTCAACGGACGGCTGCACCGGCTAGTCCTCGGGCCAAAGCCCGCGCGGGCTCGGGGCTCTTTCAACGCTCCAACACGTCCTTGTAGACATTGATCGCGACCTTCTTGGGCTTGCTATCCATGTGAAAAATAACCGCGCGCGTTCCGCTTCCAATCACCCCAACCTGGCCGATGCGCACCATCCCTTTACCGAAATCCGCAAAGACCGGCACAAACATGGCGAAGTTCTGGTCCACTTCACTTTGCGTGACCTCCACCCTCACCCGCGTTTTGTTGCCCGCTTCCGATTCCATATCGTACTTGAACGAGTATTTCGGTATTTGCGTACCGTATACCCACTCGTTAAAGAACCAGTCCAGGCGGCCGTTGCGCTGCAGATCCATCTGCTTGGTCATGTGCTTCTCGGCGACCGCCTTGAACGATTCCGTCGAGGCGAGAGCTTTCTGATGGGTCTCCACAAAGTCGTGCATCATGTCGATGAATGCCTGATCCGGATTTCCGCTCGTGGACTGGTCCGTGTACATCAACGAGCGCAACATGCTCAGGACGTACGCGCCTTTCGGGTAGGTCACGTTCAAATAACCCTCCTCGGTCCTGGGCGAGACCAGCCGCAAACCGAGCCAGAGCGGCCCGGCGTCATTCGCGGAGATGCCGAAGGTGTTCTTTTCCAGAAGGCGCGTCCGCAGCCGCTCCCAGAATTCGGTGTAGTCCTTTTGCCATTTGGGCCCTACCGCTTGCTGCAGAAACAGGCCTGCGGCGAATTCCGCAAACCCCTCCGAGAGCCACACATCGTGATAGGAGGCCTCTTCGACGCTATGACCAAACCACTGGTGAGCCACTTCATGGGGTGTGACTTCCTGCACGAAGCCCGAAAATTTCGCGTTGATCTGGCCGAATAGCATCCACCTCTGCGTGGAATCGATATAGGCCGAAATCGGCAGGTATACCAGATTGGGCCAGGATTGCCCGAAGTTGAAATTCGGCTGTTCGGTGATTTCGATGTTTTCATAAGGCGCCCGCCCGAAATAGAACGTGCACAGCTGCATTTGTGCGCGCGCCTGATCCAGGGCGTATTTCGTCATCGCGCCCGGCGCCATCCCGGCGAGCGCATTGCCCTGCATCCCGCTGGCGCCAAACGCTCCGCCCTGGAAAGGCTTCAGGCTGCTCGGCAGGTCGGTCAGGTAGTAGCCGGAAATGTTGTAGTGGGTTATCTCGTCGGGCATTTCCAATTTCGCGTAACGGCCGTAGTTGAACCCGGCCACGGCGATCGGCACCGGCGTGAGCCAGTGCGTCACAGCGAAACCTGCTTCCGTAGACTCGCCCTCGAGCTTGCCCACGCTGATGACTACGTTCGGGCGGGGCACCTTGAACGTCAGTTCATACAGGGCTTTTTCCCTGAAACCGTTCAGGTTCGGATACCACGAGTCGCGCGCGTCGACGTAGTAGCTCCCGTCTCCTGCTTCGTACAGCACCTTGTCGCCGGCGTATTCCACGGTGATCGAATGCTCCTTGCCGGTGGGCGGGGCTTCGTCCAGTACCGCGTAAAAAGACCCGTCCTGCTTGCGATCCTCCTGGATAAAATGCAGATCCTTGCCGTTCTCGTCGCTCACGCGCAGTACGCGCAGGTTTGGCAGGAGACCGAATTTCAGGACCCGTTCGCCTGCCCGCAAGGGCGTGAACGTGATCGTCGCCACGCTCGCGAGATGATTGTTCCGTCCGATCACCGTTTCGATCTTGTAGTGCTTGGTGGCAAACAGTCTGCGGTCTTCTTCTGAACTCGCGGTGTGCGCCTTCAATTCGGCCAGCGAATGCTCGGAATACCAGATGCCGTCGTCCATTCCGCCGCCGTTAGAGTTGATGAGCGCCACTTCCTCGGGCGAATCGATCTGCGGGATCGCTCCGACCACGGTGCGTATGAAAAACCGCAGATCCCTGTGCCGCTCTCCCGTGATATAGGCGTTGAAGAATGGCGGATGCGCCGGGTTGTAAATGGCACCCAGGATGTCCGCGTCTACGTTGTCGATCGTCGATTCCTCGAGTATGGCTTGCGTGAAGCCTTCCGGCACCTCGTGCCGGTGCCGCAGCTTGTTTTTCGAGCGCTGCAGCGCCTCCAGGGCTTCCTTCGGAGTCGCTGCCTGCGCCCCGAGCAAACCTGAAATCTGCGGGTAGACGCTGCCGCTGAATCGAAATACCGCCTCGCGGAAATCCTCTTCCAGGACTTCGCCGCCCGAGCGCCTCTTCAGCTCTTCTTTGTCGATATGCACCACGGGTTTCACCGTGAAACGACCCTGGCCCACAAAAATCGCGCCGGTTTCATAGCGATTTACAACGTTCAACAGCGTGATCGTCCCCGACTTGAATTCAAACCTCCCCACATCCATCGGCAGCACCACGTTTTCGACCTGATGCGTGCGGCCCACTGCAATGTCGCGCAGTAGCCGGTACACCGAATCGGAGTTTGCAAATGTCGACACCGTGCCCGTCACGTTGACGCTGGTTTGCTGCGAGGCGATGGTTAGGCTTACCGGCAACTCGGCGGTTCCCTTCAGATCCAACCTGGCGAGGCTGTCCTCAAAACCCTCCTTGCTCACGCGCACCGCATAGCTGCCCGCGGCCAGATTGGGCACGACGAACTTGCCCTCGCCGTCCGTGATCACCACCACGGGCTCCGTTAACGTCCCTCCCGTTATCTCGACCCGGGCGCCCGCCACCACCGCGCCCGAGGGATCCTTGACCGTGCCGGTAATCGTACCCGCCCGGATCTGCCCGGCGCAGGCAAGACACAGAAAGGCCATGAGCCATGCCAGCCGGAACCAACTTTTCCCGTCCCGCGCGACCTTCTGTTTTCTGCTAAGGGCAGGCTCTCGGACCGGACTACGGCCGGAGGCTTGGCTGCGCTGGGTCATGGGTTCACCTGGAGAAGGACTGGGTCCGCTTCGGTCGGACGGATTCGCCCATCCGGTTCTGCGGGTCGCCACACACACGATTGGTTATACTGCACGTAGCCGATTCTTTACTAAGTTTTTCTTTATGACCTGTTCGCGGCAAATACTCTCGAATCCGACGGGTCCTCGCCCGCCGGCAGGTCGCGCGCTGCGGGGAACTTTTCTCGCTGCCGGCCGGAATTCTTAGATGTGAAGAAGGGGCAATCGCAAAATAAAAAAGGGGGCCGGTGCAAGCCCCCTCTGTTAACTGACCCCCCAAAACCGGAACCCAGTCGAGGTTGTGTTCCGGCCACCCCGGGAAGCCAATCTTTGTATTTGTTTCGTTAAGAGTGCAACTCCGATGCCAGTGCCCCGGCGCGCCTGTGGAGCTCGGTCAATTTGTTGAAAAGCCGACAGTTAGCCGGTGGCTAAGCTCGGTCGGGATGTCTACGTCGTGTCTGCAACCTACAATTTCTCACAGATGACCCGGCTATGAATTCCAATCTTTGGGAGAATGCCGTTGGGCGCGGCTGCGAAAGGATCGCCTTGCGCATGCGCTAGGCCTCGGAAACCTCAGCGGGCCGGAAGAAACGGAATCGCCGTCCAGAGCGTCGCCGTCGGCAGTATCGAGAAGGCCCAAAGGACCAAAAAAGACTTCCTACCAACGAGCATGCTTCCACTTACTGTAAGGTCGCGGGGGGGCGGAAAAGTTCCTGAGAAACGAAGGGTTCGGGCGCAGACGCGTCCGGAAAGCCGGCTATGCGCCGATCGTCGCGCGAATCGCGGTAGCAATCGACTGGCTGTACCGTTCCACGTCGCCGGCGTGCTCGGCTTCCACCATCACCCGCGCCAGCGGCTCGGTACCCGAATAGCGCAGGATGATGCGGCCGTTCTCGCCGAGCGTGGTCTCGGCTTCGCGCAGGGCCCGAGCCACTTCCGGGACCGACTCCAGCGCCGGCTTGGTCTTCACCCGTACGTTCACAATCGTCTGCGGGTAGTCCTTCAGGCCCTCGAGCAGCGTTTCAAGGCTGCCGTGCAGCGCCAACAAAGACGCCACCTTCACGGCCGTCAGCAACCCGTCGCCAGCCGGGGAATCATCGAGAAAAATGATGTGCCCGGACTGCTCCCCGCCGAGCGTATTACCGCTCTTCAGCATCTCCTCGAGCACGTAGCGGTCGCCTACGTTGGTGCGTGCCATGGCAATCCCGTCGCGCGATAGCGCCCGCTCGAGACCGAGGTTGGACATCGACGTTGCCACCACGCGGTCACCCGGCAGCCTTCCTGCGCCCTTCAGAAAACGTGCCGCGGCCAGCAGCACTCCGTCGCCGTTCACGATCTTTCCGGAGGCGCTCACGAACAGAGCACGATCCGCATCTCCATCAAAGGCCACCCCCAGCGCAGCCCTTTCCGCTTCCACACGCTGCTGCAACTTTCCGAGGTGCAGCGAACCGCAGTCCTGGTTGATGTTGCGTCCGTCAGGCTCCGTTCCGATGGTCACCAGATCGCAGCCGAGCGAAGCAAACAGTTCCGGGCCCAGACGGTAGGCCGCGCCGTTCGCGCAATCGAGCGCCATCCGCATTCCCCGCAGATTCGCGCCCGCCAGAACGCGGCGGCGCAGGAAATCCAAGTACTGTCCGTTGAGCGACTCGTCCGCCGCCAGCGCGTCGGCCTCCTGTGCGGGTTCGTTCAAGAAGCGGGGAATTGCCGCCTCAATCTCCTCCTCCACGGCATCGGGGAATTTCATCCCCTGGTGCGAAAACAGCTTCACCCCGTTGTCGTGATAGGGATTGTGGGAGGCCGAAATCACCACCCCGGCGTGAAAATCGTTCTGCCGCACCAGGCACGCCACGCCGGGCGTCGTCAGCACGCCCGCGAACGTCACATCCACGCCTGACTGTCTCAGTCCCGCGGCTAAAATTCCCGCAAGGTGCGGGCCCGATTCGCGCGTGTCCATTCCGACGAGCGCGTGGGGCTCGGAATGTTCCTGCTGGAGGTAGGCGCCCACCGCCCTGCCCACGGCATTTAGCGTCGCGTCATCGAGCGGAGCCGTCCCGGGGACACCTCGGATTCCATCGGTTCCAAAATATTGCTTAGGCATAAGAGTTGAGAAGTGCCGCCGGGCGCGCACTCGCTTCAAAAAGTCTAGCATAGCGCCGTGCGCGGCCAGGCCCGGCAAACCCCCGTTCACCGCACGAAACGCCGTCCATATCGAGCCGCGCCGCTCTTGCGCCGTGTGTTACCTTGTTTATCTAAAGAGTTTGTTCCCGGTCGTTTTCTTTAAGCCCTGACGTGAAACACGGAGTTTAGCTTGCCTGCCACTGAAGCCCCCGGGGACACAACAGCCGCCAAGGAGTACATTCGCGTGGCCGGTTCGCCCTTTAGTCTCCGGGTGATCGCCGCGGCCATCATTCTGCTCTTCGTCTACTACGCGCAAGGCGTGGTGATTACGCTGGTGCTTTCCATCCTGTTGGCCTACTGTCTTGATCCTCTGGTCGAGTTTCTGGAACGCTGGGCGGTTCCGCGAACCGTCGCCTCCATGATGATTGTGCTGCTTCTCTGCGCCGTGCTGGGCGCCGTCATCTATGGGTTGTGGACCCGCACCTCGGATTTTGCCGAGAATTGGCCCAAATACAGCGGGGCGTGGAAACAAACCGCCGAATCCATTGAAGCAAAGATCTTTCCGAGGCCGACCGTCTTGCCGGAGACGCAGGTTCCGGTCTCCGCGCTTTCCCAGCGTGACTCGGAGCTGGTGCGCACTTTGGTCGTCCGCGGCATGGGTTCGCTCTATGCGATCTTCCTCGAAGTCACCTTCGTGCCCTTTCTCGTCTTCTTCATGCTCGCGGGCAAACGCGAAGTGTGGCACGGCACCCTGCAACTGTTTCCCGCTTCGCGCCGCACACAGGTCAAAGAAACCCTGGACGATCTGCGTATCGTCTTGCGCGACTACGTCCTGTGGATGCTGGTGGTCATGGCCATGGTGGTGGCCTTGAGCAGCGTGTTCTTCTGGGCTTTGGGTTTGGACTATCCGGTGCTGACTGGCATCGCCTCGGGCGTGCTCAACATGGTCCCTTACATCGGCGCGGTCCTGGCCTGGCTGCCGGCCTTCATGCTGGCGCTCAGCAAATGGCAAACCATCGGCTGGTTTTTGTTGATCGCCGGCGTCCTGACCTTCATTCATGTGATCGCGCTGAACCTCATTGCGCCGCAGTTGGTTGGCCGCCGGCTGCGCCTGAACGCCGTCGCCATTACCGTGTCCCTGCTTTTCTGGGGATGGGTCTGGGGCGGCATGGGGCTTCTGCTCGCCATTCCCATCACCGCGACCCTGCGCGTGCTCTGTGATCACACGGACTCCATGAAGCCCATCGGCCGTTGGCTGAGCGCCTGAATAGGTCTGGCTACGGGCGCCTTCGACTTTGCCGCCAAGCGAGGTAGCGCCGGATCCAACCGATAGGTCACCGGCAACGATCTAACTGTTTGATTTAACGTCTCTTATTTCGCTTCCTGCGTTCTGCGGCACACCCTTCGTACTTCGAACTTGCAAGTCCGTGCTGCGACCTGGCGGGCGCGTCAAAGTTGGTTTGCAAAATTCTTGTGCGGACCAGAACTGTTTCTTCTTGCAACGCTTTTCCACAAAATCTTGGTCTGAAAATCCTTCGTACTATTGACCCTAGAACCTTCCCTTCGGACACTCGCTCTATGGCCCGCTACTCGGCCTTCCTGGGCCGCCCAGTCGAAGTTCAATACCGCGCCGGAGACATTTGTCTTCCCGCCTCTGGAACGTTCGTCGCCGATTCGGGCCGTTCCATCTTCCTTGAACAGCACTACGAGCAGTGCGGCCAGCAGAAAAATTTCCGCTGGGAGATTCCCTACCCGTGCATCGTTCGTGTTGGTGAAGTCGAACCGCTCTGCGCGTCAGAGCCCGCTGCCAAACCGGCCGAACCACTCGATATCCGATCCGACGCCAGCGAGCCTCTGCAAGCCAACGCCGCCCACGCTTCGGCCGGTGCTTCGCTGCTTCCCCTCCCTCGCGGTCCCGAAACCGCTTAAATCGTCGCGCTCGACTTTCTTTCCGGTGAACCCCAGGGCTTCCATATCCTCTAGCCTGGGCTCGCGCTACAATCCTTCCTCGCTTTTCATCCCACTCTTGCCTGGTTAGGGAGGCACCCTTGGCGCAGCAACCTACCGTCAGTCTTATCGGCCTGGGCCTTATGGGCCGCCCCATGGGGCACAATCTCTTGAAAGCCGGCTTTCCTCTGGTCGTGTGGAACCGCACCGCCTCCCGCGCCGATTCCCTGGTAGCCGCTGGTGCTCGCCTCGCCGCTTCGGCCCGGGAAGCCGCCGCAGCCGGCGAAGTCCTCATCACCATCGTCAGCGATCCGCCCGCTCTCGAACAGGTTTTGTGGGGAACGGACGAAAAATCCGGCGGCGCGTTCTCCGCCCTCAGGAAAGGCGCGATCTATCTCGACTCGAGCACCGTCTCGCCCGCGCTTGCGCGCAGGATCGCCGACGCTTCCGCTGGGAAAGGCATCCACTTTCTCGACGCGCCTGTGACCGGCGGCACTTGGGGCGCGGAAAAAGGTGAGCTGCTGTTCATGATCGGCGGCGACGCGCAAACCCTCGAAGCCGCCCGCCCGGTCCTCTCCGCGATGGGCAAGAAGATCTTCCACCTCGGCTCCCATGGCGCCGGACAAACCATCAAGCTCGCGATGAACCTGCTTCTCGCCCTTCAGGTGGATGCTTTCGCCGAGGCCCTTGCGCTGGTGACCGGCGCCGGCCTGCAAGGCGAAAAACTCGTCGAGGTCATGCAGTCGAGCATGGCCCGCTCCGGCGTCCTGGACGTGAAAGCGCCGGTCATGCTCAGCGCCGATTACAAACCGAGCTTTCCCCTGCGCCTCATGCACAAAGACCTCAGTCTCGCGCTCGACCTCGGCAATCAGATTGGCGTCCCGCTTCCCGCGGCCGCGGCCGCGCGCGAAGTCTACAACTCGGTCAAAGGCTCATCGAAAGACGACCTGGACTACGCCGCGGTCTACAAATTCTGGCCTCGCTGAAGCCGGCCCTTTCAAACCGCCAAAAGGTCCGCCGTTCCGCTACTTTTTTGCGCTGGCGTAACGATCGGCGCCCATGAAGTGCAAAGATACATAGGGCTCATGGCCCACGACCCAGCTGTCGTGACCGGGCGCGATATAAAATAGGTCTCCCGCCTTCATCTCGAAGACGCGCCCGTCATCCATCGCCGCCGTCGCTTTGCCGGATAGCACCATCCCCACATGCTCAACCTGACAGCTCTTCGCTCCGCTGGCGGCTCCCACGTGTACCGACCATTTCCATCCCGGCTCGTACGACGCGCGCCCGATGGTCATCCCGCCCAGGTGCACCAGCTCGAACTTCCCTTTCTCAAAAACGCGTACCTCGTCCGGCTCTTCGAATCTCTTCAAGATCACTTCCATCACGGTCCGTCTCCTTGAGCGCCGGTGCCGCGGCCAGCGGTTTTTGGGCCTTTCCGCCTTTAGTGCCCGGCCGTGCCCAGCAGATTTTCCCCGGGCTTCAGCGCAAAACTTCTCCCATTCCACAGCAGCTGCCCGGTCACTCCCTCCGGCAATTTCACCCTCGCCGCTATTTCCGGCACGAAATGCAGGTATTCCACTTCCACCACCCCCTGCGGGATCGGCATCGCCGCCTTCAGGTTCTTTAAACCGCCCGGATGCGGTTCGATCGTCACCTTCGTAAAGCCCTCGCTTCCCGGCCGGATCCCGGCCACAATCCGCAAAAAATCGTAATTCGGGTGCGCGCTCCACGCATGCGAATCCGACCGCGTCGGCTCGGGCGCCTCCGCCCACGTCGTCAATCCTAGCGACACCATCTCCCGCCACGGCCCCAGCAATTTCAAGTACTCGTCGCCCATCCCGGCGTGTTCGACCGCCCGCGCCAGGTAAAACCGAAAATAGTAAGTCGCCGCGGTCATCGCCGGCACTTCGCCGTTGGCCCGGAATCCGGCATCGCTCTTTGACAGAATCTTTCCTAGCACCGCCTTCTGCTCGTTTGGTCGAATCACATCGAGCCAAACGCCCAGGATATTTGCGTGCTGGCTGAAATGCTTCTGCGCCGGGGTATCCGCCAGCAATCCATACTTTTCATTCCAGCAGAGCTTGCTTAGGGCTTCGGCCGCCCGCGCAGCGGCTTTTCTATAGCTCTCCGCAACCGCTGCCTCGCCGAACGCCCGCTCAAGGTCCGCGCCGTACCGCAGAGCTTCGACCAACTGCAGCGTCATCACCGCCGACCCGCCATCGGCGTCCTGCGGCGGCACACCATCGGCAAAATCCGCGCCCCAATCCACAAACGGCCACCAGGAGACCTTCCCGAGCAAACCGTCCGCCCGCTGCCGCCGCAAAAACCAGCCCAGTGCCGTCCGCGTCCCCGGCAGCTCGCCGCGCACAAATTCCGTATCGCCGCGATAGGTCCAGAAGTCGTGTACCATCCCGACCCACATCAGAGAAAACGTCGGGATCATCTGCACCAGCGAAGACGGATACCGGCTCTGCGTCAATCCATCCGGCACGCGCGAAGAATCAAAGGCTTCCATCGCCTGCCGTGCCAGGCGGTCGTCGCCCGCCACCGTGTAGGAAATCAGCGCCTGAATCCGCGTGTCGCCGATGTATTGCAGCCGCTCCCAGTACGGTGTGTCCATGTAGGTGTCGTGGGCATCGAGCCGCGCCGTGCGCCAGCCGATTTTCCAGATGGGATCGAGCGACGAATCATCGGCCTGAAAATACGCTCTCTCCACAAACGGGTAGGCGCTAAACCAACCCCGCAATCCCACGATCTTCACCGGCTCGTCATGCGTTTCCACGTCCAACTGCAGGTAGCGCCACGTCCTCCAAGTGAGCGGCGAAAACTCCCGCTTGGCCGTCCCGCCTTCCGGCCGAAATTCATCCGTCACTCCCTCGATATGCTTCCCGTCAATCTGATTCCGGTTGCCCTTCCGCCCTTGCTCATCGAGCAAGGCTTCCGCATACGTTAGCCGAATCGTCGCTCCGCGCCCCCCGCTCACCGCCAGAACCGGATAGCCCGTGGTCAGCTCGCCCTGATCGAGCAACAAGCTACACTTGCTCCCGGCCCGAAACTCCATCCCGGCGGCAAAGAATTCTTCCGAAGACACGGCGCAACTGGTCTGGACCACCCTTCCCGGCGGCAGTTGCGTTCGTTCCATCGGCGGCAGGGCGTCCCGCACCAGCTGCCAGTTGTTCGGCGCATCCTGCTCTTCTCGCGGCGCCCCGCGACCTATCGTCACCGCCTGGGTCCACTTTCCTCTCACCTCGGTTCGGGCCGAGCTTTGCGCCGCGGGAGCAGGAGCTCTCGCTCCGGCCGTCTCGGCTGGTTCGGCGCTCTCGCTGCCGGCATACCAGTCAAACCGCCCGCCATCCCAGCGCTCTCCCGGGTCCGCCGCAAAATATCCCTTCACCTTGGGCTGCAGCAGCGAAATTCCCGTTTCCTCTTCCACCTCCCAGGTAGCGTTGGTATCCGCCGCGCGCTCGGCTTCCCCTGCCCCGTGCAGCAAAAATCCCGCCCGCTCGCTCATCTGGGCAATCGCCGCATGCGTGCCAAAATGCCACACCGTCGCCGCCAGCACGTTTCTGCCCCCGTGCAGCAGCGGCGCAATGTCGAACCTCTCGTATCTCCAGTGCGCTAAATCCCCGCGGCTCGGTCCGCGCCGCGCTTCCTTGCCGTTCACATAAAAGATGAACTGATTGTCGGCGCTCAAATCGACCACAAATTCCTTCGGCCGATCCTTCATCTCCACTACCTTCCGAAAATGGAGCACCACCTGGTCCCGCTCGGCCACGCCCTCCGCCGTAATCCATTGCGCGCTCCAGTGCTTGTCTTCCTTCTTGGTTTGTCCGCGGGCGCCGGTCGGCAACGACGTCGCCAGAAGCATGGAGACTGCGGCCGAGCAGGAAGGTTTCCACCGAAAAAATCTCTTGGCTGCGGTCATGGCCGTACATCTTATAGGAGAAGGACGCACGCCCGCGGTTTCTTCTTCCTCGCTCAGGGGCGACCGATGCGTTCCTGCAATTCCCGCGTGCCTTCGGCCAGTGCTACAATCCCGTCCGCTTCGGAGGAAATCCATGAGCTTCTGCCCGCGGGCGTTTGCCCTTACCTGGTTGGCTTGCTTGCTGGTTTGCGGAGCCGGTACCGCCCAGGAAAAGGAGCCTGACTGGTCCAAGGTCCAGATCAAAGCCAGCAAGGTCTCCGGCAACATCTACCTGCTCGAAGGCCAGGGTGGCAACATCGCGGCTTCGGTCGGCGAAGACGGCATCGTCATCGTAGACGACGAGTTCGCGCCCCTGGCTGAAAAAATCCAGGCCGCCCTCCACGATCTGAAGATCACCGACAAGCCCGTCCGCTTCGTCATCAACACTCACTATCATGGCGATCACACCGGCGGAAATTCGCCTTTCGCCAACGCCGGTTCCACTGTCATCGCGCAGGACAATGTTCGCAAACGCTTGATGACCAGCGGCACGGCCGGCAACGGCGGCTCCATGAAAATGGAGGTCCAGCCCGCCCCAAAAGCCGCGCTTCCTATCATCACTTTCGAGCACGACGTCACCGTTCATCTCAACGGCGAAGACATTCGCGCGCTGCACTTTCCCGCCGGCCACACCGACGGCGACGCCATCATCTTTTTCCCCAAAAACAACGTCGTGCACATGGGCGACGACTTTGTGCGCTACGGCTTTCCGTTCATCGACGTCGCCAGCGGCGGCAGCGTCCAGGGCATGGCCGACGGAGTCGAAAAAGCCATCGCCCAGCTGCCCGCCGACGTCAAAGTCATCCCCGGCCACGGGCAGCTCTCGAATCTCGACGACGTCCGGGCCTACGTCCGGATGCTCAGGGACACCACCGCCGCCGTCCAGAAAGCCCTGGACGCTCACAAAACCGTCGATCAAATGAAGCAGGAAAAGATTCTCGCGCCGTGGGCCAAGTGGTCGGGCGACTTCGTCAACCAGGACACCTTCATCGAAACCATCTACAACTCCCTGATGAATCGTCCCGGCCCGTTCGTCAAACACAATTGACGGCGATCGCGTGCGCCGCGATGGTCTTGCCTAACCACGGGAGGATCCCGCTGGCAGCTTACGAGAATGGCCGCGCTTATCAGCTCGAGGCCGGCCTCATTTTCCTCGGTGAGACCGGAGTCAGGAAGCCAGAAGTAGAAGCCGTTCAGGGCTTGGCATTCGGAGAGAAAAACCCGATGGGGAGATCCTTCGCCGTCCGCAATCCGGCGGGCGCGTCCAGAATCACCGGGATCGAATTCACCGCCACCGACGCCGTTGCGATGTCGCCATGCGAACCGCCGGGAATCGTCAGGCTGATCGTCGGATGGCCGGTCAGCGTCACCGTGTCCGCCGGATCCTTTGCGCCGACGTACATCTGCAGCTCCATGTAGATCAATTCCTTGCCGCCCGCCAAGCCTCGCGCGATCTGGTGCACGCCGGCGGCCTGCCCCGGCTCCACGGCCAAGAATTCCGTCTCGACCCGCTCCGTCGCCACTTTCGGTTCAATCGTTTCCGTGATCTGGTCCACCGGCAGTCCCAGCGCATCGGCAACCATGGCGACCGATTCCGGCAAGCCGACATGCTTGATCGTTCCTTCGGCCACCTTGGCGCGGAACTCTTCCACGCTCATGCCGGCGCCGATTTTCTTCTGCAGCGGCAATCTCCGCTTCGACGCATCGACGACGCGCAGCGCCTTGGCGTGTTCGATCCGCTGCGAAACCGCCGCCAGCGTAATCACCAGCTTGTCCATCACAAATCCCGGATTCACGCCGGTACCCACCAGCGCCACCCCCCAGTCCTTCGCTTCCTTGTCGAGTTGCGCGGCCAGAGCCGGATGGGTCCGGTAGGGATAGGAAAGCTCCTCGCAGGTAGAAACCACGCACGAACCCGCCTTCAAACATTCGATCAGCTGGTCGGCCACCTTGGCCAGCGAGGAGGACGTCGTGTGCATCACGATGTCGGCGGCCTGCGACAGCACTTCTTCCGCGTTGTCGGAAATTTGCACGCCCCAGGGAGCGTCGGGGGCTCCCACGACTTCGCCCAGGTCGCGCCCCACCTTGGCCGGATCGGTGTCAATGGCTCCCACCAGTTCGACCGACTGCTTTTCCCGCAGCAATTTCGCAATCGACGCCCCGATCGGGCCAATCCCGTACTGAATCGTGCGTATCTTCTTTTTCACGAGCTTCTCCGTCTTCCCGCGTCTTTCCCGGACGCACACCGTCAAAATCCGCCGCGCGGCGAATCCTATACGATAAAGGATTCACCCTCGCCCAAGCAAACTTCTAAGCTGCCGGGGGCGCACGACATAGAAATCGGAATAGCGTGAGAATAGGGTTGTCCGGTAGGTGTCTTACGGCTAATATAGCCGTAAGTAGGGAAGGATGCCCAATTCTCCGGAAATTCCAGCGCGTGTTCGAGATCTAGCCTTGCAGTTGACGAAGCCGAAGCCCATGCGCCGTGGCTCGCTCTCGGAACGCTATGTCAAAT
>Ga0306926_10000293_pt1 | contig 44516 bp, 44 predicted proteins | sample flu12Cox44000178_FD_203759 | JGI IMG/M metagenome (GOLD analysis project Ga0306926, IMG submission 203759) | Lab enrichment of tropical soil microbial communities from Luquillo Experimental Forest, Puerto Rico - flux8day.12C.oxic.44.000.178 (v2)... | ecosystem: Environmental > Terrestrial >... | reverse complement strand
CGAAAACACCCGGGCTGGTTTCGCTTTGTAGCGGCCAACGGCCACTTCCTCAGCGATGGTCTGGAACGGAACGTCCGACAGAGGAGAGCCCGGTTTGCCGAACACAAAACCACCGAAGAAGCTGAATTGGACCCCGCTCGACATCTGCAGCAGCGGGTTGAGGTCGGGCACTAAGCACCACGCTCACACCTTTGTCGCCATCCTGTTGCTCCTGACATCGCGGCCCTGCGTGGCTCCCGTTAGCCCAACGCCCCCATCCAGCCGGCGATGGCCCGCCCGATCTCGTCCGGCGAATCTTCCTGGACGAAATGGACCCCCGCCACCGTCTTCTCGGTCAGCGCTGGCCACCCGCGGACGAGGTTGACCAGCCTATCATTGACGAGGATCGCACCTGGCTCAGCCTTCAGGAACAGCTTGGGCACATTGCTCGTCCCCAGCCAGTCCGCGTATTCAGTCGCGATCGCATGCACATCGGCAGGCTCGCCCTCGATGGGTATTTGCCGGGGCCAGGTCAGCGTCGGCCGTCGCGCCTCGCCAGGCTCCGCGAACGGCCGTCGATATTCCGCCATCTCCTCGTCGGAGAGCTTGCGCAGGATGGCGTTCGGCAGGATCTCTTCAATAAAATAGTTGTTCTGCAGGACCATCGCCTCGCCGGGCTCCGAACGCAGCGCCTCCAAGGCTTGACGCATTCCCATCTTGTCCCAGTGGTCCCGGCCCTGCGGCGCCACGATCGCCTCCATAAATGCGATACCCTTCACAGCATCGCGGTGGCGGTTGGCCCAGTCGAAGCCGAGGGCCGAGCCCCAGTCATGGACGACGAAGGTGACCCGTTCGCGCACATCCAGGGCCTCGAGCAGGGCGTCGAGATAGCGGCGGTGCTCGACGAAGCGATACGAGCCGGGGCCACTGTCAGGCAGCTTGTCGGAGTCGCCCATGCCGATCAGGTCAGGAGCGATGCAGCGGCCGAGTGGCTGCAGGTGCGGCAACACGTTGCGCCAGAGGTAGGACGAGGTGGGATTGCCGTGCAACAGCACGACGGGGTCGCCCTGTCCCACCTCCACATACGCCATCTCGCGGCCGAGGACTCGCCGCCGCTTTTTGTGGTACGGAAATGCTGCTGAAATCACGTTCGTCATGTTCGCTCCTTCTGTAGTAACCGACTAAGATTTACTTGGATAACGACGTGTCCAGCCTTGGGTTCGGGTTCGGGAATATCCTTATAGACCAGGCTGTCGAGGCCGCCGGATTTCTCCAGCACGATCGCGCGCATGGTAATTCTCCGGTGCGGTCAGGGAGACAGGAAGCCGCGGATCGCGGCAGCGATTTCGTCGCAGTGCGTCTCCAGCGCGAAGTGACCGGTGTCGAAGAAGCGCACTTGCGCGCCGGGAATGTCACGCTTGAACGCCTCCGCGCCCGCCGGCAGAAAGAAGGGGTCGTTCTTGCCCCAAACTGCCAAAAACCGCGGCTTGTGCTTACGGAAATAAGCTTGGAATTCCGGGTACAGCGCGACGTTGCTCTGATAGTCGCCGAACAGGTCGAGCTGCACCTCGGCCGCGCCGGGCCGCGCAAGATAGAAGTTGTCGAGCGAGTAGCCGTCCGGAGAGACCGCGGTCGCGTCGGGGACGCCCTGCGTGTATTGCCAAACGGTGGTCTCAGGGGCCAGGAAGGCGCGCAGCGCATCGCGGTTGGCCTGCGAGGGACCTTCCCAATAGGCTCGGATCGGCTTCCAGCCGTCACTTAGCCCCTCCTCATAGGCGTTTCCATTCTGCGAAATGATCGCCGTGATGCTCTCAGGATGCCTTACGGCAATCCGCAAGCCGACCGGGGCACCGTAATCGAAAATGTAGATCGTGAACCGCTTCAGGCCGATAACTTCGGTGAAGCGGCCGATCGCCGCCGCCAAATTGTCGAAGGTATAACTGAAGTCATCGCGGGAGGGCATGTCCGACTGACCAAAGCCAGGCAAGTCGGGGACCACGAGGTGAAAGCGATCGGCTAGGAGCGGAATCAAATCACGGAACATGTGGCCGGCGCTCGGAAAGCCGTGCAGCAGGAGCAGTGCCGGAGCGTCGGCGCGGCCGGCTTCGCGGTAGAATATTTTGAGGCCGTCAACGTCGGCCGTACGGTAATGGATAGCGGTCATGGGCAGTTCCTGAGGGTGGGCGGTGTTGTCAGGCGCAAAATAGGAATTGCGGCAAACAACTGAATTGAGCGAAAACGCGTTTCTCTATTTCGCGCCGAGCAACAATATGCAAGATCGATTCGACGCCTTGACGATCTTCGTCGCCGTCGCGGAACAGCAGAGCTTCGCCGAAGCCGCGCGACAGTTAAGTCGTTCGCCGGCTTCCGTTACCCGGACGGTCGCGGCGCTCGAGGAGCGTCTGCAAACCCGCCTTTTCAATCGGACGACCCGCTCGGTCGCGCTGACCGACGCCGGCGCGCGTTGTCTGGAAAGCTGCCGGAGGCTGCTGGCGACCTACGACGAGCTCGAGGCGCTCAATGTCGGCGAGCGGATCGAGCCGCGCGGCTGGATCAACGTCACGGCGCCGGTAATGTTCGGGCGGCTTCATGTACTCCCTCTCGTGCAAAGCTTTCTCGGCGAATACCCGCAGGTTGATGTTCGGCTACTGTTGCTCGATCGCGTCGTTTCATTGGTGGACGAGGGGCTCGATCTCGGCGTCAGGGTCGGTCAGCTGCCGGACTCCTCGTTGCGGGCGGTTCGTGTCGGGCAGGTACGACGCGTCGTTTGTGCAACTCCGCAATACATCGCCCGCCACGGCGTGCCGGCAACTCCACGCGATCTTGGCAGCCACAGTTTGGTGGCGTGCACAGCCGTTACGCCCATCCCCGACCGCTGGACGTTCCACGGTCGGAGCGGTGCCAGTTCGGTGACCGTCACGCCCCGGCTGGTGGTGAACACCACCGCCGCGGCGGTGGACGCCGCGCTCAACGGTTTGGGGCTTACCTGCATCCGGTCCTATCAGATGGAGCCGCATGCCGCGGCAGGCTTACTGCAGACCGTTCTCGTCGAATACGAACCGCCGCCCGCACCCATTCACATCGTGCATCCGGCAGGCCGGCACCTTCCGGCCAAGGTTCGCTTGTTTCTCGACCACGCCGCCGACGGGCTGCGCGGCAAATTCGATCCGTAGGTCGCGCTCCGGACTAGGTAATTCCGGTAACTGTCAGCCTGAGCCGCCGATCCCGGTCGTGATCCCGGCAGCACACGTCGCGTGGATCTGCCGGGTTTGCTTCAACCTAGGCCCTGTTTACAAAGTTGCATAGCGTAGGCATCTGCGGAGAGCCGCAATATGAGCGCGTTACCACGTCGCCACGACCACGTATGATCGATAACGATAATGCGTGATGCATAACCAACGGGATATGTCAAATTCAAGGATGCCTATTCAGGAGCGATGCCGCTCACGGAACGGCGAGCCGGCTATGCGATCTGCCGGACTCCCGGAGTTTGCTCGAAGAAGGAAATCTCGAAAGCTCTCAGATTCTCGGCCCGTAATGGCAGTGAACATCGTGGCCGAATGACGCCAACCTGCAGACGATGGCCGCGCCCCACATGGCCGGTGGCTCCCGCGACGAGGATCATCGTGCCGCTCCACGCTCCTGCTTGACTCACACATATCTCGGCGATTATACGTTAATCATATCTAGTAGGTTATCGATCCCAAATGCCGAACGCTCACGATGTGCTCTTCAGAACGCTCGCCGATCCGACTCGTCGGGCGATCTTCGAGCGCCTATGCCGCGAAGGAGAGAAGACGGTCGGGGCTCTGACGGCTCGGGCCGGGGTCTCGCAACCGGCCGTCTCAAAGCATCTCGGGGTCCTGAAGCAGGCCGGGCTGGTACGCGACCGCCACGAAGGCCGCCAGACGCACTATAGCGCGCAGCTCGGCGCCTTGGCCCCGCTGATCGACTGGACAAGCCAAATGGCCGGGTTCTGGCAGAGCCGGTTCGACCACCTCGAAGATCTGCTCAAAAGGATGGACCAATGACCAATAATGCGCCCGAAACGCTCTCCGTCGTTGTCGAACGGGAGATACCTTTTCCGCCAGAAAAGATCTGGCGCGCGCTCACCCAACCACACCTGATCGAGGAGTGGCTCATGAAGAACGACTTCACGCCTGTCGTGGGCCACCGTTTCGATTTTCGCGCAGACTGGGGCGCTGTCGACTGTCAGGTAATGGCGGTCGAGCCGAACAAAACGCTGTCTTACACGTGGGCGGCCTATGGTCTCGAGAGCGTCGTCACATGGACTCTCACCCCTACGAGCACGGGGACCCACCTGCGCATGGAGCAGTCGGGCTTCCGGCCGGATCAGCAGCAGGCCTACCAGGGCGCCACGGGCGGATGGCAGCGGTTCGTGGCTGCGCTTGAGCGGGTAGTGGCACGGATAGACTGAGGCTCTTCGGAACAAGTCAAAGCTAGTGGGGGCGACGTATGGCTCTCACGACAACAGGCACCATCACCCTGCGTTCGACGAAATCGGCCTCAATGGCCCGCGGGCGCGCCGCCTCCCTGCTTAACCGTGCGCAGGCTCAGTGCCAGCGGAACCGCCGCGAGCGCAATTAGCGTCAGCACCCAGAAGGCGTCCATATAGGCGAAGAATGACGCCTGTAGCTGCACCTGCTGTCCGACCCAGGCGATGGCCTGCTGCTGCGCTTGGATCAACGGGCTGCCCTGCCCGACGAAAAAGTTCGTCATGTGGTGCAATGTGTCCTGATATTCGACGCTCGACGGCAGCGCCTGGTCGACGAGCATGTTCTGATGGAACTGCTCGCGCCGCCACAGCACGTTGTTGATCAAAGAGATGCCGATCGAGCCGCCGGTATTGCGCGCCGCGTTGATCAAGGCCGAGGCCTGGCCGATCTTGTCGGGCGGAATGCCATCGTAGGACGCCGCGGTGATCGGTATAAACATAAATGGGATCCCGGCCGCAAACAGCATCCGGGAGCGCGCCATGAACCAGAAGCCGAGATCACCGTAGACATTGGTCAGCGCATACATCGACACCGCGATGATCACCGCCCCGGCGGCGATCAGGTATTTCGGCTGGATCTTGCCCACCAGGCGGCCGGCGACGAACATCATCACCATGGCGACAACGCCGCCCGGCGAGACCATGACGCCAGCCATGGTTGCGTTATAGCCGAAATCCTCCTGCACCAGCTCGGGAAGGAACTGGGTGGTCGCGAGCAGGAGGGCACCGGTCGCCAGCATCACCACAAAGCAGGCGCCGAACTGGCGTGTCGCCACCATCCGGACGTCGATTGTCGGATTGCGGCGGGTCATCTCCCACGGGATCATCAGCACGAAAGCGAGCGCGCAGACGATCGCAACCGTTGTGATAAAAGACGAGCCGAACCAGTCGTCCTCGAGCCCGCGATCGAGCACGATCTCCAAGGCGCCGAGAAACGTCGCGACGAGCACGAAACCGACAACGTCGAACCCGGCCTTTTGCCGGCGCCACTTCCGCCTCTCCTCGACCGCCGCCTCGGAGTCGCGCACGACCAGCGCGATCAGCGCGAGCGTCACCACCCCGACCGGACCATTGATCAGGAAGGCCCAGTGCCACGACACATTGTCGGACAACCAGCCGCCCAATGTCGGCCCGACCACGGGGGCCACCGCGACAGCAACCCCGAACAGCGCAAAGGCCTGACCGCGCTTCTCGGGCGGGAACGTATCCACCAGGATCGACGAGGCGACAGGCACCATGCCGCCGCCGGCCAAACCCTGCATGATGCGGAACAGCAACAGCAACTGCAGAGTCCAGGCAATGCCGCACAGCACCGAGCTCGCCGTGAACAGCGCCAGGCAGATCAGAAAGAAGCGCTTGCGGCCGATCGTTTTGGCCAGGAACGCGCTGGCCGTCAGAATGATGGCGTTGGCGACCAGATAGGTCGTCACGACCCACGACGCCTCGTCCACGCTGACCCCGAGCCCGCCCGCAATGTAGCGCAGCGCCACATTGGCGATCGTGGTGTCGAGGATCTCCATGAACGTCGCGAGTGCCACCAGCACCGCGGTCAGCCATTGGTTGGCGCCCATGCCGCCTGTCGCGGGGGGAGAACCGGTCTGGGTCGTGCCGGCGCTCATAGCCACGCCTCCAGCCGCTCCAGGAGCGAGGGCGCGGGATCGATCCGCACTGTCGGGACCACCGACATACCGGGCCCGAGCGCTACGTCACTCGGCGGATCGTTCATCACGAGCTTGACAGGCACGCGCTACACGATCTTGACGTAGTTGCCTGTGGCATTCTCGACCGGGAGCAGAGTGAAGGCGGTGCCGGACCCGGGCTGAACACTATCGACGTGGGCGCGGATCGTGCGTTCCGGATAAGCGTCGATTTCGAGCGTCACCCTCTGCCGCGGCCGCATGTAGTCGAGCTGGCTTTCCTTGAAGTTCGCCCAAACCCAGATGTCGTCCGGCACGAACATGCTGAGATTGGTACCGGCCTGTGCGAATTCACCGACCGCAGCGCTAAGCTGGACGACACGTCCGGGCTGGTCTGCCGTAACAATCGTGTGGGAAAGGTCCAGTTGCGCCTGGTCGCGTTGCGCCTTGCGCAAGCCGAGGTTCGCGGCCGCGCTGCTGCGTTGCGCCTTCAGCGCCTCGATTTGCCGCTGCGCCAGCGCGAGGGTTGCTTGCGCACTCTCCACTGCAGCCTGTTGCTGGCGCAGCCCCGAGGTGTACCGCTGGGCGTCCTGAACAGTGCCCGCGAGAGCCGTCGCCGCCAGCTCCTGGTAGCGCTTGGCCTGCTGCTCTGCAAACACCAGCGCCGCTTGCGCCTGATCGACCTCTGCCTGATTGGCATGGATCTGGGCCTGCTGCACAATCAGCTGCGCATCGATATTCTCGATATTGGCCCGCGCGGCGGCGACCTGAGCCTTAGCCTCGGCAAGCGCATTGCGGTAATCGCGGTCGTCGATCCGCGCGATCACCTGGCCGGCGACGACGTGCTCGTTGTCGGTGACCGGGACCGCCGTCAGGTAACCGGGCACTTTGGGGGCGATCGTGAACTGACGCGCGGCGATGAAGGCATCGTCCGTCGACTCGAAATGCGACGCGTAGTCCCAATAGACATAGCCCGCCGGCAGCGCCACAAAGACGAGGATCAGGGCGCCGAGGAACGCAAACGGGCGCCGCCGCAGTATGCTCCTGTGCGGCTCGTCGCGGCGCGCCTCATTATCGCGCTCGCCATGTTGATCTTCGCGCTCCGGCGCCAACGCCACAACGTGTGGTGCACTGGGCGCGCGATTCTCGGGGGTCGGTGCTCGTAGCTGGATCCAATCGCCACTGGCGTCCCCCAATGGCCGGCGATCGACCAGATCCCGGGACGCGCATCGGGGCGACTGTGGCCGCGGCAGCTCAAACACCGACTGCCCGCGTCGATCTCTTGTATCGAACGTCATCGCAAGCTCCGCCGCTCAGGCTTTCATTCGCTGACCAAATCCTCACGCGCCCACGGCGGATCGGCGATGAGGGTTCTGGACGACCACATTGAGCTCGTCGAGGATCCGGGCCGCCGCCGCCATTCGCGCAAGAGCGCGATAGCCCGCTCGACGGCACCGCCCGACCTGCGCTCTGCGGCCGCTCGACGACAGGAGGAATAGGTCTGTAAGCTGCTCGCTGTCATATGAGGTTTCCTAAAGGATGATCGGTTTTGCCAGAGTGCTCGCCGAGACTTTGATTAGCGGAAAACTGGTAATTGTTAGCGTACCCGCAAGCGAGATCTGTTCATCAACGATTTAGGAATCGTCATGCGTAGAGGGAGCGCAAGATCGATCGCGTGGTCTACCCATAACAGCTTCTCCTTCTCGTCGTGCGGAATCACTGGGCGGGTATGGCCGCGGAGGGCTCAGCGATATTCAGGTGGCCGCCGGCGTTGGTGAGCACGACCCGTTTGGGCGCCTCGCCCGCAGCGCGCGGAATGGAAAACGCGGCCGACTGCCCTGGCGGCATTACCTTCTCGAACCGCTCTTCATGCCCTGCCGAGTGGTCACCGCCACGTGGAGGCCGTCGGCAATGGCAAGTGCCGCGGTTGCGAGACAGAGAGTCTTCATGTCATTTTCTCGCTGTTGAGAGCATTTCCCCGTTGCTTGGCGTGGGTTGCATCAAAGCAGTTGCGACCGATGCGGAGACAGGCGGCGCATGAAAAGCGCTGGAAACGGCAAGTGCAATTGACGCGACCAGCGCGCAAACAAGCCAGGCGGCCACGACATCACGCAGATTCAACCCGCTGGCCACGCTCGCGCGGTACTCCTCTTTTGTGATCCTGGCCATCCTCCGCTCCCATCAATTCAAACGGGATTGGTTCGGTCTCGCCTGCCAAGATGGGACTTGGGAAATTATGGATAAGCAGCCATTTGTCGGAAGAGCTATACGGCCATGTCGGATAATCGGAGGGTCGCATGGACCGCCTCGCCAGCATCACGGCGTTTGTACGGGTCGCCGACAGCGGTGGGTTCACCGCTGCGGCGCGCCGCCTGGACCTATCGACGACGACGGTCAGCGACCAGGTGCAGGCATTGGAGAATGCGCTCGGCGTGCGTCTGTTGAACCGGACCACTCGGCAGGTGACCCTGACCGAGATCGGCCGCGAATATTACGAGCGATGCGCGCAGATTCTGCACGAGCTGGAGGAGGCGGACGAGGCTGCCGGCGCTTTGCAGGTGACGCCACGGGGCCAGCTTCGCGTTTATTGCCACAAGGGAATTGGTCTGTTCATTGCACCGGTCGTGACGGGTTTCCTGAACCAGTATCCGGAAGTCTCAATGGACTTGCGCGATGGCGACGCGATGATCGACCTTGTTCAGGAGAGGTTTGACCTGGCGATCATGCCGGTATCGCCGCCTGATTCGACGCTGGTCAGGCGAACTCTTGCGAAGTGGCACCCTGTATTGTCTTGTGCACCGGCCTATCTTGAAAAACACCCGGAACCGCGCAGTCCGGCGGAGCTGGCCGGACACAGCTGCCTGCTTTACGCCTACACGCCTTTTGGTGATCACTGGCCCTTTCTTGATGCCCGCGGTAATACGGTGATTGCGCGAGTGTCCGCGACCCTGGTTGCGACCAGCATTACGGTACTGCGCGCAGCTGCCATTGCTGGCCTCGGAGTTTGGCTGAGCCCGCCTTTTATCGTTTCCGATCTGCTCGCGTCCGGAGAGCTGGTGCCGCTGTTGAGGGACTACCGGCTGCCGGAGATGGAGATCGTCGCGCTCTATCCGCATCGCCGGCACATGACCGCCAAGCTCCGCGCCTTCGTCGACATGCTGGTCGACCAGTTCTCCACCCAGCAGCGCTGGCCACGAACTCCTACCGATTAATCAATCCGCGGCGATAATCCATTCCGGCCGGCGGGTGATCGCTCGACAAGCGCTCGGCGCTGCTTTAACAGTAGCAAACAACAACCCGCGATGAGCGCCGCTCGCTGCGTCAATCACGTCGTGGTTAAACTTGCGATGGGGATCCTCACTCCTGTCACCGTGTTCGCATATCAGAGCCTTGGGACTAAGGCGGAGAAACGGGCATGAAGAAGAGCGGGTCGCAGGAAGCCAAGTCTCCTTCTCAGCTGATAGACGCGAGAATCGAGGTGCTCGGCGACTGGCGGGGCGAGATGCTCAGCCGGCTGCGTGCCTTAGTCAAGGAAGCCGATCCCGAAGTCGTCGAGGAGTGGAAGTGGCGAGGGGTTCCGGCGTGGTATCACGACGGAATGATCTGCACAGGCGAGACTTACAAGAACGTCGTGAAGATGACCTTCGCCAAAGGGGCGGCTCTGAACGATCCTTCGGGCCTCTTCAACTCCAGTCTCGACGGGAACACCAGGCGTGCCATCGACTTCCACGAGGGCGAAAAGGTAGACGAGGAGGCGTTGAAGACTCTCGTTCGCGCCGCCGTGACCCTGAACAAGTCGACAGCTCAAAGCTAATCCACGGAATCAAACATTTTCGGTCGATTAGCTTTGTGCAATAGCCAACTGGTTACTGATCGTGATGGCAGACCCCATGACATTCTTTTCAGGGCGTTGGCCGATCCGACTCGGCGGGCTCTCTTCGAACGCATCAGCGCCCGTTTATCAGTTTACGGGCTAGCTCATGCCTGATACCGAGGCAGGTTCGATCTCGTACATGACGCGCACTTCTCCAGGCTGGCGAAAAGGGTAGGTGTCCTTGCCGAGATACTTCTTTGCGAGCGAGTCGATATGGGCGTCGGCCCCTGCTTGGACGGCGCGCGCGACGCGCCCGCGGATTTGGACATAGCGATAGGCGTTGTCGGGATCCATGATCGCGAGCGCAACCGGCGCTCCGGGTTTCAATGTCCGAGATTTGACCCGCCCTTTGGCGGTGTTCACGCGGATCTTCCCGTCGCTGTAATCGAACCACACTGGGGTCACCTGAGGCGACCCGTCCGCCATCATGGTCGCCAAATTGGCGAAGGCTTTCTTTTGATTGAGGAGGTCGAGATAATTGTCAGGAATGCGCGCCATTTTGTGGTCCTTGTCCAGCAAAGGTCCTGGGACAACGCCTCAGCCGTCAATTCGATCCCAGCGGCTGGTATGTGATGCTGATTATCATTTTAACTTACTAATTTGCAACCCTGCAATGACCAACAGCCGGTTGCTATGCGCCGCAGCGTCCGATTAGGTTCGATGGTGGCACCAGTGCGCTTCGGCGCCAGCCGTTGTCAATGAAACGATCCTAGAGGATGACGTGATCGCAACAGTTGAACAAACGACGATGCGCAAGGTGTATCTGCGCATCCTGCCCTTTGCCGTCCTGACCTATTTTTTCTGCTATCTCGACCGCATCAATGTCGGCTTTGCGTCACTGATGATGAACGATGATTTGGGGCTCGACCCGGCTTGGTACGGCATGGCCGCCGGCGCCTTCTTTTGGGGCTACGTCCTGTTCGAGGTGCCAAGCAACATCATCCTCGAAAAGCTCGGCGCGCGCCTTTGGATCGCCCGCATCATGATCACCTGGGGGATCATTTCCGGGGCCACCGCCTTTGCAACCGGCCCATATAGCTTTATGGCGATACGCTTCCTGTTGGGTCTCGCCGAGGCCGGCCTCTTCCCCGGTTTTGTCCTCTATTTCACTTACTGGTTCCCCGATCGGCACCGCGCCCGCATCAATTCCGGTTTCACCTTGGCTCTGCCGATCGCTGTGGCGAGCGGCGCGCCGATCTCGACCGCTCTGCTGGGGCTCGACGGGCTGTGGGGCTTGAAGGGTTGGCAATGCATGTACATCCTCGAGGCCATTCCGACGGTGCTGATCGGCATTGCCGCTTTTTTCTATTTGACCGACCACCCCAGCGAAGCCCACTGGCTCCACCGTGAGGAGCAAGAATGGCTCACCGGGCGGATGGCGCGTGAGCGGCGTCAGATCGAGGCTCATCACGGGTTTAGCATACTGCGCGCCTTCTACGACCCGAAGGTGATGATGCTGTCGCTCAACTATATTGGGATCGTCACCGCCAGCCTGGGCATGCTGCTGTTCCTGCCGCAGATCATCAAGGAGCTCGGGGTCAGCAACATGCAGGTCGGCTGGATCACGATGATCCCTTACATTTGCGGGGCGATCAGCATGGTGTTCTGCGGTTGGCTGTCGGATCGCATTGGTGATCGGCGCTGGAGCCTCTTTACGACCTGTGTCATTTCGACCGTGGGGTTGGTCATCGCCGGACTGACGATCGGCACCTGGTGGGCGCTCGTCGGCATCACGATTGCGGCGATCGGGTTCTACGGCACCAAGGGGCCATTCTGGTCGATGCCGACGATGTTCCTGACCGGCGGTGCGGCGGCCGCCGGAATCGCATGGATCAACTCGCTCGGCAATCTCGGCGGGTTCTTCGGCCCAAGCCTGGTCGGCTGGGCAAAACACCTGACGGGCAGTTTTGCCGGCGGACTCTACGCCCTCGCATTGTGCGCGCTGGCTTCCGCGGTAATATCGCTGTTCTGGCTGCACATCCCGAGCCGCATCAGCGCCCGGGAGGTTGTGCCTGCGATGGCCGAATAGAGCGCTCGCTCGAACTGCGGACGCCTGAGCGAGCCGAAAAGGGTGACGGGAGGCGAAGATGAAGGCTGATTATGTGATCGTCGGCGCAGGCTCGGCGGGTTGCGTCTTGGCCAATCGGCTGACCGAGGATCCTGGCACCAAGGTCATCTTGATCGAAGCCGGCGGACACGACCGGAGCCCTTATATCCACATCCCCGCGGGCTTTATGAAGCTCCTCGATCATCCGACCTTTACCTGGGGGTTTCACGCGGAGCCCGATCCCGGCACGGCCGGCCGTGCCATCCTCTATCCGCGCGGCAAGGTCATCGGTGGGTCGAGCTCGATCAATGGCCTCATCTATATCCGCGGTCAGCCCGAGGATTTTGATCACTGGGCACAGCTCGGCAATCGCGGTTGGTCGTGGGACGATTGCCTGCCGTATTTCCGCAAGGCCGAGCGCTGGGAGGGCGAGGAAACCGAAGTGCGGGGCAAGGACGGCCCGCTTTTTACCTCGCGCATGGACCGGCCGCCGCTTTGTCAGATCGTCATCGACGCCGGCAAGGAAGTCGGCCTCGAATATCGCGAGGACGTCAACAATCTGCCGCCCGGAGCGGGCGACAGCATCGGGTGGTGCCAGCAGACCCGCGGCGGCCGCCGCCGCGCCAGCACCGCGCGCACCTATCTGCGGCCGGCCTTGAAGCGGCCGAATTTGCAGCTGATGACAAACGCGCTGGTGCACCGCGTGTTGTTCGACGGCAAGCGCGCGGTCGGGGTCGAATTCTCACGCGGCGGCGGCATTGAACGGGCCGAGGCGGCGCGCGAGGTGATCCTGTCGGCCGGGGCGGTCGGCTCGCCGCACCTCTTACAGATTTCCGGCGTCGGCGATCCTGAGCATCTCGGCCGGATCGGAGTCCTGCTGGTCCACGAATTGCGCGGCGTCGGCAAGAATATGCAGGACCATTATGTCTGCCGCATGACCTATCCGATCCATGGCGCGCGCACCGCCAATGAGCGCGCCCGCGGCTTGCCACTCGCCGCCGAGGCATTGCGCTATCTCGTGACCGGTAAGGGTATGCTGACATACAGCGCCTCGCTGTGCGCCGCCTCGGTCAAGGTATTGGAGGAATCGGCAACCCCTGATGTGCAATGCTCCTTTGCGCCGGGGAGCTTCAAGGACGGCCAGATCGGGCAGCTCGAGGAGGAACCGGGGCTGACCGGCGGCGCGTGGCAGATGCGGCCCTTGTCGCGCGGATATGTCGAGGCGAAATCGCCAGATCCGCATGCAGCACCCGCGATCAACCCGCGCTATCTGTCGGAGGAGACCGACCGGCGCGCGGTGATCGGCGGTTTGCGCTTTCTGCGCCGCCTCTTCGCGGCGCCCGCTTTGGCGCACTATGTCGGACCGGAAAAACTGCCCGGAGCGCAGCTGCAGGGCGACGATGAGCTGCTCGACTACGGGCGGCGCAACGGCAATACGGTCTACCATGCGAGCTGCACTTGCATGATGGGACCGGGTGCGATGTGCGTTGTCGACAGCGAATTGCGCGTGCACGGGCTCGCCGGGCTACGAGTGATCGATGCCTCGGTGATGCCGGCGGTTACTTCGACCAATACCAACGCACCGACGATCATGATCGCCGAAAAGGGCGCCGACCTGATTCGCCGCGCCGCGCGTGCGGCCGAGCCGGCCGTCACCGTGAAGGCCGCCTAAAATCCCTAGCTGCGAAGAACACGCCAAAGACAGTGACGAGGTTCCGCACCATCCGCACTCGCCGCGACATCTAGGCACGCAGCTGTTGCTGCCGGGCCAAGCTTGGCGAAGCCGCACCGAGAGGTGTCCGTGGCAAAATCGATAAACTACCCCGGCGTTCGGCTAAAGCGGGCCTATCTGCCGCCTTCACCCGAGGACGGCGTGCGTGTTCTCGTTGACCGGCTGTGGCCCCGCGGGCTGCGCAAATCGGAAGCAGCCATCGACCGCTGGCTGAAGGATCTGGCTCCGAGCACCGAGCTGCGCCGCTGGTTCGGTCACGACCCGAGCCGATGGAGTGAATTTCGTCGCCGGTACGAAGCAGAACTGTCGCGCCAGACGGAATTGCTCGACGAACTGCGTGCGATGGCGCAAAAGGGTTCCGTGACTCTCGTCTTCGCGGCGCAGGACGAACTCCACAATCAGGCTGTCGTACTCAAGGATTTCCTCAGCGACTGAACCGGTGGAGCAAAAAACAGTGGGCAATTTTGGCTCCTGCCTCGCCTTAGCGGTCACCGACGATGGAAAGAGCGGAGAGCAATGACCCTCGATCCTCTGCTTCTGTCACGACTGCAGTTCGTTTGGGTTGTCGGTTGGCATATTCTATTGCCGGCCTTCACGGTCGGGCTCGCCTCCTACGTCGCCGTGCTCGAAGGTCTCCACCTCGTGACCGGCCGAGAAATCTATTCACGCTTGTCCAATTTTTGGATCAAGATCTTCGCCGTGTCGTTCGGCATGGGCGTGGTGTCGGGAATTGTCATGCCCTTCCAGTTTGGCACCAACTGGAGCCGCTTCTCCGATGCAACCGCCAATGTCCTCTCGCCGCTGCTCGCTTATGAAGGGCTGACGGCGTTTTTCTTGGAGTCGGCGTTCCTCGGGGTTCTGCTGTTCGGTCGCCGCCTCGTGCCGCCTTGGGCGCATTTTATCGCGGCATTGATGGTCGCCGGCGGGACGCTGTTCTCTACGTTCTGGATACTGGCAACCAATAGCTGGATGCAGACGCCTGCCGGATACGAGATCGTCGATGGCCGGTTCTTTCCGAAAGACTGGCTGGAGGTCATCTTTAGCCCCTCTTTCCCGTATCGGCTGGCCCATACTGTCGTCGCGTTCTATGTGACGACCGCCTTCGTCGTTCTGGGGGTAGCGGCCTATTTTCAGCGGCGTAGCCGGTTCGCGTTAGAGGGTCAGACGATGCTGTCGATGACCTTATGGCTTCTCACGGTGCTCGTCCCGCTGCAGATCCTGATTGGCGATCAGCACGGCCTCAATACACTCGAACAGCAACCCGTCAAGCTCGCCGCTATCGAGGCACACTGGACCACGGGAAGTCGAGTGCCTCTTATCCTATTCGCGCTTCCCGACGAGCAAGCCGAAACCAACCACAATGTCATCGAGGTACCCGTTCTTGGCAGCCTGATCCTGACCCACGACCTGGATGGGACGGTCCGCGGGCTTAAGGATTGGCCAGCCGACCAGCGTCCACCGGTCGCGATCCCGTTTTTTGCGTTCCGCATCATGGTCGGGATCGGCTTTTTGATGCTCGCGCTGGTTATCGTCAGCTGGTGGCTGCGGGTGCGATGGCAGTTATTCGAGACACGCTGGTTTCTGATTTGTTGCGAGCTCGCGTCGCCGCTCGGCTTTCTCGCCGTGCTCGCGGGTTGGACGACCACCGAGGTCGGCCGGCAGCCCTGGACCGTTTATGGTTTGCTCCGCACTGCCGATTCCGTGTCTCCGTCACTGACCGGGACAGACGTCCTCATTTCTCTGCTTGGCTACGCGCTCGTCTACCTGATCATGTATCCAGTGGGCGTGGCGCTGATGGTCAGAATTGTGAAAGCCGGGCCGGCCGAGCCGACAACCGCGCCAGCGCCAATCGAAAGCGGACGTCCAGGGCTGCCCGTCCAGGCCCTTCCGCGATCCGAAGCAGGGGCGCAGACATGACCCCGCCGATCATCGATCTCGTGCCGCTGTGGACGGTGATCCTTGGTCTCGGCATCTTCTTTTACGTCCTGTTGGACGGCTTCGATCTGGGCGTCGGAATTCTCTACGGCTTCGCTCCAGATCTCATTTCCCGCAACCTCGTCATGAACTCGATCGCACCGATCTGGGACGGCAACGAGACGTGGCTCGTGCTCGGCGGGGTTGGACTTATGGCGGCATTTCCGCTGGCCTTTGCGATCATTATTCCGGCGCTCTACTTCCCCGTCCTGGTGATGCTGCTGGCGCTGGTGTTTCGCGGCGTGGCCTTCGAATTCCGCTACAAACTCACCGAGCAACGCACCTTCTGGGATTACGCGTTCTGCTACGGGTCTGGTGTCGCGGTCTTCGCTCAGGGCATTATGCTCGGAGCCTTCATCCAAGGGTTTCAGACCAATGGACGGGTGTTCAGCGGCGGCTCATTCGATTGCTTCTCGGTATTCTCGATCTTTACCGGCATTGCGCTCTTATTCGGATACGGATTGCTCGGCGCCGGCTGGCTGGTGCTGAAAACGCAGGGCGATCTCCAAGACTGGGCCCGCAGCCTTGGGCGTTGGTGCTTCATCGCGGTCATTGCCGCGATTGTGATCGTCAGCCTCTGGACACCATGGCTCGAGACGCAAATTGCCGCGCGCTGGTTTTCATGGCCGAACATCGCGTTTCTCTGGCCGGTCCCGATCATCACATTCCTGCTGGCGCTGTGGGAGTGGCGCTCGCTCAACGACCGGTCCGAGGCGGCATCGTTTGTCGCCGCGATCGGCTTGTTCCTGATTTCGTATATCGGGATCGCAATCAGCCTGTGGCTGATGATCGTGCCCTATAAATTCACGCTCTGGCAGGCTGCCTCCTCGCCGAGCACACAGGCTTTCCTGGCGATCGGCACGCTGTTCTTGCTGCCGGTCATCCTGATGTACACGGGCTGGTCCTATTGGGTATTTCGCGGCAAAGTAAGGGCCGATATCGGATATCACTAGACGAGCACGCACGCGGTGGTGGAGGACGAATATGAAGCTGATGTGGTTTCACTTAATGCCTTACACGGAATTGCCGGACGACTTCCGCGACAAGAACCCTTCGGTATGGGTCGATATTCACTCCTCGCTGTTCGACCCGCGGCGCGCCCATCACATGTACAACGACTTTATGGACGAGCTTGAGTTCGCCGCCGAATGCGGGTTCGACGCGGTCTGCGTCAACGAACATCATTCCAACGGCTATGGGCTGATGCCGTCGCCTAATTTGATCGCCTCCGCGCTGGCGCGGAGGACCTCCGACACGGCGCTCTGCGTGCTCGGCAATTCCTTGGCGCTCTACAATCCGCCGACGCGCGTTGCCGAGGAATTCGCGATGATCGACTGCATCTCGGGCGGCCGGCTGATCGCCGGTTTCCCGGTCGGTTCGCCGATGGACACCTGCTTCGCCTACGGCCAGAACCCGAGCATGCTGCGCGAACGCTATCACGAGGCGCATGATCTGATCCTGCGGGCATGGACCGAGCAGGACACCTTCGCGTTCAACGGCCGGTTCAACCAGCAGCGCTACGTCAACATCTGGCCGCGCCCGGTGCAGAAGCCGCATCCGCCTGTCTGGATCCCGGGCGGCGGCTCGGTGGAGACCTGGCAATGGTGCGCCGAGATGGACTATGTCTACTGCTATCTGTCCTATTACGGCTACAAGGCCGGCCAGTCGACGATGGACGGGTTTTGGGAGGAGATGGGCCGGCTCGGCAAAGACCGGAACCCCTATCATGCCGGCTTTCTGCAATTCGTCGGCGTCGCCGAGACATGTGAGGAGGCGCACCGGCTCTACCGCGAGCCGGCCGAATATTTCTATGGCCGCTGCCTTCATATAGACCCGCGCTTTGCGGGGCCGCCGGGCTACACGACCGAGGCGACCCAGCGCCGCGGCGCCCAAAGCCAGGTAGCGCAAGCCGCGCAATTCTCCCGCTACGAATCCAAATTCCAGATGCTGGCGCGCGAGATGGATGCGATTGTCGAGCGCGGATATGTGATCATCGGCTCGCCCGACGAGGTCGCCGAGCAACTAAAGGAGGTGGCGACAAAGCTCAATGTCGGCCATTTGATGATGCTGCTGCAGTTCGGCAACATGAGCAAGGATCTGGCCAAATACAACACGCAGCTCTTTGCCGAGCGGGTGATGCCGCAGCTCCAAACCGTCTTCTCCGAGTGGGACGACCGATGGTGGCCAAAGCCGATGGATCGCTCGGCGCGGGCTCCGCTGTCGGGATTTCAGCCGGCGGCCATTGCCGCGGAGTAGCGTCCCGGGCTCGTTGAGGTCCCGTCGGGTCGGAAGCTGACGCCACCAGCCGATCCGACGGCACGCCGACGTCGCGGCTTTGTGCTGGCGAGCATCGCCGGCGTCATTATCGTCGTCGGCGTAGCGCTAGCCGCTGCGCTGGCGTCGATCTTCCTTCCGGCAAGCGCGGTTGGCGAGGATACCGCCAAAATTGCCGCAGCCGGCGTCTTTGCGGGCTGCTATCTGGCACTGGCGATCGGCAAAGTGCCGGGCCTCAGCATCGACCGGGCCGGCATCGCGCTGGTCGGTGCGTGCCTGATGGTCGCGGCCGGCATCCTGACACCGGAGGAGGCTTATCAGGCGATCGATCTCGACACGATCACATTATTGCTCGGCATCATGATCGTGGTTGCCAATTTGCGGCTCTCCGGGTTTTTCGCACTGGCCGCCGTATCGTTGATGCGCCGCGCCAGTCGCCCGTTCACATTACTTGCCGCCATTGTCGCTGCCTCCGGTGTCTTCTCCGCGTTTCTCGTCAATGATGCGATCTGCCTGATCCTGTCCCCGCTGGTGCTGGAATTGACGCTCGGCCTCAAGCGCAAGCCGGCACCTTACCTGATCGCGCTCGCAGCAGCCTCGAACGTCGGATCTACCGCCACGATCACCGGCAACCCGCAGAACATCCTGATCGGCGGCTTCTCTCAGTTGCACTATGTAAAATTTGCCCAGACGCTCGCGCCAATCGCTCTCGCGGGGCTCGTGCTCACAATCCTGTTGATCACGATCATCTATTGGCGCGAGTTCGTGAATAGCGAGCGGCTGCCAGCGCCGTCGCCGCACATCAGGGTTCATAGGGCGCTGGCGATCCGGGCCGTGACTGCGACCTCGATTATGATCTTGCTGTTCTTCGCCGGCCAACCGCCTGCGAAGGCGGCTGTCGTCATGGGCGGGCTGCTGCTGCTGACTGCCCGGCTGCGGAGCGAGCGGATCTATGCCGAAATCGACTGGTCGCTCTTGCTGATGTTCGCCGGATTGTTCATCATTGTCGCGGGTGCCCAGCACGCACTCTTGACACCCGACACAAGCGCAGCCTTAGCACGGCTACATCTGGACCAGATACCGGTGCTCAGCGCGTCGACGGCGGTTCTGTCAAACCTTGTCAGCAACGTCCCGGCAGTGCTGATACTGCGCCCGTTCATCGAGCAGCTCCCTCACCCTGATTCCGCCTGGCTGACACTCGCAATGGCTTCGACCCTCGCTGGAAATTTCACGATCCTGGGTTCGATTGCCAATTTGATCGTGCTGCAGAATGCGGCAACCCACGGGATACGCATCGGGTTTTGGGAGTATTTCGCGGTCGGCGCGCCGCTTACCGTGCTGACTATCGCGTTCGGGACGCTCTGGTTATCTTTGTAGAGAGCAGAGCGACCGCAAGCAGGAGCCGGATGATGCCGTCGATGTTTAATGCGCGCGACGCGGGCAATTACGAAAGGCTGATGGGACGCTGGAGCCGGCGCCTGGCGCCGCTCTTCATCGAGCACGCCGGCATCGCCGATGGCGAAGAGGTGCTCGAAATCGGCTGCGGCACGGGCAGCCTGACTTTCGCGCTCCCGCAGGCGGCGAAACTCGCTGGGCTCACCGCGATCGATCATTCCGAGATCTATCTCGCCGCGGCAAAGGCCAAGAACCGCGACCCGCGCATCCGCCTCGAGCAAGGGGACGGCTGCTCGCTGCGCTTTCCCGACGCCAGCTTCGACCGCGCGCTTTCGATGCTGGTACTGCCTTCGGTGGTGCCGGAGCCCGAGCTTATGGTCGCCGAGATGCGCCGTGTCACCCGTCCCGGTGGCGTGGTCGCCGCAGCCTTCTGGGATTCGCCGGGAGGCAGCTGCAGTCAGCGCATGTTGTGGGACATCGCCGCAGCCCTCGACGAGGCGGCGGCAACCGCCCGCGACCGCACGATGGGTCGGCCGATTTACGCGCCGGGCGCGCTGCCGCGGGTCTGGGCGGAAGCCGGCCTCACCGAGATCGACCAGCGGTCACTGACAATCCGGATGGATTTTGCCAATTTCACCGATTACTGGGAGCCGTTCGCGAGCGGCGAAGGGGCGCTCGGGGCTTACGTCGCGACCCTCGACGACGCGCGGCGCGGGCGCCTCGAGGAGCACCTGCGCTTGGCCTATCTTACCGGCCGGCCCGACGGAGAACGCTCTTTCGTCGCAGTCGCCCTCTCTTGCCGCGGAGTCGTGCCCCGCTAGCCCGAGCGGGTGTAGCGGCGGCTGACAATCCGCAGATGGTCGCGGAAATGCGGCCGCATGCGCTCGGTCCACGGTGTGTTTGCTGCGTTCTTCCATGCCGCCGAATCCGGCACATCGGGCGAGGCCAGATGGTAGACCGCCACATAACGCTGCGCCGCGCCGCTACCGCGATAGCGCCGGGCGCACAACGTGCCGGGTACCGCGGCAAGCGCCGGAATGTGCTCGGTGTTGTACCACTCGTTGAACTCGTGCTCGTGCTCGGGCGCGACACTCATCGCATTCACTAATAGGGCGGGCGCCTGCTTCGGTACCGCCTGGTCGCCCGGCAAAATCTGCTCGCCCTCGTAACGCATCAGCAGCTTGATCCGCCTCATGACGCGCTTTGACCAGACTGACGGATTATCGATGCCGATCGCCCGGTAGGCGGCGCCTTTCAGCACATCGACGTTATCGAGCCCGTAAGTGGCGACCGAAATCTTCGGATTGTGCGCACCGATCCACCGCTCGCAGGCCAGAAACCCGGGCACGCGCTGTCGCTCCGGGAGGTGCTCGGTATCGTACCAATCGTGAAACTCGTCCTCGGCAATGCCAGTAAAATCGATCGCCGCAACGAGGATGCCTTTTGCCATCGCTCTCTCCATACGATTTGCGACATTATTGCCGGCCGTTCCGGCACTTTCTAGCGAGCGATTTTTATTCCGCTAGCATCGGCTCCGGTAACGCCATCACCCGGCTCCGGCCGATGAACAGCACCATAAGCGCGGCGATCAGGCACAGCAGCCCAGACAGCACGAACGCTGCGAGATAGGTTCCGAGTTCGACCCTGAGCGCACCCGCGACAAAGGCCGCGAGCGCGGCACCCAGCTGGTGCGAGGCGGCGATCCAGCCAAACATGATCGGGCCGCGTTCCGTCCCGAAGGTGCGCGTCGCGAGGCGCACGGTTGGCGGCACGGTCGCGATCCAATCGAGGCCGTAGAATACCGCAAACAGCGACAAACCGTAGAAGGAAATGTCGAAAGCGAAGGGCAGGTAGATCAGCGACAGCCCGCGCAGACCATAATACCACGCGAGAAGCCCGCGGTTGCTCCAGCGGTCGCTGAGCCAGCCCGACAAGGTCGTCCCGACCAGATCGAAGACTCCCATCGCCGCGAGCAGGCTCGCTCCTGCCACTTGTGGGATACCGTGGTCGAGGCATGCCGCAATGAGATGAGTGCCGATCAGCCCATTGGTCGAGGCGCCGCAGATGAAGAAGCTGCCGGCGAGCAGCCAGAAATCGCGGGAACGCAGCCCATCGCGCAATGCAAGGAGGGCCGTCGCTGCCGGGTTGCGGCGCGACGCAACGAGGCGCCCCTCGTTGTCGGATGCTCCATAAGGCGCGAGCCCCAGATCTTGCGGATGATCGCGCATCAACACTGCCACGACCGGGAGCAACGCCAGTGCCACCCCGCCGACGGTCAGGGATACACTGCGCCAACCGTAATGCGCGGCAAGGCTCGCGAGCGCCGGCAGGAAGATCAGTTGCCCTGTAGCAGTACTTGCCGTCAGTACACCGATGACGAGCCCGCGGCGTGCCACAAACCAACGGGCGACGACGGTAGCGCCGAGGACAAGCGCGGTAGCGCCGCTTCCAGTACCGACGACCACCCCCCACAGCAGGATCAGCTGCCAAGGCCGGGTCATCAACGGCGTCAGAGCGACACCTGCCGCAATGCAGACGAGCGCCGCGAGCATCGTCCGGCGCAGCCCGAACCGGTCCATCATCGCGGCTGCGAAGGGTCCAATCAGCCCGTAAAGCAAAATGTTGACCCCGATCGCGAAGGAAATCGTCGCCCGCGACCAGCCGAATTCGGTTTCAAGAGGCACAATCAGCACACCCGGAGTGGCGCGCAGCCCGGCGGCTACAAGCAAGGTCAGAAAGGTGACCCCGGCGACAATCCAGGCGTAATGCAACTTTCTTTGCCTTGCCATCCGCCCTACCCTTCTCTACATCCAACCGGCCGCGCTAAAGTGAGAGACAGGTCTGTCTCTGTCAACCAGCGGCACGAGCAGGAACGCGAGATGAGCGAGTCGGAGGAGAAAAAACCGGCGCGGCAGCGCATCCTCGATACCGCCTCGGAGATGTTTTACCGCGGAGGCATTCGCGCGGTCGGCATCGATGCGATCATCGCGCGGTCTGGCGTTGCAAAGATGAGCCTCTACCGAAATTTTCCTTCAAAAGATGCCCTCGTCACGGCCTGGCTCACGGACCGTAACGCGTTTTTCTGGCGGCGCTGGGACCAGGCGGAAGCCTCGCGCGACGGCGATCCGCGAGGTCAGCTCGAGGCAATCCTCGACATGATTGCCGCGACAGTCTTGCATCCAAAATGGCGGGGCTGCCCGTTCCTCAACACCGGCACCGAATTTCCTGAGCCCGACCACCCGGCGCGAACCATCATTCTTGCCAACAAGCGAGCAGTCCGCGAACGTCTGCGTTCCCTAGCCGCAGCTGCGGACGCCCACGACCCCGACCTCCTCGCGCAGCAGCTGCAGCTGCTGATCGATGGTGCCTATGCGATTGGCCAAAGTCTCGGGCCAGGAGGACCGGCGCGGACCGTTGCCAGCGCCGGACGAGCGCTGATCGCGGCCTCGCTCGCCGATACGCAAACAAAAGGAGCGCCTTGATGCCGACCATCCGCCTCCCGGAGGGTCTTTCCCTCCACTGTGCCGTCGACGACTATCTGTGGCCATGGGAGGCATCGACGCCCGTGCTGATGATGCATGGCTTTGCCCGCAATGCGACATTCTGGAACCGCTGGGTTCCATCGGTCGCCGAGAGCCGTCGCATCTATCGCCCGGATCGTTTGGGGTGCGGCGCGTCCGATGACCCTGCCGCGGATTACCACTTCACTCCCGAGAAAATCGGAGCCGAGATTCTTGCGGTTTTCGAAGCCATGTCGCTCTCGCGGGTACATTGGGTCGGCGAATCCTCCGGTGGAATCATTGGGTTGTTGCTCGCCGCGGCGCATCCGGAGCGCATCGCGAGTCTCGTCCTGTGCAACACGCCGACGCGCATCTCCGACGAGATCCGAGGGATTTACTCCCTCGACCAAGAGAGCACGGCAGCGGCAATTCGCGCCTATAGTACCGGCGAGTGGTGCCGGCGGACCCTCGGTTATCGGCTCGATCTCGAGCACGCGAGCACGCAGCTCCAGGAATGGTGCATCGCGGAGATGGACAAGACCCGTCCCGACATTGCGGCCGCTCTGCACGAGTGTTTCGAGGGGGTCAATGTGAGGCCGCTCCTCGCCGGCATCCAAGCGCCGGTACTGCTGCTGAGCGGCGACAAGAGCCGGATCGCCTCGGAGCAGCAGAAAATTCTCGCAGAGACCTTGCCGCATGGCAGGCTAGAGCTGTTTGCCGGGTATGGCCATGGCGTCAACCTGCTGCAGCCGGAGCGTTGTGCCAGAACGGCCCTCGATTTCTGGCGGGCTGTCGAAGAGAAGCGACAGTGAAGGTCGGCGTTCTGCAGTTCTTCAGCTGGCCCGAGCGGCGGGTCGATCTGGCGACAGTCTACGCCCGCGCATTGGAGCGGATCGAGATCATGGACCGTACCGGCTATGACGCGGTCTGGCTGGCCGAACACCATTTCAGCAGCTTTAGCGTGTGCCCGTCGGTGCACATGGTGGGCACATTGGCCGCCGCGCGGACGCAGCGCCTGCGCATCGGCACAGCGGTGTCACTCGCGCCGTTCTACCATCCGCTGCGCCTTGCCGAGGAGGTCGCACTACTCGACGTGCTGTCGGGCGGACGGGTCAATTGGGGTGCCGGACGCGGCTTTGCCCGCGTCGAATTCACCGCGTTTGGCGTGCCCCCTGAAGAAAGCGCGTCGCGGTTTCGTGAAGCCGTCGAGATCGTGTTGCGGGCCTGGACCGACGAGCGGCTCAATTTTGCCGGCCGGCATTTCCAGTTCGACGATATCGAGGTTTTGCCAAAGCCGGCGCAGCTGCCGCATCCGCCGGTGTGGATGGCCGCGAGCTCCGAGGGGGCCATCGAATGGGCAGCCAGCCGGGGTTTTTCGATCCTGATGGACCCGCACTCCTCGGGTCCAGAAATCGGCGCAAAGCGGCAGTTCTATGCCGGAAAACTCGCCGCTGCCGGTTTCTCCGAGGCGGGCCGCGACATCCCGATCGCGCGTCTCGTCGCGGTCGCCGAGAGCACAGGCAATGCCGCAGCGGTCGCACGCAGCGGCGCCGAATGGATCCTCAATTCCTATCTTGGCGCGCAGCATCGGCCGGTCATGCAGGGATCTTTCACGCCGGTTGGGGTAGACCCGGTCCAGCGCTATCTCGACGAGGTGATCCTGCACGGCACCCCGGACAAGGTCGGTGACGAAATCCTGCGCCTGCGCGACGAGATCGGTCTCGACTATCTGCTCTGCGCGCCGCTCAGCCACCAATCCTTCACGCTGCTGACTGAGCAAGTGCTGCCGCGGATCGCCTGAATTCTGCGGCATCCTCGCGGATTATCGCCGCCCCCTTCTCGCCGATCATGATCGATGGGGCGTTGGTATTGCCCGTCGTTACAGTCGGCATCACGGAGGCGTCGATGACGCGCAGCCCGGCGATGCCGCGGACCCGCAGGTGCGAATCCACAACCGCCATCGGGTCCTCTCCCATCCGGCAGGTGCCGACGGGATGATGGAGGTTCATGCCGCCACGGTGCATAAAGGCGATCAGCGCCTCGTCCGAGCTGATATCGGGGCCGGGCATCGTCTCGGCGGCGCTGTGACGGGCCAGCGGTGGCGCGGCGAAGATCCTTCGTGCGTGGCGGGTCCCGGACAGCAGGACCTGTTCATCACTCGCTGCCGATAAATAATTCGGGCGGATCGCCGGCGGCGCGAGCGGGTCGGCCGAGCGCGCCATGATTGTCCCGCGGCTATCCGGCCGCACCGCACAAACGACGATCGTCATGCCGGGCTCGTCTTCGAGGCGGCCGATCCCGTTTGGGTCATAGCTCCCGGGAGTGAACAATAACTGGAGATCCGGGCTCGCGAGGCCCTCTCGGCTGCGGCAGAACACCATCGCAGTGGTGACGCCAAAGGTCAGCGCGCCGCGGCCGGTTGCGGCAAACCGGCCGATCTCGCGTATCAGCGACAGACCGCGGGCCAGCTGGTTGACCGAGACTTCGTCTTTCACCCGGTGCGTCACGCGGACCGCGAAATGGTCAGAGAGGTTGGCACCGACGCCGGGGAGCCCGTGCACGACTTCGACGCCAATCGACTTCAGGTGATCGGCAGGGCCAATGCCCGAGATCTGCAATAGGTGCGGTGAATTGACGGTACCGCCGGAGACGATGATCTCACGCGCTGCTTGCGCACGTCGGTCGACGCCGTTTTGCCGAAAGGCAACCCCGGTGCAACGGCGGCCGTCGAACAGCAATCGGGTTGCGATCGCTTTCGTCTCGACGCGGAGATTCGAGCGACGCCGTGCCTCGGCAAGAAAAGTGCGCGCGGTCGACCCGCGAAAACGCCCTCTACGGGTCATCTGCGAGTAGCCGACTCCCTCCTGCTGCACCCCGTTATAATCAGAGGTGAACGGGAACCCGGCTTGCTGCGCCGCTTCGACAAAGCGATGGGTCAGCGGCAGGATCGTCCGGTAATCTTCGACCAGCAGCGGGCCGCCTTTGCCGCGATACTCGGAACTCCCCGACACGTAATGTTCGGATTTCTTGAAGTAGGGAAGGACGTCGGCGTAGCTCCAGCCGCGGCATCCCATCTGCGCCCAACCGTCGTAATCGGCCGGATTACCGCGAACATAGAGCATGCCATTGATCGAGCTGGTGCCGCCCATCACCCTGCCGCGCGGCCAGTGCAGTGACCGGTTGGCGACCCCCTCCTCGGCCTCGGTGTAGTAGTTCCAGTTGACGAGCGGATTGGCCCGAAGGTGCAATGCGCCCGCCGGGATGTGGATCATCGGGTGCCAGTCGCTGGGACCAGCTTCGAGCAAGACCACTTGCGCACCGTCCTCGCTCAAGCGATCGGCGAGCACGCACCCCGCCGACCCCGCACCGACGATTACATAGTCCGCTTGCAGATCAGTCACTGCGACGACTCACATAAGGACGGCACTGGGACCGTGCGTGCTTCGAGACGCGCCCGTCGGGCGCTCCTCAGCATGAGGGACGCCTTTGAAGGCATCAAGAAAATAGCCTCATCCTGAGGAGGCCGTGAAGCGGCCGTGAAGCGGCCGTCTCGAAGGACGCACTGTGCTGATCCACCTCGACTCTCACTGCGAGGTGTGGGACTTCAGGAACTGGGTGACACGCTCGATCGCGGTCTGCAGGTGATCCGGCCCTTTCCATTGCCGCAGCATCTCCATATTTGGTGCCAGCTCAGCGATCTCTTCGGCGATCACCTTCGGGTGCGGCGGGTCGTCGCCCGGCATGACCAGTATCGGAACGCTGCACTGGCGGACGAATTCGCGGCTGACGCTGAACACAAAATCGCCGCCGAACATGTTATCGCCAAATCGGTTCAGGATACGTTCGTCAATATCTGGACGCTCTTCGCGGATGCCCTTCGCCCAAGTCTGCACGAGATTATGGAAGATATCGCGATTATCGGCATGACCGATCGGGTTCTGCAATACCGCTGCGCTGATCCGCCGGGATGCGAGTTCGCACAAAGTCAAACAGAACGATGCGCCGATGCAGCCGCCCATCACATGGAAGCGGTCGACTCCGAGATGGTCAGCCAGTGCCAAATGATCACCGGCATACGTGTGCCAGTCGTCGCTGGCGTCGATACGCGTGCGCGAGCGCCCGGCATTGCGCTGATCCATCGCAACGACACGATACCTTCTCCCGAGCACCGTCATTGGGTCCATCCAGACCGCAGGCGCCGACGGGTTCGACGGGCTGTGCCGCCAAAACGAAAGCTCCGAGCGCAGCCCGCCCGGCGCGAAGATCATCAGCGGATAACCGGAGCCGTGCACCTCGTAATAGATCTCGCCATCCGGAACTTTGAGCGTCGGCATCTCTCCCTCCTCATATCTTGGATCAGGCCCGGAGGTTAGCCGCCGCCGCGGACCGCAAGCATGACCTCCTCGGACAGGATCTGCATCTGCTCCAGGGCGAGGCTGTTGGGCATGCCGGGCCAATGGACCGAGGCGACGAGGTGATTGACCCCGAAGCGCCGTTGCAGGTCGATCAGCCGCTCGGCGACTTCCGGCGGAGAGCCGATCAGGAAACGGTCCTCGACGAGCTCGTCGAAACCGTGGTCGAAATCGTCGCCTGCTGGCATGACCTTGTCCTGGCCCCATTCCCGGTAAGTCTTGTATTTGACCTCGAGGTAGGGCTGGGCCAACCGGATCGCCTCGTCACGGGTGCGCGCCACAAACACCTCGCGCCGCATCGGCAATTCGGCGGGAAACGGCTTGCCGCACTCGTCCAGCGCCCGCCTGTAGAGATCCATCTGGCGCGCCAGGGTGGTGAGGGTGCTGTGCGGGTTGATGTACCAGCAATCGCCGAGCCGGGCGGCGCGCCGGATTGCGACATCGGCATTGGCACCGATCCAGACCGGCGGCATCGGCTTCTGTAGGGGCTTCACCGTGCTATTGGCGTGATCGAGCACAAAATGCGACCCCATCATGTCGACGAAATCCTCGGTCCACAGCCGCTTGACGGCGAGGAGGCACTCCTCGAAGCGTGCCGCGGCTTCCTTCCGCGTCAGACCGAAAGCCTTGAATTCGACATCGCGATAACCGATGCCGCAGCCGAACACCAGCCTGCCGCCGCACATGACGTCCAGGGTCGCGAGCTGCTCGGCAACATCGAGCGGCTTGTGCAGCGGTAACAGCACGAGTCCGCAGACGAGGCGCAGCCGCGGTGCCAACACCGCCGCCTGGGCCAGAAACGGAACCTGCTGCAAGGACTGCAGCGGGTGGGCGCTGTAATGCGAGCCTTTGACCAGCGCATTAAAGCCGAGCTGTTCGGCGCGCCGGACGAGCTCCAGGTCATCTTGCAGACGCGCGCGCATATCCTCGCCCGCAGGATGCTGTCCCCTGACGATGAGGCTCAATTCCACTGTGTATTCTCCGTTACGCTGCTCTTTGGCTGCCGGCCGCCTTGCGCGCCCTTTCAGGATAGCGTGCGGTAAAGTTGACCGCATAAGAGAATGCAAGGATCGTCACAACCAAGTCCATCCAAACCGGGATGAGCGAGAACACCGTGGCCGCATGTGCGACCACGAGCGCCGTGAAAGCGGCCGCCCAGACCCAAGTGATCCGCCGATTGATCGCCAGGAAAATCGGTGTTTGCCAATACTCCTCGGCAACGCGTTCGCGAGCGTATTGCATCGTGAACGGCCGGCCAATCGCAATCGAGATCAGCACGATCGCCAAGAGCCCCAGATCGACGGCAAACCGGACGGCCATGAGGCTCCAATCCCAATGCGCCACCGCAGTAAATCCCGCGAGCGCCCCGAACAACACGACGGCGCCGATCTCGAGGATCTTTGCCGAGCGGCCCCGCCATCTACCGTAGAGCGCGATTAGCACTGCCACGGCAAATGCCGCCCACATCGCGGCCTCCACCGCGCCGATCCGTATCACGACAAAGAAGGCGAGGTAGGGCGTAAAGCCGAGAAGAATGTCCACACGCGGTCCGTCAACGAAGCTCGGCTGAGCTTAGGCGGACTCCCGGCTCGCTCCAAGATCTCGGCGGATGCACGTTGTGTTCGGGTTGTCCAGGAGGCAAGCTGCGCCACCAGTTGCCGACACAGGCGCCCCCCAGGGAGGAGGATTAGGATGACGATCGAGCCCATGCTGACCGAAGAGATGCCGGCGAACGCGCTGGTCGCCCGGGTGCTCGAAGAAGCCGGGATCGAGATGGTTTTCGGCATTTCCGGGGGCCATACCGGCCGCATCGTCTCGGGGCTCAGCAAGTATCAGAACTCGATCCGCACCGTGCTTGTGCGCGAGGAGTCGCTGGGCGGGGTCATGGCGGAAATCTATGGCCGGCTGACGCGGCGGCCGGGTGTCTTGCTCGGGCAAGGCCCATGGGTGCTCGGAAATGGCCTTCTCGGCACGATCGAAGCGCATTTGTCGAGCTCGCCGATGCTGCTGTTGACCGATTTCAGCGACGCGCCACGCTTCACCTTGCATGCGCCTTACCAGCAGGCGACCGGCGATTGGGGCAGCTGGGACGCGCGCCGGGCGTTCAGCGGCGTCACCAAGCACGTCATGCAGGCGCACGACCCGATCGCCGCGGTGCAGGCGACGCAGCTCGCGATCAAGCACGCGCTCGCCGGACAGCCCGGTCCGGTCGCCGTGCTCTACAGCCATGATTCATTGGCCGGTTCGGTGGCTCCCGACTCGCAGCCCATGCTCTACCCGACGCGCCACTACCTCCCCTCCCCGCCCTCGCCAGCGGAATCGCGGCGGATCGAGGCGACGGCTGTGGCGCTCCTGGCCGCACAAAAGCCGGTGCTGCTCGCCGGCAATGGCGTCCGCATCGCGCAGGCCTATGACCAGCTCATCCGTCTCGCCGAAACGGCAGGCCTTCCGGTTGCGACAACGGCAGCCGGCAAGGGCTGCTTCGCGGAGACGCATCCGCTCGCGCTCGGTGTATTCGGCACGTTCGGCACCCCGGCGGCGAATGCCTGCATTGCCGAAGCCGATCTCGTCCTCGTCACCGGCTCGAAATTGTCTCCGAGCGATACGGCGTGGGAGAACCGGGCATTGCTCGATCCGACCCGCCAGACTTTCGCGCAGATCGACATCGAACCGCGCAACGCCTCCTGGAATTACCCGGCCGAGCATGTGCTGATCGGCGACGCCGGTCTCGTTCTCGACCAGCTGATCGAGGAGGTCGGCTCGCGCACGGGCGACCGCCGTCAACAAGCCGAGCAGCGGGTCGCAGCCCATCGCGAGCGGCACGGTTATTTCAACGACCGCGCCTATTTCGCCAACGACCAGCCAATCCTGCCGCAACGGGTGATCGGCGAATTGATGCGGGGCCTGCCGGAGAACGCGATCGTCACCGCCGATGCCGGCGAGAACCGCATCCTGATGACGCATTTTTACCAGACGAAGCGGCATGAGGGCTTTCTGCAGGCTGCCGGCTCGGGGCCGATGGGCTTTGGCATCCCCGCGGCACTCGGCGCAAAGCTTGTTTATCCCGACCGGCCGGTGGTGGCGGTATGCGGCGACGGCGGCTTTGCAATGACGATGAATGGGCTGATGACTGCGATCGAGCACGACATCCCGATCATCACCGTCGTCTTCAACAACAAGGCGCTCGGCTGGGTGTTGCACGGCTCTGGCCCGTTTGCGGCGGAATTCAACGATTTCAATCACGCCGAAATCGCCAAGGCGATGGGCTGCCGCGGGGTCAGGGTCGAGGACCCGGCAGCACTGGGCCAGGCATTGAGCGAGGCGCTCGCCGCGCGTACCCCGACCGTCATCGATGTCATGACTTCACTCAAGGTCACCTTTGCCGACATTACTTCGCAGCTGGCCAAGGATGCGTCGCCGCGGCGGCGCTAAGGCACCGATTTCTTATCCGTGGCGAATTCGCGAGTGCCTTCGATGACGCGGTGAAAGGGTTTTATTCTGCGGCCGCAAGCGGCTCGACTTTTCTGACCACGAGATCTGGCGATGGGATCGGCCGCTGCTCGAGGCGATCGCTGATCACGTCCCAGATCTGCCGCAGGCGCTGAACGTGAAGATCGTCGCGGATCATTGCGACGAGCGCGTCGAGCTCAACGGCAAGATCAAGCGCCAATTCGCTGCTGCCGGGCATCACCGGCTGATGCGGCGTGCCGCGAAAGGCAGCAGCCGGCGATGGCGCTGTCTCGCGGGCTTCTCCGATGAGCGCTGTCAGCAAGCGCTTCTGGAGGGTGGGACTGTCCAACGCTCTTTCGAGGTCGAAAATCGTCCGGATATTAAGCTCGCGTAACCGAAGGGTTCGCGCCGAGCCCACCGCGAGGATCAGCTGCGCCTGCGCGACCCAGTCGATGACCTCGTATAAGCCGTACGGTGTTTCGACAAAGATTTGAATGGGATTGATCGTCGCTAGGTTCTGCACATCCTCAATTTCGAACTCAGCAAGGCGCAGCTTCATGAACGGGTCGATCCCGATAATCATGTCGAGCGGGAATTCTTCTTGCAGGGCTCGGCTCTCCGGGCTGACGCGGCGCAGCCGCAGCCAAGGGAATTTGGCCATCACGGCATCGATGCACAGGGTCGGGAAAAAACCGACCAAAAATGCAATCACGATCAGCGGGTGCGGGCCGATCTCAGCCAATATCCGGCTTTGCCAGATTGCGGCCATTGTAAAGGCGGCCAGTAGAATATGCCCGACCGATTGGAAAAATGAGATCGGAGCCAGATCAAAATTGGAAATCCGTCGAATTAGATATTGAATGGTCCAAATATAGGCACCAATAAAAGTATAGCTCAGGGCACCGAGAAATGGGCGAGCTTCAAGAGCGAGGTCGTCAGGAACGCTGATCGGAAAAGCAAAATAGTTGGGCAAGGGATGGACATCTGGCATGAATGCCATGCGAAAGCCGAGCGCAGTGAGCACGATATAGATAGAAACTGGCAGCAGATAATAGATAACGCTGTGGGGATTGTCCTGCGGATCACGATCGGGGTTGGCATCGGGATCGTATTTGTATTTCACCAGCTCGAAAGAAGGAATGATCAAAGGCGCGCCATTGGGCAGGCGCGCGAAGCTGAACAGCCGTTCCAGGTCACGGACAATCTCGCGTCTGAAGGCCCGAATGTTGTTTCGGCCGACGAAGATGCCGAACGGGACGACGCAGCTGAGCAGGAACAATGCCGTCCAGCGCAATACCTCGCCGAAATCGAGCATTTCGCACTCCTTCGGATGTTCCAATCCAGAAGGCTTTACTATCGTCGAGCAAGGCCAAACCGAATGTGAACCCGCTCACACGCGGTACGGTTTTCGTCGGTGCCTTACCCGAGGCCTACCTTTTTTCGATAAACTAATCTTTTGGTTATGACTGCTAATCGTGCTTCGCGCAGCGCGCTGTTTCCGAGCAAAGACGATCGCCTAAATTCTGTGCATCCCTGATGTGCGCTCTGCTGCCTTGTTAAGCAACGGTCATCTCGATAGATAGCGCCGACCGGCCCCGTCGCGCGTATCGGGAGGCGTCTTGCTCGATCAACCTATCACTAGGGAACACCTCGCGCTCGGGTTGTTGCCGCCTGAAGCCCGAGCGAGGCGGCGGCTGGTCATGGCGGCGGTCATGTTGGCGATCTTCATGGTGGCAACGGATGCCTATATCGTCGCCACTGCGATGCCGACGATCGTCGCAGACCTCGGCGGTTTTCGCCTCTTTAGTTGGGCTTTCGCCGCCTATCTCCTAGCCCAGGCGGTGACGATCCCGATCTACGGACGGCTCGCCGACCTCTATGGCCGCAAACGGGTGTTCTTTGCCGGCACCAGCATCTTTCTGCTTGGTTCCCTACTGTGTGGCTGCGCCTGGGGCATGGTGCCGCTCGTGCTGTTCCGAGCATTGCAAGGAGCCGGCGCCGGCGCCATTCAGCCGATAGCGACGACGATCATCGGCGACATCTACGCGCCCGTCGAACGAGCGCGGATGCAGGGCTACGTCTCGGGCGTTTTCGGCGTTGCCGCGATAATCGGCCCAACCCTCGGCGCCTTTGTCGTCGAACACGTCAGCTGGTCGCTGGTGTTTTGGGTCAATCTGCCGATCGGATTCGCGACCTTTGTGATGTTCGGCTTATTCCTGCACGAGGAGCGCGAGCCGCGCCGCCATCGGATCGATTATTTGGGGTCGGCGCTGCTCATGCTGGGCATTGGTGCACCCATGTTGGCGCTGGTACAGATCGGCAATGCGGGCGCTGTCATGCTCGCGGCGCTGGCGATGGGCGGTGCGGCCGCACTGGCCGGGCTGGCGGCGCATGAGCGGCACGCCGCGGAGCCGATGCTGTCTTTCAAACTTTGGCGCAGCCGAGTCGTTGCGGTCGGCTGCCTTGCGGGGTTCTTCAACGGCGCGCTGATGATGGGGGTTTCGGGTTTCCTGCCGACCTTTGTGCAGGGCGCGATGGGCCGGGACGCGACAGCGGCGGGTGTGGTGCTGGCCGCCTCGTCGGTGAGCTGGGCCTTTGCCAGCATGGCCTCGGGCCGCCTGATGATACGCACCTCCTATCGTCTGGCGGCCTCGATCGGCGGCGTCAGCCTGGTCATCGGCAGCATCATTCTAATCCTGCTGACGCCCGCCAGCGGATTGTCATGGGTCTGCGCAGGTGCCTTCCTCCTCGGGGTCGGGATGGGTTTCTGCAATACCGCGTTTATCGTCTCGATCCAGGCGAGCGTCGGCTGGAATGAGCGCGGCATGGCGACATCATCGGCGATGTTCATGCGCATCGTCGGGCAATCGGTCGGCGCCGCCGTATTCGGCGCCATCCTCAATTTTGGCATTTACAGGAAGTTGCCCGAGCTCGGCAACGCAGTAAATCGCCTGATGACACCAGCGGCACGGCAGAGCCTCGGTGCCGCCGAAATCGCGCGGCTGGCCGAGGCTGTCGGCTCCTCGTTGCACACAGTCTACATCATCGCTGGTCTCGTGGCCGTCATCAGTTTGGGCCTGGCGCTCGCCTTGCCGCCGAGGCTCAGTCCGACTCGGCCGCGCGTGCGAGAGTCTTAGTCATCGCAGCGGTTTGCTGCCGAGCATTACTTCGCAGTAGCTCTATTGGCCAGGATTTCGCAAATTGCCGACCGGGTCGTACTGGCGAACCTGCAATGAATCGAGCGCGTAGGAGACGTCCTCGGCTTGCATCGCCGCCATGTCGGTGCGGCAGATACTCGCGTGAAGCATATAGGTGTAGCCGCCTCGCCACGGCAAACCGGCCCTTTGAACCGCGACGCAGTTGTGGGACCCATCGGAGAATTCGATCGACTTGTCTTCGCCATCGCTCACGAAATTACGCCAATTGGTACCGCGGCGCGTCATCTGATTCATATCCTGAAAGTCTTCCTGACTATAACCTGGATTGCCGTTGACGTAGCAAAACTGTGATGATTGATGGCCTATGGCTGTGAGCTTGTAGGGATCGAATATCACTGTATCCGCTTCGATCGACAAATTGCGGACCCTATACAACACAACATCGAGAGCTAGATCGCAATTACTGCCGCCCTTCGGATTGGTGATTTGGTCTGTCGGGCCGGGAATTAGCCGATACCCTTGCAGGCACTTACCACCAGCGGCAGAGGCGATGCGGGTCGCCGTACACGGCACCTCAGGAAATTTATCCTCTTCTACGCGGTATCGACCACTATAAGGATTTCGCTGATAAGCTTTCGCAGGGTCACGCAAATAAGGTGGGGCAACCGGGGGCGCGGGGGCCGTTACTGTAACGTTTGGAACAGACAGCGTCGGATCTTGGGCATAAGCACGGATCGCCGACGCTATGGTCGCCGTTGCAGCGATGACAACCAGTACTCTGAACATCGTCTGCAGGGTCTTTCGGTCCGATAACCGCGAACAGCGGCGATGACCGGAATTTCTGCCCCGTTCTATTCGCCGGCTTTTCGCAAATTGCCGCGGGCGTCGTATTGGCGAACTTGCAATGAGCCGAGCGCGTAGGAGATGTCCTCGGCCCGCACCGCGGCCGTGTCGGTTCGGCAGATGCTCGCGTGCAGCATGTAGACGTAGCCGCCTCGCCACTTTGGTCCGGCCTTGCGAACGGCTACACAATTGTGCGGACCATCCGAAAATTCGATGGACTTGTCTTCGCCGTTACCCACGAGATTACGCCAATTCGATCCGCGTCTTGTCACCTGATTCATATCCTGGAAGTCTTCCTGGTCGTAGCCAGGATAACCGACCACATAACAATACTTGCCGGGAAACCCAGTGGCCGCGAGCTTGTAAGGATCGAAGATCAACGTGCTCGCCTCGATCGCCAAGTTGCCGATGTTGTACATGACGACGTCGAGCGCCATGTCACATTTGAGGCCGCCTCTTTGGGCAAAGAGGGCGTTCCCCGGCACCAGCCGATAGCCCTGCAAGCACCTGCCCCCGGCCGAGGACGCAATCCGCGTTTCCGAGCACGGCACCTCCGGGAATTTATCCTCCTCGACGCGATAGCGACCAGCATAGGGATTGCGCTGGTATGACTTCCAAGGGTCGCGCAGATACGGCGGCACGGTCGGAGCAGCGGGTGCGGTCACAGTGACATTGGGAACCGGCAGCTGCTTGGCTTCCTGGGCGTAGGGATCGCCTGCCGACGCCATAATCGCCAGAGCAGCAGTGGCGCCTGCTAATCTGTAAATCGCGTGCATGATCCGCCTCCACGATGCCGAGCTGCCGGCGTGACATTCACCGCGGCCGCGCGATTTTGGCGACATTATGTCAAATCAAAAAACTGACGCACGCATCTTCGCGTGTCGAGCGAGGAGGTCGCGGCTGCAAAGTTGCGCGGATTTCGATAGTCTCGGATGGATCTTGCGATGGCCGGCGGCGCGTTCGTAGTGGATAGAATCAGGCTGCCCCTTTCTTTGTCGATCACCGGCCATGCCGCCGTCTTGGCACTGCTGATCTTGTTTCCCGCCGATATCCGTCCGTCTCCGCAGGCCGCGGTTCCCGGTGGCATCGAGGTTGTGTTCAGCCAGTCTGTGCAGCAAACCCGCGCGGCGCCAGCCCCCGAGACATCGACTCAACCGGCTCCTGCAAGTGTAGCTCCGCCCACGCCGGACGTCCCAGACGTGCCACCGGAGCAAACGGCCACCCTATCCGCGCCGCCGTCCCCGCACAAACCCGTCGTCAGAGAGCCCCCGAAACCTGTCGTGCGCCGGACAGAGAGGCCTCGAGCGCCCGTCTCCGAACCCATCCCGGCGCCAGCCAAATTGGCCGAAATGCGCCCCGCCGGCATTGCCGGTGCGCAAAATTCGGCAGCGGAGACGGCGGCGTCGGTCGCGGTCCCGGCGCCAGTCCCAGGGCCGGATGTCACGGTGAGCTACCAAGCAATGATCAGCGCCTGGCTCGAAAGCCATAAACGCTATCCTGAATCCGCCCGTGAGCGTGGCGAGGAGGGCAGCGCCGCACTGCGTTTTCGGATCAACCGATCCGGCCGCGTCCTCGACTATAGTTACAGGAGTACTGGGTACGCCGATCTCGATGCAGGTCTCGACGAGATGCTGCGCGGCGCGCAGCTGCCGCCCTTTCCGCCAGGCATGACGGCATCCCGCATCGAGGTCTCGCTGACGATGCGGTTCAACCTGACCCGGTAACCGACGGGGTTGCTCGCACTTAAGCTGCCTTGGCCCTGGCGGGGGCGCTGGTGGCGCGTGTCTCCTCAATGATCATTTCCGCGCCCTTTTCGGCGATCATGATCGTCGCGGCATTCGTATTGCCGGAAACGACCGTGGGCATGATCGAGGCGTCGATCACCCGCAGTCCTTCGATGCCGTGGACCCGCAGCGCTGTGTCGACTACCGCCTTTTCGTGTGTCCCCATCGTGCAGGTGCTGGTCGGATGGTAGGTCGTACCGGCGGTGTGGCGGATGTGGTCGAGCCAGTCTTCGTCCGTCTCGGCCGCGGCACCCGGCAGGAATTCCTCGCTGACATATTTCTGCATTGCCCCAGTCTGAAAAATACCGCGGGCGATCCTGAGGCCGGCGATCAGCGTGTCCTTGTCGGTTTGGGTCGATAGGTAGTTGGGTTGGATTGCCGGCGGCGCTACGGGATCCGCCGAGCGGATCTTGAGCCAACCGCGGCTCTCTGGCCGGCACGGAATGCAAGTCGCCTGGCAGGCCGGGAAATCGTGCATCTCTCCGCCGGGTTTCACAAAGCTGCCGGCGAGGAATTGGTACTGCACGTCAGGCGAGTCGAGGCCCGGTCGGGTACGAGCGAAAAGCCCGATCGGCGCTGCTCCCATCATCAAGGCGCCGCGGCGCGCCAGCGCGTATTGCAGCCCGGCCTGAAATTGCTGTAACCAACTCCGGGAAATCTCGTTCAAGGTATTGGCGCGGCGCACCCGATAGACGACTCGGGAATTGAGATGATCCTGCAAATTCTCACCGACTCCTGGGAGATCGTGCACGACCGCAATGCCGTGCGCTTGCAGCAATTCGCCTGGTCCAACCCCGGAGAGCTGCAATAGCTGCGGCGAATTGATCGAGCCGCCGGCGAGCAATACCTCGCGCCGCGCTCGCACTCGGTGCAGCACTCCGCCCTGCGAGTATTCGAGGCCAATCGCGCATTTGCCCTCAAACAATACGCGATGCGCGAGGGCTCGGATCTCCACGCGAAGATTGGGGCGTTTCATCGCCGGCCGCAAATAGGCCACTGCTGCACTGCAGCGCCGCATATTGCGGACGGTCAGCTGCAAGGGCCCGACGCCATCCTGCCCGGCGCCGTTGAAATCCGGGTTCAACCGATGGCCTTTTTCCTGCGCTCCGGCGATAAATCCGTCATGGAGTTCGTGCCGCGCCCGCAAATCAGCGACATCGAGCGGTCCCCCGGTCCCGTGGTGCTCATTGGCACCGCGTTCCTGGTTCTCGGCTCGCCGGAAATAGGGCAGCACATCATCGTAGGACCAACCAGTATTGCCGAGCTGCCGCCATAGATCGAAATCCTGCCTTTGGCCGCGGATGTAAATAAGGCCGTTGATCGAACTCGATCCGCCGAGCACCTTGCCGCGTGGCCACAGCATCCGGCGCCCGTCGAGTTCAACCAATGGCTCCGTCTCGAATTGCCAGGTGATCTTCGGATGGAAAATGTTTCGGTAGAAGCCGGCCGGGATGTGAATCCACGGGTTGCGGTCCTTGCCGCCGGCTTCGAGCAGTAATACCCGGGTCGCCGGATCCGACGTCAGCCGGTTCGCCAGCACGCACCCGGCTGAGCCAGCCCCGACAATGACGAAATCGAATTCCATTTCTGGCTGCATGAGGAGAACCCCACTAATGTTCGACCAGTGTCTCGACTTGCGGACCAAGGACTGGATGGCGGCGACGACCAAAGCCGGCCGATCAATCTGAATGTCGTGCCCGCTGCTCTTGGCAATGACCAACTGCGACTTTTTTTGAGAGAGCGGCCCGTCCGCGCTGCAGCTTCATCAGTACCGGTTCCCAGGATCCAAAAAAAAGCGATGACCGTGAGGCACGTCGGGGAACGGGCCGGCGCGGCGGATTTCTTCATTGCTCATTGCCATGCCCGCCTCCTCCCAATACGCCGCCGACCCCGGCTCCAAGCGAGATCGGGTTTTCAGCTCCAACGGCGCGTCGGAGCTGGCCGGATCCAGCAGGACCACGCCGGCCACATCCCGCGGGTAGCGACGTGCGAACATCTGCACATAGAGCCCGCCCAAACGAATGCCCCACCAAATGTAAGGCGGCAGCAAATCCGCCTTCATCAGTAAGCTGTGCAACGATGTTGCCACATCCTCGGCGGTGATAGAGCATCGGGCTGCTCCCACGGAAGACTTCTGCGCAGGCCAGCACGATCGTAGAGAACAACTCGCGCAAGCCGCGAGACAGCAGGCGCGGCCAAGCGCCAGGTCGAAATGTCATTACCCAGCCCCGCTCCAAAGACGATTATCGGGCTGGTCTTGCCGACCGCTCTCGCGCGCCGTCTGCGAAGCCAATCCTTCGCGTGTCCCGGCACGAACACGCGGCACTTACTGACCGATATTTAGCTCCGTTCGCAGATCACGGCTGCGGGTCTGCCAGCGGCGACGGCGACCGATTGGCTCGTTCTCGATCTCCGGGAAAACCTTGCAAGCGGCGAAAACCGGGCCGGGCTGGGCGAGGATGTCCGGCAGCGCGCGCGAAAAATCCTGGAGTTCGGCAAACGCGAAGGCACGGGGATAGCCGGCGCCGCGGGCCAGCACGTCATAGGCGACACTATCGGCGTTCGGCACCGGCTGGCCACCGGTTGTGGCATAGACGCCGTTGTCGATCAGGAAGTGATAAAAATTTGCCGGCTGCTGTTCGGCGATTGTGACCAGCATGCCGAGGCTCATCAGGATGTCGCCCTCGGAGTCGAAGAGGACCACCCTTTTGTCTGGGCGGGCGAGCGCCAATCCGAGCGCGAAGCCGGCATGCCCGCCCATAGCCGGATCGCCAACCGGTACATCGAGGTTCGGACGAGTGGTCAAATCGATCCAATAGCGTCCGCCCCGGCCAGGAACGACGATCGCATCCTCGCGGTAGGGCGCAAAGGCCTTCACCATGTCGGCGGTGTGCATCATCTACCTGCGCGTCCTCTAACGGTTAAAGCCGTGATATTCGTCGCCGACGAGGACGACAACCGGTCTTCGGGTCCGCTCCGCCTCTTCGAAAGCGATCGTGATGCGCGCTGCATCGGCATCACTCTCGACGAGGTAATAGTTGATGCCGAACGCCATCAGAAACCGCTCCGTATAAGTGGCTGCACTGTCCTGAGTGACACCATGGCGCGTCCAGCCGCGATAGCCGACCATCAGCACTACCGGGATATTGAGTCCCAGCAGCCAGCCGCGCAGCGAATCCCCCGACTCCATCATCCCGGTGTTCTGGATCAGGATCAGCGGTTTGGCCCCGCCCGACGATAATCCCGCCGCAATCGAGCAGGCATGCCCCTCACGGCTGACCCCGACGAGCCGCAGGGACGGCTCCGCCTTCATCAGCAGATAGAGCCAGTTGGTCTCGCTGTCCGGCAACCACACGACATGCGTCACGCCGTTCTTCTTCATCTCCCCGAGGACCGTTTCGGGGCTCAGGGCGACCACCGCCGCGTCATTCATTGATTGCCTCCACCAGGAAACATCTGCCTACTATCGGCTAGGTTGCGCCAACAAGACCACGAGCGGTGCGCCGCTGATCGAGGCTCCACGCGCCGCCCCCGGCCACCGCGAAATACAAGAACAAGAAGCAGAAGAGTACGGCCAACACGCCGCCATTGACTATCGGGAAAAAGCCGCGCGGCGCGTGCGACATGAAATAGGCGAAGGCCATCTCGCCCGACATTATGAACGCTACGATGCGAGTGTACACGCCAACCAACAGCAACGCCCCGCCCACCAGCTCGATCACCCCCGACAGCCCGATCAGCGAGACCAGCTGCAGGTTGTCGAACATTGCGACATGTGGAAATCCAAAGAGCTTGGCGAAACCGTACTGCACAACCATCAGTGCGGCGACGACCCGCAAGACGCTGAGCATCCGCTCGGACCAAACGCGAAGATCCATCGCCCGTCTCCTCAGTTCAGTCACCAACGGTTTGTTGAATTCTCCACTAGCGACCGGATAAAGTCATCTCCCAGCTAAATCAACTGGCTCCCACTCACCCAAAATCCGAAGGAGACTGCGGCCGGACTCCCTTGCAAAGCGTTCGCCGACGCTCACCACTGGGCGGACGTGAAGACGCGGTTCCGCGGGGCACTTTCGATTGGTATAACGACGGGTCTTAACGAGGCGAGACCCCCACATGCTCCTTGGTAGCCACGACCGGCCTGCCCCATGACCAGCAATACGACCGATCTCAAATCGCTGCTGGCGCATGTCGCGCAAGGCCGAAGCCTGAGCGAAGGCGATGCAGAAGCGGCGTTTGACATCATCATGAGCGGCAACGCCACGGCGTCGCAGATGGGCGCCTTCTTGATGGCGCTGAGGGTGCGCGGCGAGACCGTCGATGAGATCACCGGCGCGGCTCGAATCATGCGGGCAAAGGCCATCCAGGTAGAGGCGCCGCCGGGCACGATCGATACTTGCGGCACCGGCGGGGACGCCTCGGGCAGCTTTAATATCTCGACCGCCAGTGCGCTGGTGGTAGCCGGCTGCGGCGTGCCCGTCGCCAAGCACGGCAATCGCGCACTTTCCTCGAAATCGGGCTCGGCGGATGTGCTGGCCGCGCTCGGCGTCAATATCGACGCGGACTTCGCGATCGTGCGCCAATGCTTGTGGGAGATCGGAATCGGCTTTTTGATGGCGCCGCGCCATCACAGCGCCACCCGCCATGTCGCGCCGACCCGGGTTGAGCTCGGCACGCGGACCATCTTTAACCTATTGGGCCCCTTATCGAGCCCCGCAAAGGCGCCCCGGCAGCTCGTCGGCGTGTTCGCGCCCGAATGGGTCCGGCCGATGGCCGAAGTGCTCGGGCGTCTCGGCTCGGAACGAGCCTGGGTCGTGCACGGAGCCGGCCTTGACGAGCTCACGATCGCAGGCACGACCACGGTGGCGGCGCTCGAGGGCGGCAAGGTCGAAACCTTCGAGATCGTTCCGGAAGATATTGGGCTGCCGCGAGCACGCCTTGACGATATCCGAGGCGGCGAGCCGCATCGCAATGCCGCTCTGATGTGTGAACTGCTTACCGGCGCTGGCGGGCCAGTGCGCGACGTCGTCCTTCTAAACAGCGGGGCGGCGTTGGTTGTCGCCGGACGGGCGGCTTCTCTGGCAGATGGGATCGAGCTTGCCGCTCAGTCGTTGGATGCGGGCACAGCGCGGCGCGTGCTAGAGCAGCTGGTTGCGCGAACCAACGCGCCGGTCCGCGTAGAGGCAGTTGCCGAATGAGGGACGTGCTCGCCGAAATCTGTGCCGCAAAACGCGCGCATGTCGCGCGTGCGAAGGCGCTGCACTCGGAGGCCGCCCTACTCGCCGAACTGGCGCAAGCGCCACCGTTGCGGCCCTTTGCAGCAGCGATCGAGAAGCATCTCGCCGCGGGACGTTACGGGCTGATCGCCGAGATCAAGAAAGCTTCCCCGAGCGTTGGCTTGATTCGTGATGATTTTGACCCACCACTGCTCGCCCGTGCCTATGAGGCGGGTGGAGCGAGCTGCCTGTCGGTGCTGACCGATACCCCCTACTTTCAGGGCAGCGACGAAGACCTCCAAGCGGCGCGCCAAGCGGTCGGTTTGCCTGTCCTGCGCAAGGATTTCATCCTCGACCCCTACCAGGTCCTGGAGAGCCGCCGGATCGGCGCCGATTGCATCCTGCTGATCATGGCGGCGCTGTCGGACGCGGCGGCGAGCGAGCTTGCGGCAACCGCCGCCGAGCTCGGTCTCGACGTGCTCGCCGAAATCCACGACGGCGCCGAGCTCGACCGTGCTCTGCGGCTCGGGGTGCGACTGATCGGCATTAACAATCGCAATCTAAAGACCCTAGAGACCGATCTTCGCACCACCGAAACCCTAGCGCCGGAGGTGCCTCTGGACCGCCTCGTCGTTGCCGAGAGCGGCATCCGTCGCCCTACTGACCTCGAACGCCTGGCGGCCGCCGGGGTCCGCTGTTTTCTGGTGGGCGAATCCTTGATGCGTGAACCCGACCTCACTACGGCCGCCCGCCGTCTCCTCGGCCTCCCTCTCGATTACGGCTTTACCCATCTCGATGCGGAAGGCCGGGCCCGGATGGTCGACATCTCCGACAAAGACGAGACCGACCGGGTGGCGATCGCCGGTGCCCGCGTCGTGATGCGGCCGCAAACGCTGGAGCGGATCCGCGCCGGAGACGTCGCCAAGGGCGATGTGCTCGTGGTCGCCCGGCTCGCCGGCATCATGGCGGCAAAGCGCACCGCGGAATTGATCCCGCTGTGCCACCCGCTCGCCCTCACCTCGGTCACTGTCGACCTCGTCTGCGTGCCCGAGCGCTCGGCCGTCGAGATCACCGCGACCTGCAAATTGCGCGGCCGTACCGGGGTCGAGATGGAGGCGCTGACGGCAGCGAGCGTCGCCGCGCTGACGGTTTACGATATGTGCAAGGCCGTCGACCGCGGGATGGTCGTCACCGATTTGCGTCTCTTACGCAAATCGGGCGGCAAGTCAGGGAATTGGGAGGCAGAACCATGATTTCTGTCGAAGAAGCGCTGGCGCGTCTGCTGGCGCCGCTCGAAAAGCTGCCGCCCGAGCAGATCTCGATCGTCGATGGGCTCGGCCGGGTTCTTGCCGAGGATGTCACTGCCCGGCGCACGCAACCTCCCTTCGCGGTCTCGGCCATGGATGGCTATGCGGTGCGCGCCGAGGATCTGTCAGCAGTGCCGGTCGAATTGCGCATCGTCGCAGAGGTGCCGGCAGGCGCCGGGTTCGGCGGTCACGTCGGTCCTGGCGAAGCCGCGCGGATCTTTACCGGCGCGCCGCTGCCGGCGGGTACCGACACGATCATCATTCAGGAGGACACCGAGCGCGAGGGCGACCGTGTTCGCGTGCTCGAGGGCGCGCCACGCGGCCGATATGTCCGCCGGGAAGGCCTCGATTTTGCGGAAGGCGAAGTATTGCTGAAGGCGGGGCGGCGTCTCACGGCGCGCGACATTGGCCTACTCGCGGCGATGAACCGGCCATGGCTGCTGGTACATCGCCGGCCGCGAATTGGCATCCTGTCCACCGGGGACGAGATCGTCATGCCGGGCGATCCGATCGGACCGCATCAGATCGTCAGCTCGAACAGCCTTGCGCTCGCCGCCTTTGTCGCGGCTTGCGGGGGAATACCGGTGTCGGTCGGCAATGCCCCGGATGATCCGGAGGCGTTGCGCCAAATCGCGGCCGCGACGAGCGGAGTGGATCTCCTGGTGACGACCGGCGGGGCTTCGGTCGGCCAACACGATCTGGTGCGCGACGCCTTGGCTGCAGACGGGTTGGAGCTCGATTTCTGGCAGATCGCGATGCGGCCCGGAAAGCCGCTGATCGTCGGACGTTACCGAGGCACGCCGATGATCGGGCTGCCGGGTAATCCGGTTTCAACTTTGGTTTGCGCATTACTTTTCCTGCACCCCGCCGTCGCCCGGTTGAGCGGCGGCGCCGCGCCCGCGGAAACGCCACCGACGGCCCGCCTGGGCGTGGCACTCCCGAAGAACGATGGGCGGCAGGATTATCTGCGCTCGCGGCTCACCAACGCGGCTGACGGCATGCTCGAGGTGTTTCCGTTCGAAGTCCAGGACAGCTCGATGATGCGCTTACTGGCGTTGGCGGATTGCCTGGTCGTTCGGCCACCGCATGCCGCCGCGCTGGCGGCCGGCGCGACAGTGCCGATCGTGCCGTTTCCGTCAGGCGTATTGCCGATCTGAAAGAGCGGCGGATCCTCAACGGGAATCGCGCTCATGGCGACGCAGGATTCGCCAATAACGTCGTCCCGATCAGGGATACTCGTCGCGAGAACCGACGATCGCTTCCTCGCCAAGTCGACCGAAATTCCTCTGGAGCTAGCGGCCGGCCCGCTTCGTCAGGCGCCGTTACAACAGGGGCTCTCAAATACGAGAGCGGCTCACTAGCCTTCGCAAAACGGCGCATCCCTCCATTAACATTCTTCAAGTTCTCGCAATCCTTGA
>Ga0306926_10000290_pt1 | contig 44604 bp, 40 predicted proteins | sample flu12Cox44000178_FD_203759 | JGI IMG/M metagenome (GOLD analysis project Ga0306926, IMG submission 203759) | Lab enrichment of tropical soil microbial communities from Luquillo Experimental Forest, Puerto Rico - flux8day.12C.oxic.44.000.178 (v2)... | ecosystem: Environmental > Terrestrial >... | reverse complement strand
GGCACTTCCAATGCTGCGGAGAAGAGACGTAGATACCGCCTCATAACGTCGCGGATTATCTCACGCGCAGCGTCCGCCGCGCCAGCGGCTTCGTTCTTGAGGGCTACTCGGACACCGTGTGTTCTTCGCTCTGCGCCCGCAGGATCCGGTCCACCGAATAGGGCGCCCGTCGAGTTGGCTCGTGATAGTGCCGCACCTGCATCTCGCCCAGCAGACCGACCGCCAGCATGTTCAGGCCTGCCAGCAACAGCACCGCCGCAAAGATCATCAGCGGACCGTGCTGCATCAGCAAGTGCGAATTGTGCAGTACCTTCTGCAGCGCCAGCCATCCTGCCACCGAGAAGCCCGCCAGAATGCTCAGCATCCCGAACGTGCCGAAGAAATGCAGCGGCCTCGACAGATAGCGCAGCAGGAAGCGGATGGTAATCAGGTCAAAAAACACCCGGAACGTCCGCGAAATGCCGTAATGAGAGGCTCCCCGTTCCCGGTTCACATTCCGGATGGGCACCTCAATGATCGACGCTCCGTGCCACGACGCCAGTGCGGGAATGAAGCGGTGCAACTCGCCGTAAAGCGGAACCTGCTCCAGAATCTCGCGCCGGTACGCCTTGAAGGTCGTTCCAAAATCGTGGATCTCTACCCCGCTCAGCTTGGCCATCATCCAATTGGCGATTCGCGACGGAATGCGCCGGAGCCATAAATTGTCAATGCGCTGCTTGCGCCAACCACTAACGATGTCGTATCCCTCGGAGATTTTTTCCAGGAACATCGGGATATCGGAGGGGTCATGCTGCAGGTCACCGTCCATGGCGATGATGTACTCCCCCCGCGCATGATCAAAGCCCGCTGCCAGACCCGCGGTCTGCCCAAAATTGCGGCGCAGCTTCACCACCGTCACGCGACTGTCAACCGCCGCGATCTCGCGCAGCAGCCCGAACGTGGCGTCCTTCGATCCGTCGTCGACCAGCACGATTTCGAACGACTCGCCGTTCGCCTCCATGACCGCTTTTAGGCGGTCGTACAGATCGGTGACGTTCTCCTGCTCATTATGCAGCGGAACAACAATGGAATATTTTGGCATTGGGAAGTTCCATTATACGAAAAACGGTCGGAAACTCACGATCTACTTGTCACACGAAGGTCGCATGAAACCAAGTGGGTAACCTGTCTCAAAATGCAATCAAGGGGTTGCAAACTGCCCCCGCAACCGCCCGAATATGGTCTGAAATCACGGACAATTCCCCACACCCACCTGATGCCATATGGCCTTGCCGGGACTCGCTTATATTCGAAATGCTGAGGATCCAGGTAACCCCTGTCATCCCCCGACGCAATCCCGGGGCTCGGGAGAGACACCGCCTTCACAATCGGTTGGGTACAATCGGGGAGCCGGATAGAAGGACAGATCGTGCGACGAATACTTCCAATCCTGCCGCTTGTGATGTGGCTGCACCCTGCGCTGGCGCGCGCAGCCACCTGCCCGAACCTGAACGTCCATCCCGGAATCACCACCCTCATTGTGCAGGGCGATTACGGAGAGAAGGACCAGGCCTCCAAGGCCTATGTCGTGAGCCTGCAGGACGCAATCAAGAAGTCGCAGAACTTCTGTTACGTCGACGACGTCCGCGCCGCCACCTATGCCCTGGATGTCGCAGGCGTTGATATTGACGAAGAGCATGAGCGTGCCGCACTCAGCGTCGTCGTCGTTTCCGAGCGCGGCATGCTGATCACGCACTGGGTTCGCATTTCTTCTGTTGACAACGTAGGGAAAAACGGACAGGACGACCTGCACAAAATGGATCGGGCCATCCAAAGGGCGAAGCGTCGTTAATGTGCTTCACAACCCCGAAGTCTCAAATTGCAGGACTGCCTGCGCCAGCCGATAGTCATATCCGGCCTGTGCATTCCCGATTTCTGCCTGCGTCGCCTGCAACTGCGCCTGGCTCAATTCCACAATTGAGCTCAACCCAAGTTTGTAACGCGTCTGTGCCAGTTCCAAAGCCAGTTGCGCCTGCTCCAGCAGTTGTTTGGTCACCCCCAGCCGCTCGTAGGCATTGTTCGCACTCAACCAGCTCGTACGAACGTCCCGCGAAATCCGGTTGCGCAAATCCACAACCCGGTCCCGTGCCGCTTGCGACCTGAGGTCCGCCTCCCGCGCCCGTGCGCTGTACAGGAACCCATTAAAGATTGGAATATCCAGGTTTGCCCCAACCGCACCGTACCAACTCGGAAGATGGTCGTTGCGCACGGGAGCGCCCCCCACCGTCCCCACGGCGCGCAACGATGGAAGCATCAAATCCCGCTCCGCAGTCTTGAACTTCTGTGTCGACTGGTACTGCAGATCCAGCGCCAGCAGTTCGGGCCTCGTCCCGAACGCTGTCGTCACCAGCCCATCGACGTCTGCGGGAGGAGGCGCCACCGCCTCCGTGGTGTCCTGCAGGACAAACTCCTGCTGGCTTGGGAACCCCAGTACCGCCGACAGATTCGCCAGAGCCGCCTTGTGATTGTTCTGGGCATCCATCAGGAGTAGTTTCGCTTGCGCCAGATTCACATTCGCAAAGCTCAAATCCAGATCGGATTTCAACTTGTTCTTCGCCAGCGCCCCAATCTGGTCCGCGACGACCTGCCGCGCGTTGACTGTCTCCTCCGCCACCTTCAGCACAGCATGTGTCTGCAGCGCATTGAAGAACGCCTGGTTCACCGCCAGCAGGATCTGCTGTTTTGTAGCCAGCGCATTCTCCGCTTCCGCCATCGCCGACAGATTTGCACTCGCCACCAGGTTCTGCGTCCGGCCAAAATCGGTGATCAACTGGCTCACCGTAACTCCGCCCGCAGCTCGTTCGTAGATGATGGGGTTATTCAACCCACCTGCGCTGATCCGGCTGTTCTCCTGCGCATCCACACCGGTAATGTCCGCCACCGCAGTAGGCCAGAAGCTGGACTTCGCCTCCCGCGAAACCTGCTGCGACGCCAGCGCCATCAGCCGCGATACGGAAATCTGCGGATTTGTTTTCACCGCCAGCGCTTCCGCATCCTTCAGCGTCAAGGTCTGCGGTGCCGCGGCAACTTTTCCCTGTGTCGCCGTCGGTCCAGGCGAGCCTTGCTGCTCGTCAATCGAAAATGAGTAAGCAAGAACCTGCCCGACCCGCGCTCTTTGGGGCTCTGGTGCCGATGGCAGCGATAGGCCCAACTCTTGCGCCAACCCCCCCGGGCTTAACACCAACATCAGCGCCAAAAGAACAATTTTCGTCGTTCGCATCAGGCCGACATCTCCTCGCGCTTTTCTTCATCCGCTTGGAACCACACGTAAGCTGCCGGCACGAGGTAGACGGTTACGACCACCGACACAAGAAGCCCTCCGATAATCGCTCGCGCCAACGGTGCGTAGGCTTCCGCGCCAGTTCCCAGCTTCATCGCCATCGGAATCAAGCCCAGCAGTGTTGCCAGCGAGGTCATCAACACCGGCCGCAACCGCAAGCGTGAAGCCATCGCCACCGCTTCCTTCAGCGGCTTCCCTTCCCGGTGCAGGTTTCGCGAGAACTCCACGATCAGTATGCTGTTCGAAACCACGATGCCCACCATCATGACAACGCCCATCAGCGACATCACATTCAGCGTGGTTCCCGTCACCAACAGGAACAGCAGCACCCCCGCAAGCCCCGGCGGTATGGCCAACAGAATGATGAACGGATCCAGAAACGATGCGAACTGCGCTACCAGTACCAGGTACACCAGCACCATCGCGAGGATCAGCCCGATTCCGAAACTCTTGAAAGACGACCGCATGCCCTGCACCGACCCTCGCAGGTTCACGCGCACGCCTTCCGGCAGCTTCGCGTCGTTCACGATCTTCTCAATCTGATTGGTGATCTTGCCCAGATCCTCGCCTTTCGGCGAAACATAGACGTCGATCACGCGGAACAACTGGTAGTGGTCCACTTCCGTGGGTGACTGCATCGTATCCACTCGCACCACCGTATCCAGTGTGGTCGGCGTCTTGATGTTCGGCCCGCGCAGCGGAATCTGCTTCAGGTCCGACATCGTCTTGATTGCATCTTCCGGATACTGAACCGTCAGCAGGTAGGGATTCCCACTTTTCGGATCGATCCAGTAATCTGGCGCGATCATGCCATTCGACGTCAGCGCCGTGATCACGTTGTCCACCACTTCCTGCTGCGTCAGTCCTACCAAGCTGGCCTTCTCCCGGTCCACATCGAGCCGCAGCGCCGGGTAGTCGATGTCCTGTGGGATCAGCACGTCGCCGACACCATTCAGTCCGCGGACCTGCGCCGCAATCGCGGTAGCGGTCGCGTAGGACTGGCGCAGGTAGCTCCCGCTCACCTGGATGTCGATTGGTGCGGGCATGCCCATGTTCAGCACCGCGTCCACCAGTCCGCCCGATTGGAAATACGCGCTCAACTGCGGAAGCTCCTGGCTCATGCGTGCCCGTACTTTGCGCATGTAGTCATAGCTTCCCGTCTTGTGATCTTCCTTCAGGCTCACTTGCACAAACGCGGTGTGAGGCGCGGAGTTGGGTGTGTAAATTGCCGAAAAGTCCGTGGCGATCCCGATATTGGAGACGATCATCCGCAACTCGTCCTCGGGAACCACTTGCCGCACAATTCCCTCGACTTGCTTCACGTACTGCTCGTTCACCTCCACGCGCGTACCCGAAGGCGCCTTGAGGTTGATAACGAACTGACCCGGATCCGTCCGCGGGAAGAACGCCACACCCATCAGCGGATACAACGTCAGGCAGAGAATCGACATACCCGCCAGACCCAACGTCGTTGCCACCGGTCGCATCAGCGCCGTGCTCAGCGTCAAGTCATACTTAGACAGCATCGTCTCGAAGTATTGATTGAATTTCATCGCGACGCTGCCGAACCTCGCCCCGATCGACCCCTCGCCTACTTCTTCATCCGCCTGATGCTTCTTGATCAGCTTCGCGCAAAACAACGGCACCACCGTCATCGCGACGATGTACGAGGCCGCCAGCGAGAGCACCACCGCCATCGCCAGGGCCACGAACAAAAATCGGCTGACCCCGTAGAGGAAAATCACTGGGAAGAACACGATCGCCGTGGTGATCGTCGCCGCGAGCACGGCCAGCGCGACCTCCTGGCCGCCTTTCTCCGCCGCAAACTCCGGTTCTTCGCCTTCCTCCAGGTGCCGGAAGATGTTTTCCAGCACAACCACCGAGTTGTCGATCAGTCGCGAGAATGCCAGCGCCAGACCACCCAGTACCATCGTGTTCACTGTGCCGCCGCCCGCACTGATCGCCAGAAACGCCGCCAGAGCCGAAAGTGGAATCGACAGGAACACCGCTGCGGTCGCTCGCAAGCTTCCCAGGAACAACAGAATCATCAACCCCGTCAGCACCAGGCCGATCGCACCTTCGTGCAGCAGGTTCCCGATCGCCATCTTCACGAACACCGACTGGTCGAACACCACCTTCGCAATCAACTGCTTCGGAATGTCCACCAGCTTCGAGAGCGCATCCTTGATCCCCTGGACAACGGCGATCGTGTTCGTATCCCCGCCCTGCTTCAGAATTGGCAGATACACCGAGCGCTGCCCGTCTACCCGCACGATGTTCGTCTGGATCGCCTGTGCGTCCAGTGCTTTCCCAACATCCCGCACCAGCACCGAAGCCTGCCCTACAGTTTTCAGCGGCATCGTGTCGATGTCCGACGCCGTGGGCACCTGGCTGTTCGTGTACAGGTTGTAGTCGTAGGGGCCGATCTTCACATCACCCGCGGGAAGAATCAGGTTGCTCTGATTCACCGCATGCACCACGTCCATTACCGACAGCTCATGTGCGTCCAGCTTGAGCGGATCGACATACACCATGATCTGCCGATACCGTCCCCCGAACGGCTGCGGCACTGAGGCCCCCGGCACGCTCGCGATCTGGTTGCGCACCGTGTATTGACCGAGGTCGCGCAATTGCGTCTCGTTCAGCCCCTGCCCTTTCAGCGTGATCAGGCACACCGGCAAGCTCGAAGCGTCAAACTTCAACACCACGGGCGGCAGGGTTCCCGGCGGCAGTCGGCGCAGGTCCGCCATTGCCAGGTTGGAAATCGTGCTCAAATCCGCATCTGCATTCGTGCCGGGTTGGAAATAAATCTTGATCAGACTCACGCCCGGCAATGACCGCGACTCGATGTGATCGATCCCGCTTCCCAGCGTGAAGAACCGCTCAAAAGGATTCGTAATATCGGTTTCGATCTGCTGCGGTGGCATGCCCGAATAAAACGTCGCCACCACCACTACTGGAATATTGATGGGAGGAAACAGGTCCACCGGCATCCGCACCAGCGTGACCGCGCCCACGATGGCTACCATCAGGCAGCCCACAATGATGAAGTAGGGATACTTGATCGAGAAGCCGGACATCAGGACTCTGCCTCGCTGTTCTCCGCAATCGGTTTTGGCTCCACCCGGTCGCCCACGCGGTACTCGCTACGCGACCCGATCAGAACGCGATCGTTCTCCTTGAGCCCCGATACGACCTCCACCCAGCGAGTGCCTTCGAGCCCCAGTTCGACCCGCCGCTCCTCCAGCCGATTCTGCGCGTTTACCACCAGCACCGTGGCCTCCGACCCGTTGCGAACCACCGCCTGGATCGGCACCGTCAAGGTTCCGTCCTTCGTTGCCAGCACCAGGGAGACTTCCGCATACATTCCCTGCACCAGCTTGCCGCCCGTGTTCTTGACATCGACTTCGGTGTGCATCGTCCGCGTCTCGGGATCCACGGCGTCCGCGAAGCGCGCCACCTTGCCTTCGAAGCTGCGATTGAGCGCTTGCACATGAACTTGCACCGAAGTCCCGAGGTGAACCTCAGGTACGGCCGACTCCGGCACGGGCACCGTCAGCCGGCATACGTCGGTTTCCGCCACCCGCACCACCGGCATCGCCTGCGTGCTTGAGGACGTGCCCGCCTGCACCAGAGCCCCCGTGTCGGCATACCGCTTGGTCACCACACCATCAAACGGGGCCACGATGTTGGTGTAATCGCTCAGTGCTGTGTACTGCTTCTCACTGGCCAGTGCCACGTCGAGCTGGTTCTGCGCCTCAGAAAGCGCCGCCTCGTAGGCCGAGATCTGCGCTTCGCCTTCCTTGTCCTTCGCCAGAGCATCATCCAGTTCCTGTTGTGCGATGATGCCTGGCCGCGTTGCCGAGGCCTCATTGAGCCGGCTGTAGTTCAGGTGTGCCGCATCGTGCAATGATTGTGCGCGTTGCAGATCGCTCTTCGCCCGCCGCACCGCATCCTTGCTCCGCCGCACAGAAGCGTTTGCCCCCTGCAATTCGGCCTTCAGTTCCGGCACTTCCAGCACTGCCAACACTTGGCCACGGTGCACGTGATCGCCCACATCCACATGGATCACCCGGATATACCCCGCAACCTTGGCGTGAACGTCCACTTCCTGAAATGGACGGAACTCCCCCGAAAGGGTGACGCTGTTCGAAAGCGCCCGCCTCTGCACCAGCGCAACCGCGGCCGGTCGCGACGGTGGATCCTCTTGGTTGGCCTTGGCCTTGTGGCCAAACACGAAGAACAGCCCGATCGCGGCGACGATCACCACACCGGCAAGGACAGCTCCTTTTGCGTGTAAATTCATGGTTGTTGCGAGTCCTTAAGGCGTTTGTTGCCTCTAAACCTGTTGCTTCCCTTCCACGACGGCAGAACGCCCCGCAAAAAGAGACGGGCACAACGCGGGGTGCCCCCCTTCCCAGACACCTTGGGCGCAGGCAAACTTACCAGAAACCGGACTTCGTTATTCCCCCGGAACCCAGGTACCGGCTAACGCCCTGCGACGCTCTGAATCAAGACGGGCCTAGATAGACAATTCGGTTTCCAATAGGAAAATTCCCAACTGCAACGAATCGGGACGGCCACTAAGAGGAGCTCTGACTTATAGGTTTTGGTTTTTATGCCTGCGGTGGGGGACGATTGTAGCGGCACTGGTCGACGTGGACCGAAAGGGGTGGCTTCTGCTCCGGCTCGATCGCCGCTTCCGTCACCAGCAAGTAGAGGGGACGAACCGCCGACACCGCCTGGGATGACCGGCTTTTTTGGTTATCGCGATGCTGGATTTTTGCTTTTTCCCCGCTAGCCGTGATCGAAGTGCAGTGGGTGAGCTGAACCTCGAAGGTTCGACCCGCCAGGGTTGCGGTAAGGACGACAATCGCAGCCAACGCCACCAGTGAGCGCCAGGACCCAGGTCCGGCCTTCCCAGAGCGTAGCCCGAAGATTTTTGTTGCGATCATCCCCACCCGTGCTAGGGTAGCACACTGCTCGGGGGACTCTCTCGGTCCCAATGGTCTCGTACCAGGCCCCGTCACTCCCATTCTGGGCCGGGAGCAGATCACCCGCGCGCTTTCCGCTGGAAACCTTCCGTACCCTTGGCATAGAATGGCGGCCCTTAATTGCAGGCGGCCCCTTGCAACTTATACTTGCGGCGCAATTTATACGATATTAATCGCAGGTTTACATATTTGTAACAAAGCGCCGCTAGGATTCCCAATTCTCGTAAAGCGCTCTATCGATATTCCTGTTGCTAAAGAAGTCTAGATGCAAAACTCTTTTCCAATTCCTGTAGCGAAAACCGTTTGAGGAGACACACTAATGAAACGAGTGTTAGCTCAAGTGCTTTCGTTGGCGTTGGTGGGAAGCACGCTCCCCGCTAATGCCCAACAAGCAGCCCCCACCAAGAAAACAGCCAAGAAAGGTCCTGCGGCCCCCAGCGTCGCTTCCCAACTGAAGACGATGTCGGATGCTCTTGCCGCCCAACAGAAGCAGATCGAGGATCTTCGCCAGGAACTCCAGACCCGCGACCAGGCCGTCCAACAGCTTCAGCAGCGGCTCGATCAGAGCCAGACTGCTGCCAGCGCTGCCCAGGCCAAGGCCGACAGTGCCAGCGCGGCCGCCGGCCAACAGGCTGAGTCAGTCACGGCGCTGCGCAGCGACGTCAACGACCTGAAGCAGAACGCCAGCACCACCGCTCTGAGCCTGCAAGAGACCCAGAAGAGCATCAAGGATGCAATGGAGAGTCCAGCCGCCATCCACTTTAAGGGCATCACTCTAACTCCGGGCGGCTTCGTCGCGGCTGAAACCGTAACCCGGCAGCGCACCACCAGCGGCGATATCAACACGCCCTTTACCGGCATACCGTATCCCGGCAATGCCCTGTCGCACGTGACCGAAAGCAACTTTACCGCCCGTCAGAGCCGTTTAACCCTGCTTGCCGAAAGTAAAGTCGGCAGCGCCAAGCTGACCGGCTACTTCGAAGGCGACTTCCTCGGAACCGGCGTCACCTCCAACAACCGCCAGAGCAACAGCTACGTCTTCCGTCAGCGTCAGGTCTGGGCACAGGCTGCCTTCGATAACGGCTTGAGCCTGACCGGCGGCCAGATGTGGACCCTCGCTACCGAAGACCGCAAGGGCATCAACAACCGGCAGGAAGCTCTGCCCATGATGATCGACCCGCAATACGTCGTCGGCTTCACCTGGGCCCGCCAATACGCCTTCCGCGTCGTAAAGGACTTCGGCGGCAAGTTCGCTCTTGCGGCCTCCATTGAAGGCCCGCAGGCTACGATCGGCGGCCGCGGCTTCTCTTCGGTCACCACCAACAACGTCGGCACAGCCTCAGTTTCGACCATCGGAAACAACTTCATCAATGCCCCCGGCTCCGGCGGTGGTCTCTATAACTTCGTCGACACTTCCGGCTACACCGTTAACAAAGCGCCGGACTTCATGGTCAAGGCCGCCTTTGATCCCGGCTTTGGACACTACGAAGTGTTTGGCATCCTGAGCACGTTCCGCAACCGCGTATACCCCTGTGGCGTTGTCGGCACCAATGCCAAAGACACCAACCCGCCGGCGGTAACCACTTCGATCACCTGCCCGGTCAATGGTTCCACCACTCCCAGCTCACTGGGCGCGTTTAATGACACGCGCACCGGTGGAGGCTTTGGCGTCAGCCTCCGCGTGCCCATGGCCGCGAAGAAGATCGAACTGTTCGGCAAGGCAGTCGCAGGCGATGGCATCGGCCGTTATGGTTCCGCACAGTTGGCCGACCTGACCATTCATCCCGACGGTACTCAGGCTCTGATTCGGACTGGCCACGGCATGTTCGGAACCGAAATTCACCCCAACAAAAAGCTGGACATTTACGCCTACTTCGGCGCTGAATATGCCGACCGCGCGGCGTATAAGGGCTACAACCTCATCACCGTCACCAACACGCCGGCCATTCCGTCGAACAACGCTCCCGTGAATCCCTCGCCGGCCATTCCCAAAACCACCACAACCACCTTCAAGCTCGACCAGATTGGTGGTTATGGCAACCAGGCAGCCAACAACACCGGTTGCAGCACGGAAAACCCGCCGGCTAACCAACTCACGCCGTCCGCTGGCGGCACCTGCGCCGGTGATATCCGCATCATCAGGGAAGGCACTTTCGGCTTCTGGCACAAGGTCACCCAGGGTCCGAAGGGTGGCATCCGCTGGGGCTTGGCGTACTCCTACATCGAGAAGAATGCGTGGTCTGGCGAAGGCGGAGCTCCCAAGGGCATCAACAACATGTTCTGGACTTCGTTCCGGTATTACTTCCCGTAGTCTGAAAGACAGTACGCCCCTGCGGCCTCACTTCAAGGCTGCGGGGGCGTTTTCTTTTTGGAATTTGAATGGCTGCGGGCAACGCGCCGACGCAGGAACTGGCCTTCTAAAGTCGCACACTACACGATGACACACAGAGACCAAATCCCGACCGATGGCTGGTCCGCAGCGCTCCACTCTATCGAATGGATTCCACTCACATCAGGCTGACGCGTCGAACACCCGCCATTTTCGCCGCGGAAGTGCGGAGATCCTCCCGCGACTGCATCACAAACATCACCGATCCGTCGGCGTTCTCCCAGCTCTCGCAGAGCTCCGTTCCCGGAATGTCGAACGAGTCGGCATGTCCGCCGTCCACTTCGATCGCGTACTTCTTAGGGTGATTGCCCCCTAAGAACTTCCTGATCAGTCGTCCGGCAACGGAGCTGGTATCTCTGAGTTCCATACTGCTCCCCTTTGTCGTGCTGAATTTGAGTGATCCCCAACCCAAGTGCGGGCCCACAACCTTTAAGAGGGGAAACGAGGACAAACTTCCCACCTGCCCGTGAAATTGGGCGATTTTACATCGTCAACGTGCGGCAGGAGGAAAAAAAGGTTTCGAACTCTGTTGAAAACTGTGCAGACGCAAATCTTACTCCGATAGCCCTCTCGGTGTCAGGCCCGGAAGCGGCTCTTCGGTCCACACTCCGGGCCCGTATCGGGTGTAAGGTTTGCCGGAGAGAATACTCCCGCGCCCGCTCCAGGAAAGGTAAAAAGCCTTTTACACTTCGACGCGATCTCGGTCGGCCTCATTTTGACTTTCTCATACGCAATCGCAGCGGGTAGCCATCGTCGTCAGGCAACAACCCGTCAATTCGCAGGACTTTAACCGTGGAGTCGACGTCGGACGACCGCACGTATCCCAGCGCTCCAGGCTTCCGGGAAATGAACTTCTTCACTTCGCCCGACGTCGGCAAATTCGTCGGACTATTGGGTAGTTCTCCCCGGTAAACTTCGAAGAAGAAGTATTTCTCGAAGGTGTTTTCGTCCATCTTGTAGACCGTTCGCAGCACCGTCTCCCGCTCCCCGCTGCCGTTCGCCATTGTCACCAGCGTGATGGGTCTCTCATGCGTCCACCAGCGTCGGTCCCCGAAAAATATTTCCCGCAGTTGCGTCAGCGAAACGTTACTGACCGGATTGTTTCGATCAACAATGATCGCAACCCCCTCCCATTCTGGCGAGCGCTTCCGCACCGTGGTTTGGGCACACGACGCCGCACTCAATAGCGTGACGAGAATCGTGGTCCAGGCAGTCCCCAACGAGGTGCTCAAACGGGATGATCTAGGGGAGGAATTGCGGGGGGAGTTTCCCCTCTACTCTACAGGGTCAGAGCCCGCTCGGTCTAGCCTCCATGAGTCATCGGGATCCCTCATGACCCTCGTCACTGACTTGGAGTGAGAAAAGGGCTAGCTTGTTGCTGAAACGGGGTGCGTCAGCCCCGCATGCCACAGGAAATCTCCTACCTACCGCCTGCCCCCTTCCGAATGAGTCGCACATGTCTAACCTAAGACAATGCTGGAGGAGCGAACAGGGCCAGAACATCGCCGAGTATGCCGTCATGCTGGCCGTGATTCTGGTGATTGTCGTCGCTACTCTACGGCTCATCGGTTCGAACGCCAACATCGTGTTTTCGCAGGCGGCCAGCGCAGTTCAATGAGGATTCGCGTTCGCGGCCCAATTGGCGTCGTAGGGGGCGACAATGCGACGTTTCTCAGACCTCCGAATCACGGTTCCCGATCGTACTCGTCTGGATAGCAGCCGCACCCTTGCTGGCGGCTATCGTTGCCGCCCTACTAGGACCTGCCGAGTAAAAGACGAGACGGCACAAATTCTGGATTGCAATCCGTGACCGGGAAGGCTATCGGCCTGACGGTGCCTCAAGACCGAGATCGAATTGTGGAGCCTCCCGACTACTGATAGCCCTCCGCACTCGCAAGCGGGCTCCCGTTAAGCCCACCCGTCACCAGCACATGTCCATTCGTCAATGAGGTTGCGGTATGCCCTTGGCGGGCCGTCACCAGCGGACCTGTGAACGCGAAAGAACCGCTGCTGGGAGTGTAGATCTCAGCTTCGGGGGTGGACGATCCGGACGCGGCCAGGCCACCGGCCAGAAGCACGGTTCCATCGCTCAGCAAGGTCGCAGAGTGGTTGGCGTGTGTGCTTAACATATTGGCCGTGATCGCAGTGAACGTTTCGCCGTTGGGATCAAACAGCTCCGCTGTGTTACGTGCCGTCCCGGTGTCGTCGAATCCGCCCGCCAGAAGGACGCTCCCAGTGCTCAACGGCGTTGCCGTGTGCGCCTCGCGTGTCACCGTCATGCTGTGCGAGATCGTGGTAAAGATCTCCGTCGTCGGATCGAACAGTTCCGCGGATACGAGATGCATTCCACTGGCGTCCATGCCTCCGGCGATCAAGACTTTCCCACTCGCCAGTAGGGTTGCGGTGTGCGCAAAGCGCGCGGTTTGCAGGTTTCCTGTGGTTTGGGTGAACGTTCCCGCAGCAGGATCGTAGATCTCGGCGGTATCGAGCGCAGCCGGGCTGGCGCCGGAACCCTTTCCACCAACCATCAGAACCTTACCAGTACTGAGCAGGGTCGCGGTCTGCCCTGAACGAGCAGTTTGCAGAGACCCCGTGGACGAGAACGTACCCGCGGTCGGATCGTAGAGTTCCGCCGTAGCCGTGGCAGTGGCCGCGCTATCGATCACTCCACCCGCGACCAGCACTTTTCCGGTCGGCAACAACGTGGCGCTGTGGGCCTCCCGCTGAAGTGCCAGGCTCCCGGTGGACACAAAAGTCCCGGTCGCGGGATTGAACAAGTATGCCTGCACAAATGGGCTGCCGTTGCCCTGCCCTCCGGCCACCAGAACATTTCCAGTCCCGAGCAAGGTTGCTGTATGCAGGTAGACAGGATTCGGCAAGCTGCCCGTTGCCTGGAAACCGTGCTGCGATACCAGGATGGTGAAATTCGCTGGGGCGGAGTTTTGCTTGAACTGATCAGTTGCCGTCACCGTGATCGGGTACGAATTGGCCGTACTCGGGGTGCCCGACAGTACCCCTGCATTGCTGAAGGTCAAGCCAGGGGGCAACTGGCCAGACTCGCTCCATGTGAAGGGCGCATAACCGTTGGCACTGAACGTGAAACTGTAGGGCAGGTTCACAACGGCCGGGGTCGGAACAGGGTTGGGGTTGACTACGGGCGGCGCCGGAAGCGCGATCGTTAGCGCGAAGTGCGTCGTGATCTGCGTGGAAGGGTTGCCGGCATCTGTCGCAGTTACCCCTATGTTGTACGTGCCCGGGGATGTAGGAGTGCCTACGATCTGACCCGCAGGAAGAAGCGAGAGCCCCGGCGGCATCGAAGTAGCCGACCATGTATACGCCGGCACGCCTCCCGAAGCTTGGAATGTGAACCCTACGAATACGCTAACGCTCCTTGTCTGACCGTCCCAGCAAGGGAGATTGGTGAAGAAAGGATTGCACCGCGGATACGGCCGGCGCGACCAAAAGCTGCAATTGCGCCTCCCAAGCCACGCTCTACAAATCTGATATTCCGTGATCATGGCGAATTGGCCGTAGATCGCCCCCACGGTTCCACTGGGAGGACCAGAAGAAATCGCCAATGGCTGCGGCAGCGTCACCGAGACCGGTGTGCTACCCGTGATGGAAGATGTCGCTGTATCGGTCGCCGTGATTGTCTGCGTCCCGCTCCCCACGTCTTCAAGCGTTGCGGTAAAGGTGGCACTCCCGCTGGGAAGGGGCGAGTCCGCGGGCAGCTTTGCCCCGGTGGGCCCGGTGTCAGAACTCGTGAAGTGCACAATTCCTGTGTAGATTTTCGATTGATTATTAGCGGCATCGAGGGCGACAACCGCGAGACTAAAGTTCTGCCGGGTCGTAACTCCAGCGGGTGTTGGTGTCACCGAGAGGTGCGTTGGTGCATTGGTCACTACGTTGATCGCCCCCGAGCCACCGGTGATGGAAGCAGTGACGGTGTCTGCCGCGCTGATCGTCTCACTCGCGGAAATTGTCACCAACGTGACCGGGAAGCTGCCAGTTCCGCTGTTCAATGTGCTGTTTGCCGGGAGTGTAGCCTGAGGATCGCTGCTGGTGAAATGCACCGTTCCTGTATAGCTCGGTGCCACGTTGCCAAAGGTGTCGAGTGCACTAACGGTCAACGAAAATGGCAACCCGGTGGTCACAGCTGTCGGGGCTTTGACCGAAAGGCTAACCGCTGGCCCGGCGCTGACTGCCACGCCGCTGGATGTACCCGTGAAAGCAGACGCGGTGTCGGTGGCGGTGACCGTCTGGTTGCCAGCAGTCTTGAGGGTCACGGGAACCGTCTTCGTTCCATTTGGCAGAGTGGAGTCGGCGGGTAAGGCTGCCTGCGCGTCAGAGCTGGTGAAGTGGACGGCTCCCGTGTACCCGGGCACCGGATTATTTCCGACGTCGAGAGCGGTAACAACGAAATTGATGGCCGATCCAGCGTTTGTGCTTTGAGAGGCAGGAGTAACTGAGAACTGTGTGACTGCGCCCGGACCGACGGCGATCGAACCAGTGTTGCCGGCGGTTAACATCCCGGCCGTGTCGCTGACCGTGACGGTTTGACTTCCGGCCGTCCTAAATGTGACCGGGAACGTCTTGGCGCCATTCGACAGTGGCGAGTCCGCTGGAAGCACAGCTTGGCTGTCGCTACTGGAGAAATGAACCGTCCCAGCGTAGGTCGGCACGACCTGGCCAGAGGCATCGAGCGCACTCACGGTCACGTTGACAGCCGTGCCGACATTGGCCGAGGAGCCGCCTGTAACGGACAGACGCGTCGCCGCCGGAGGTCCACCACCCTGGCTGCTCCCTCCGCAGCCATTGAGCAACAGCAAAGACGAGATCGCTGCCAGCAACAAAAGATGTCTCTTCATGACGTCCCTCCGTCAGATTCCGCATGTCTACCGAACCGGCACTCGCGAAGGCGTGGTGTGGCCTGGGCATGCGAACTGCGTTACCTGCTCGCGTCCCTACCGCACCTGCTGTTCTTGCTCTTCGGATTTCGGGCCTTGGGCTCAACTACACGCGCGGGCTTCGAGGCCGCCACTGTGGCAGCCGAGGCCGATTAATTTAGGAGGGGAAAAGGTCGCGTGCTTGCCCCTATTGGTGGCGCACTCTAGGGCAGAAGGCAGATTCGAGTCAATGGCCGGTGTGGGACTTACGTGTGACATCTGTGTGACCCCCAATAATCGTTTGATTCCCTAGGGTCACTGCCTCCGGTATGCTTGTCATTCTGCAAGTGCTACACTTTCCCGGCGTCGGTCCGTGTGGGGGCGCGTCCGATGACGGTTCCAACCGAATCCAAGCGTGTCGTGCGCTTCGGCGAGTTTGAGCTCGACCTGCGTACAGCCGAACTTCTGCTCAACGGAAAGCGGATTCACCTTCAGGAAAAACCCTTCCAGATTCTCGCAGCTCTGCTGGAAGAGCCGGGGCACATGGTTACCCGTGAAGAGTTGATCAGGCGTCTCTGGCCAGCCGGCACTTTCGTCGATTTTGAGCTGAGCCTGAATAAGGCGGTCAACCGTCTGCGCGAAGTTTTGCAAGATTCTCCCGAACACCCGAATTTCATTGAGACCGTCCCGCGCAAGGGCTACCGGTTCGTGTGTCCCGTAAGCGTTTCCGATCACACATCCCGGTCGGGAGAACAGCCACAACACGGAACACGGAACGAAGGAAGTCGCAAAACCTGGACCCTTCCAGCCGGGATCGCGTTGGTTGTGGCAATAGCCCTCATGCTCGCCATCGGAGCTGTACTTCTGAGACGGCCTGCTCGGGTTGGTGCCCAACACATCGGCTCACTCGCCATACTCCCGCTTGAAAATCTTTCCGGGGATCCTGCTCAGGATTTCCTGGCCGACGGCATAACCGACCAGCTAATTGCAGACCTCGGAACCTTGCCGTCGTTGCGCGTGATTTCACGGACATCGGTAATGCAGTACAGGAACGTTCACAAACCGTTGCAGCAAATCGCACGTGAACTGAATGTCGACGCTGTCGTGGAAGGCAGTGCATCGAAAGCGGGGTCTCAGGTCAGAGTTACGGCACAACTGATAGAAGCTTCAACGGACACGCACCTGTGGGGTCGCACTTATGAAAGCGACGTACGGGATGTTCTTAAGCTGCAAACTGAAGTCGCGCGCGCAATTGCCGACGAAATCCGCGTCAACCTGACTCCCAAACAAGAGGCGTCCTTGAAAGCCGCCCATGTGGTCGATCCGGAAGCCTACGAGGACTATCTCAAGGGGCGGTACTTTTGGAACAAGCGAACAGAAGTCGACCTGGAGAAGAGTCTCGAATACTTTCAACAGGCTAGCGAGAAGGACCCTGGGTATGCCTTGGCGTACGCGGGATTGGCAGACACCTACACCATTCTGGCTGCCGGTCAATACGCAGTCTTGTCTCCGGCGGAAGCTGTTCCACGAGCCAAGGCGGCCGCGCAGAAAGCTCTCCAACTCGATAACGCGCTCCCCGAAGCCCACGCGGCCGTTGCCTTTTTGAAATGGAGCTTCGACTGGGACTGGCAGAGTGCCGAGGGTGAATACAAGCAAGCCATCGCCTTGAACCCGAATTATGCAAACGCACACCACTGGTACGGAATTTATCTTGTGGAGGTGGGGCGTTTCGCTGATGCGGTCGAAGAAATCCGAAGAGCGGAGGCCCTCGATCCCCTTTCCCTCATCATCAGCAGCGACGAGGGCTGGATCCTATACAACGCCCGCCGTTACGATGAGGCCATCGATCATCTCACGAAGACCCTGGAACTCGACCCGGCGTTCGCCTCGGCGCACTGGACTTTGGGTCTGGCGTACAGCGGCAAAGGAATGTCAGAAAAGGCGATCGGAGAATTTCAGAAAGCTGTTGATCTCTCCGGCGGCGGAACAGTGTACCTCGCAGCATTGGGTCGGGAGTATGCGTCTGCGGGCGAGCGCGATAAGGCGCTTCAAATCCTGCGATCCTTGAATGACCAGGCGAGGCATCGCTATGTATTACCCGACGGCCTTGCCTACATCTACACCGCGCTGGGGGAGCACGACCGCGCAATGGAATCACTCGGACGGGCCTACAACGAGCACACCGACGCGATGACGCTGCTCAAGGTCGAGCCCCGATTCGATCCACTTCGCTCCGATCCCCAGTTTATGAAGCTGCTCGCGCGCGTGAGTTTCCCCCCGTAATAATTGCCGAGACCAGTCCGACTACTTGCTCCTCGTGCCGCTTGGGACGTTACCGTCCTTGCCCCTGGTCCCTCGCCGAGGCCGCCTGACTGCCCTCACCTTCCCTGACGTTCCGCCGCCGCAGAAGAACTGATCGCGCCCATCGGACTCGAGTCCTGATACGTACACACCAGTTGGCATCGTGAGCGTCTCCTGGACTTCTCCCGTCCGGGGATCAACTCGCCTTAAGTCGCTTTCCTCCCCTTCCCAGGTCGCATGCCAGAGCTCTCCATCGACCCAAGTGACCCCGGTCACGAATCGGTTGGATTCGATGGTGCGAAGAACAGCGCCGGTTTCGGGATCAACCTGGTAGATCTTTCGATTCCGATACTGTCCAACCCAGAGAGTCCCTTCCGCCCAAGCCAGCCCCGAGTCGCCGCCATTGCCGGGCGCCGGGATGGTGGAAAGCACTCGGCCAGTCCTTGGATCGATCTTCTGAATGCGATTCTCGGCGATCTGAAACAGGTGCTCGCCGTTGAAAGCCGTTCCTGCATGCGCGGCGACATCGAGCGAGCGCTCCATCTTCCCACTCGACGGGTCGAAAGCGTTCAGTTTGTCTCCCGAAGCAAACCAGACGTGCTGTCCGTCATAAGTGACACCATGGACTCTGGCGGCACTTGGGAAGGGGCCATACTCCCGAACGATTTTCGCGTTTGATATTTTCATGCATCCATCCTAGTCACCCGGCAGCGGAGCGGGGAGTAACAAGATCGTCGTGAATCCCGGCACGGGTGGGGTAATCCAGCGGCGGGAGCGCGCCTGGCCAAACGACTGAACCTTGCCTTCTGATGCAAGCGAGTCGAGCGCCCGCTGGACCGTCCGCTGGCTGGTGCCAAGCGCAAGGGCCAAGGCCGAGCTCGACCACGACTCGCCGTCCGTGAGGAACGCCAGCACATCAGCATGTTCCTCTTCGACTGGACGGGCCAGCACGACGACTTCGCGTCCACGTCGCAGAACGAGTGCAAAGCCCCGCTTCGTGGCTCTGATATCGACCAGCCCGCCGAGCTTTCTGCGAAGCCGCCCGATCTCGACCCGCAGGCGGGCTCGGTGCGATTCATCGACGAACCTTGCTCCGAATGCCCGTGCCAGGAGTTGGTCTCGCGACACGTCTCCGGGCCACGCTTCGCCAAGCGCCCGTGCCAACGCGAACAACACCGGACGTGTAGCCAGCGCAACCACGCTGCTTCCGGTACGGACGACGTTGCGGCACGCGTCGACGACAATTGCCTTCGATGCGAACAACGTCTCCACCTCTCCGAGTAGTAGAAGACGCTCATCGCCACGCGAAATCCGGCGCGCTGCCGGTATACTCAGCACGCGGGATGCGCTTTCCACCTCCGCCACCAAGGCAGGTATACCAGCTCGGCGCGCGGCGCCTTCGGCACGCGTCAGGGCATCGCGCGCTTCCTTCGTCCGCAAGCGCCGCATAGCGATTCCCGCTACCACGAGTTCGTGGAATGTCCTCGAAGTGGGTGGAAAAAGACTCGGATCGAGGTCCGCAAGGAGGCGTTCTGCCTCGTCGAGGCGCCCGATTATAAGGAGCCGCCGAACTTCGAGATAACGAGCAAGTCCGGCGTTCACCCGGTCGCCGTGCACTTCCAAGGTCGACCGCGCCGCGTCGAGCATCTTCGCAGGCCACCCCAGATCACGCGAGGCAAGCGCGATTTCAGCCTCAGCTAGTATGCACCTCGCACGCGCCACAGTTTCGTTCGATCCGAAGGCGCGCGCAGCTCTTCGCAGGAGCTCCTTTGCTCGTGCAAAATCACCAAGCTGCGCCATCGCAATGCCGCGAAGCGCGAGTGCCGGTGCATCGTCGCGCAGCGCGACTCGCTTCAACGCTCCGAGAGGATCGCCCGCCGCAAGTGCACGAGCCGCAGCCGTAATCAGAGAGTCCATCTGAATCCCGCCACGCTCGTTCCCACCCCTTCGATGCCTCGCGCCAACTATAGCGCATGACAATCAGACGCCAGGTCGCAGCGAGGATAGGGCGAAAGGATAACAATGGCCTCACGCAACCCAGGAGCGCCGCTTGTCGTTTTGGGGAACAGTCGGCTGAGGTTACCTCAGCCCACCGCTAGACCCCTTGGTCGCCAACGACCGCCTGGACGACTTTGACGAAACGGGAGAGCAGGGGGAGCTTCTCCGAGTCCCGATTCCACGCGACGCCGATGCGCCACAACGGCTCCTTCCAGCCCAGTTCATGAAATCTCACTCCTGGTACTTTGAGCCGTATCGCTGACCTCGGGACTAGAGAAACGCCTACGCGAGCTCGAACCAGGTGGAGGATGGTCAAGATTTCGTTTGCTTCCTGAACGACCCTGGGCGTGAATCCCGCGCGCAGGCATAGGGTCAGCACACGATCATGAAACCTTTTCGAGACCCTGGGCGACACGAAGATAAACCCGCTGTTATGGAAGTGGTTAATGCCTTGTTTGCGGCGATACGGCGCATCCCCAGGGGTCGCCAACATCAGGTGCTCGGAAAATAGCGGCATGCTGATCAGTTTGCGGTTTGTGACCGGCATCCGAAGAATTCCCACATCGAGCCTGCTTTCGATCAGAGATGTGACCTGTGCAGGCGAGGGCATTTCCCGCATCTGAAGCTCAATTTCGGGATAAAGCTTGCGGAAACGCAGAATGGTTCGCGGAAGGAGATCCGTCACCGAAGCGATTCCAAACCCGATCCGCAAGATGCCTGCTCGACCTTCCATGGCCGCCTGTGCTTCGCGCACAGCATCCTCGGCGTCCTGTAACAGTTTCGTGGCTTTGGGGAGAAACCTCCGGCCCGCATCGGTCAGGGATACTCTCCGACGTGAGCGCAGGAAGAGGGCTCCCTTCAGCTTCTCCTCCAGTCTTTGAATCTTCTTGCTGAGCGCAGGCTGGGAAAGAAACAAGCGCTCCGATGCCTTGCGAAAGTGGAGTTCGGCGGCCAAAACCACAAACGCTTTAAGTTCCGCGAATTCTATATCCATAATCTGGCATTATCACACCGTATCAATCAATTCATTGGACGTAACACACATCGTTTGCAACAAATAAGAAAAGCGGGGAGGATCACGGCGGTACGGGTTGCTGACTTCACACACACCTCGGCGTTTAAACGGTGCATGGTTTCTTGACCTGCGCGACGTTATTCGATCCGTCCCCGGTCGGATTGCGATAGCTCTGACTCACCGCAACTTCCGCCTTCTTTGGATGGGAGCCCTGGCGTCCAGCATCGGCACGTGGATACAAAAGGTGGCTCAGGCGTGGCTGATCGTCACCACGACGGGATCGAGATCGGCATTCTTTCTGGGGTTGGATAGCTTTCTCGGTGAGTTGCCGCTTCTGCTCCTCACAATGATTGGCGGGGTGTTTACGGACCGTCGCGACCGGCGTCACATGATCCTGATGTCGCAAATCGTCCAGATGCTGGTGGCGTTAGTGCTCGCAGTCCTGATTTACACGAGCCACATCCGAATCGTGCAGGTGCTTGTCCTCTCGTGCATTGTCGGCTGCGTGCGGGCGTTTGGCGGACCCGCTTACCAGGCACTCGTCCCTACGCTCGTGGGTAAAGAACATCTGCCCAACGCGATTGCACTCAATTCCATTCAGTTCAACCTGGCGCAGGTGATAGGCCCCTTTGTCGCCGGTGCGGCCCTCGCGTCGCTCGGCATGGCCGCGTGCTTCGGTTTGAATGGCATTTCTTTCCTGTTTGTGATTGCAGCCATTCTGACGCTACGGGATGTCCACGTGCCGCCTATGGCTACCGAGAGCATGGTGGACCAGCTCAGGAGCGGCCTCCGATTCGTCCGGCGCTCTCCAAACTTGATTACCGTGATGGTGCTTGGCTTCTTGGGTGCGTTTTTCGGTGCGCCACTGCTCACGTTCCTTCCCGTCATCAGCAGAGATGTGTTTCACCGGGACGTCGTCTTCTTTACGCAACTCATGGCGTTTTCGGGAGCTGGCGCGTTCACGGGGGCGGTCATTGTCGCGTGGCTGGGCAAGAACAAGCAGATGGGACGCACGCTGCTGACCTTGCTCACGGTGTTCGGCACGGTCATTGTCGGCTTCGGCCTGTCGCGGAGAGCCCTCTTATCCTCATTGATTTTGTTCGCCGGCGGCATGCTCTTAGTGATGTGTTCTTCTCTCACCACTTCCCTGGCGCAGCTTCTCGCTCTGCCAGAGTTCCGCGGACGAGTGATCTCTATTTACTTGGTCGCCTTTCTAGGAGGCTCACCGCTCGGTGGTCTTGCCAGCGGATGGCTGGTCACGCGACTGGGTTCAGCACCGCTGATGTTGGTGGTTAACGGCACTACGCTCACGCTGGTGGCCCTGTGTTTTCTGATCCATGGCCGTGGCCTCAATGACATCTAGGCGCCGTTTGTGGAGAGAGGAATCACTCTGAGGAGTCCATGCGAATCCCGCCACACTTGTCACTCCCACCCCTTCGACGCCCCGCGCTAAATATAGGGCATGACAATCAAACACCGGGTCACATCGAGAGTCGAACGAAAGGAGATTAAGACAATGCCCACACATAAGACGGGAACACGGGAGCAATGGCTGGACGCTCGGCTGGAGCTGCTCAAGGCAGAGAAGGAACTTACACATCGCAGCGACGAGCTGGCGCGCCAGAGGCAGGAACTGCCCTGGGTGCCCATCAATAAGGGATACCGCTTCGAAACCGACGAGGGCAGCACCTCGCTGGCAGACCTTTTCCGTGGCCGCTCGCAACTCCTCGTCTACCACTTTATGTTCGGGCCTGACTTCGCCGCCGGATGCCCCTCTTGCTCGTCGATCGCAGACGGCTTCGATGGCGTCGCAGCGCACCTGGCCAATCATGGCGTGATGCTCTGGGCTGTCTCGCGTGCCCCAATTTCGAAGCTGCAGGCGTACAAGCGGCGGATGGGCTGGAGCTTCCCTTGGGCCTCCTCTGTCGGCAGTGACTTCAATTTTGACTTCAGCGCCTCTTACACGCAGGAGCAACAGCGAAAGGGCATCGAGTACAACTTCACTCGCGAACCGGAATTGCTGTGGCGACCGGGTCAGGAAGGTGGCGGCCAGGCGGCGGAGGACAAGTTTGCAGCCATGTGCGGAACGGATGCTCCTACCTATCATCGCGAAAGGCCGGGTATGAACGCATTCGTGATTGAAGACGGCATCGTCTACCACACCTATTCCACCTATGCGCGCGGAGTCGACGGCCTCTGGGGGATGTATCAGTGGCTCGACCGAGCCCCGAAGGGGCGGAACGAAACGGGCGTCTGGTGGCACCGACACGACGAGTACGGCCGGAGATGAAGCACGTCACCGCTCGCGTGCAGCTTCGGGAAGCCGAAACAGGGTAAGCACAACACAACCTCGCGAAAGATATGAGCATCGAGACGAAGCCAATCTTAATCACCGCCCCAAAGGAACAAGAAGTTCAGAGGAGGGACATATGTGCCCAGCATGCATCGAAAGCACAGCAGTCATCATTGCCGGTTTCGGATCAACAGGGGGGATTCTGGCGCTTTGCATCGCCAAGTTCAGAAACCTTTTCAGCGTGAATCGTCTCGGTCGGTTTCAGAAAACATCAAAAAAGGAGGAGGCATGACATTGCTACCGCCAAAGAGAAAAGACCGGGAGCCAACGAAAGAGCATAAGGCGATGATGACAGCTCTCAAACATGAAATTTGGATAAAAGCTCGGGCAACGAAGGGTTACCAGGCGATTTCCACCGCAGAAGGGGTCGGCACGTGGTGGGACAAGCAGCGAGCAGTCGAAACGGATTGGCACCTGGTGCTGGAACATGATCCTGGGCCGGAGCATGGTGTTGTGAAAATGAAAGTCCTTGATCTGACAAAGGACCGTGAATTGAATGGGAATGCATCAGCATTCATCCCGCGACCAGTCCTGCTTCGGCGTGGACGGGTACACATGTCGTCTTTGGAGATTACTAGGAGCATGGTTCTTCCAGGGGCCAGCAGCAAAAACGAAATGACGGTTCTCCAATTTAGTCACTCAGGATGGGACGAGGACAGCAAATATCTCGGGTTTTGCAACTTCGCCTGGGTGCCAGGCTTTGGAAAAGCTACAAGCGGTTTGTGAGTCGCGATAGTCGGCGAGCTACGGGAAGAATCCTGTCGCCCATCGGCAAGTGTAGGAAGGTTTCACAGCGAATCGTCTCGATCTGTTTCAGAAAGCAAAGGAGGAATGATATGGCATCAAGCAAAGAGAAAGACAGCCAGAACCCGAAAGGATCTATCGCGATGAAGACACCCCCGATCGTGTCACCGCAGGAGTGGGCTACCGCGCATCAGCAACTCCTCGTAAAGGAGAAGGCCTTCACCCGCTCCCGTGACGCCCTAGCCGCCGAGCGTCGACGAATGCCGTGGATGCTGGTCGAGAAGAAATACGAGTTCGACGGACCAAAGGGCAGGGTCAGTCTGCTTGATCTGTTCGAGGGCCGCAGGCAGTTGATCGTCTATCGCGCTTTCTTCGAACCTGGGGTGTTCGGCTGGCCGGAGCACGCCTGCCGTGGGTGCTCGATGGGTGCTGATCAGGTGTCAAACCTGATCCATCTGAATGTTCGTGACACCACCCTCGTCTATGCTTCACGCGCGCCGCAGGCGGACATCGCGCGCCTGCAGACGAGGATGGGCTGGGAACAAATTCCCTGGTATACCATGACCGACAGCTTCGACAAGGACTTCGGCGTCGATGAATGGCACGGCCACAACGTGTTCTTCCGCGATGGCGACCGGGTGTTCCGCACGTACTTCATCAACAACCGCGGCGACGAGGCAATGGGAACCATCTGGAGCTACCTGGACCTCACGCCGCTCGGCCGCCAGGAGACCTGGGAGGACTCGCCAGAGGGTTATCCCCAGGAACCGCCGTACAAGTGGTGGAACTGGCACGACAACTATGACAACGAGACATCGCCCGACCGGAAGTGGGTCGAGGTGTCCGACGCCGGAGAAGCTGCCTTCCGAAAGCGTGACGCAGACGCGAAAGCGAGCTGAAGAAGGGCGCGCCACTTCGCCGCTTTCGAAAGCAAGCTAAATAGAGAATAGGATTCTGGAGGCCCCGGGCGGAGTCGAACCGCCGACCTGCGGCTTAGGAAAGCATCGGGCCATTTTCTTGCTACACGTATTCAATCACTTGGCCCGTTCTTACCGCACGCTGTGCGTAGAGAATGCGCCTAGTATTCACGCTAACTGACACCTGAAATGACACCTGTTTGTAGGCCCATCCAAGCAGGTACTCCCTACAGTTTTCACTACAGGCATCTCTCCCGGTTCGGAAGAGCCGTAAATCCGCATGGTCCCACAGGCTCGGATTAACTTCCCAGCTTCGGGTGTGAGCCGCGGCGTTCCGACTCGGTGGCCCAGTGCTGCAGGAATTGTCCAATGTCATACGTAATAAAGCCGGGCCTCTGTCGCCGCCTCTCCCGGAGAGTGAACATGATGGCAAGCAACGCTCCCGTTAACGCTCCAAGGGCTGCTTCGGTAATGGAAAGCTTGTTGAAAGTGCGCAGGCCCTGACCGGTCAGAAGAAACCCGGAATATGCCATCGTTACAGTCCACAAAATCGCGCGAACTTTCATACGTCCTCACAACTTACTGGAATCAGAAGATTGTCCGAATTTCCCCTGGCTGAAGGAAGATGTCTTTAGGGCATCTTCCCCCTGTGGTGATTCTTCACATGGGGCGATCGCGCAGTTTGCGCCGTCCGTTCTCCCGTTTTTGTGTCGATGAGCGTAATCGGGAGTAGAGTCGAGAACAGGTGCAGTGGCTTTAGCCTCCCGGTGGCTGTTGACGAGGCTTTCGCCCTTTCCACCGAAGGCTCCGACAGCTTCGCTGCCTCTGCTGCCGCTTCGATATGCAGCGAGCCGCCGCCTTTACGAGCCTGGCGCTACTTGCGCCAGGTTGGAGGGCAGATGAAGTTTCTTGGTTTGTGGGTCGAAGCACACCAGACCATACATCTCGGCAAGTTCCAAAATGACCGGAACCACCTCATCTGCTCTCTGCTCCAGCATGAACATGATGATGTGAAACCCGGAGCGGTCAAAGGAAGACGCCCACGGAGAAGCATCAATATCTTCGTCGGCAAGCGTGTCGACGTCTGGATAGCGGGCGATCAGCTCGTTGTAGAAGGCGTACACATCAACGTGTTGTAGGCTGGGAATCCGTTGCTGCTCATAGAGCTCCTGGTACACATCTGCCGCTTCCTTTTCGGAGATGGCTCTCTGGCTGTGCCAAACAGCAAGTTTTCGGCTCACAATCGCATCCTTCTAACGAAATGGAAGGCCAGAGAGAAGTGACTCGTTGATGGTTATGGTGCCAAGGGTTGTCGAGCCTGTCAATAGAGCGGTGTCCAGGACGATGGCACGGCCAGGCGGTACATGCATGAACTAGCGACTGCACAGTGTACTCATTCGCACTTGGTCTGTCGGGATTGCGGTGCTACGGTCGAGGCGCAGTGATGAGCCTCCTCGGCCCGACAACGTGCCTTACCAATGGTGCACACTCCTTCCCGGGGAATACGACAGCGGCGACGTTAGTGTCGGGAGACGGTCGCCGCATTTCTATCTTGCGGTGAGTATTTCGCTGATCTCGCGAGTTTGTTCGTGCAGATGTCTGACGAGTACATCCCTCAAGCGGTCCTTTTTCTCTTGAGAGTCAGCGAGCACCATCAGTTTGGCGCTATTGCCTCTACCTGTTCAGCCAGCACCACGCTAAGGCACTTTACTGTCTTTGCGGGACAGGCCGTCGGGGTCAAAGAGGTTCACGACGGCATCTGGCTGGTCAGTTTTATGGATTATGATTTGAAGTACTTCGATTTGGAGACTCGAGTGCTCGAACCGCTCGAAAATCCGTTCGGCCCAAAAGTGTCACCCATGTGACCGGTACGTTTGTGTAACCCATGTGTCCGGGCCGGACCTTATGAGGGTGGAGGCCCCGGGCGGATTTCGAACCGCCGACCTGCGGTTTAGGAATTCTGCGAAGTGATGCGGCAGCATGTAATGTCAGTAACTTAGAGCGTTGCAAGCTGCCGCAAAACTACCCCAGATGACTTGATTCGACAATCTTTGGACACCAGTTTGAACACCACAAAACATCGCTGATCTTCTGAAAATAAGGAGGAGCCGCCACCGATCCCTGCCACTACGGAAACGCCCCGATTCCCAAGTATTATCTGCGGGCGTAGGCTCCTGGATAGTAACGACTCCGAAACTGCACTGAGCCGAAAAAGAAGCCTCAGCTCCCACAAGCTGGGGCTTTCACATTTTCCCTATTCTTGTGCTTCGCCCAGCATGCCTGAGCCGCTTTCCTTGCCTTGGGTTCATTGCTCCAGAGCAGGGACGTTCTCGCAACAGACTGGCAGCTGGACATGCCGTAGCGACGGGAAGTTGGTCGTGACGTTGATATGGGCCGGTTACAATCCGACAGCGGATGCGGCGATCCACGGCATCGTACCAGCCCCGCCGGTGGATATTTTGCTCAATGGACATGTCAGGGCTACATACCTGTTTTCTGTGACCGACGCGAATACTTTGACGAGAATCCAGTCCAGGAGCAGAACCTACGATCCGACGCAGGATCCGACAGACCCAACCGGCGGCAATCTCCACAAACTCAACACCAACGAAGTTGTGTACAAAAGAGTACTGGCATCTGACGCCGATCTGCTTGCTCCATAACATAAGAACCTGCACTTCCGCTAGAACAGACTGCACGGGCCCCAAACCCCCAGCCTAGGACTGGGGGGTTTCACTTGGGAACGGCAAGTCACTTCGTCGGCCACAGCCGGTCAATCTCCACTATGAATCTGGCGGGTTCGCGCCAGGAAATCATCCAGGACGATGGCACAGCGAGGGGGTACATGCACGAGCTCGCGCTGGCGCAGTGTACTCATTCGCGCTTGGTATGCAGGAATTGCGGTGCTACGGTCGAAGCGAAAGTGTGAGCCCTTCCCCGGCCCGACAAGCGCCTTGCATTCGGGGCACTCCTTGCCCGGGGAATAAACAGCGGCGACGTTAGTGTTCGGGAGACGGTCGCCGCGCTGTCCATGCTCACTGTGTTTGGAAGGATTGAAGGAGCGCCGTCACTGCTCCGCCAAGAGGTATTAAGTTCAGTGACGGCGTTGGGCGTTGCGTGGAACAGTGGGCAGAAACAGCGGGCAATGTAGCATGTTGCGGATACCTTTCTATCAGGTAACCGCTGTAAATGCCGGGAGGTTGATTCTGTAGCGGCGTATTCTTGGACTGCAGCGCGGAGGTTTGTATGCTGCATAGCGATCTTTTCCCCGAGTTCGGCTGCGATGGCAAGTTGATTGAGATGCCAGCGCCACGCGAACGTGAGGACGACAACGGGCTACTACATCAAGACGGCAACGGATGATGTCCGCGATGCGATGGCAAAGCTTGAAAAGAGCATCCCAAAAACCGATTTGGACACCGTTTGGACACCAAAAACTGCTTCCAGTCGCTCTATGTAGTTGGAATGACTGGAGGCCCCGGGCGGAGTCGAACCGCCGACCTGCGGTTTAGGAAACCGTCGCTCTATCCATCTGAGCTACGGGGCCTCACTGCCCTGATGATAGCACCAGGATTTCTCGACTGAGCGTGTATTGACACGCTTAGACCTCCCCGAATGCTAGAATCCCGCCCTGATTTCTCCGCAAAGACTTTCAAGGAAAATGTCTATGCGATGGCTGCTTTGCCTGCTTCTGTCTGCTTCCGCTTTGTTCGCGCAGCAATCCCAGCCCAAACCGGAAGCCGGCGAGCGCCACGACTTTGTCATCGCCAACTTCAAGACTGAAAGTGGCGTCGTCCTTCCGCAGGCGCACGTAATCTACGGAACCTACGGCCACCTGAACGCCGCCAAAGACAACGTGATCCTCCTGCCTTCGCACTACATGGCCGACTATCACGGCTACGAATGGCTCATCGGACCCAACCACGCGCTCGACACTTCGCAACTATTTCTCGTCGCCACAGAACTCTTCGGCAATGGCCACTCCTCCTCACCCAGCAACACCCCTGAGCCGTTTCACGGACCGCGCTTCCCCGTCACGACTATCCGCGACAATGTCGAAGCCGTTCACCGCCTTTTCACCGAAGAGCTCCACATCACTCACGTCCGCGCCATCATCGGCTTCTCCATGGGCGCCCAACAGGCCTTTCAGTGGGCCGTGAGTTATCCGAACTTCGCCGATCGCGTCGTCGCCACCGCCGGCACTGCCAAAACCTACCCCCACGGATTTGTGCGGCTCGAGAGCGAAATCACGGCTCTTACCACTGACCCCGCATTTCAGAATGGTGACTACAAAGAACAACCGAAAAAGGGCGTGGAAGCATTCGCCCTCGTCTGGACCGCGTGGCTCTTCTCCCAGGAATGGTGGCGGAAGGAACTCTGGCGCGAAGGCGCAAAGCCGGGAACGACATTTGAATCCGCCCTGCAGGAATTCCGCACCAACTTCATTCCGGGCGCCGATGCCAACGACCTCATTCTCCAGATGCGCACCTGGGAGAAACACGACGTCGGCACCACCCCGGGTTTTTCCGACGACGTGGCCAAAGCGCTCGCCTCCATCAAAGTCCCGTTTCTCTACATGCCCTCTGAAACCGACCTCTATTTCCCTGTCGGCGACGCACGATACGAAGCCGCTTTCATGCACAACGTCACCCTCAAAGCTATTCCTTCGCTCTGGGGACACACCGCCGGCGCGGGAGCCAGTCCCGCCGATGAGAAATTCTTGAACGACGAAATTGCGCAATTTCTTTCTCTTTCCAGGCATTAAATCGTCGACTCCTGGCTGGCTCCCTGCCTTGACATCGGCTTGCCCCAAAGTCAGAATCTCCTAAGGAAACACATCCATCGTGTTCCTGGATGAGGGGTCGTGATGAATCTCTCTCTGTTGAACCGCATTCTTTTTGTCGTTCTCGCCACCTTGCTGATCAGTTCCCAGGCCTTCGCCAAGAGTAGCTCCGACTACACTCAATTCGGTCACGACATCCGCATTACCGAAGATCAGAAGGCAGCGGAAATCACCTGTTTCGCTTGCTCGGTCTACGTGCGCGGGCAGGTCTCTGGCGACATTACAACTTTTGGCGGCAATATTGTTCTCGATCAGGGAGCAATGGTTGCCGGCGAACTTACCGCTTTCGGGGGAGATGTCCGTGCTGGTGACGATACGAAGATCGCCGGCGATCTGACAATTCTTGGTGGCCGCTTCCGCCGTCAGCCTTCCACCATGGTCGGCGGAGAAGTCACTGTGTTCCAATCCCGCGGACTTGTCTGGCTCATCCTTCTGAGTCCGTTTGTGGTCCTCGCCGGCATTATCGCGCTCATCCTCTGGCTGGTGCGTCGCAACCGGCGCCCCGCTTCCGTGATGGCCCGCGCCGCCTGACTTCATCTTGACGCTTCCGGTCAGACTGGTGCCGAAGTGAGTTTCGTACCCAGCTTAAGTTAGTCCCCAGCTTCGCGTGCGTTCGGCGAAAGCGCCTGAGCCCCGCCCTTTTCTCGCTGTCATCCCGAACGAAGTGAGCCGAAGGCGAACGAGTCGAGAGCTTGCCCTGAGCTAAGGCGAAGGGGACCCGGGGGTTCTTGACGTCACCATTGGACCTCTAGTGGCATTTTCTCTGACACCTGCCTTTCTCACTCCTCCGCGCGGTGCCCAAAGTATTTCCGCACCCCAATCGCGTTATAACGGCCCCAGGGCCCGTTCCGTCCCAGGTCCGCCGGCCCCAGATACCGATCACGTGCCCCAAAACGTTGAAACAGAAAATGCTGCGTCACGCGCATCTCGAAGCCGTGCCCGATCTCAATCCCGGCGCCCCACGATCGCTCCCACCCGATCGCATCAGGTGACCACGTGTATAGCGTGTGTGGAATGTTCTTGCCGAACAGAAACGTGGGGGCGCCAAAAAACAACAGCCGCTTGAACTGTGTCCGCGCAAAGGGATGCACCTCCACATACCCCGAGAGCATGTAGCGGGCAAACGCATTGCAAGGCGCATCCTTGCCTCCAAACTGTCCGGCGTTCGCAGCGCACAAGTTCGGATCAGGTTCATTATGCGGAGGCGCTACGTCGAACTGGCCGTAGCCCCAGATGAAGTTTCGGGGGAAAAACAGGGGCCTGCCGGAAACCGCGGGTTGTTGCGCATTGGCAATTGTGATCAAGAACATCACGCAGAGAATAGTCAGGATCTGCTTCATGAAGGCTCCATGGACGTGCGTGTGAGTTCGGAACGCGGCGAGAGTGCTCAACCCTCCGAGGTCGCCTCGGAGGCTATCAAACCTTTGTCCCGGAAAGCGCGCCATTGTAGCGTGAATTCCAAGCGACACCAATGATTCCCATCGGTGCAAAGGGCGCAGCGGTTTATTTGATTGAAGCGTCTGGCGCAGGCAGGGTGTCCCTCACGACCTTCAAGCGCGAGTACACCACCAAGCAATAGAGAGCTGGGCCGAGCAATGGGAGCAGCATGACCACGAACCACACAATCTGTTTCAGCGGGTGAGAGTCGTCAAAACGAAACAGGAAATACTGCATGCCGACAAACACAGTCCCCGCCCCGACTACACCGGCCACTATCAAAAGTCTTGCCAATGACGTGAAGGCTGCAGCGACGCCCTCAACGATGATGTACGACCACACAAAGAGCAGCATGATCGAGAGATACGCGGACAGTCGGTAAACCCGGTACGCAGTCGCCGATACAATCCACTCTCTGTGGATGTATTCGTAGTTCAGCATCACAGGGGACTTTTGCGGGCATTATTACAGACGGTGAAAACTCACCGCCCCTAAATGTCGTAGTACAGCAAAAACTCATACGGATGCGGACGCAGTTTCACCGCCTTCACTTCCTTCTCCTGTTTGTACTCCGCATAAGTCCGCAGTAGCTCTTCTGTGAACACGTCGCCCTTCAGCAGAAATGCGGAATCCCGTTCCAGCGCGTCCAGCGCCTCTTCCAGCGAGTTCGGTATCGACGGCACCTTCGCCAATTCATCGGGACTCAGGTCGTACACATCCTTGTCGAGCGGAGGCCCCGGATCCATCTTGTTCTCGATCCCGTCCAGCCCCGCCATCATCATCGCCGCAAACGCCAGGTACGGATTGCAACTCGGATCCGGTGGCCGGAACTCCACTCGCCGCGCCTCCGGAGCCGCCGAGTACATCGGGATCCGACATGCCGCTGACCGGTTCCGCCGCGAATACGCCAGATTCACAGGAGCCTCAAACCCCGGCACCAGCCGCTTGTATGAATTCGTTGTCGGCGCAATCAAAGCCGCCAGAGCTGGCCCATGTTTCACCAGTCCACCGATATACCACAGCGCAGTTTGCGACAGACCCGCATATCCATCCCCAGCAAACAGTGGCCGCCCGTCCTTCCACAGAGATTGATGTGTATGCATTCCGCTGCCGTTGTCGCCATAAATCGGCTTTGGCATGAACGTCACGGTCTTGCCGTACTGATTGGCGACGTTTTTCACTACGTACTTGAACAACAGCATGGCGTCGGCCGACTTCACCAACGAATTGAAGCGCAGGTCGATCTCGGTCTGCCCCGCGGTCGCCACTTCATGGTGATGGCATTCCACTGCCAACCCGGCGTTCTGCATGGCTACCGCCATCTCGCTCCGCAGGTCCTGGTAGTGGTCCGTCGGAGGCACTGGGAAATACCCTTCCCGATATCGCGGCCGATATCCCAAATTCTGTTCCGCTCTCCCCGAGTTCCACCGACCCTCCTCCGCATCGATGAAGTAGAACCCGTGCTGCTCGCGCTGATCGAACCGTACGCTGTCGAAAATAAAAAACTCTGCCTCAGCCCCGAAGTAGGCCGTATCAGCAATTCCCGATGAGCTCAGATAGAACTCCGCTTTGCGCGCGATATACCGCGGATCACGGTCATACCGCTGCTTGGTCACCGGATCGATCACGTCCGCGATCATCACCAACGTCGATACCTCTGTGAACGGATCGAGCAGATACGTCGCGGGATCGGGAATCAGCAGCATGTCGCTCTCATGAATCGCGGCCCAGCCGCGAATCGACGAGCCATCCATCCCGAAGCCCTCTTCGAACGCAGCTTCCGTCAGGCGCTCCATTGGATAAGAGATGTGGTGCCACAACCCCGGCAGATCCGTAAACCGGAGATCGACAATCTTCACATCATTGCGGCGCGCAAAATCGAGCACCAGCTTCGCGTCAGACATAATTCGAAGATCCTCGGAACGAAATGGCTCTCAACCTTCCCTCGTTCTAAAATGTCAGCCGCTCAGGCTGCGACACTGCGGTGCCCCAGGTTCGCGTGCGTCCGCTGCACGCCAACCTGGGTTCGCGATACTGCCCATGCAACACACCCAGATCCCCCGCCCCGAAGGGGCGGCCGAATTTAGCCCAGCGCTTCAGCACCGGGAAAACGGCAAGAAGATCCAACTCCGTAGGGACAGCCGACCATCGTTTAGGGCTTCGGCCCCGGACGCGTCGCTCCACGTGAAACGCGACCGTTGAGTGTAGAAGCGCAGCCTCCACACTCGAAATTCATAGTTTTTATGGGGTTAATAAAGGAGCGTTATCCCGTGACTTGAGGGCTGATCCCGTTCGTTTAAGGTATTTTGAAGAAGAAGCCAGGGCCGCTGTGCGCAAACCCTGCTTCTCACACGCCAATTCTCAGTTGACCCGATCCTACTCTTTGCGCTCTCCGCTGCCCAATCAATTGTTTCAATGCTTACGATTCGAAGCATTTATGATATTGCGGGGTGAAACATAGTGCCCCCATTAGACAGTTGTGAAGGGACATAATGTTCATTGACGGTTTCTGAACCCGTAGACCAGACCGCCCCATGGACTTCGATCAACTCGAAACCTTCCTCGAAGTAGCGCGCCTCTCCTCCTTCTCGCGCGCCGCCGAGAAACGTTTTCGCACCCAGCCCGCCGTTTCCTCCCAGATCCGAGCTCTCGAAGAGGAAGTCGGTGCCCGCCTGCTCGACCGCTCCGGAGGCAAAGTTTCACTCACCGCCTCCGGCAAGCTCTTCCTCAAATATGCTGAGGACGCCATCGAGGCCCGTAAGGCCGTCTGCATCTCGATCGCCGAAACCGAGCGTGTCCCCCGCGGCGAAATCGTCGTCGGCGCCAATGAGGGCACCTGCCTCCATGTGCTCCCGGAAGTCTTCGCCGAATTCAAGAAGAACTATCCCGACGTCTCCGTCGGCATCAAGCGCGCCGACTACGCCAAAATCCTCGATGCTGTGATCGACAATTCTGTCGACTTCGGCGTGGTCTCCCTCCCCGTTACCGACCCCCGCCTCACCATCGTCCCTATTCATCGCGACGAACTGGTCATCATCACACCACCCGACCACCCGCTCGCGCGCCTGAAATCCGCCACCATCGAAGAGGTCGGCGCTTTCCCGCTACTCATGCCCAAGAGCGGCCATACCCGCGACGCCCTCGAAAACCTCTTCCATGAGCGCCGCATGAAGCCTCAGATTTCCATGGAACTTGACTCGAGCGAACTCCTGAAGCGCTTCGTCGCCGCCAACGTCGGCGTCGGCTTCATCGCCCGCTCCAACGTCGCCGAAGATGTCCGCGCCAATACCCTCTCAATCATCCCCATCGCCGATGCCCACATCCGCCGCGACCTCGCCCTCGTCTTCCGCAAAGACAAGGCCCTCAGCCGCGCCGCCCTTGTCTTCATCGACACCGCCGTCAAAAGCAAGGCCCTCGAGCCCGCCCTCGAAACCAGCAAGCGCCGCTAAAGTGCCCGGGCAGTACGGATCCATCCCTTCCGCATCAGATAAAATTGTCCAACGTGAACGTTGCGCCGATGTCTTGCATCCTTACAGTCTTTTTGTTTAGCCTCGCTAGCCTTGCACAGTCCGCGCATAAGGCGCCGGCCAGGTCTGCTCCTGCTGAGCAGAGTCTGGCCTCCATCTACGTCACCGGGTCCCAGCGCTACGCTCCGGAAGAGATCGCCGCCGCCACCGGGCTCGAAATCGGATCGAACGCTACCGAAGAGGACTTTCAGAGGGCCATTCAGAAGCTCGGTAACTCGGGCCTGTTCTCTAACGTTTCCTACAGCTACAATCACACCCCCACGGGCGCCAAGCTCGACATCGAAGTCACCGACGCCGAGAAAATGGTCCCGGCGAAATTCGAAAACTTCGTCTGGTTCTCCGACGACGAACTCCGTTCCCAGATCCGCGAGCGCCTGCCGCTGTTTCGCGGCGAAGTCCCTATCGGAGGCACCTTCTCCGACGACATCTCCGACACCCTCCAGTCGCTCCTGGTCCAGCACAACGTCTCGGCCCGGGCCGACTACATCCGCGAGACCAAAGAACCCGGTGGTCCCGTCGAAGCGGTCAGTTTCCGCGCTAACGGTGTTACTTTCGAGATCAAGGAAATCCGCTTCTCTGGCGGCGCCTCCGAAGAAGTCGAATCCCTCAACGCCGCCGCCGGAAGGCTGGAAGGCAAAGATTACGTCCGCGCTCAGGTGGACAACTATGTCGCCACGAAACTTCTCCCCGTCTTCCTGGCTCGCGGATTCCTGAAAGCGGATATCTCAGACCCAAAAATCAAGGTCGTCGGCGACACCGCCGACTCCACGCAGATCGCGCTGGACTTCGCGGTGACGCCTGGCCCCCAGTACAAACTTGCTAGCATCCAGTGGGATGGCAACAAATCATTCCCGACCGCGAAACTGCAGGAGTTGGTCCGCGCCAAGCCCGGTGACCTCGCCAACACCCCGCAACTCCAATCCGACCTCGACACCATCCACCACCTTTACGGAACCGTCGGCTACATGACTCAGTCCGCTAAGCTGACGCCACAGTTCGACGACACCGCCCACACGGTCGTCTACCAGGTCGAGATTCACGAGGGCGACGTCTTCCATCTCGGCGACCTCGACATCCAGGGCCTCGACCCCAAAGCCACCGACCGCCTCCGCGAAGCCTGGACCCTTCGCGATACCGATCCCTACGACACCACCTACCCCAAGCGCTTCTTCGAGCAAACGGTAAAACTCCTCTCCCGCGACGTCACCTGGACCATCAGCATCCACGAAGGCGTCAACGAGCAAGACAAGACCGTCGACGTCACCCTGCGTTACAGCATCCGGCCATCTTCCTAGCCGTGCAGCGCGGGCGCCTCGCCCGCGTAGGCCCTCGCGTGACGTAGAACGAGCGTCGGAATTTGCCTCAGCGTAGTACACTCTTGGCCGCGCTCAGCACACGCCGGCTGGGCACGAATGCGCTTTCGAGCTGGACCCGCGTTCGAAGTATTTCGGCCGCAGGCGCCTCATCAAGAATTCCTGGAGGATCACATGGCACATGGGATTATCTGGTGGATCGTCGTTGGTTTGATCGCTGGCTGGGCAGCAGGAAGGATCATGAAAGGCGGCGGATACGGCATGATCGCCGATATCCTGCTGGGAATTGTCGGTGGCATTGTCGGAGGGTGGATCATCGGCCTGGTCGGCTTGGGTGCCGGCGGCTTCATCTGGAGCATCCTGGTCGCAATTCTAGGCGCGGTCATCCTCATCTGGATTACACGGCTCATCAAAAAAGAAGTGTGAAGCCAGAGAATCCGCCAAGTCTGAACTCCGTTTTGCTTTGAATGGGCTCTGCTCCAGTCGAGCGAAAGATTTACAGATAGCTGCGCAGTTTCATTTGCCCCGTGCCCCAGGTTCGCGTCTCCGTTCTTTGGGCGCTAAACCTGGGGCGCCTCCCTTTTCCAGCATGCCATCCCGAGCGCAGTGAGCCGACAGGCGAGCGAAGTCGAGGGACCCTGTGTCCTTCCACCCCACCGATCATCTTGAACAGGTTCTCTAGACAGAATCATCACGATCCCACCGGTGCGGGATGATACCCTGTACCTACCGCCCGCGTCCGCCGAACCGCCGTCACGGTTTACATCCCCATTTCTTGCAATCGGGCTATGAGTGATCAGAGCGATCAGGATCGAGAACCAGAAATCCGGGAGCGAATCGCGGGCCTGATCCAGTCCAACACCCAAGCGACTCCCAAAAAGCTCACCGATGAAGAACGGCAGACGTTCCACACCGCCGCCACACGCCTTGACCAACTGTTGAAGTCGGCTGCCGACGCCGACCGCGAAGCCCTCAAGACCGCCGCCGCCCGGCTCGATCAGCTATTGGCAGATATCGACAAGGGGAAAGATGTCACAGCACGGTTCAATCGCCGTCGAGATCCCCAAGAGCAAGGCGGATGAGCTGCCGCTCTTTGATTTGTGGCAACTCTGCAACAAGTCTTGGAACTCCTGGCGGCCTGAAACCACTCCGCCAATCTGCTACTCTAATTCCCAGGCAATTCCCGGTTCCACCCACAAATTCTGAAATCCATTAGGAGAAGATTCCGTATGAAACTGCGTTCCCAACTATTCGGCCTCTTTTTGGCACTGTCCCTCATCACGGGGATTGCCTTCGGGGGCGGTAAGGCCCAGTCCTACACCGGCAAGGTCAGCGACGCCATGTGTGGCGCCCACCATATGATGGAAGGCCCGGAGGCCGACTGCGCCCGCGCCTGCGTCAGCAAAGGCTCCAAGTACGCCCTGGTCTCCGGGGAAAAGGTCTACATCCTCGCCGGCGACAAGGCCGCTCTTGCCAGCCTCGACAAGCTCGTCGGCTCTGACGCCAAGGTCACCGGCACGCTCGACGGCAACACCATCCAGGTCGCCTCAGTCGCTGCGGCAAAATAGCTCCGCCAGAAATCCGGTGAATACGGAGCCCCGCGCGGGCTCCCGTATTTTTCCTGGGTCCCTGCCACGTTTTTCACCCAACGTTCACAATTCGCTATGTTAGATTTGCGTTTTCTGGGAGAACCGCCACTACTCTGGAGGCAAATGAATTGGGCAAGGACATGGTCCCGAAGCGGATCTTCTTCACCAAGGGGGTAGGCAAACACCGCGAACGTCTCACATCTTTCGAACTGGCCCTGCGCGATGCTGGAATCGCCGCGCAAAATCTGGTTCGCGTCTCCTCCATCTTCCCGCCGAATTGCAAGCTTGTACCGCGCGCCACGGGATTGAAATTTCTCCATCCTGGCGAAGTCGTCTTCGCCGTCGTCGCCGAAAACAGCACCCGTGAGCCGCATCGACTGCTGGCCTCGAGCATCGGAGTCGCCATCCCTTCAGACCGCAACACCTACGGCTACCTCAGCGAGCACCATTCTTTTGGCGAATCCGAAGATGCCGCCGGGGACTACGCCGAGGAACTCGCCGCCGAAATGCTGGCCACCACGCTCAACGTCGACTTCGACCCCGACCGCTCCTGGGACGAAAAGAAGCAGATCTACCGCCTCTCCAACAAAATCGTCCGCACCGCCAACGTCACCCAATCCGCCGTCGGCGACAAACGCGGCCTCTGGACGACGGTGATCGCATCCGCTGTGCTGATCTTCGACTAGAAACGAAACTACACGAACGAAGGGGACGCGCTAGCGTCCCCTCTTCTCTGACCAATTTCCTTACCTCTGTCATCCTGAGCGAATTGAGGCGCCAGCCGAGCGCAGTCGAAGTTGAGGCGCATGGCGGGCGTCTGAGCCCGCCGCCGAAATCCCGAGCGAAGTCGAGGGAACTTGGGTCCCGTGCCCCTTAACATCACCGCTGGCCGTGGAGGGAATTCTCTCCACGGATCCTCTTCGCGTCATTTGCGGCCTTTCTTCGTGAACTTTGTGGTTAAAGGCTTCTAAAAACCGCGGACCACCGCAAAAGGAAAAGGGACCACCTTGGCCGTAGCTCTTGATTTCTCCTGAGATTCTTTTCTCTCTGTGTCTCCGTGCCTCCGCGGTCAAGGATTTTCGGTTTTGCCGCAGACCGACGTCCGACGCCCCACGCTACTTCGCCGCCATTTTCTTCTTCGCCTTCCCCTTCAAAGCCTTGTCTTTGTCCAGCCGCTCGAACACGGCCGCGACGATGATCGGCAAACCCACCGTTGCATCCACAAATACCTCGCCAAACTTCCCACCCTCCGCCGGTGGCACAAACTTCCCCCACGAAATCGCTTCGCTATAAGGGCTCCCGGAAAGCCCGCCCCAATACACCGGCTCCGGGCAAATCCGCACCCCATAGTGATACCGCTTCAGCGGAACGTTCTCTCCCAGCCTCCGGTGCCGCAACTCCAGAAACGGCCCGAACTGCTGCGACCAGTTCCGCGGCACTCCTCCGCCGATGGTCAAAATCCCCAGCCGCTTCTGCCGCAGGAGCGTCGCCGCAAAGTGCTCCAGATCGAGGAACGGATCAAACGCGATCCGGTGATGTCCCGTCGACTCCCGCAGCCGGTTGTTCAGCGCTACATCCAGCCCCAACTCCGAATCTGTAAACGCGGGCACAAACACCGGCACGCCCTGCTCAAACGCCGACTTCAAGATCCCCCGTTGTCCCTTCGCCGTCCGCGCCAGATGCGCCCCAATCGCGTGGTTCAACTTGTAGGAGCACATCGCGTCGTTGTGGTCCCACCCCTCGAGAATCTCCGACATCACTTCTTCCACGTGGTCCAGATTCTGCTCCGGCTCCAGCGTGTCGTACACGCGGTTGTAACCTTGCTCGTAAAGCTCCTCATCCGAGACTTCCGGATTCACCCGGAAATGCGCCCGCCCGGTCGCCTCCACCAGCCCATGCGCCATCAGCGCTCCGGTCGAAACCGCGGCGTTCACGATCCCGCGATCGATGAGGTCCGAGATAATCAGCCCCTGCTTCGCCACTGTCATCGCGCCCGCGAGCGTCATCACCACGAAACACTCTTCGTCGCGCGCCATGGCCTCGAGCACGTCGGCAGCCTCGCCCAGCTGACGCCCGGTGAATGCCGTCTTCGCCATCGCCCGCACCAAGTCGTCAATCGACCGCACTTGGCTCAAGTCCAGAGGCTCCAGGGGAATCAACCGGTCTTCCATCGGATTGTGCAAATTCCGATCAATTCCCGAGCCATCGTTGTGGCTTCCATTCCCGGCCTTCGGATGATGCTTGTCATGATTTCCGTGCTTCACCACACACCCCCATAAACGAATCCGAAAAAGTCACCGCAATACTCTACTAGAACTTGTTTGAAAATTGGTGTCAGAAGGCACCACCACAAGCGCCAGAAAACGCAACCGCGACATCAAAACGTAGCGCCCGCAGCCTGCCTGAGCAAAGCCGAAGGGGTTCCCGTCGGCTGTTGCGAGGACTGGGGTCCCCAACCAAGCTCGGTTTTGGCGTGCGGGGGTGGGAGAGCTTGCCCTAAGACGGTCGAAGGGGCGTCCTCGCCCTCGCCTCGGGTAAACACGAGACTTCCCACAGTGCTGCAGAGTGTTTGTATCAGGGTGCTCCTTCAGGCGCGCTTTATTGTCTAATCAACTCGCCTTTAGGCTCTGTTAACCGGAGGCTGAAGGCCTATCCACCACGAATCCTTTTGCCCTGTTATGCTATCGAATTCTTCCGTCGGAGGTCGCAAGCGTGGCGCCAGAAAAATTCACCGCTGCCCTAATCCAGATGTCCTGCGGCCCGGACCCGGACAAGAATCTCCACAAGGCCCTCACCCGTATCGCCGAAGCCGCCGCCAAGGGCGCTCACGTCGTCTCCCTCCCCGAACTTTTCCAGACCCAATACTTCTGTCAGCGCGAAGACCACGCCCTGTTCGATCTAGCCGAACCCATCCCCGGTCCCACCACAGAAAAACTCGCCGCTGCCGCCAGAAAATCCGGCGTCGTGCTGGTCGCGTCGCTCTTTGAAAAACGTGCTCCTGGCGTCTACCACAACACCGCCGCCATCTTCGACAAGGACGGCACGCTGCGCGGCATCTACCGCAAGATGCACATTCCCGATGACCCGCTGTACTACGAAAAGTTCTACTTCACCCCCGGCGACCTCGGCTATCGCAGTTTCGACACCGGCGCCGGAAAAATCGGCACTCTCGTCTGCTGGGACCAGTGGTACCCCGAGGGCGCCCGCCTCACCGCCCTGCAAGGCGCCACGCTCCTTTTCTATCCGACCGCGATCGGCTGGCATCCCGCCGAGAAAGCCGAGTTCGGCGAAGCCCAATACGACGCCTGGCGCACCATCCAGCGCTCCCACGCCATCGCCAACGGAGTCTACGTCGGCGTCGTCAACCGCGTCGGCGTCGAAACCGGCAACATTCGCGGCAACGAAGCCAGAGGCGCCGGTCTCGAATTCTGGGGAGGCTCCTTCATCGCCGACCCCTTCGGCCGCATCCTCGCCCAGGGTTCGCACGATAAAGAAGAAATCCTCACTGCAGAAGTCGACCTGCACAAACTCGAAGACATCCGCCGCAACTGGCCCTTTCTGCGCGATCGTCGCATCGACAGCTACGCCCCCATCACCAGCCGCTTGATTGACTGAGAACCGACCTTGACGAATAAGCCCTCGCGAAAGCCCACGTCAGGCACTTCGAGTGACCCTTTAAGTGCTCCGCAACATCTCCGCATGCCTGCCGAATGGGCCCCTCACGTCGCCACCTGGCTCGCCTGGCCTCACTTCCGTGGAGACTGGCCGGGGAAATTCGAGCCGATCCCCTGGGTCTACGCCGAAATCATCCGCAATCTTTCCCGCTACGAGCGAGTTGAGTTGATCGTCAACAACGCCGCTTCCGAAAAACTTGCCGGCAAGACGTTAAAGCTCGCGGGAGGCCTCAACAAGAACGTCCGCTTCCACCGCTGGCCGACCAACCGCGTCTGGACCCGCGACAGCGCCTGCACGTTCGTATGTGGTGCGGGCACCCCCGCTCGCGAAGCCGAGCGAAGCTCGGCAGCTCTGCAAACCGTCAAATGGCGCTTCAATGCCTGGGCCAAATATTCGAACTACGGGCTCGACGATAAAATCGGCTCTCTCATGGCTGCCGCCACCAAAGTCCCCGAAATCCGTGCCAAGCACAACGGCCGCCGCGTCGTCCTCGAAGGCGGCTCGATCGACGTCAACGGAGAAGGGACCCTCCTCACCACCGAAGAATGTCTGCTCAGCCGCATCCAGCAACGCAACCCCGGCTTCCGACGCGAGGACTACGAGTCCGTCTTCGCCACTTATCTTGGCATCCGCAAAGTCATCTGGCTCGGCAACGGCATCGCCGGAGACGACACGCATGGCCACGTGGACGACATCACCCGCTTCGTTGCCCCGCGCACGATCGTCACCATGGTCGAGTCCAATTCCAGAGACAAGAACTACGCGCCCCTGGAGGAGAATCTGCGCCGCGTCCACACCGCCACCGACCAGGACGGCCTCACCTTCGACGTCGTCGAACTCCCCATGCCCGCACCCGTCATCTTCGAAGGTCGCCGGCTCCCTGCCAGCTACGGCAACTTCTATATCGCAAATGGCTGCGTGCTCGTCCCCGTCTTCAATGACCCCAACGACCGGATCGCGCTCAATACCCTGGCCCATATCTTTCCCACTCGCGATATCATCCCCATTTACTCCGGAGACCTCATCTGGGGCTTCGGAGCCCTGCATTGCATGACCCAGCAGCAACCCGCGGTTTTGATGGTGCCGCAGAGCCTGCCCTGAACGAAGGCGAAGGGTTTGCGCCTGTTCTTTGGACGCTAACCTGGGCTAGCGCCTCACAATCCGCTTCTTCGCTACCATATTCACCCATGTCCACCACTCAAATGACCACCGGACGCATCGAAGCCTTCAGCGACGGCGTCATCGCTATCATCGTCACCATCATGGTGCTGCAACTGACGGCGCCGAAGCAGCCAACCTGGGCCGCGCTCCTCCAGCAGCGCGCGATCTTTCTTAGCTACGGACTCAGCTTTCTGGTCGTCGCCATCATGTGGGTGAACCATCATCACCTCATCCATGCGGTGCACGAAGTGAATGCCCGCCTGCTCTGGTCGAATCTCAATCTTCTTTTCTGGATGTCCCTTATCCCGTTCGTGACCGACTTTCTCGGGCGCAACCCGCGCGCTTCGCTGCCTGTCTCTCTCTACGGACTCGATCTCAGCCTCTGCGGCGCCGCGTTCTGGATCCTCCGCATCGAGCTCGCCGCCCAGCACAGCCATGATCCCGAAATGAGCGAATACCACTCCCGCATTCAACTCAAGAACCTATTCTCAGCCCTGCTCTATCTCGCCGCGGCAGCTCTGGCCCACGTCTCCATCTACATTTCGTACTTCGTGTATGTGTTGATCCCCGCACTCTACTTCCTGCCCGAAAAAAAACTGGTCACCGGTTCCGAGCCCTAGTTTGCTTGCATACGAAGGGTCCTTCCCCTCAATGAATTTGTGACTTACACTTACAGCCCCTCCCTCTTTAATGCGTGGAACGGGCATGGACTTATAGGCCAAGTTCGCGCAGGGGGAGTCGTAAGACAATGTCCCGTAAGTGGCGATTACCTTTGGTATTGGCTCTATTTGGATTCCTTCAGGGTAGATCGACAGCCGAGAAGCATCCTGCCTGGGTCGAGGTACGCAGCCCCAACTTCATCGTGGTCACCAACGCGACCGAAGACCAGGGGCGTCGTGCCGCTTACCAATTCGAAATGATTCGAGCCGTGTTCCGGGAATTTTTTGGCCTGACGGGGAAATCTCTGGAACCGCCCATCACGATCGTTGCTGCCAAGGACGAGCAGACGCTGAAAGCGTTGCTGCCTGAGTTTTGGGAGAGAAAGGGCTCGGCACATCCTGCCGGCGTTTACCTGGACGCGGCCGATACCGGCGCAAACTATATCGCACTTCAGCTGGACGTGAGTTTGGATCAGAACGACTACGAGCCATTCGAGCCTGTGTATCATGAATACGTTCACTATCTGACCAGACGGTCGGTTGCTCATTGGCCAACGTGGTTAGTGGAAGGCGTCGCTGAGTTCTACGGCAACATTCGCCCTGAGAGCAACCGGGTTCTCATCGGCGCGCCCAGCAAGAGTCACCTCTTATTCTTGCAACAGACATCGCTGCTGCCATTAAGTACGCTTTTCGCCGCAGATCATTCCTCCCCTTACTACAACGAAAAAAACAAAGCATCGATTTTTTACGCTGAGTCCTGGACTCTCACTCACTATTTGATAATGCGCGATGCGCAAGAGAAGACCAACCGATTCAAGGAATTCCTCGTCCTGCTCGCAAAGGGCGTCGACCAGAGTGACGCCGCCCTTCGAACCATCGGGGATGCCAAATCCCTGGAGCCGGGACTACGCAAATATGTGCAGAACTCCCGTTTCGCGGCAATACCAATGGATCTTCCCAGGCTCGACGAGAAAGGTTTCCAGACTCACGGCCTTCCCGATGCCGAGTCGCTAGCAATGCGCGCCGATTTGATGGCCCATGACCACCACAATTCTGAAGCCCGGGCGCTGCTGGAAGAGACTCTCAAGATGGACCCGAAGCTGGCGGCCGCTTGCGAAAGCATGAGCTTCCTTTCCCTTCACGAGGGAAAACGGGATGAGGCAGAAAAGTGGGCACGGCAAGCCGTCGAACTGAACCCGCAAAGCTATTGGGGAAACTACTATTACGCGCGGAGTCTACTCCTGTCGAGCCCGGATGATGACTCTATCGGTAAGGCCCAGGCGAGTTTGCGGACAGTCGTGAAGATCAACCCGGCCTTCGGTCCCGCCTACGACAATCTTGCTTACGCGTTGGCCTTGCCGGGGCCGCATCAGGACCTGAAGGAAGCTTATTCGATGACCTTGTGGTCGGTGGAATGCGAACCGGGCAACCTTCAATACCGGCTCCGTGCAATCGCGGTCCTGGAGCAGATGGGAGAAGCCGAC
>Ga0306926_10000287_pt1 | contig 44724 bp, 43 predicted proteins | sample flu12Cox44000178_FD_203759 | JGI IMG/M metagenome (GOLD analysis project Ga0306926, IMG submission 203759) | Lab enrichment of tropical soil microbial communities from Luquillo Experimental Forest, Puerto Rico - flux8day.12C.oxic.44.000.178 (v2)... | ecosystem: Environmental > Terrestrial >... | reverse complement strand
CGAGGTGGAATCCACGACATACGCGGTGCCCACCGTAAGGGCACAGCCGATGATGATGCCCAGGATCAGGCGCATATGGCTCTCTCCCCCGCCAGCCTTTTTACCCATGGGTTTGCTACGCGGTGAACACGGCACGAGTGTGTTTCTCCGGCCATTTCCAACGCCACGGGATCGCCGGCTGATCAGGACTGGGCGGCCGTTTGTCACACGACCGACATACCGGCCATGACTGGTGACACGTCGCGACTCAACACGAGCAAACCCCTCTTACCTCATGATGCAGCATAGCAATCCGGCCTTCGCGGATCGCTCCGGAACCGCTGCCGAGCGCAAAAGAATCCGTGGCGCTTTTGCGGCTTTTTGCGCTATATTGCTCCCGGTCGGTGGGGTGCCGCACGGAAGAAGCCCAATTCCGTGATCATCAGCGTCCAGGAGAGCTCGTTGAAAGAACACAAGTTTCGTATTGGTCAGTCGGTCTATTTCACCTCTCGGCCCATCGGCCACATGGTCGCCAACAGCACTTACGAGGTCGTGCGGTTGCTTCCGTCCGATGGCGCCGATTTCCAGTACCGGGTCAAGAACCCGAAGGAGGCTTTCGAGCGGGTGGTCAAGGAAAGCCAGATCGAATACTCGCAGTAACGGGCGGTCGACATGCCGTCCTCGTCGACGGCGCGGTGACAGAACGAAATCAAAGGGTGCATCGGACCTCGGGCCTCCCCGAGGTGCCATGATTCTGGGGGCACGCCATTGTCCTTCGAGCGTAGTGACTCGCCTCGCATTCGAGGGGCTGACAAGTCAGAGCTGGTTGCCGCTGGTCAAAGCGCGCCTGTGCGCATGTATCCGCTCGGTGCGCTTGAATCTTGCCTGTGGCGGCGACGCGGCCGCAAAAAGCTCGGAATTGCGGGCAGACTGTACCTGTCCGGGGTGGGTCACCCCAATTGTTCGCCGTGGCTTTCCCGAGGCATAGTGCGCACTCGGGTAGGCCTGCATGTGCAGTTGTGATGTTCAGTGGATGGACGCCGCTTGCCGGCCCTGAAATGACCACTCTTTTTCCGGGGTGGGCTGTTTCAGCGGCGGCCGCCTTGATCCTGATCGGGTGCGCCCTCATGGCCGCGCGCGCGGCGTCTCGCGCCAGGCGTGCTGCAGCAATAGCGGTTGGGGTTGTCGTGACCGCCGGGGTGGGCAGCGGTTGGCTGCTCGATCATATGACCACGCGCGAGCTTGCCGACGAACGGCGCGCTTTGGAGGAGCGCGCCTTCGACCTCAAGATGCGAGCGCTCGCGCCGGGGTCCGCGCTCGCCTGCCTTGATCCGACGGCAGGAGCCTTCGTTCAGGATTCCTGTGAAAGGGCTATTTTCGCCAGTCCCGAGGCAACGGCGACGGCAGTCTCCTACGTGACCGCGCAACTGGCGCTTTTGGCGAGCGGCAGCAGACATGCCAGAAGCGGCAGCTCGCCAGAGTCTCTCACCGCCTTGCGGCGGACGATTGAGGCCGATCGCTTCGGGATCGTTGCCTATCTCCTGGCCATGCGTCCCGGCTGCGGGCCGCAGCGATGCGATCTGTTCGACCTCCTAAAGGACAGCAGCCGCGTGCGGGCCAATCTTGCCGCGCGCCAGTTCGAGGCCTACGTGCAGGCGCATACCGCGGAATGGCAGTCAGCGGCTGGGCCTCGGCCCACAGGAAGCAATCCTGCTCCCGTCCCGCCTCCTAGCGCCACTTCGGCGCCGAGCAAGCCCGCAGGCAATCTGTTTTTCCCTTCCGCCTCCTCGATTCCGTCGGTTAGCATCATCATGCCGGAGCCGGCCGCGGCGGCGCCACCGCGTGAAGCAACCGCCTCGGCCGACCCGGCCGCCGCTCGCAACCGCAAACCGCAGCAGGGAAGTCCACAGCCCCGGCAGTTGCCCGGCATGGATGGTGGCCAACCTCCCTCCGCGCCGTTACAAATCGTGCCGCCCGCCCGTTAGGCATCAAGGACGACGCTTTGGCGGGCCGGTAGCGGAACCCGTGGCTCTCAACCTCATCAAGCTTTGCGTCGGCTGCGACTCGACGAGCGACCTGGAGCATTGGATCGCGAAGCGGCTCAAAGAGCGCACCAAGCGGGGATTATCGCGCGAGCACATGCATCGAACCCGCATGGTGCCCAAGCGAGCGGAAGAGCTGCGCAACGGTGGATCGCTCTACTGGGTGATCCGCGGCGAAGTGATGTGTCGGCAGCGCCTGATCGATATTCGCCCGTTCATTGACAAGGGCGGCGTCAGCCGATGCCATCTCGTGCTCGAGCCCAAGCTCATTCTCGTGGAGCCGCGCCCCTGGCGACCGTTTCAGGGCTGGCGGTACCTTGCCATCGAGGATTCCCCTCGCGACCTCGACCGCGTGGCGCCCGGTGCCAGGAGCATGCCGGAGGGAATGCGGCGGGAGCTGCGGGAGCTCGGCCTGCTGTGAGCTCGGCGCGCTCGCCTGCGACAGCAGGCGAGCTGCCGGGGCATGCCCTCGCTGTGCTAGCCTTTTCGCTGGCGGGCAAACCATCATGACGAGAACGCGGAGGAAGGCACCAATGCTGCAAAGAATGCTGGGCATCGCATTGGCGGCGCATGCGCTGGCCGGATGGGCAACAGAGAGCGCGAGCGCGCAGGGCACGGTCAAGATCGGAATGAGCTTTGCCATGACTGGCGCAGGCTTCAATGCTGCTGGGCGGCAGTCGGCGGCGGGTGCACGTCTCTACGTGCAGCAGCACGGTGACATGGTGGCCGGAAAAAAGATCGAATTGATCCTGCGCGACGATGCGGGGGTTGCCGACAACGCGCGGCGCCTGGTGCAGGAGATGATCGTAAAGGACAAGGTCGACATCGTCGCCGGGGGGATCACGCCGACGGTGCTGTCCTATGGCCAGCTCGTAACCCAGGCAAAGATCGCAACCGTGGTGATGATCTCGGGCGCCTCGGTGACAACCACTGCCTCCCCATACTACGTGCGCACCAGCTTCATTCTTTCGCAGTCATCCTGGATCATGGGCGAATGGGCGGCCAAGAACGGCAGCAAACGGGTCGTCACCCTGGTCAACGAATGGGCGCCGGGGACGGAGGCGGAAAACGCGTTCAAGCAACGGTTCACCGAGCTCGGCGGCCAGACCATCGAATCGATCCGAATTCCGCTCGCCAATCCTGATTTCGCGCCGTTCCTGCAGCGCATTCGCGATCTCAACCCGGACACCGCGTTCATCTATTTTCCGGGTACCCAGGCCGGCATCTTTGCCAAGCAATTCGCCGAGCGGGGTCTCGCCAACTCCGGCATCAAGATCATCGGTCCCGGCGATCTCACCGACGATGACGAGCTCAATACCATGGGCGACCAGATGATCGGCGTGGTGACCGCGCACGACTACTCGGCGGCGCACGACTCGGCTCTGAACAAGAAATATGTGGCGGACTTCAAGAAGGCGAACGGCTTCCGGCCGAACTTTGTCTCGCTTGGCGGCTACGACGGCATGCATCTCATCTATCAAGCGCTGGAGAAGACCGGCGGCAAGACCGATGGCGATTTGCTTGTGGCAGCCATGAAGGGAATGAAGTGGGAAAGCCCGCGCGGAATGATGTCGATTGATCCCGACACCCGTGACATCATTCAGGACATCTACATCCGCAAGGTCGAGAAGGTGAATGGCGAGCTCTGGAACATCGAATTCGACACGTTCCCCGACGTCAAAGATCCGCTGAAGATGAAAAAATAGCTCAGGCAGCGACGTTATCGATGAGCCGGGTGCGACCCAGTCGCGCGGCCACCAGCAGACGGATCGGGACATCTGCACGGGAATTTACGGGCGCCAGCGTCGCGGCATCCCGCGCTTCGAGATAATCGAGCCGGAAGCCTGCCTGCTCGAGAGCGTGGGCGCCCTCATTCAGCACGCGTGCGAGCTGGTCGCCAGCGGCGATCCGGCTCGCACATTCTTTCAGCACGCGGTGGAGCATGGGCGCGATGGCCCGCTCGCCGCCCGACAGATACGCATTGCGCGAGGAGAGCGCCAAGCCGTCCTTTTCCCGCACCGTGGGGATCGCGATGATCCTGGCAGGGAGATCGAGGTCTCTTGCCATCTGGCTCACGACCCTGAGCTGCTGATAGTCCTTTTCGCCGAACATGGCGTAGTGCGGCGTACATTGCACAAGCAGCTTGGTGACCACCGTCGCCACGCCGGCGAAAAACTGCGGGCGAAACCTGTCCTCCAGCCCGGCGGCGGCGGGACCGGCCGGGACCACGCGGGTTGCAAATCCGGGTGGATACATCAGCTCGCTGGAGGGTGCCCAAACCAGGTCGACCGGCAGCTTGGCAAGGATGGCAAGGTCGGAATCGAAGTTGCGGGGGTAGCGGGCAAGATCCTCCTCGGGCGCAAACTGGGTGGGATTGACGAAGATCGAGACGACGACACGTCGCGCGCGGCGCCGGGCGGCACGCACGAGCGCCACGTGACCTGCATGCAGGGCCCCCATGGTCGGCACCAGCGCGCTCGGCTCGCCCGCTGCTCTCCATTGCATGAGCGTACGCCGCAAGGTCGGCAGCGTGCGCGCAACACGCAACTGATCGCCCATATGCACGACCCCCGACGCTGATGAGCTGTGCCGGAATTTACCAAAGCAGCGAGCGCTTGCCTAATTACTGACGGGAAGCGCCGCAGGACCCGACCGTTCCCACGTGAAGGCGACTCCACGCTTGTCCGCCGCTGTGGGCAGATCGGCGCGCAAACGGCCATTGCGTCCGTTGCTGGACATGGCCACCTTTAGGGACGCCAGAGGTGAATTCGAGCGGCCTGCTCCATGTCGAATGACCGGAATGCCAAGCCACCGATGCCGACCGACGGCGACCGGGTGCCTGCCGCCCGCTCGACGCATTCCGAGATCGACGAATTCCTGAGCAAGGTTAAGGAGCTTGCGCCGGCTACCAGGCCGGGTCCGCGGGGACGACTCCTGTTCGCACTCGATGCAACCATGAGCCGACAGCCACTATGGGACACGGCATGCCAGCTGCAGGCGGAGATGTTCCGCGAGGCGGCCGCCATCGGCGGCCTCGACATCCAGTTGGTCTATTACCGTGGCTTGAGCGAATGCCGCGCTTCGCAGTGGGTGTCGCGAGCCGAGCGGCTTGCCGCGTTGATGGAGCAGATCGACTGCCGCGGCGGTCACACCCAGATCGGCAAGATCATCGCGCACGCCAGGCGCGAGACGCAGAAAGCCAAAGTGCAGGCGCTGGTTTTCGTCGGGGATGCGATGGAGGAGAAGCTCGACGACCTCTGCCAGGCGGCCGGTGCGCTCGGGCTTCTCGGGGTGCCTGCCTTCATGTTCCAGGAAGGCGGCGATCCGATTGCGGAACAGGCTTTTCGCGAGATCGCGCGTCTCACAGGCGGCGCCTATTGCCGATTCGATCCGGGCGCCGCTCATCAACTGGCCGAGCTTTTGCGCGCGGTGGCAGCCTATGCGGCGGGCGGCTTGCGCGCGCTCGCCGATCTCTCGGCCCGGCATGGAAATGCAGGCGCGGTCAGGCTTCTTGAGCAGATGAGATCCTGATGGGCCCGCTTCTTCTCGGACTGGTGGTGCTTGTGTTGGCGCTGTGGGCGCTCAACTCCTTCACCAAGGTCAATCCGCATTCCGCTGCGGCCGTGCTCAAGGCCGGGGGCGGGTTGGGCGCGCTGGCGCTGGCCGGGGTGCTGGGCGTGCGCGGCAGGCTCGATATGGCCATTCCGCTCGGCCTGACCGGCCTCGGCCTGCTCGGATGGCTGCCCTGGAGCATTGCCGGCATCGGCGCCCGTACTCACAAGAGCGCGGGTCAGGTATCGCGGGTGCGCTCTACCTTCTTCGAGATGGAGCTTGACCACGACACCGGCAGAATGACTGGACGCGTTCTCGCCGGGCCGCATGAAGGCGTGTCGCTCGACGCGCTCGATCTTCCCACGTTGGGCGGGCTGCTGGGCCAGGTCGATGGAGAAAGCCGCGCCCTATTGATGGCGTATCTGGACCGCCGGGAGCCCCGCTGGCGTGAGGACGCGCAAGGTGATGCTGCAGCGGGGGCGGAGCGCCCGGCTCGGAGCAGCGGCAAAATGACGGAAGAGGAGGCTTATAAGATCCTTGGCGTGGAGCCGGGGGCGAGCGTCGACGAAATCGGCCGTGCGCATCGCTCCCTGATGAAGAAACTGCATCCCGACCAAGGGGGGTCGACGTATCTCGCGGCCCGGGTCAACGAAGCCAAGGACGTTCTTTTGCGCCGCCATCACTAAACTCCTTTACTTGACGCAGCAGTTGGCGGCTCCTTGTTCGACGCTGATCACTGGCTTGCGCTCGACGTCAATTCTTGATGGTGACGCACTCGACGTCGTTGCGCTTGAGATATTTGCAGGCCGCTTCGGCCTTGTCCTTATCGAGTCCGGCGAAGCGGGCGCGGTAATAGGTCGTACCTCCCTTGTCGAAGGTCTCCGTGAACGGATCAGCGCCGCTGAGGATCTTCGCGGCCTTGCTCTGCACTGCCGAGAGCCGTTGCTTCGCCTCCTGCTCCGCCTGGTAAGCACCCACCTGGATGATCCAGCCGGTGCGCGGCTGCGGCTTGGCCGCAGGCGCGGCGAATCCGGGCGGCGCAGGCGAAGCCGTGGGAGTTGCGCTCGGCACCGGCGCCGGAGCAGGCTCCTTGGCAGCGGCAGGCGGTGGCGAGGTCGCCGTTGCGCGCGGGCCGGGCGTGGCCGGCAGCGGCGGCCGGTCGTGCTCGGCTGTGGCAGCAGGTTGCGGGACAGATCGCGCAGGCTCGACGGGCTCAGCATTTGTCACAGGCGCGACCTGGAGCGAGGCCACTGGAGCGCTCTGCGTGCCAGCCCGTACCATGAGGGTCTTCACCAGCACGGGACGGATCGGATCCGTCGAGCCAATAACAGCGCTCGGCGACGCAGCTGCGGGTTGTGTGGCGGGTTCCGCCCGCGCGGCAGACGGCTCGCTCGACACGACCGAACGAGCAATCGGCACCGGCGAGCTGACGGCGCTCGCGACCTCGAAGCGGGGCTCCGGCTCTTCCTTCTGTTCCGGCGCGGGCTCAGGCTTCGCTTCTGGCTTGACGTCGGCCTTCGCCTCGACCTTGGCCACAGACTTCGGCTCGGCACCCTCTGCGATCATCGGTGCGGTTCGCTTGCTCGATGCGTGCGCGATCTTCGTGTTGATGAGCTCGCGCATGCGCGAATCGCGACTGCCGGCGCTGCTGCCGCCTAGCACCACCGCCACCAAGTACCGGTTTCCTCGGTGAACCGAGGTGACGAGATTGAATCCGGAAGCACTGATATAGCCGGTCTTGATGCCATCGACGCCTTCAACCCGGCCGAGCAGATGATTGTGATTTCCGATTGCCTGGCCGCGGAAGGTGAAGGTTCGGGTCGAGAAATACTTGTAGTAGCGCGGAAATCGCTCCTGGATCGCGCGGCCCAGCAGCGCCTGATCGCGTGCGGTGGTGACCTGCGCGTCATTGGGCAGGCCTGAGGCGTTCTTGTACACGGTGCGGCTCATGCCGAGCGCGCGCGCCTTGCGTGTCATCAACTTTGCGAACTCATCCTCATCGGACGCAATCGCCTCAGCGATGACTACGGCCGCATCGTTCGCCGAGCGGGTGACAATGCCCTTGATCGCATCCTCGACCTGGATGGTGCTGCCGGGCTTAAGACCGAGCTTGGTCGGATCCTGCGAGGCGGCGTCGTGCGAAACCTTGAGTTGGCTGTCAAGCTTGAGCTTGCCGGCTTCAAGCTGCTCGAAGAGCAGGTACAGGGTCATGATCTTGGTGAGAGATGCCGGATGGCGAAGCGCGTCCGCATTGGTCTCGTGCAGCGCATTGCCCGAATTGCCATCCACCACAATGTCCGCGTAGGGCGCTGCCAGCGACGCATTGCTCGCCAGCGTGAATGCAGCGACCACAAGGCCGCACACGCTGCAACGAAGCCCATGGAGGGCTGCGATTGCGATCCGCAGCATGGTATTTCCCCCGTCCTCGTTCCCCTTTGGTGCTCCGAGCGGAGTACCGACACCCCTTTCGTGCCGAGGTGACGCCGATTGGACGGGCCGAAAAGGGCCGTTTTCTGAAATTTTCCGGCCTTTTTGGCGTTTTCCCGTCTCAATTCAGAGCGCTGTCTCGGGATTTTGGCAGGATTCTCTGTGTTGCGTCAGCAATGCCCAAAGCTAGGTGAGGCCCATTGCAAAATGGTAAACGGCCACATTTTGCAATGCAAAATAATATTGACTTTTTTGTGCGGTGCAATATATGAGCTGCGCTCGCCGTGATCGGTTGAGCGTTGAGGCGATCTCATAATCGGCAGGAGTGCCGGGAAAGGCAGAGGAACATCGTGAAGAATATCGAAGAGGTTCAACAGCTTGGAAAGGAGAACATGGATGCGACGCTAAAATCGGTCGGCGCCTGGTCGAAGAGCGTCCAGGCGATTGCGATCGAGATGGCCGATTACTCCAAGCGGGCATTTGAGCAGGGCACGGCTGCTACCGAGAAGCTCATGGGCGCAAAATCGCTCGACAAGGCGTTCGAGGTGCAGAGCGACTACCTGAAGAGTTGCTATGAAGGCTTCGTGGCACAGGCGACCAAAATTGGCGAGCTGTACGCCGAGCTCGCGAAGGAGGCCTACAAGCCATTCGAAAACCAGTTCGGCAAGTTCGCTTCCGTAAAGTAAGGACGGCTACCCGCGTCCTTTCGACAAAAGCCCGGCTTATCTAGCCGGGCTTCGCTTTGCGTCTGCGGCGATCGCGCACTAAGCTGCGCCGGGCACTCGAGGCACCGCTGCCTCAAAGCGGCGCTTTCAGCAGCATAGATAAATGGCGACTGTGGCGGCGCAGCGCCCCGAGTCGCGGTCCGTTATCGATTCGCAAAACCACCGCCCGCATCCCGGCCGAATTCGCGGTAAGCTGTGCGCGTGCGGCCAACATCCTCTGCCACGGATCAGCGGGTCCCACGATCATTGCAGAACTTTCTCGTCTGCCGCGAATTGTCCGCAATTGAGTCGCGATCGTTGTGGAGAGCAGGCTGGCGATGCCGGCGCCCTGCGATTAAATCTAGTCCGGTGACCGCGCGGGGGGTCGATCTGGAGTCGGGACGGCGCGTTCTCTATGATCAATCGCGATGCTGCCATTCCGATGCTTACGCCGCCACTGTCATTGACATGAGCCGAAGACCGACCGAAACGAACGCCAGCACGGTGCCAAGCCCGCCGGTGCCGCATCTCGGGGATGACGACAATTCCAAGCGCCGAGCCCCGGGAACGCCCGGCACCGCTGTCATCACCAAGACCAAACCGCAGACGAAGCGTCCAAGCCTCTACCGCGTACTGCTCCTGAACGACGACTACACGCCGATGGAGTTTGTCGTGCACGTGCTCGAGCGATTCTTCAACAAGGACCCCGAGACCGCGCAGCGTATCATGATGCACGTGCACCAGCATGGCATTGGCGAATGCGGCATATACACCTACGAGGTGGCTGAGACCAAAGTCACGCAGGTTATGGACTTTTCACGCAAACACCAGCATCCTCTGCAGTGCGTGATGGAGAAGAAGTAGCGAAATAATGCCATGCGGCAAAGGGAACGCCGGAACCCAATAACGCGTTATCACGGGAACTGACATGCCTACGTTTTCGCGCAACCTCGAGCAATCCCTGCACCGCGCCCTGGCATTGGCCAACGAGCGTCATCACGAATATGCGACGCTTGAGCACCTGCTGCTCTCGTTAATCGACGACCAGGATGCCGCTGCCGTGATGCGCGCGTGTAACGTGGATCTTGACAAGCTGCGTCGCAGCCTCGCCGCGTATCTCGAGAGCGAGCTTGAGAACCTGGTCAGCGACGGCGCGGAAGATTCCAAGCCGACAGCCGGATTCCAGCGGGTGATTCAGCGCGCCGTCATCCACGTGCAATCCTCGGGGCGAGAGGAAGTGACCGGGGCAAACGTGCTGGTGGCGATTTTCGCCGAGCGGGAAAGCCATGCCGCATATTTCCTGCAAGAGCAGGACATGACGCGGTACGATGCCGTCAATTACATCAGCCACGGCATCGCCAAGCGACCGGGAATGTCGGAGGCGCGCCCGGTGCGCGGGTCGGAGGACGACACGGATACCAAGTCCGGCGATGACAGCAAGAAAAAGACCGACGCGCTCGAAGCCTATTGCATCAATCTCAACAAGAAGGCACGCGAGGGCAAGATCGACCCGCTGATCGGCCGCGGGGCGGAGATCAGTCGCACGATCCAGGTACTCTGCCGCCGGCAGAAGAACAACCCTTTGTTCGTCGGTGACGCGGGGGTGGGAAAGACGGCCATTGCCGAAGGCTTGGCGCGCAGGATCGTGCACGGCGAAGTTCCGGATGTGCTCAGGAACGCAACCGTGTTTTGCCTGGACATGGGAACCCTGTTGGCGGGAACGCGCTACCGGGGTGACTTCGAGGAACGCCTAAAGCAGGTGATCAAGGAGCTCGAGGCCTATCCGGGCGCCATCATGTTCATCGATGAGATACACACGGTGATTGGCGCCGGCGCCACCTCCGGCGGGGCAATGGATGCCTCCAACCTGCTCAAGCCGGCACTGGCTTCTGGCACGCTGCGCTGTATTGGTTCGACCACCTACAAGGAGTACCGCCAATATTTTGAGAAGGACCGGGCGCTCGTGCGCCGGTTTCAGAAAATCGATGTCAATGAGCCTACCGTTCCGGACGCCATCGAGATCCTCAAAGGCCTCAAGCCTTATTTCGAGGATTACCACAAGCTCAAATATACGACCGAGGCGATCAAGGCGGCTGTTGAGCTGTCGGCGCGATATATCCACGATCGCAAGCTTCCGGACAAGGCGATCGACGTCATCGACGAATCGGGAGCCGCGCAAATGCTGTTGCCGGAGACCCGGCGCAAGAAAACGATCGGCCTCAAGGAGATTGAAACGACCATCGCCACAATGGCCCGGATTCCCCCGAAGACCGTCTCAAAGGATGATGCGGTCGTGCTTCAGCACCTCGACCAGACCCTCAGGCAGGTGGTCTACGGTCAGGACAGGGCGATCACGGCGCTCTCCGCCTCCATCAAGCTTGCTCGGGCAGGCTTGCGCGAGCCGGAAAAGCCGATTGGCTGCTATCTATTCTCCGGCCCAACGGGTGTCGGCAAGACCGAGGTGGCAAAGCAGCTTGCGATTGCATTGGGCGTCGAGATGATTCGCTTCGACATGTCCGAGTACATGGAGCGCCATACTGTTTCCCGGCTCATCGGGGCACCTCCCGGATATGTGGGGTTTGATCAGGGTGGTCTGCTCACCGATGGCGTCGATCAGCATCCGCATTGCGTTCTTCTGCTTGACGAGATCGAGAAAGCCCATCCTGACCTGTTCAACGTGCTGCTCCAGATCATGGATCACGGCAAGCTGACCGACCACAACGGCAAGCAGGTCGATTTCCGCAATGTGATCCTCATCATGACCACCAACGCCGGCGCTGCCGATCTCGCGCGTCAGGCCTATGGCTTTACTCGGATCAAGCGCGAGGGCGACGACCTCGAGGCAATCAATCGGATGTTTGCGCCGGAATTCCGCAACCGTCTGGATGCAATCATCACGTTCGCGCATCTCACTCCTGAGATCATCGCCAAGGTGGTGGAAAAGTTTGTGCTCCAGCTGGAGGCTCAACTTGGCGACCGCGATGTCACCATCGAGCTTTCCGAGGAAGCCACCAAATGGCTCATCGAGCATGGTTATGACGAGCAGATGGGCGCGCGACCGATGGCACGCCTGATTCAGGAAACGATCAAGAAGCCGCTCGCGGATGAAGTCCTGTTCGGCAAGCTGAAGGCGGGCGGGCACGTCCGCGTTGTCCTGAGCAGGAATGAGGCGGACATGGACCGGCTCAGCTTCGAGTTCCTTGACGGGCCGGTGACTCCAAAACCGGAGAAGATCCCGGGGCGTGGAGCGAAAGTGAAACGTCGCACCGGCGCGCGCCGCAAGCCGCCGAGCCCGCGTGATGATCCTCCGTCCCCCCGTGGTTCGGTGCCGAAGGTGCCGCTGGTTAAGGTGTAGGCCGCGGCTGCTGCTGTCACACCGCCGCGCCTAATTGCGGTGTCGTCCCCGCGTGCAACTGCTTTCTTGGCGCCATCTGCGAGCTCGCCATTCGCCACAGCACCCTGGCGCCAAAAGCAAGTATCGGCAGGACGGATACAGGAAGCCCGGCAATACCGAGAGGGACCGTGAGGAAGGGGACGGCCCAGACTGCGAGCATGAGGCCGTAGTCCCAGGCCGTGTTGTCGCGACGGTCGATCAGCTTGATTATCACCCAGCCGAATACGACCATGTCGTAGTTGAAGGCGTACGGCGTCACCAGAAAGGTGGCCGTTACAAGAACGGCGTTCGAAAGGTCGGCATCTCGATCCCGTCTGAAGGTCCAGATTACAGCAATGATCGACGCCAGCGAGAGCAGAGACTGCCATAGAGCCGCAATCGGCAGCGACAGTCCCGCCACTCTTGCATTCATGAATGCGGTTGGCATGTGGGTCATGAAATTCTCGTAGTCGCGAAGAAACACCTTGCCCTGCACCGGCATGGCGTCATTGACGTAGGCGGTCCATACCGTCGGCCCGAACCAGAGGGTTGTTAGTATCAGCAGCGCGGCGATTGTGATCATAGCTGCAATGATGGTCCGCCTTCGTCCGGTCAGCACCAGCATGATGGGGAGCAGCACCCCGAGCTGAGGCTTGACGCTCAATAGACCGAACAAGACGCCGGAGAGAAGCGGGCGACGGTCGAGCTGAACGAGCCCGCCCACGAGCAATGCTGCGATGAAGAATCCGTTCTGCCCGCACCAGATATTTACGGTCACCGCCGGCGCAAGCACCAGAAGCACAAGATGATCGGTCCGGCGGTGACCCTCTGTCACGACTGCAAGGTATATGATGAGGCCGGCGGCGCAGTAGACGAAATAAGCCACCAGGTACGGCATAAGCGAGAGCGGCCAGGTGAAGAGCAAAAAATGCGGGGGATAGGACCAGATATGCAACGGATAATGCTCACCGAATTTCTCGGCCAATAATGCATTGTAAGCATCGACCCCAAAGCGGGTCTGTGGCGCACCCGTGAGTGCCAGCTCGCCCCCAACCCACGTGTTGGCAAAATCACGGCCGACCAGATAGCCGACCGGATCGTAAGGCAGCGGGCAGTAGATCAGGTAGCCGATCTCCAGCCCGGCGACCATCACTCCGATTGCCAGAGCCAGCTTGAAGAAGCTGTCTCTTTCCACGGCAAGCGGTGAGATCGCGCACTGTGTCATGGCTGCATTGCTCCCGATGGCCTGACATGCGGCACAGCATGCGAACACAGCATTGCAATCTGCTTAACCGTAATTGAAATCGTCGGGCCCTGCACCCGCGGTAAAGGGCGATTTAACAAATCCCTGCGATGAAGCTCCACGGGAGGCGCCGTCCGCCGCTGCGGCGGTGCCGGGGCGAAGGGGCTGGGACCCCCGGTGCGGGACCAATGCAAATGAGCTTCGGCAGATTTGTAGTGAATAGTTGGGGGATGGCTGCGCAAACGGGCTGCTCGTCACCATTGCCGGGGCAGCTTCTGCCCCGATCCGTGCGTTTCCTGCTGGTGGGCGGGGTCGGGCTTTCAGCCGACATTGTCCTTTTCACTCTTCTGCTGATGCATGGAACGCAGGCGCTGCTTGCGGGGTTTCTGGCGCTGGCGGCAGCAACGGTTTTGACGTGGCGGCTCAACCGGGTCTTCACCTTCGCTCGCAGCGGCCGGAGGCAGGGCGAGGAGGCGGTCCGCTACGCAGCGGTGACGGCCGCTGCTCAGAGCACAAGCTATGCCGTATTCGCGGTTCTCGCCTCGACGGCATTGGCCGCTCTACCCCAAGCGGCAATCGTCCTCGGCGCTGCTGTCGGCGCCCTGGTTTCATACAACGGTCATCGCCTGTTCGCGTTTGCGCCGAAGTCTTGCAGCGGCTCGCCGCGATCCTGAGCGCTTCAGCAGCATCTTTTGCCATGGCGGTCGATTTCGAGGTGCTCGTCATTGGTGCTGGACCTGCGGGTCTTACGGCCGCCTACTGTCTGACCGAAGCAGATTCATTCGGTTGCCGTCATCGAGAAGGACCCGGTCTATGTCGGCGGCATCAGCCGCACGGTGCGCTACAAAGACTTTCTGTTCGATATCGGCGGCCATCGTTTCTTCTCCAAGTCGAAGGAGATCGTGGATCTTTGGCACGAAATCCTGCCTGATGACCTCATCGATCGGCCCCGTCTGTCTCGTATCTTCTACGAGGGCAAATTCTATTCCTATCGGCTGAAGGCTTTCGAAGCGCTGGCGAACTTGGGCCTGATCCGGAGCGCAGCCTGCATGCTATCCTTCGCCTATGCGAGGGCGTTCCCGATCGATGAAGCACGCTCGTTCCATGATTGGGTGCGCAACCAGTTCGGGGAGCAGCTGTTTTCGATCTTCTTCAGGACCTATACCGAGAAAGTGTGGGGGCTCTCCTGTGACGAGATCTCGGCCGATTGGGCCGCGCAGCGAATTAAGGGACTGGATCTCGGGGTCGCGGTCGTCGATGCCCTTAAACGGGCTTTCAGGCTTGCTCGCTCGCGCCGGAAAGCGAACAGCCCTGTCGTCAAGACCCTGATCGAGAGCTTCCAGTACCCCCGCCAGGGTCCAGGAATGATGTGGGAGGCAGCAGCGGCCAAGATCCGTCAGCGCGGCGGGCAGCTGCTGATGGGCCGCGAATTGCGGGCCCTATCATTCGATGCCGAGCGCAACATCTGGCGCGTGGAATCGTCGGGACCGAATGGCGAGCGGGAGGTCTACACTTCAAGACACGTGATTAGCTCGGCTCCCATTCGTGAATTGATGGAAAAGATCACGCCCCGGCCGCTCTCGTATTTGCACGCGCGCCAGCTGCGGTACCGTGATTTCGTCACCGTGGCGCTGATGGTCAACAGGCCTGACCTGTTCCCGGACAACTGGATCTACGTTCACGATCCTGCGGTCAAAGTCGGCCGCGTGCAGAACTTCGGCTCCTGGTCCCCGGAGATGGTTCCGGCCGGAATGAGCTGCCTGGGGCTCGAATATTTCTGTTTCGAGGGCGATCAGTTGTGGCAAGCACATGACACGGAGCTTGTCGCGCTTGCCAAGTCCGAGGTCGCTCACATTGGCCTCGTCGAGCCGCGCGACGTGGTGGATGCCTGTGTCGTGCGTCAGGCCAAGGCCTATCCGGTCTATGATGAAAGCTATCGCGACAACGTCGCGATGATACGCCTCGATCTCAAGAGCAGCTGTCCCAACCTTCATCTCGTTGGCCGCAATGGCATGCACAAATACAACAATCAGGATCATGCCATGATGACCGCGATGCTCACTGCGCGCAACATTTTGGCTGGAGAGAGCGTCTACGATATCTGGGATGTCAATGAGGACGCGGAATACCACGAGGCGGGAGCATCCGGCAGCAGGCAGGCCTTGCAAAGCGAGCGTCTGGTGCCCGAGAGGATTAAGCGGGCCTCAAACGGGCGCCCGGCGGCATGATCGCGTTGTTCGGGCTTGCTCGCGTTGATGTCTAGCATGCTCTCCGAGGCCTCCTTTGCAGTTCACCGGTCATTCCAGCTGCCCCGTCCGGTCGAGTTGCTCTGCTTTGGACTGTGCATCGCGCAATGCGTCTATCTTCTTGCGTCCTTGATTGCCGGAAGCTGGATCGTCGATCCCGGCGGGCAGCAGATCGCCACTGATTTCGTCAATGTCTGGGCGAGCGGCCGGCAGGCCCTTGCCGGAGATCCCGCAGCTGCCTATGACGCGGCGCTTCACAAGCAGGCGGAAGTAGCAGCGCTCGGGCACTCATTTTCCGGAGAGTATCCCTGGATTTATCCGCCAACCTTCTTCTTGATCGCCACACTGCTCGCCATGGTTCCATTCGTTCCTGCCTATGCGGCGTGGATGGCTATCACATTTCCCGCCTACGTCGCCGGCATGCGCGCCATCCTCGCTCATCGCGCCGGCGTTCTCTTGGCATGCGCCTATCCCGGTATCCTGTCGAACATCATAGTCGGGCAGAACGGGTTCGCCACGGCCGCCCTGATCGGCTGGGCGCTCATCGTTCTGAAGCGCCGGCCGATGCTGGCCGGTTGCTGCGTCGGATTGCTCTCTTTCAAGCCGCACCTCGGTGTTCTATTTCCGCTGGTGCTGGTGTTCGGCCGGCATTGGCGCGCATTGGCGGCGGCTGCGGGCACCACGGTGCTGCTGGCGCTCGCGTCATGCTTCGCGTTCGGCATTGAAACGTGGCATGCGTTCTTTCAATCCCTGCCGGTTGCCTCGCAGGCCGCTCTGGCCGATGGGCGCGCGGACTGGGCCAAGCTGCAAAGCGTCTTTGCCGTGGTCCGCCTGATGGGCGGGGGTGCATCGCTTGCCTGGGCGGTGCACTTGAGCTTCGCCGCAGCGACCGCAGTCGTTCTCTGCGCGTTATGGGACAGCAAGATCAACTACGAGCTCAAGGCGGCGGCGCTCGCAACCTGCACGCTTCTCGTCACACCATATCTGTTTCTCTACGATCTCGTCGTCTTGGCTGTGCCTATGGCCTTCCTCCTTCGCATCGGCTGGTCCAGCGGCTTTCTGCCTGGCGAGCTCCCCGCAATCGCTTTTGCGAGCCTGCTCGTGCTGATCTTTCCGTTGGTGACGGCACCCGTGGGTCTGGCGGCCATCCTGGTGGTTGCCCTTCTGATTGCGATCCGGGTCCACCATGCAGCTTCCGGTACTGATGAGTTGCTGGAATATCAGGGCGAACCAGCTTTGGTCAGGAGCGGAGCAGCAGCCGATCGCGCATTGCTTACAGCGCTCTGCGCAGCGCGGCCGGCCTGTGACAAGCGACAGTCAGAGTCAGGGGCTTGAGCGGGCAAGCGCGGCAGCCAGCATCTTTGCCTGGTCGGCAAGCACCTCCGCGGTTTCTTTCACGCTGGCAGGAGGTTTCATTGCTACGCCGCTGCGGCGTGGAATGACATGGATGTGCAGGTGGAACACGACCTGGCCGCCCGCACTCTCATTGAACTGCTGAATGGTCACTCCATCGGCGCCGAAGGTCTCCAGGCTTCCTCTGGCGATTTTCTGGACAACCTTCATGACATGGGCCAGATCGTCGGGAGCGACGTCGAGGATATTGCGCGCCGGCGCTTTGGGCAGAACGAGGGCATGGCCGGGAGCGCGCGGCATGATATCAAGAAACGCCATGGCCCTGTCGTCTTCATAGATCTTGTAGCACGGCATTTCGCCGCGCAGGATCTTGGCAAAGATATTGTTCGCATCGTAGGCGGGCATCACCTTCTCCGATCTTCCTTGCAGGCGCGATGTTTTCTCGTCAGGTCTTTCGAAATGGTGCGAGTTCCGCGAGCTCCTCGCCGGCTGCCGCGACATAGGCGCGCTCCCGCCTGAGAAAATCATCGATTGCTCGCCGCAAGCCCGGATCGGCGATGTAGTGCGCCGAATAGGTCGTTCTCGGAAGATAGCCGCGCGTAATCTTGTGCTCGCCTTGCGCTCCGGCCTCCACGCGCAGGAGCTTGTGCTCAATGGCGTACTGGATCGCCTGATAATAGCAGAGCTCGAAATGCATGAAGGGATGATGCTCGATTGCGCCCCAATGCCTTCCGAACAGCGTGTCGGAGCCGATGAAATTGATGGCACCTGCGATCCAGCGCCCCGCGCGCTTGGCCATGACCAGGAGGATGCGGTCGCGCATTCTTGCCCCAACCATCGAATAGAACGAACGCGTGAGATAGGGCCGGCCCCACTTGCGCGATCCGGTCTCCATGTAAAACTCGAAAAATGCATCCCAGACGTTTTCGGTGAGATCCGATCCTTGCAGCCAATGCACGCTGATCCCTGCCGCCAGAGCTTCGGCACGCTCACGCCGGATGGTTTTTCGCTTGCGCGACGACAAGGCATCCAGAAAACAATCGAAGCTGTGGTAGCCGGCATTCTCCCAGTGGAACTGTTGATGCGTACGCTTGAGATAACCGTGTGCCCCGAATAGTTCCCATTCCGCCTCGGTTGGAAACGTGACGTGCACCGAGGATGCAGCGGAGCGTCGGCAGACATCGATCAATGCGTCGGCCAGCATGACACGCACCGCATCGGCCGCAGTCCCGGGTCGCACCAGAAGCCGGCGGCCGGTAGCCGGTGTGAACGGGATAGATACCTGCAGCTTGGGGTAGTAGCTGCCCCCGGCGCGCTCATAGGCTTCCGCCCAGCCGTGATCGAAGACGTACTCGCCGCGCGAATGCGACTTCGCGTAGCAGGGAACTACCCCAAGGAGGTTGCCGTCGGCGTCGGTAGCGAGAAGGTGCATTGGCTGCCAGCCTACTTTCGGGCGCACAGAATTCGATAGCTCAAGCGAGATCAGAAAATCGTGAGATATGAAAGGGTTATATCCATGCCCCAAAGCTCCTCGCGATCCGTTTGCGTTCTGCGGGCACGAAGACGCCGGATTGGCGCAGGCGTCCCATGCCTCTGCGGCGACCTCGCCAATCGAATTGACCACGCGCAATCTCAGCCCGTTCGATGCCATCTTGGATTCTCATCAACGCGGCTTCATGGCCGAAATCCTTCAAAGATCATCTGGTCGGCATAACGCCCGGCTTTCTCACGCTCCATGGCATTGCGCACCGTCCAAGCCAGTATCGGCAACCGCAGCAGCTTGCGCGCCAAAGTGGTGGTCGCGGAAGGTAGGTCGCTCACGCCGTAGGCGATGAACTGCGGGCGCATGCGCAACAGGCGATGGGTGTAGACGAAGTCGCGCCGCGCGCGGATCCAAGCGCGTTGCTGCCGGGAGGCATCAGGGTAGCGCTCCCCCACTATTCCAAGCAGCATCCTGGACGCGATCTCGCGCAAGGCGACCATCTGCAAGGGATCAAACGACATCACGGCAGCCGGCCCCTGGTAGCGCGAAAGCACTTCCGCAGCGCGGGCGACTAGGCGACGATCACCATCGAAACGACTTTTGAGCTCGATTACGAGCGTGCTTCTGCCGGACACAAGGTCACACAACTCGCCGAGCGTGACCATCCGATCACTGCCGCTCTTGAAAGGGACCCGCTTGAGCTCCGCCGCCGTCATTGCATCGAGACGTCCGCTGCCTTCCGTCAGCCGCCCGAGCGCTTCATCATGATGGATCATTGCCTCGCCGTCGGAACTGATCTGCAGGTCGCATTCGATGGCGTAGCCTCCCGCAATGGCCGCCGCAAACGCGGAAGGGGTATTCTCGATGGCCTGCTTGCCATCGTGCAAGCCGCGGTGGGCTACCGGCCGTGCGATAAGCCAGCGGGGTCCGACACCACCACTCATGCGACCTCGAAAATGCCATCGACCTCGATTGCAGCATCGCCCGGCAGTGCCGACACGCCGACCGTTGTGCGAGAGTGGCGACCCTTATCGCCGAAGGCGGCAACCATGAGATCGGAGGCGCCGTTCATCACCTTGGGCCCATCGAGGAAGCTCGGCTCGCTGTTGATGAAGCCGCCGAGACGGATGACGCGCATCACCTGGTCAAGGTCGCCAATTGCCGCCTTCACCTGCGCCAGCACATTGGCTGCGCACGCCCGCGCAGCTTGCTGGCCCTGCTCTAGGGAAACGCCTCCACCGAGCTTGCCTTTGGCCACGAGCTTTCCGCTCGCATCCAGGCAAACCTGGCCCGACACGAACAAGAGGGCACCCGAGCGCACGAACGGGACGTAATTGGCAAGCGGGCTTGCCGGGGTTGGCAGCGCAACTCCAAGCTCAGCAAGCTTTTTTTCAACCGACCCCGCCATGATGTGCTTTCCTCCGGTGCAAGGGACTCCTGGGCGCCCGAATTGGACAGCGCAATTCGGCAGTCTTGCAGCATCCCCGTCCAAGGTGGCTGCGCTAACAGGCATTCTGCCTGTGCTCGCTAGGCTGTCGGGCGCATGCAGTCTTTGCCGATCAAGCACCGACATGCAAGTCGGGTTGCACGGCCGGGATGACGACCCTATGCTTGCGACGCAACGGGCGGCGAGGAGACAGTTTCGCGATGACCATCCTCGGCAAACCTGTTCCTGGCGCAAGCATCGCCGTCCTGGCTCTCATTCTCCTGTGTAATGGTATCAGCGCGAGCTGTCCCGCGGTTGCTGAGCCGGCGACGGAATTTGCGTCGCATCGCGCGATCTACGACCTCAAGCTGGCGCAGTCACGCGGAGGCTCCTCCACTATCGCAGCGCGCGGTCGCATTCTGTACGATTTCTCCGGCAACATCTGCGAGGGCTATGCGCTTCAGTTCCGGCAGGTATCCGAGCTCGACAGCGGCGAGGGCCGCACGACCCTCAGTGATCTGCGCTCGACCAGCTGGGAGGAGGGAGCGGCAAAGCGGTTCATCTTCAAGTCGCAGAACTACCTCAACGAGACGTTGATCGATACCGTTGATGGAGAGGCTGAGCGCAATCCGGACAAGGTCGTTGTGAGCTTGACCAAGCCCACTGAGCGGAAGTTCGATGTGGAGCCGGCGATGGCGTTTCCGACCGACCACATGCGCCGCATCATCGCCGCTGCGCGCGAGGAGAAGAGCATCCTGGAAGTGCCGCTCTATGACGGTTCGGACAAGGGTGACAAGGTCTTCCACACCCTAACCGTGATAGGAAAGGTCATTGCACCGCACGAGCGGCTTCCGACCGATGGGGCGGCCGGCAATGAGATGCTTGCCGCGCTCAAGCGTTGGCCGGTAACGGTTAGTTATTTCGATCGTGATGGCAGGACTGGGGATCAGCCCCCAGTCTATGCGATCAAGTTTGAGCTTTACGAAAACGGGATCTCGCGCGCCTTGGTACTTGATTACAACGATTTCGCAATCGCCGGAGATCTCACCTCGCTCGAGGTTCGTGACAGCAGGCCATGCCGTTGATGGATGACAAGCTCATCCCTCGCCCCGTCCATCATCTCCTCTCTGGCGGACTCGAAGGCAAGGCCACGGACCATGGCTTGGCTTCCGAAATTTTTGCGCAGGCGATCGATGGCGTGTCAGCAAAGTCGGCCCCATCGGCACCGCTGTTGCGCGATCTTGCCGATTCCCGGCATTAGCGTCACCGTTTCGGCGCCTGATTGGATCGATGATCGCGGCTGGTGTGATTCGTTCATGCCGCCGCGCATCGCAGGTGCACGCGCGGCGCAGCTTCACTTAGAGGCAAGCAACGGCGCTGAGCCTGCCGTGGGGCGGTTTGGGGAAAAACGACGGCAACTCCCTCGACGCAGGGGCAGAATGTCGGGTAGGTGATGTCAGGCTTGTGATTTGCGGAGGCAGCTATGCGAAGGGGCCGTCTCTCCGTTGCGGGAATCAGCATCATTCTCGCACTGGGGCTCGCAGCCTGGGAAGTATATTTCTTCTGGTATCCAGGCGCGTTGCGAAATATCGGGTGGAACCTGGGCTGGTTTACGCCGGACCGGCTGGGCTTCAACGTGGCATGGCTTGTTGCAATCTATCTCAGTTACCAGCTTATTTCGATTCCATTCAGCTTACCGGGGGCGTCCAACCGGTTCCTGGGGGTGGTCGACGGCATGGCCTCATTGATACCGCTGGCGATCGTGCTCATCGTCGTGTTTGGAAAGCCTTACCTGCTCGATACTCCGCAGCGATGGGAGGCGGCAATCCTGCTCATCTTCGTGACCATGGTGGACCTGTTTGGCGGCTACACGTTCAACATCGCACTCAGCCGCCGCACCATGGACGTGGCTCCGGTCGCGCCGGCATGAGCTGCGCCGGCGACATCGCAGTGAGGGCCGCGCAGCTGCCCGCACAGAGGTGCGCTCGTGCCTCCCGCTCCCGTGATCCTGGCGCTGCTGCCGGGCCGGGTCGCGATGACGGGCTGGTACATTATGTTTGCCTTTCCGTAAGATATCGACTCTAGCTTTCAGGAGCTGCCGCGCAGGATCGCGTTGTTGATGGCGGCGACGGCAGAAGGACAGGGGGATGCCGAAGACCGTAATGATCGTGGAGGACAACGAGCTCAACATGAAGCTTTTCCACGACCTGTTGGAGGCACATGGCTACCGCACCATCTGCACCCGCAACGGAATCGAGGCGGTTGATCTTGCCCGCAAGCACTTTCCCGACCTGATCCTTATGGACATTCAACTTCCGGAAGTGTCGGGCCTTGAAGTGACGAAATGGCTCAAGGATGACCCCGATCTGCGATCGATTCCGGTCGTGGCCGTGACTGCGTTTGCGATGAAAGGAGACGAGGAGCGCATCCGCGAGGGAGGCTGCGAGGCCTACCTGTCCAAGCCGATATCGGTCGGGAAGTTCATTGAAACCATCAGAAGCTTTGTCGGGTCGGACTGAGGAGAGCCGTCGATGACCGCCCGTGTTCTCGTCGTAGACGACGTGCCAGCCAATGTCAGGCTGCTGGAGGCGCGTCTTTCGGCGGAATATTTCGACGTCATGACCGCTGGCAGCGGCGAGGCGGCGCTGGCGATCTGCGAGCGTGCGAAATGCGACGTCATCCTCCTTGACGTGATGATGCCGGACATGGATGGGCTGGAGGTCTGCCGTCGGCTGAAAGCCGGGGCAAGCACGCACCACATACCGGTGGTCCTGGTAACCGCCCTCGACCAGCTATCCGATCGCGTCCGGGGGCTGGAGGCGGGGGCCGACGATTTTCTGACCAAGCCAGTGTCCGATGTCGCGCTGATCGCACGCGTGCGCTCGCTCGCCCGCCTCAAGCTGATGACCGATGAGCTGCGGATGCGCGCGGTGGCGCCGCCTGACATCGGCCTACGAAATCCGGAACGCGAAGCATTGACGGAGACCGGCCGGGAGGGTCGCATCCTTGTCGTTGAGGACCGCGCTGCGGCTCAAGAGCATATCGCCGGCGTTCTCGCGCTTGAGCACTCAACGGACATAGAGGCCAGTCCGAATGCCGCCCTGCTTCGCGCTGCAGAGGGCGCCTACGATGTTGTGATCGTCTCGCTCGGGCTGCGCGATTTCGACGGATTGCGGCTTTGCAGCCAGCTTCGCTCGCTCGACCGCACCCGCAATGTTCCGATCGTCGCGCTTTCGGATACCGCCGATGGCGTGGGTCTTGCACGTGGGCTCGAGATCGGCGTCAACGATTATCTTTTTCGTCCCATCGAAAACAATGAGCTGCTCGCGCGCGTGCGCACGCAAATCCGCAAGAAACGCTACGCCGAACGACTGCGCGACAGCGTGCAGATGTCGATTGAGATGGCGATCACTGATGCGCTCACGGGACCGTACAATCGCCGCTACATGGAAAATCGTGTTCGCAGCCTTGTCGATCAGGCTGCGCAGCGCAGCAAGCCGCTCACCGTCCTGGTTCTCGACATCGACTATTTCAAGTCCATCAACGATACATACGGCCATGATGCAGGAGACGAGGTCCTGCGCGAGTTTGCACTTCGCATCCGGAGGTCAATCCGCGGCATAGACCTGGCGTGCCGCTATGGCGGCGAGGAGTTCGTGGTCATCATGCCGGAAGCCGACCTCTCCGTGGCGACGGTGGTGGCGGAGCGGCTGCGTCGGCGGATCGCCAGCGAGGCTTTCTCCATCCAGCAGGGTGCACGCACGGTCGAGCTGACCACCTCGGTCGGCATCGCCGCGCTCGCGGGCTCGGACACCCCGGCAAGCGTAATCAAGCGCGCCGATCAGGCTCTTTTTTGCGCTAAACGTGCCGGCCGCAACCGCGTTGTCCCAGACGCTGCATAAGGGCGAAAGTCAACCCTAATGCTTTAGGTTGACCGGACCCTATCCGAAATCCACAACCTAAATGATTGATTTCCGAGCCGGTTGCGCTATTTTGCGAGCGCGCAACAATACCCCTCGAGCGGCGCTGCACCGGGCGAGGGGGCTGGATCGTTGTGTATCATATTGATAACCCTGCGGAATGCTCAGGTCCGCCGCATCTCCTGGGTCCCGTGGGGTTCGGCCGGTCGGGAGGCGGTACGAGTGGCCTCCTCATGACACCGCTACCGACCGGCCACCTCCTCGCCGGCCTGTGCGCCCGAGGGAAGTCTTCCCGACAGCCCGCCGTCCCAGCGGCACACAGGCGATCAGTCCCGCCTTTGCGCGCCGCCTATTTAATCTTCCCTTCCCTGAACTCGACGTGCTTCTTGGCGACGGGATCATATTTCTTTTTCACCAGCTTGTCGGTCATGGTGCGCGAGTTTTTCCGGGTCACGTAATAAAATCCCGTGTCCGCACTGGAGATCAGCTTCACTTTGATGGTGGTCGCCTTGGCCATCGCACAATACCTCGATTCCTATCGCGGGCGCGAAACTAGTCGTTGAGCCGCGGTTGTCAAGGAACCCCAGCGTTCACAGCATCTCACGCATGAAGCGCCCGCGCGGCATGCGGTAGAAGGGAACCGGAAGATTGTGGCGGAAGCCGTCGGCGATGCGCGCATCGAGCTCTTCCAACATCACCGCAGTCACCGCCGACATATCGAGATCTTTCACCGCTGTGAGCGGCAGCCACACGAGCTCGACAAGCTCGGCGTTTGGTCCTGTCATTCCTTCGACCCGCTGCGCGATGGCGCTCGCGTCCAGCGTGAAGAATCGCGTGTCGAACCGCCGTACCCGGCCGGGCGGAGTGATGGCGCGCCCGATGAAATGCAGATCGCGGAGATCGGGTAGAATTTTTGCCCGCGCGAATGCCGTCCAGGGTCCCTCCGGGACCGGCGGTATTTCAGTAGCGGGAACCCCGAGCAGCAGCCCGGTCTCCTCGAACGTCTCGCGGATGGCGGCGAGCGCAAGCGCCTGCGCCTTGCGGGCACTGGGCCGCGCGAGTCGCTTCATCAAGTTGGCTTGAGCATCGCGATTGAGCGAGCGCGCGACCGGCATTTGCCGATCCGAAGGATCGACGCGACCACCCGGAAACACGAACTTGCCCGGCATGAATTTGTGCCGTGCGTGGCGCTTGCCAAGCAGCACTTTGGGCTCGCGTCCGGTCCGGTCGACCAGGATGAGGGTTGCCGCATCCTTCGGGGCAACATAGGGCGCCGTAAGGTCGCGCTCCACCTCGTTCATTCGCTTGACGAAGCGGTTCATCCGCTCAATTGCGTCCGAACGATCGTCCTGCATGTGCCGTGTCATTTTCGGCTCCGCCCGGCGACCGCGCGAGTGCGCGGCGTCTCGCTCCTCGATGCCTTCGGGGGTCGTCGCCGACGCGGGGCGCCGGCGGTGCCGGCCTTTCCCTCGGACAACAGCTCGAACCGCAATGCGCCGGCAACCGGCGCCGCCTCGACGAGACGCACCGTGACGCGATCGCCCAGGCGGTAGGATTGACCGCCGCGGTCCCCGATGAGCGCGTGGCGGTTCTCGTGGTAGCGAAAGTAGTCCGCCCCCATGGTGCGTGCCGGGATGAAACCGTCAGCGCCCGTGTCATCGAGCTTGACGAACAATCCGGCGCGGGTCACGCCGGAAATGTGACCCTCGAAGATCGCCCCGATCCGATCGGCGAGAAAATGGGCCAGCAGGCGATCGAACGTCTCCCGCTCGGCCTTCATGGCGCGCCGCTCGCAAACCGAGATCTGCGCGGCGATCTCTGCAAGGCGCCTCGCATCATGATCTTCCGGCAGACTACCGGCGCCGAGCTTCAGCATGCGCACGAGCCCACGATGCACGATGAGATCGGCATAGCGGCGGATGGGCGAGGTGAAATGTGCGTAGCGACGCAGATTGAGACCGAAATGGCCGTAGTTTTCCGCCGCATATTCGGCCTGTGCCTGGGTGCGCAGCACCACTTCATTGACCAGCTTTTCAACCTCGCGGCCTTTCACCCGCTCGAGCACGCGATTGAACTGGGCCGCGCGCAACGCCCCGCTCTTGGCGAGCGGGATGTCGAGACTGCGCAGGAACTCACGCAGCGCGTTCACCCGTTCCGGATCCGGCTCGTCATGGACGCGATAGACGAGGGGAGTGCGCGCCTGCTCGAGCGTCTCGGCCGCTGCCACATTGGCAAGGATCATGAGCTCCTCGATCAGCCGGTGCGCGTCGAGGCGCTCCGGAGTGACGACGCGGTCGACGGTATTGTGCGCGGTCAGGACGATCTTGCGCTCGGGCAGGTCGAGATCGAGCGGCGCGCGTTCATCGCGCGCGTGCTGGAGACAGCGATAAGCGGCATAGAGCGGCTCGATGACCGATGCGAGCAGCGGCCCGGTGCTATCGTCGGGCCAGCCGTCTATCGCGGCTTGCGCCTGGGTGTAGCTCAATTTTGCCGCCGAGCGCATCAGCACGCGATGGAAGCTGTGGGAGCGTTTGCGTCCGTCGGGGCCGACAACGACGCGCGCAGCCAATGCCGCGCGATCCTGCGCCGGCCGCAGCGAGCATAGATCGTTCGAGATGCGCTCAGGCAGCATCGGCACCACGCGGTCGGGGAAATACACCGAGTTGCCGCGCAGGAGCGCCTCGCAATCGAGGGCCGATCCGGGGCGAACGTAATGAGCAACGTCGGCTATCGCGATGCTGATCACGAAGCCGCCCGGATTTTTGGGGTCGCGGTCGTAGGCCGCATGCACGGCGTCATCATGGTCCTTGGCGTCGGCCGGATCGATGGTGATCAGGGAAACCTCGCGCCAATCCTCGCGTCCCGCCAGGCCGGCCGGCTCAGCGGCCTCCGCCTCGACCAAAGCGGCACGGGGAAATACGTGCGGAATTGCGTGCGCATGAATAGCGATCAGGCTCACCGCGCGCTCGTTCGCTGGTGCGCCGAGCTTTTCGGCGATCCGGCCGCTCGCCGGACCGAAACCGCCCCTTCGGCGATGAATCTCGACGGCAACGAGGTCGCCATCCTGCGCTTGCCCCTCCGCGCCGGGTCCGATCATGACCTCGTGCCCGAGTTGCTTCTTGTCGATCGGCTCAAGACGGCCCCCACCGCCAGGGCGAGATCGAAAAATGCCGAGCACGCGCTCCCTTGCACGATCGATCACCTTGATCACGCGCCCGCAGTGGCGGATCGCATCGTCCTTGTCGGCATTGGTCTCGATCCGCAGCAGAGCGCGATCGCCGACCCCGGCAACCGCATTGGCGCGGCCACGGCGCGCGGCAGCGAGCCGGATCCTCGGCGGCGGCCCTTGCTCGGCTTCATCCCATTCGGCGGGCACCGCGATCAGCTCGCCGGCAGCATCGCGGGCAATGACATCGGCGAGCGTCACCTGCGGCAGCGTTCCGGCCGGATGCAGCCTTCTGCGCCGGCGCTCGACGACGCCGTTATCCGCAAGCTCACGCAGCATGCGCTTGAGCTCGACCCGGTCGGTGTTGCGCAGGTCGAACGCGCGCGCAATCTCGCGCGTCCCGACCTTGCCTGGCCTGCTGCCGATGAAAGCGACGAGCTCGTCCTTGGAAGGGAATGCGTGCCTGGCGCGCGGAGATTTCATGTGTTGGGCAGATCAGCCACGCGCCATGATGTGCCCGGAGCCTTCGACCCAGCAAATCGGCGCCGCACCCCGGCCGGCATCATCTGGCCTTGGCTTTGCGTGTCGGCTTTTTCTCATCGCGCGTCGCTGGCCTTGATTGCGCGCTCGGCGCCTGCTTTGGTTTGATCTTGCGCGCCGTGGTGCGCGGCTTTGGGCTCAGCTTGCCTTCCGACTTTCCGGCCACGCGCGCCGTCCTTGCCTCCAGCAAGGCGACCGCCTGCTCCAGCGAAATCGTCTCGGGCGTCATGTCGGAGGCAAGCGTGGCATTGACACCGGCATGGCTCACGTAGGGGCCATAGCGCCCGTTTTTCACAACGACCGGGCCGCCCTTGTCGGGGTGCTCGCCGAGCGAGCGCCCGGCGGCCGCGCCGAAGCGGCCCTTGCGCGGACCGCGCGCGCGCTTCTCCTCGATCAGGGTCAGCGCGCGATTAAGGCCGATGCCGAGCACCTCGTCGCCGGCCGAAAGATTGGCGTAGGTCTTGCCATGCTGGACGTAGGGCCCGAACCGGCCGATCCCGGCGATGATCGCTTCACCGTCCTCGGGATGCCGGCCCACCTCGCGCGGAAGCGAAAGCAGCGCAAGCGCGCGCTCGAGATCGATGTCATCAGGCGAGGTGCCTTTGGGCACGCCGGTCCGTTTCGGCTTCTCGCCCTCCGCTGCTTCGCCCAGCTGCAAGTAGGGTCCGAACCGGCCTGTGCGGAGCGTCACTTCAAGTCCTGTCGCCGGATCCTCGCCGAGCTTCTTCATGCCGCCGTCTGCTCCGGCGCCATTGCCGGGGGCAAGCTGGCGCGTATAGCGGCACTCCGGATAATTGGTGCAACCGATGAAGCCGCCGAACTTGCCGAGCTTGAGCGACAGCCTGCCGGTCTCGCAGCTCGGGCATTTGCGTGGATCAGCGCCATCCTCACGCGGCGCAAACAAATGCGGCGCCAGCATCTCATCGAGCGCATCGATGACTTGTGCGACCCGCAGCTCCTTGATGTCGCCGACGGCAGCGGTGAACTCGCGCCAGAAATCGCGCAGCAGATCGCGCCAGGCCATCTCGTTGTTGGATATGCGGTCGAGCTGCTCCTCCAGGCCGGCCGTGAAATCGTACTCGACATAGCGGGCAAAGAAGCTTTCGAGAAAGGCAGTCAGTACTCGTCCCTTGTCCTCGGGAACGAGACGCTTCTTCTCAATGCGCGTGTATCCGCGGTCCTTCAGGACCTGCAGGATGGAGGCATAGGTTGACGGTCGCCCGATGCCCAGCTCCTCCATACGCTTGACGAGGGAGGCCTCGGAGTACCGCGGCGGCGGCTCGGTAAAGTGCTGACTTGCATCGATTTTGCGTGTCGTCAGTCGCTCGCTGACGCGCATTTCGGGAAGCCGGCGCCCCTCCTCATCGTCGGCATCGTCGTCCCGGCCTTCCTGATAGAGCACGAGGAAGCCGTCGAATTTCACGACCGTGCCGGTCGCACGCAGATCGAGGAGACGACTGTCCACGCGCGCGGTGATATCGGCCGTGGTGCGCTCGAGCTCGGCCGATTCCATCTGGCTCGCCGTCGTGCGCAGCCAGATGAGCTCGTAGAGCCGCGTCTGATCGCCATCGAGAAACCGCTTCACGCTGCCGGGCCGCCGGGCCGGATCGGTCGGACGGATGGCCTCGTGCGCCTCCTGCGCATTCTTTGCCTTGGTCTGGTACGTGCGGGGAGAGGGCGGCAGGTATTCCTTGCCATAATCCGCGCCGATCACGCGGCGCGTGCCGGCAATCGCCTCCTCGGCGATTTCAACGCCGTCCGTGCGCATATAGGTGATCAGGCCGACGGTGTCCCCCTCGATGTCGACGCCTTCGTAGAGGCGCTGCGCAATCCGCATGGTGTGGGCGGGCGCGAAGCCGAACTTGCGGCTTGCCTCCTGCTGGAGAGTGGAGGTCGTGAACGGCGGCGGCGGGTTGCGCTTGGCGGGCTTGGCTTCGATTGTGGCTACGCTGAACGCAGCGCTTTCCAGCGCGCGCTTGAACGCCTCGGCGTCGGTGCCCGCGCCGATATCCAGTCGCTGGATTTTCTGCCCGTCCGCGCCCACAAGGCGCGCCTCGAACGTATCCCCGCGTGGGGTCGCAAGCGTCGCGACCAGTGACCAGTACTCGCGCGGGACGAATTTCTCGATCTCGAGTTCACGGTCGCAGACAAGCCGCAAGGCCACCGATTGCACCCGCCCGGCCGAACGGGCGCCCGGCAGCTTGCGCCAGAGCACCGGCGAAAGCGTAAATCCGACCAGGTAATCGAGCGCGCGGCGGGCGAGATAGGCATCGACGAGAGCGCTGTCGATGCCGCGCGGATGCTTCATGGCATCGAGCACCGCCTGCCTGGTGATCGCATTGAACACGACGCGCTCGACAGCCTGCTTTTTGAGCGCGTTCTTCTGCTTGAGGATTTCGAGCACATGCCAGGAAATCGCCTCGCCCTCGCGGTCGGGGTCGGTCGCGAGGATGAGTTTGCTCGCTCCTTTAACCGCCTTGGCGATATCATTGAGGCGCTTGCTCGCTTTGTCATCGACCTCCCAGACCATGCGGAAATTGTGCTCCGGGTCGACCGAGCCGTTCTTCGCCGGCAGGTCCCGAACGTGGCCAAAGGAGGCTAGGACCTCGTAGCCGGGGCCAAGGTATTTATTGATCGTCTTGGCCTTGGCCGGCGACTCAACGAGGACAATATTCATGAAATCCCAAATGGTTAGAGGCGCGGACCGCGGCCTGGAGGGGACGGAAGCGGGCGCCCTTGTCGCGGGCGTAGATGGGAATGTCAACCCTCGCTGTCAAACGAGCGGCCTATCAGGCGCTGTTCAGATGTACAACTAAAACGCGAAACTGCCGAATATCATAAACCCAAGAGAGCAGGTGTGAGGGCGTCGATTAACCCCTATCGCTGTCCGGCAACTACCCCGAGCTCAGCGACACCAGCCCGCCACCGTGGCGCTCGATTCGGCCCGCGAGCTCGAGCTCCAGCAGCACCGTGCGCACGGTGGCGGCCGAAGAGCCCGAGAGCCGGATGAGGTCATCAAGGGGCGTCGGGGTGGGCCCAAGCAGCGTGAGGATCCGTGATCGCTCCGTTGGGCTGGGCTGACCGGAGGGCGGGGAAGGCTGCTCCGGCTCTTCAACCCGAAGCTCGACTGAAGACCCGAGGATCGGCCGCAGGACGGAGATCACGTCATCAGCTGTGGTAACCATGGTCGCGCCCCGTTTGATGAGTTCGTTGCTGCCCTCCGCGCGCGGGTCGAGTGGCGAGCCCGGCACGGCGAACACCTCACGGCCTTGTTCGAGCGCAAGCCGGGCTGTGATCAGCGAGCCTGACCGCTTCGCCGCTTCCACGACCAGGACGCCCGCCACCAATCCCGAGATCAGACGATTGCGGCGGGGAAAGTCGGCCGCCCGCGGCTGCCAGCCGAGTGGCATTTCGGAAACGAGGGCGCCTTGGGCGAGAATGGTTTCGGCGAGGTCCTTGTGCTCGGGCGGATAGATGTGGTCATGACCTCCCGCGAGCACGGCTACCGTGCCCGAGGCGAGGCTTCCCCGATGGGCGCCGGCATCGATACCGCGCGCCAGGCCCGAGACAATCGCGAAGCCTGCCTCGCCGAGTTCGCGCGCGAAACGTTCGGCGAGGCGCACGCCCGCGGCCGAGGCGTTCCGTGCGCCCACAATGGCCACCATGGGCGACGCCAGCGTCGCCAGGTGACCGCGCACGGCAAGTAGCGGCGGCGCATCGTCGATCATGGCGAGCCGATACGGATACTCGGGCTCGCCCATCGCCAGCAGCCCGATGCCGAGCCTCTTCATCGCCGCGAGCTCGCGCTCGGCTTCCTGCCGCGAACAGATGCGGGCGGTGCCGCTCGCCCCGCCCCGTCGTGCAAGCTCGGGCAGGGCCGCGACCGCGGCCTGTGCCCCGCCGCAGTGATCGAGCAACGCACGGAAGGTGCGCGGCCCCACATGCTCGCTGCGAATGAGGCGAAGCCAGTCGAGCTTCGTTTCTTCGGAGATTTTGGCCGTCATGCTGCCGGCAAGTTAGCGGGACATGCCCCCGGTGAGCCATCCACAACGTTTGCGCTTAGGCGGCTTTGCCGATCTTGCTCTCGGTGCCTTGCACCAGCCGCCCGATATTGGCGCGGTGCATGATCCACGTCAGCAGCGTGAGCAGGCCGAACAAGGCCGCCTCGGCTGGCAAGCCCAAGCCAAGGAGCAGCACCGGCGCTGCCGCGGCCGCCACGAGTGCGGCGAGCGAGGAATAGCGGGTCAGCGCCGCCACTGCGAGCCAGATCAGGCAGAAAGCAATCGCGATCGGCCATGCCAGGCCCAGAAGGAGCCCGATATAGGTCGCGACCCCCTTGCCGCCCTTGAAGCCAAGCCAGACCGGAAAAAGGTGTCCGAGAAATGCGCCGGCTGCTGCGACCAAGGCAAGCTCGCGGCCGCCGAAATGCTCGATGATGAGCACCGCGAGCGTGCCTTTGAGCGCATCTCCGATCAGTGTCGCAGCGGCAAGCCCTTTCTTTCCAGTGCGCAGAACATTGGTGGCACCAATGTTGCCGGAGCCGATCGAACGGATGTCCGCCGTCCCCGCCAGTCGCGTCAGGATGAGGCCGAACGGAATCGAGCCGCAGAGATAGCCGAATGCCAGCGCGGCGGCGAAGGAGGCCCAGGAGCCCCACCCATGCATACTTTACACGTATTCGTATACGGTGCGGCCCGCAACAATGGTGCGCACCACGCGGCCGGTGAGCCTTGCCTCGTCGAACGGCGTGTTCTTGCATTTTGATTTGAGCTCGGCCGGGTCGAGCACCCAAGGCGCATCGAGATCGATGACGATCACGTCCGCAGGGCTTCCCGGCCGCAGATTTCCGCCGGCGAGATGCAGGAGCTCGGCCGGCATGCTCGACATCGCCCTGATGAGGGTCATCAACGGAATCTCGCCCGAGTGGACGAGCCGCAGGCCCGCTGGCAGCATGGTCTCGAGCCCGACCGCACCGGGGCTTGCCTCGGCGAACGGCAGTCGCTTGCCTTCCACATCCTGCGGATTGTGATCCGACATCACCACGTCAATCAGGCCGGAAGCGAGGGCACTCACCAGGGCGGCGCGATCCTCTTCCGCGCGCAGCGGCGGACAGAGCTTGAGAAAGGTCCGATATGGCCCGACATCGATCTCGTTCAAGGTGAGATGGTTGATGGAGGCCGAGGCGGTGACCTTGAGTCCCTGCTCCTTGGCGCGCCGAAGCACCTCGATCGCCTCCGCGCAAGTCAGCGAAGCGGCGTGATAGCGGGCTCCCGTCAAGGCGACGAGGCGCATGTCGCGTTCGAGCATGATGGTCTCGGAAGCCGTGGGCACGCCGGCGAGGCCGAGACGGGCGGCGAACTCGCCTTCGTTCATCACCCCTTCGCCGACAAGGTCGGGGTCCTCGGTGTGGTGCACGATGAGCGCGTCGAAATCGCGGGAGTAGGCAAGCGCGCGCCGCATGACCTGCGCATCGGTCACGCTTCTCGCGCCATCGGTGAAGGCGACGGCACCGGCGGCCTTGAGCAGCCCGATCTCGGCCATCTCCTCCCCGCGCAATCCTTTGGTCAATGCCGCCATCGGCTGCACATGCACGATCGAGGTATCGCGCGCACGACGCAGGATGAAATCGACCAGCGCCGGGTCATCGATGACCGGTGAGGTGTCGGGCTGGCAGGCAATGGTGGTGACCCCGCCGGCGGCCGCCGCCTGACTCGCCGAGGCAATGGTCTCGCGATACTCGGCGCCGGGCTCGCCCACGAAGGCGCGAATGTCGACGAGACCGGGGGCGATCACGTTGCCCCTGCAGTCGACGATCTCCGTACCCTCGGGCACGCCGGCCGCGCCGATGCCGCGTTTGGCCTCACGGACCATCCCGTCGGCAATGAGGAGATCGCCTTCGATGTCGAGATCGCGCGAGGGGTCCAGGATGCGCCCATTGGCAAGCAGAATGGGACGGCGCTCCATGGCCAGCATGCGTCACCTGTTGGGCAGGGTGCGCGAGAGCGCTTCGAGCACCGCCATGCGCACGGCAACGCCCATTTCCACCTGCTCGCGGATCAGGGACTGGGCGCCGTCAGCAACGGCGGTATCGATCTCCACGCCACGGTTCATGGGTCCCGGATGCATCACCAGCGCATCGGGCTTGGCGTAGGCGAGCTTTTTCTGGTCAAGCCCGAAATAATGGAAATATTCCTGCACCGAGGGCACAAACGAGCCGTTCATGCGCTCGCGCTGGAGGCGAAGCATCATCACGATGTCGGCATCGCGCAGCCCCTCGCGCATGTCGCGCGTCACCTCGACCCCGAAGCGCTCGACGGCGGGAGGCAGCAGGGTGGAAGGAGCAACCACGCGCACCCGCGCGCCGAGCGCATTGAGCAGGATGATGTTGGAGCGCGCGACCCGCGAGTGCAGTATGTCGCCGCAGATGACGACGATCAGGCGCTCGATGCGGCCCTTGTTGCGGCGAATGGTGAGCGCATCAAGCAAGGCCTGGGTCGGGTGCTCGTGCGAGCCGTCGCCGGCATTGACCACCGAGCAGTCGACCTTGCGTGCCAGCAGCTCGACGGCTCCGGAGGCGTGGTGGCGCACCACAATGATGTCGGGCCGCATGGCGTTGAGCGTGACTGCGGTGTCGATCAGCGTCTCGCCCTTGCGCATGGAGGAGGAGCCCACCGACATGTTCATGACGTCGGCGCCAAGCCGCTTGCCGGCAAGCTCGAACGAAGCCTGCGTGCGGGTCGATGCCTCGAAGAACAGGTTGATCAGCGTGCGCCCGCGCAGCGAGGACTGCTTCTTGTCGATCTGGCGATTGAGCTCGACAAACTGCTCGGCGAGATCGAGCAGGTTGAGAATATCCTCGCGCGAAAGCCCCTCGATCCCCAACAGATGGCGCTGGCTGAGGACGAACGAGGGCTTTTGAATGATGTTCATTAAAGTGTCACGTATAGGGACAGATCCTGCTCCGGACAAGGGTTCCAGGCGCGTGCTCCACAGCCGGAATGACGGCTCCGAAGAGCCTGACCAGCGGACGGTTCGCCAAGCTGCGCGCCGCCGTGGGTACGGCAGGTAATCGCGATGGCCCGGTGTTCCGAGGGCGACGAGGTCCTCAATCAATCCCCGCCCTATGTCGACGTCGATCTCTACGCCAGCGATCGGGCGTTGCGGGATGCGGTGAACGCAAACGGGGGCGGTGAAGCCGCCGCGGCGCTCGGCGAATTCGGCCGCCGATGGGGCTCAGCCGAGATGTTCGACCTCGGCCGCCAGGCCAACGAGAATCCTCCCAGGCTGCAGATCTTCGATGCCAAGGGCTTTCGCCGCGATACCGTGGAGTTCCATCCTGCCTATCACCGCCTGATGTCCGAGAGCATTGGTGCCGGCTTGCATGCGTCCACATGGCGCAAGGACATGCGGCCGGCCGCACCGCCCGCGCAGGTCGAGCGCGCGGCGCGCTTCTTCATGGCCGCGCAGATCGAGACGGGCCATCTTTGTCCGATCACCATGACCCGCGCCGCCGTCGCCGCGCTGGTTGTCGAGCCTGCGCTCTCGGACCAACTCATCCCGAAAATTCTCTCGCGCGAATACGACCCGCGCTTCGTCCCATGGCGGGACAAGGCGGGGATCACGCTGGGCATGGGGATGACGGAACGGCAGGGCGGCACCGACGTGCGCACCAATACCAGCCGCGCCGAGCGCCACGGCGAGCACTATGCGATCACAGGGCACAAATGGTTCATGTCGGCGCCCATGTGTGACGCTTTTCTGGTCTTGGCGCAGGCACCGGGCGGCCTCACCTGCTTTTTCATGCCGCGCTTTGTGCCCGACGGCTCCGTCAATGCGCTGCAGTTCCAGCGTCTGAAGGACAAGCTCGGCAACCGCTCGAACGCCTCCTCGGAGGTCGAGTTCGCCGGCGCGTTTGCTTGGCGGGTTGGGGAGGAGGGCAGGGGCGTGCGCACCATCATCAGCATGGTGCAGCTCACGCGCCTCGACTGCGCCATCGCCTCAGCCGGCATCATGCGCATGGCCCTCGCCCAGGCAATCCACCACGCGCGGCACCGTACCGTGTTTCAGAAGCGGCTTGTCGACCACCCCCTGATGCAGGGCGTGCTCGCCGACATGGCCATTGAGAGCGAGGCGGCAACAGCTCTGGTCATGCGTCTTGCCCGCTCCTTTGATCTCACGGCAAACGATCCGCTGGAGGCGGCAAGAGCGCGCCTGCTCACGCCCGCAGTGAAATATTGGATCTGCAAAACGGCACCGGCACTGGTCTACGAGGCCATGGAGTGCCTAGGCGGCAACGGCTATGTCGAGGAAAGTCTGCTGCCGCGGCTTTACCGCGAGGCACCGGTGAACGCGATCTGGGAAGGCTCAGGAAACGTGATGTGTCTTGACGTTCTCCGGGCGCTTGCAAGCGAGCGCGATGCCGCGTCCGCGGTGCTGGAGCGGCTCGCGCACGAGATCGGCGATCTTCCGGGAAGCGCCGACGCCGCCCGTTTTATCGCCAAGTCCCTGTCGAGTGCCGACGGCGAAAAGGATGCACGCGCTGCCGTCGGAAGCCTCGCACAGCTCGCGGCAGTAGCGGCTCTCAGAGAAAGCGCGCCGGCAGTCGCCGAGGCGTTCGCGCGCACGCGGCTGCGCGATTGTCATGGCAGCATTTTTGGGAGCGGCGATATTGCCTCTGAGGAGGCCGAGCGCGTCATCGAGCGCGCCTTGGCGCGTGCCTGAGACGAGTTTTGCTCAAAACGATGCAGCGCGACGTCATGCTGTTTTATGTCGGTTCATGAGGGGCGAAGCGGACATCAGCGTTGCAATGCGGTAACAGCCGGTTGTGCCCCCGAACCGGTCGTAATGTCCCGGCGTGATTTTCCTCTCCCACCGTGACCTCGAAGTTACAAACACCCACTCGCCGGCTGCATACAGTGATGTTCAATCTCAAGGGGCGGTGATGAAGGAGCTGTTTATTGCGAGCATTGCTTTTACTGCGCTGATCGCGGGGTCCGCGACGGCGGCAGACTTGGCACGGCCGGTCTACAGAACGCCAGTGGTTTACGCGCCCGTCTCCAGCTGGACCGGGTTCTATGCTGGAGGCGATCTCGGCGTGGCCTGGGCAAACTCGCAGACGTACGCCTTTTCCGACCCAGGCAATGCGGCATTTAACAGCTGCGGGTTTTGCGTCGTGCCTTACCAACCGGAAGTGCTGACCAGCGGGCGAAAGAGCGGACTTTTGGGAGGGTTGCACGTTGGATACAACTGGCAGTTCGCACCAAAATGGCTTGTCGGCGTAGAGGGGGATTTCACGTGGACCAACACACTAGATCAATCGAGCACCGCGCCACTGTTCGGTAATACCGCGCTTCCGGCCATTCAGCCCCCGAATGCCCCAATTCCCAACTCGCTTCTCAACTTCGACAACAGACCAGATGGTTGTCTTCAATCCGAGGCCGAGCGGGGATTATTCTGGCGAGCAACTTGCTCGTTTATGGTACCGGTGGCGTCGCCTGGACACGTTACAGCCACACCGCTGTCGCGTCATGCCTCGGGTTTATGGTGGACGGATGCGGTACACCTGGGGGTGCGGCACCTGGGGGCGCGATATCGTCCTTCTCGCAAGACCAGACCAAGGGAGGGTGGGTGCTTGGCGCCGGCGCCGAGTGGCAGATACCTACCACGCAATGGCGGGCGCGGCTCGAATACCTCTATTACGGGTTCGACAATGGGACCGTTGGTTCCGGATTGTGGATTGCCCTACCGGGCGGCGGTCCCCTCCTGTGTGTGAATACTCCGACCTGCAGCTCGCCTTACGCTTTCAGCAACCAGAATTTTCAGACAGTGCGACTAGGCATCAGCTACGCCTTCGGCTACGCCGCCGCTCCTGCGGTCTACAAGTGAATTGGTCGACATCAGTGCCCCCAAGATTGATCTGGCTGAACCGGTTCATGAAGAGCCTTCGGATGCGGAGGCTCTTTGCTTTATGTCTCCTCTTGTGCACCACCCGGAAATACCTGAGAGCCCGGATTATTTCCGCTTATTGATGTGCTGCGGACCATAAGCAGACCTCCCCGCTGACTGATCCTCGGCAATTCGATATCCTGCAATCCGCCTGGCTAGTGGGGACTTGGTGCAATTCGGTCGATTGCAGGTCTCGAAGCTAATCCCCAAGAAGTACGAAATGAGCGAGGAATGGATTTGGCGGAAGAAGGGGTGGACCGTGCGCCAGGCCATCAGATCGGCGGTTCGTGAGATCAGAGCGCTGCTTCGCGCGACAGGCCGCAGATAAAAGGTTGATCTCCAGCCTTCGTAGCTCTCGGTAATCGCCATCCGCTGTGACCTAAAGGTCACGATTGCAACAGAAGTCTGGATGCCGACCGAAGTACCTCCGCTAGACCGCCAGTCTAGGTTTTCATGTACCGGCAGCTTCGGGGAAGCATGAACCTAAGAGGGGCTGCTGGCCTTGGGGAGCGAATGCCTTGCGTGGGCCTCGTTACGACGGCATCCTGGCCTTGGCGAGCGTAGCTTTTATGCTGTTACTAGCGGCCCCGCCCGGCGGCTTAGCTGAGGAGGCTAGTAAACCGAACGCCACATTCAACGATCGGTTCCCGGCCGAGGAAACTCCCACGCATAGCACCCCTCAACCCGCGCCCGAGACCACGCCCAGAACCGTAGTGGTTAAGAGAGAACACAAAGTTGCCGCACCCGTGCGTGTCGCAAGGGCAACACGCCCGCGCTCGCGGATCGTCGTCGAGCCGCGCTCGTTCCTCGACGCCGGGACCGAGGTCCTGCCGGGCGAGCGCAAGTTCCTCGACTATGCGCTTCCGCCGACCCATACCCCGATGGACGTGGTGCAAAATACCGGTGGGCGTGTGGGATGGCATAATTCGCCGCTGCCGGGTCCGTTCTTTCCATGGCCCTAGCGAACTATCCGCTGGACAGGATGATCGCATCGGCGTCATCCCGTGTCCTGGCGCGGAAGTTCGCCAAGATTGAAAACTCCTCTGCTCGCCGCGGTGGCGGTGCAGACGAGTCAGAGCATTGGCGGTAAATTACTGCGGATAGCGCCCGTCGTGGTGCTGGTCTAAGCTTGTTATATGGCGCCGGCGAAGAAGCCGCCCGACGCGCTCGCGGCGAGCTTGCGACAAAAGCAGAAGCGGATCGACGAAATGCGCGCCAGCGCACGGATGCGCGCGCGGTTCATGAGAAAGATACCCGAGCCGGTGGAACTCCCGCGGCGCTCGGTTGACGTAACGAATGCCGGTCCGCCCAGCCAGACATTCATTCTCTCGGGCAGTACCGCCGCCGCCATTCACCTGCGCACTGGCGCCAATGTGTCGGAAGAGCCGCCGCTGTCATCGGCCGATAAACAGAACCGCGGGTAGCGGGGTCGGCAAAGTAGAGCAAAAATGGCCGCGATGGTGAAATCGAGTCTCCTGGCTCGGGCTGATCTTTACCTCACCGCATAGAAGTCGGTAGCGCTGCGCTGCCTGAGATCGCCGAGCCTCAGCACACGGGCGCGCAACTGCCCAAGCATGCCCGTTTGCGCTAAAGCGAAACCACAAACCTTCTCGGCGGCCTCTTTTTCGCTCCCGGCCTCGATCTTTTGCCAATTATGCTGGCGGTCCCATCGCCCGTCGGGCCAATGCTGCACTTGGTAAATTCGTTTTGTTTGCATGGTATTCCCCCGAATTCCGTGTGCCTCGGGCAAGCAGGTACAAATCCTTTTTGGCGATACTCTGGCTTGGCGGGGGTCTATCGTGGCAAGACTTACCTCATGGTTTACGCTCAATTGCGCAACCGAAGTCTGCACTAAATATGACATACGGCTGCCTGCGCCGCTGTGATCGCCATCACAAACTTTGCGGTGTCGGTTTTCGTCGCCGCGGCCTTCCGCTCGGGGCTAGACGAGCTGAGGGAAATCGTGCCGGATAGTTCTGGTGAAGCTGCTGATCGTCTTATATCTGCAAACTCAAGGAGGGAGCGGCAGTGATCCTTGAATCCATCATTACGTGTCCCAATTGCGGAGTTATGAAAGCGGAGGCTATGCCGACCGACGCTTGTCGATTCTTTTACAATTGCACCGGCTGCGGCGCGACGCTGCGACCAAAGAAAGGTGATTGCTGCGTATTCTGTTCCTATGGTTCGGTGCCATGTCCACCGATCCAAGCTGAGAGTTTGGGTGAGCCAGGCGTGAACTTCTGCTGCGTGCGCTAAACGGGCGATGACAGACGGGTTTCAAACCTGACAGCGCAAAACTTTACGGAATCTCGTACACAGTTGTTTCGTCGGTGATGCCACGAAGGGCCGCGCGACGCATTGACGGGCGCAAGCACTGGCGTTCAAGGATTTTTGCTGTATTTGGGTCTTCTACCACCGACTGGGTCACGAAGATTGCGCGCGAGGAGGCAAGGCCCTGCACTCGAGCGGCGATGTTCACGGTCTGCCCGAAATAGTCCTGGCTGTTGTTGAGGCGAACGGCGAGACATGGTCCCTCGTGAATGCCGATCTTTAGGAGAAGGTCTTCATTGCCGCGTTCGGCATTGATGCGCGTCATCGCCTCGCGCATCTGCAATGCCGCTGCGAGAGCGCGGTCAGGGGTGGAAAATGTTGCCATCACGGCATCGCCGATCGTTTTGACGACGGCGCCTGCTTCGGATGCCACGATCTCGTGCAATACCCCGAAGTGCTGGCGCACGAGGTCGTAGGCAACCAAATCGCCCACGCGCTCATAGAGTGCGGTGGAGCCCTTGAGATCGGTGAACAGGAAAGTGAGGCTTGTAATCGTCAGACGCTGATTGGGGTCGAGCGTGTCGGTGTTATAAAGGTCGCGAAATGTCTGATTGGTGAGGAGCCGTTTCGCAGTTAGGAACGGCCGCCGCTTGCCAAGAAGGTTATGAAGCGCATCGCTCGAGACCCAAAGCGTGGGCAGCAGGCGTCGGTCGGTCTGGTTCTCAAGCAACAAGCGCAACGGACCTGGCCGCAACTCCACGGTGCCCAGTGGTGCTCTGACCTTGGTAAACACGATCGACAACCCCTGCCTGTCGTGCGTCGACTCGCCCTTGACGGCTATGATTTGCCTGCTGTGGGTCACTGGATCGAACACGATCACGAATCCCTTGGGAAGTTGAACCGACAGCACGGCTTTCGCGGCGGGCGGTATTTCAATGGAATCGAGCGTGAATTCAGCCAAGCTTGCTGCCAGGTCATCCGGCAAATCCATGCCTGAGCTCCAGAAAATCTGACGGTAATAATCGACCTCGGGCAGCGTATCGGGATCGTGTCCGGCGATGCGGCGCACGCGCGGAGTTACCGTGAATGTAACTTCGACCATTTCGTCGAGAGTCGGCTTGTAGCCTGCGGCGCACAGCGTGCAGCTATATTCGTCGTGATCGATGGTCTTTAGAGTCGTCCCAGCATCAAGCACGCCGCCGCAGGCAGGGCAAAGTATATTCCATGACAATTCAAAAAGGCCGAGCCGCGCAGCATGCAAGAACGCAGCGATAGTTCGTTCTTCGTCCAGCTTGTTCCTGGTGGCAAAAGCAAGCGCGTTGACTCGGCAAAGTTGATGATCAGGCGCGTTGACGACCGCGCCTTCGATGGCAGCGGCGCAGCCAACATCAGCCGATTGCCGCAAGACACCGAAGAGGGCCTCCGTCTCGCTCACCTGACCTCCCGCGCGCGCTGCTCTATCAACTAGCTAAGTAAGCTCCGGGTATTGCGGCGACAAGGCGTGTGCCTTTGGCCGTCCTGCGGAATTGACCAGCTCGATTCTTGTCGGCAAGCAGCCACCTACGCTGATCGCATCCTCAAGCGCGAGAAGCCGAGCATGCGATCCGGGAACTGCCACCCTTGGATCGCGCCAGGACGCGATCCGGGCTACGGTGTTTAACGACATGCGGCCAACCAGGTAACAGAGGTTCCCCGATGCGCACCAATCCGTTCTACGACGCTTGGCTATTTGTCATCGGAATGACCGGAGAACACGAGGCAAGCGGCATTCGCTGGTTGCTGGTGGTGGTATTCACCGCTCTCGTCCTTGCCAGCATCTGGATCGCCCTAAGGAACTGGCGGCAAGATCCCGCGCAGCGGAGTTGGGAGCATGTTGCGACATGGTTCATGCGGGTGATGATCGGCGTCATGTGGTTTCAGGGCTCGATCTGGAAATTGCCGCTGCCGGTTGCCGGGGGCTTCAGGGCAGCGATTACTCCCATGGGCGAATATGCCGCGTTCGATTTTTTCAAGTGGATAGCGAACAATATCTTCATGCAGATTCTCCCCGTTCTGGGTCCGCTGGTCTTCCTGACCGAGATGTTGCTTGCGGTGTCGTACATCCTCGGCTTTGCAGTGCGCCCATTTGGCGTGTACGGCATGCTCTACACTGTGCCGCTCTGGATCGGGCTCTATCGCCAGCCCGAGGAATGGCCATGGCTCTATGTGTTCTTGATCTTCGTGCAGGGGTTCTTCGTGGTCACAGATGCCGGCAGGAGCCTTGGCATCGATGCGCTGATCGCGCGCAAACCCGTCGGCCCGTTCGCCGGCAAGGGGCTTCTTGCCAGATTATACCATTGACTGGATCGTCGCGTATGGCGATGACGCTCCAGTTTCGGCTCGTACTGCCAGCGCTCCGAATCAGCGGCCGCTTTCTGATGAAGTCGGACCCAGCGTGGACGAGGGCTTCGAGAGGTAAATTAGCGAGCTGATATAAGGGCCCAGATCGCAGAGACGGTTGAGCCGGCCAGCAGCAGGTAAGGCCACTCTCACCTCAATCAGGAAGATTCACGTATTTGGCGGTCGGCTCGTGACACTGACAGATCAGATGTTGGCCTTTCGATTGAAGTAGGAAGGGACTGGCCGTTGCCAAATCGATATGCTCCAATCCTGCACAATCTGGCGGTGACCGCATGCGATCCTATCGGCTGAAACGACGCGAGTTCATCACGCTGCTCGGCGGCGCGGCGGCATGGCCGTTCGTTGTGCGCGCGCAGCAGCCGGCGCTGTTCGCCGTCACCAAGGTCCCCGGGCCAGAGAATGTCTACATCTTCCGTTACATCCGCCATCAATCTATGTTCGTCGTGACCCCTGATGGGGTGATAGCTACCGACCCCATCGGTCTGCGGCGGCCGGCTGCAAAGGCCTATATCGCGGAAATCCAGAAGATCACGAACGCACCGATCAAATACGTGATCTACAGCCACAGTCATTTCGATCACATCGCCGGTGGACAACCGTTCAAGGAACTGGGTGCCGTCTTCATTGCACACAAGAACGCCAAGGTGCGAATCGAGGTGTTAAAACGGCCGGATGTCATTGTGCCGGACGAAGTGGTCGACAGTGAAATGACCATCACGCTCGGGGGGACCACGGTTGAGCTGATCTATGTCGGCAAGAATCACTCCGACAGCACGCTGGTGCTGCGGCTTCCCAAAGAGAAGATCATCTTCACTGTCGATTGGATTCCGCTGGAAACGGTGCCGTTTCGGGGCATGAGCGATACTTACCTGCCTGAGATTGAGGACGGGCTCAAAAAAGTGATTGCCATGGACTGGGAGAGGTTGATCCCGGGCCATCCCGGCCCTGACGGTCGCCAGATCGGAACTAAGGAAGACGCGCGCGCCGCGCTCGCCTACCTGCAAGATTTGTCGGCAGCAGTGAAAAAGGCTGCCGAAGAGCATAAGTGCCTCGCTGACGCCATGCGAGACGTCAAGCTCCCGAAGTACGAGAAATGGGCGAACTACGACGCCTACCTTCCCATGAATATCGAGCGCTATTGCGATTTCCACAGTCTCGGAATTTGAGATCCATCGCGTGCTGGAGGGGTTCCGGCGCGAGTTGCCAACGAACGGGTTTGGCATCAGTTCTTATGAGACTACAGCTTACACGAAATAGCGGGCCAATGCGTAAGGTGAGCAGTTGACGCGCCCGCGCTCCGTGTCCCCAAGCAATGTCGGCGCGCGGCACTCAACAATGCTGTCGGTCCCGTGCGGGCGAGTTGGAATAGTAAGGTGTTGCGATACAGCCGCGGAGCGACTTGCTATGGCGCAAACGGTTTTGGGGGCGTAAGCCCATGGTTTATGCACTATTCATGATCCTGCTACTACTGACGTTCGGGCGATTTGGCGCAAGCATCCGCTGAAATTTCCGTTATTCTTGCTTACTCTTGCGTGGATTCTCGTGCATCTGCTGCGCGATATGACGACGCCTCTCACTTTGAGCTTTTGAGGCAGGGCATGGCGCGGCTCTATCTGCTCGCAGCTTCATGCAATGTTTGGGTCCTGGTACTGATCCTGGCCTCGGCCTTCGGCGCGCAGCTAATTTTTGGAGAGCCCCCGTGCCCTCTTTGCGTTGTTCAGAGGATCGCGTTCATGATGTGCGCGCTTGGCCCGGTGTATACGCTTGTGCAATCACGCGCTAATGTCCTCAGCTACCGCGCTATCGCGATCGGCAGCGGTATTTCCATCGTCTCCGCTCTCCTCGGAGCCGCAGCGGCGACGCGGCAAGTGCTGCTGCATATTCTGCCAGGGGACCGCGGGTTCGGCAGCCCGTTGCTGGGTCTTCACCTCTACACGTGGTCGCTAATTGCTTTCATCTGCCAGATAGCGGCTACTGGCCTCATGCTCATTTCTTCCGCCTGGATCGAAGAGAAGTCGGTTCCTCCGCAGGCGGCGAATGTGACCGTCGTTGCCTTTCTTGTTATCGTCGTGACTAACCTTCTCTCGGTAATCGCTGAGGCCGGCTTCAACTGGGAACTACCGTCCGATCCCGTCGGGTATCTATTGTTTAAATGAGCTTCTCATCTGACCGCGGGTAGCGATCTTCAAAAGCCGGACTTGCACTACGCTCCTTTGGCGGCCCGCCTTCGAACTCCGGGGTCTTTGCGACGGTTCTGATCGCGAAAGGGAAGTCCGCGCCTGGCACTCAAGAGCTGCGCCGGTCCTGCTCGGGCAGGTCGGCTCAGCGAGGTGCTGCGGAAATGGAGCGCTGGGGTCCGGATACGCTGGACTCGACGGACCCCGGAGCACATCAAACGATGTTCGCTCGCCACGCTGCCTTCGCAGATTGTATAATGACAGCGCGGGAGGCCCGATCGACTCCCAGTCGACTTCCGAATAGGAGGACAGGCAATGGAAAGCGTCATCGCAAAATTGCTCCAGGATTTTGAACACGGAAAAATGAACCGGCGGCAGCTCATTCAGAGCTTGAGCCTCGCGGCAGCCGCGGCGGCGGGGATGGCGCCGGCAGCCGGGGCCGCGGGCAAGCCGCTCGAGGCCCTCTACGTCAACCAC